>Ga0302231_10001530_pt1 | contig 14270 bp, 19 predicted proteins | sample II_Palsa_N2_2_FD_193522 | JGI IMG/M metagenome (GOLD analysis project Ga0302231, IMG submission 193522) | Peat permafrost microbial communities from Stordalen Mire near Abisko, Sweden - II_Palsa_N2_2 | ecosystem: Environmental > Terrestrial > Soil > Palsa > Peat permafrost | place: Sweden...
AACAACGGGATACGTGGCAATCTTTGGTACCTCGTCAACGATCACTAGTGGTATCGCCTTAGGCACCACGGGTAGTGACATTCCGCAATTGTCCTCGGGCCTGCTCGCATCATCCATCGTTCCATGGGGTTCTCCAGGTACGATCGGATCAATAACTCCGAATAGCGGAGCGTTCACCACCTTGACGGCAACGAGCCTTGCGCTTGGATCATCGCCTCCGACCTGTGGCGCTGGAGTATCTGGTTGCGGCGCTTTCGCGGAAGCAGGAACCGCCGTAACCCCTGCTGCCGGCGTGGACACGATACGCGCAGATTCCTCCCATCTATTCATGGTCGACCTCAACGGCGGCTCAGAATTCACGTCACTAATGAACTTCTCAACGGTGAACTTGGCGAGCAGCGCGGCCGGTGGGGTGACTGGACTTCTGCCGAACGCGAACATCGCTAATCCCTACACCGCGATCTCCAACCCGATTACCTCAGCCACGGGTGGAAGTGGAACAGGAACGATCACTTGTCTAACGGCGGCCTGCACGAATCTCCGCGGCACTTACTCGGTAGCTGGGGGAACATTCACCACGGGCACGTTCTTAACGTTGGTGTGGCCAACCACCACGGCCGCCTATGCATGCACTATTACTCAAAATGGCGGGGCTGGGTTAGGTGTTGGAAACTCAGTCGCAACTGCAACGGGCGTTAGCTTCTCCAACACGGCCACGCTTCTTGGCACCACTGTAACCGTGAACTATAACTGCCAGCCATAGGTGAAAACGATGAAGAAGATTCTTTGCGGATTAGTGATGTTAGGTGCTGCGGCGATCGGGAGTGCGCAGTCGACCCCACCGCTGCGGACAATCATGCTGTCTTCGGATGGTGGTAACACCTTCCAGCCCGATACGTCTTCCTCGAGTGTCTTCCTCGGCGACCCCACCGCAACCCCCCCAGGCTTCGTTCCGATGTGCACAAGCACCGGTGGACCGCCCTTCTCGCAATGCTCTTTCGGTGGAGGCGGAGGATCTGGAACGGTCACATCTGTCTCTGGCCTAACGCCAATCTTCAGCGTCACCAATCCTACGACCACGCCGATCTTCGCCCTTAGCAACGCAGCAGGCAACACTCTATTCGGCAATTGCACAGGCACGTCAGCCGCGCCGAGCTACTGCTCGCTTACGGTGGCCATGCTGCCGACTGGGATACCGAATGCGAATCTAGCTACCCCATTTGGCGCGCTCTCTGGCGATGCAACCAGCACCAGCACAGGCGGGGCTACGACAGTACAGGGAATCAACGGCACGCGGCTGTCTGGGTTGGGCACAGGTCTTTTAGTCAACACAACTGGCACGGGCGTTCCTACCACCTTGGCCTCAGTCAACGGCGAGTGCGCGCTGGGTTTTGCGGGGAGTTGGGTAGCTGGGGTATGCCCGAATAACATCGTCTTTCCTGTTGGACTTTTATTCGGGGCTGGGGCTACGTCGGCTCCTACGGTGGCAACGGCAGCGCAGATCCAAACGGCTGGACTGGACACGCGTCCAAGTATCATCACGACAACCGGCAAGACGGGCGTTCTTTTGGCTGGAAGCACGACGCAGGTATTCAATGTAGCCAGCGGAAACGCAGGCACGATCACCTTCCTCCATTTGACGATGGGTAATGTGGTCGGGGGAGACCTCCCTAATATTATCCAGAATAGTCAAATTGAAATCTCCTGCGACGGGCGCATGGTCGCGGTTCCGCTTGGCCTGTTCTTGATGTCTCAGGATTATCCCCAAGCTTTTAGCACGGGTCAGATCAGCGTGCCATTGTCCAATAGCTCGTTCTATGATTCATTCTCGTTCAATCGCCGCGTAAACATTAACTACTACAACGGCTGTACGATTGCACTAGCGAACGCGAGTCCTTTGGGCGACATTTCAATTTACTTTGATACGAGCTACCGTCCGGGTACTCCAGTCGGACCACCCTCCACAGGATATTGGAATGCTTATCCGACCTACTTCCCATCGCTTGCCGCGAACACTGGGGCTTATAACGCACAGCAAGTGGCACTACTCCCCGCAATCACCTCATCTGGCGGGGGGCAACTTGAATCCATCGCGCAATGGGTAAATTCAAGCGTGAATTTCACTACGATAGAGGCCACCCCCACCGTGACAGCGGACTCGATTCTGGCGGCTACAGCGAATGGCGGCGAGGACTTCTTTGGGTGCGGATTCTATTGTGGAGATGGAACAAACGCTTTCCATACCGACAAGTGGGGCATTCTTTGGGCGGTTCAAGGACTTACGAGTACAACTGCGGGGTTAGCCAATCCCTTGGGCACTTATGACTCGCTGGGCTATAGGTTCTTTACATCCACTCCCCAAGACAATCTGATCTTCAACAGCACACTTCAGGTGAACACGGCTAACGGAGATTCTGCGGTGAGTCCAGGTACGGTCAATCTTGCGGGGCTCGTGACATATTTTACAGCAACTCCAACGGCCAGCGTTGCATTCAGTCCAATACCGGCGACCTATACCGCCTCGCAAACAGTGACATTGACAGCCTACCCATCCTCCGGGGCTACCGTTTGCTACACAACAAACGGCGCTACTCCCGTGGTGAGTGGAGTCGGAACCTGTTCTACGGGAACCGTCTACACAACTCCAATCACGGTTAGTAGTACTGAAACTCTTTTGGCGGCGGCGCAGGCGGCTGGATATAACAACAGTTTGGCGTTAGGTGGAATCTACACGATTGAATCGCTCTATCTGAATACGCGATTCACCGAAGCTTCTTCTGGCACCAATCTCGCCGGAACCATCCCGACCGTTTGCACCGCTGGTTCTGGATGCACATGGACGAACGCGGGTGGGACCGACTTCACCTATCAGACTGGAGGAGGGGTATCGGTTAGCGGACCGACGACAAATCCAGACCTAATCAATACTGGCCAAACCAATGAGGTCATTCGCTTCACCCTAAATGCATGTGCTGGGACGGGATCGGTCTATTGCGGGTTTTATCTTCGGTACACGAACGTCAACAACTACATTGCCATCAATTCGTATTCGGGTGCGAACGGGATAAACATCTACGACGGGGTTTCTGGGACTTTCACGCTGAAAGGAACTATCCCAGTAAGCGCCGCGAGCCCCAACACGGGTAGCTATACGGTGACGCTGAATGGAACGAGTGCGAAGGTTACGGGTCCGAGCGGTGCGTCCGTTTCCTTCACCACGGCAAACACGACCGGGACAACCTTTGGGTTTCTCGCGGCCACTGGCGCAACATCAATGAAGATAACGGCTCTATCGGCGGCAAGCCAATGATTGATCTTTGGATTATTTTTCCCATCGCTATGTTCTGCTGTGTGGTCGGCTGGTTCGTGCGCAAAGAGGATCGTAAATGAAAACCCTCCTCTTACTCGCGCTCCTACTCTGCTCCCCTCTAGCCTTCGCCTCGCCCGTCTGCATGTACCAGGATGTGCAATCGGGTCCCGCAAGCGGCGGTGAGGGCGGTGGTGGAACTTACGTGGACGTATTCGGCGTAGGCTTCGGCTCAACCCTTGGGAGCATAACGGGTACGGTCAACGGTACGGCGATCACCAACTTCATCTATCTTGGCGCTGATCCAACGGGCAATCGTCAGAAGATAGGGTTTCAGGTACCCAGCGGGGCGACCGGCTCGGGAAGCATCATCCTCAATTTCCCTGGCGGATCATGCTCAAACATGGTCTTTGCCGTCACGACGGGCCACAGCATTTATTACATCGGCTCGGGCATCGACAACGTTACAACTGGATCATTCACCTGCGCGAACCTGAAGAACGGAACCGCTGGTGACGGCAGCGGCGGAAGCGGCACCTACGCAAGCCCTTGGACGCTCGGGAACGTAGCAGCCGTAACCCTCAACGGTGGGTCTGGGAACTATGGGCCTGCGGCCAACGCTCGCACCCCGCAAATGTATTATTCCTGCATCTCGCAAGGCGATACCCTCATATTCCTCAACGGCGCGAGCTACCCCTACGGCGGCCCGAGCGACTATGCGGGATTGGCATTCAACAACGGATTCACCACAGCGAACGTGTATACGTCTGTGGGCGCGCGACCGGGAGCTATTGTAAGCATCGGAGGGGACGGATATTCGTCCTTCGGCATACGCGATTACTCCGACCAATACATGCAGGTTTTCGGACTCACGCTCGATGGAACATCGACGTCTGCGAACGCCGGAGGGGGTCTGACGTTTGGGGAGACCGCTTCTGGACCTCAAATGCGCGCAGTCGGCAACACAGTGCATTGCAACGGGTGCTATGGATCAAGCGGTGCCTTGGCTGGCGGATTCGAAGGCGACATCAACACCGCCCTTGAGATCCTGGGGAACTATATCCCGAACGCGAGTTGCACCGCGCCGGGAGGGCTGTCAAACAAGCAATATCACGCCCTCTATACCTATGGAAATGGACAAGAGATTGGCTGGAACAAGATTGCGAATGTCTGCACCTATAACGGGATACAGGTGAATCTCGCATCAGACTCTAGCCTCGGATTTGGTGGCCTCAGCATCCACGACAACGATATTGAAGGGGCGAACGGAGCCGGGATCAACCTTGCCACGCTCGACCCAACGCAGGGCGCGATCAACGTTTACAACAACATCATTCACCACGTCGGGATTCAGGCCGCTTCGGACTCGGACGGAAACCACGCCTGCATCGCCTCACCGGGCGAGGCTCCATCGGCAGGCTCCGGCACAGTGAACATCTACAACAACACGATGTGGGACTGCTCTTCTGACTTGAACGCGAACAATGTCAACAACGCGAGCGCGATCCTTTATTTCTACGAGACTGGGCAGACTGGGCTCACGCTAAACCTGGTCAACAACATCATCGCGGCACCAGCGTACACCAATACCGGAACGCAGAATGTTTACCTCTCGAATACGGGAGTCTCAGGCCCCGCACTAGCGGGCAACAACAACCTCTTCTATAGCGCCTCGACGCCGGGAAGCACATCGCCAGCCTCTAGTCTAACTTCGCAGGCAATTCCAACCAATCCAGACTTCTCGAACACCACAACACAGGGTCCTTGGACGAATCTTGAGTTGCAAAGCGGATCACCCGCAATCGGTGCAGGGACTTCCAGCCTCGCCTCTACGCTGGACTTTGTAGGCGTCACGCGGCCTAACCCGCCAGCAATCGGTGCGCTTGAACCAGGTGTGGCACCGCCAACATTTCTCGGAGTTCAATTTTCATCTGGAGTAGCCTTGTCATCAGGCACGTCCGTACACTAAGGAGAACCATGAAAACGAAGTTATCGCTACTCGCCGCTTTACTTGTCCTCTGCCTGCCAGCCTCGGCCCAAACCAAACATGCCATGCTGGGTGTCGCCTTCGGGCAAACGAGCGGAGCGCCTTCCGCCACCCTCACATGGACAGCCTCGGCTACCCCTGGTTCAACTGTGACGGTCTACCGCTGCGTTGGAACGTCCTGTACAGCGTTTACCCAGATTGCGACAGGCATAGCGGCTGGCGGCCCGTATGTAGACACCACGGTCACAGCAGGGGCATATTCCTATTACGTGACGGCAACCGTGAACGGTGTGGCGTCTGGCCCCTCGAACACGGCGACTGGCACGCTCTCTCCTCTGCCTCCCACCGGCTTGTCCGTCGCCACCGCCAATTAGCTGGTGGGAGAAGCTCTTGGATTGGCTGTTTGGATGGTTGAAGGACTTGTTCTGAGGCCTCCTCGGGGGTGTAGTGGAGAATCTAACCAGAGGTGGGGGCAGTGGAATCTAGTTTGCGAGAAGAGGTACAAGCGATGATTGGCGCAAAGATGCTAGAACTGCATGGACAGAACCTCGAGCGGTTCGGCAGGATCGAAGAGCGCATAATTGGCATCGATGGCAACGGCACTGGGCGCGAGGGTGCACTCCAGCGCCAGGACAAGGTGCTCAAAGCCATCGATGCCAAAGTTGACCAGCTCGGGGATAACGTCGCAACCCTCGTAACGGCCACCACCACTGTCCGTAGGGATAAGGTCTGGGGCGTGGTGAAGTGGCTGCTCGGCGGTATCGGTGGTTTGGGCATGCTAATTCTCGGTCACTATCTGGGAGCAAAGTGAGCTTTACCAAAGCCCAAATCGCTGCGGTATGCATGGAGTTTGGTCCTAAGGTTGAGCCGCTTCCGGATGGCGTCGACGGCGCACAACTGCTTTGGGCGCTATCCGGCAATGAATCCAGTTTTGGCCTAAATGTGACTCCTCGGCATGAGCCAGCCTATGACTTTGGTGGATCTTACGCGGGGTCTGGAAATATGCCCACACTCTTGGAGGAATACGGTCATGCCGCAGCGTGCAGCTATGGGCCATGGCAGGTAATGCTGACTAATGCTGCGACGTTCGCGCCTGACGACTTCACCGACCTAGAAACGGCGTGCCAGGCCAGCGTTAGTGCCCTCAACAGTCTTCTGCGGCGGTTCAAGCCTGGTTCACTCGTGCAGATCGGGCAGTGCTGGAATCATGGAGAACCAACGTCGACGCCTAACGCAGGGGTTTTGGCGTATACCGTCGAATTGCAGCAGAACTACAATATTCAAATGCCGGAGGAATCATGAGCGATACCCAAACCTACATCCTTACCGACCCAACGGCGCTCGCTGCGAAGATCGAGGCGGCGGGCGGTCCTCAACTCGATCCTACCAAGCCCACGGGCACGGCAGAGGCAGATGGCGTAACCCTCGGATGGACGATTGCAGCTGGCAAGATCACCGTCACCCTGCTCCATAAGCCTTGGCTGTTGGGTGACGGCGTTATTTGGGGCCATGTAAACAGACTCCTAGGAGACCCATTATGAACAAACTGAACGTATTTTGGCAGAAGATTCCCCCGCCCGTAAAGCAGTGGCTGAAAGGCCTCGAGGTCGCCGTGGTGACCGGCTGCATCTCAGCTATCGTGGCCGCGCCCTTCGCCGACTTTGGCACCAAGGCGGGCATCACCAAGTTTGCGCTAACAATCGTCGCAACAGCTGGCGGGTGCGTGCGCTTATACTTGGCTCAGTCGCCTATCCAGGCCGTCCTAAAAGAATCTGTAGAGGTCAAGCAGGAAACTCCGGCAGGAACCACAACGGTCTCCGCGGAGAAAATCTCGCAGTAAAGGAGCCTCACCTATGAATCGTAGAAACTTCCTTCGCGCATCCGGATCGGCTGGCATCGCGCTACTGGCAACACCCCTGGTCATCGGAACCCTTGGCTGCACCGAGCAAGAGGTTGTGAACTACCTCAATACGGTACTTGCCGCCGCAAAGTCTATCCTCAGTGTCACCGTCCAAAGCGATCCTTGGTATCAGGACTTAGTGGCTGCCATCTCCGCACTCGAAGCTACGGAAGGAACATGGAACGCGAAAACTATCAGCGGCATCGTTATCTCTGCCCTCAACGCGATCGATGCAGTGCTGGCGGTGATCCCGATCACGGCGGTCTATAGCCCTCTGATCGACATTGTGACGACTGCGATTGAGACCATCCTCACTCTGTTTGTGCCGGCTGCGATGGCGGCCAGTTCGTACAAGGGCGTGCGCAATCCGCACCGTGGCCGCGTTGCACTGAAGAAGCCGGGTCACTTCCAGAGCGACGTTGGTGCCTTCAAGCAACAATTCAACGATGCAGTGGTTGCCTTGCAATTACCGGCATCCGCAAAAATCTAATCTGAACGCATAGACTGGGGAGCCTTCGGGCTCCCCTTGGTTTTTGGAGATAACAATGAGCCATATCCTGAATGTCCGCAAGGACGCCTTTGATCCCCGCGACCGCGTAGTAGCCCCCAACGCTCCAACAGCTCCATTGATCATTAGCTACCGCTCGCAGGTGCCGTACATCAAAGATCAGGGTCAGTTGGGAAGCTGCACGGCCCATGCTGCCACAGAACACTTTGAGCGGGCCGTCCGCCAGATGAAGTCTGAAGTACCCGCAAGCTATGCCCGATCCACCATCCGCCTCTCTCCCCTCTTTCAGTACGCTCAGGAGCGCATTGCAGAGGGAACCTTCGCCGAGGATGCCGGCGCCGACTCCAGAACCATCTTCACGGTGCTAAGCTCAGTTGGTTGCTGCCTGGAGTCTTCAGATCCCTACGTCGACACCAACCTGCTAAAGATGCCCACTGCGGCACAAGTTGCGGAGGCGGCCAATTTCAAGTTTCAGGCCTACCATCGCATCCTAGACGTTGCCACCGCAAAGACGGTACTGCAATCGAACTACACGTTCACGGTTGGGACCCCACTCTTCCAGCAATTCGAGAGCGACCAGGCTGCGGAGGATGGATTGATTGCCATGCCATCGGGTTCCTCGATCGGTGGCCACGAAATGCACGTCGTAGGCTGTGATGACACAAAGCACGTTCTCGGGCAGATTGGTGCGTTCGAGTGTCAGAACTCATGGGCGGATACATGGGGAGATAGGGGTTTCGCGTGGATACCATACGCGTACTTTGAAGCGCTGCAGGATCAATGGGATTTCTGGCTCGGCCATTATGGCCGTCCATGGTCGGCTTAGTAGGCGTCTCCGAAGTTCCCCTGCACTGGCGTACCTTCAACCTCACCCCACCGCATGTATGCTCCGTTGAACTTTACTTGGCAGGTCCCGGTATCGCCTTCTCTCTGCGCGGCGATGATGATTTCGTCGGGATCTTGGTTCTTGCGGTCAAAATAGGATGGTCGGTGCAGGAATTGAATTAATGCAGCATCTTCCTCTATGTCTCCCGAGTCCTTCAATAGGTCGATCGTTGGCCGGGCATCTCCCTTACCATCAAATCTTCGGAGCTGGCAAAGCAGTACGACTGCCATATCCAGCTCTTGAGAGGTCTGTGTGAGGCTGTCCGTCTGCTCTCCGATGATTTCATGCTTCGGCATGCCCTTGCGGTAGACATCCGTACTCTTCAGCCGGCTTAGCTGGTCGATAAAGGCTATATCTAGCCCTCCATGGCGCTTCAGGGCGCTGCACATGGCCCGAATGCGCGTGCAGGTCATCCTGGTAGCGTCGGTGACGAACAGTGGGGCGTCCATGATGCGCGCCTGGGCTTCCTGTAGGGCCTTGCGCTGCTCGCGGGTGAGGTTGCCACCCTTGATGTCTGCGTAGGGCACCATTGCGGCGCCAGAGAGCATGCGGCGCAGGCAATCGTGCTTATCTTGCTCGAGGGAGAACACGGCGGTATGCCTGCCCAATACTACGGAGGAGTGGTAGGCGTCACAGATCATTTTCGCCGTCTTTCCTGACTTTGGTCTCGCGGCGATTATGCTGAGTCCCTTGCGCTGATACCCCATCGTCATACGGTTGAATTCTGCAATGCCCGTGTGGATGCCCTGCACGGTCGCCATGCGTTCGTACATCTCATCTACTGAGCCATAGGCTGTGAAGACCTTGGAGACATGCTCGAGCTCCTGAGTAACCCCTTCCGCGAGCAGGTTCTGCATTTGCTCAGCGATGGAGGGGATTAGGGTCTCGGCGCTCTCTTCGTCTGCCGCGGCGACCATGCCGTCATTGAAGACGTTGGAGAGGCGCCGACCCACACTCTTGGCCTTTACGATCTTCACATAGCTGTCGACGTTTGGGTTTGCGGGGATGCCCTCGGTGAGCATTGCTAAGTATGCGGGCCCGCCCACAGCATCAAGCTCTTTACGTTTCCCCAGCGTGTCCATCACCGTAACCAGGTCAACAGACTGATTATTGGCCAGCATGTCCCGCATGGCACGGTAGATGCGCTGATGGCTATCTAGAAGGAAGTCTTCGGGAGCTAGGGTGGAAACGGCGTCCTTGACGGACGCCGCGTCCTGCATCATGCTCCCCAATACTGCTATTTCAACGTGGGACATGGTGCCTTTCTACATCTTGAGCAGGTTCTTTTTCGCTCTACCTACATCGGCAGGCTTGTCTGGATCTGGGACGGGAATCTCAGCGGCAAGATCCTCGGGGCTGACGGCTTCGACCTCCCCACCTTTGCCGAAGAATGTTGTGGCATTCTGCATGGACTCTTCAGCGCTGAGGGTTGGCACATCGTCGACCAGCGGAAGCTCCGCCTGGCGCTCGGCTTCGGTAAGCGGGCGTACCTTGGCAACTTCGCCATTGTCGACGCGCCGGTAGGTCAATTCATTCGGGTTGGGCACGTCGTACTCAATGGCGCACTCGACGTTGCGCATCTCGAACTGGTTAGCGAGGTTGCGGGAGAGCTGGCCAATAGCCTGCTCTACGCTCGCTCGGCGTTCTTTGAATTGAGACTTTACGACAGCTTCCTCAGCGTCGATGTCCTCTTGGCGGTTATAGGCGGCCGCGAGTTCATCACCCATCTTCAGGCGTTCCTCGTGGGTAAAGTTGTGGCGGAGATATAGAGTTTCTTTGGTGAGTCGCTTTGCCATGCTTGCCTTTCTGGTGCTGGATTACCACTCATCTTCGAGCGGGAGTTCGGGCTCTGCTACTTCTGTCTGCACCAACTTCTTAGGTGCAAACCGAATCTTGTTGGTGACGCCGTGCGTGCGTAAACAGGCGTGCATGTAGGATCGGTCTCGTGGATCCTTCCACTCCTCTAAAGCCTGCATCAATGCGATGAAGAAATTATAGTTCAGAGAACCCTTGAGTCGATTGCAATCTTCACAAACTGCTCGAAGATTATCCAAGTCGTGCGAGCCGCCATGTGTAACGGGTACAACGTGGTCCCATACATAATTTGCGAGGGTGATCATGAACGCTGGGCGGCCAATGGCGCGGCAGTAAGGGCATGGGATAACGCCGGGACCAACCTGCTCAAGCGCGCGCTCCCATAGGTCCGCAGACGTAAAGGAAAGCTTCTCAATGCCAGGAACGCGAACCATACCCTTGCGCTTGCCTGACTTCCAGAGCTTTGTTTTGGCACGGCGCAAGATGTCATATCTTGCCTTCGTACACTTATCGCGCAAAGCTTGTTCATTCATCAACATCACTGGGTCCTCGCAAACTCACCATGCATAGATATGGCAGCTTTGGCATATGCGGTGCTGGCGTGCTCCGGAGAGTCATAAAGTCCTATGTGGATAGCGCGATTTTTACATCCGATACTGGCTCTCCATTTTCCGCTGGCCTTATGAAAATTGACTCCCTTGAAGCCGCTCTTGTTCCTCTTTGATATTTTGCTATTCGCTAGATTTCCCGCAACAGTAGAAGATCGAAGATTAGCTCTCCTGTTATCTAAAGAATATTCAGCGTTCTTATGGTCGGCAATTTCCCAGTTGAGACCACGCGTTATGCGCTGGTGCAGATATTCGGTGAATTTGCAACCACTGGTCAAATTTCTTACTGCGTAGTAGTTTCTACCCTTCAGTGTTGCGTACCACTGGTACGGCTGAATTGCAGATAGGTCTTCTAAATCGATCAACGCATATTTCCCTTGGGTCAAAGGGATATAAGCGATGGAAGGACCGATAGGGACAATGGGAACTCGTTTCGGGGTAAACTGATTGGGCATCGGTGGTTCCTCCAGAACCTTTGCGTCGGTAGGCGTTACAAGCGCGTATCGCGACGATGCTTAGATTCTACTCTCATCCATCAACATCACGAGCCTCCAAGAAACTCTCCTGCTCTTCTGGTGCAACGCCATCTAGCCGAGGATTTTGGCAATCTCTGTGCATCACTAGGGACCCTACAACGTGCCACCTGTGCCCTTTGCGTATCTTTCCATGGCACTGAGCGCAGAGCATCCCCGATGCATGAGGTAGTCTCTGCCCGCACTCGCTACAGTAGCTAGCCATTACTCCCGCTCTTTCTGAGTGTCCACCATCTCCCGATACGATGCCACCACGGCCAATTCCTCCCGCGTCAATGCCGGCACGCGGATAAACTCATCATCCGAGCGCAACGCCCTGGCTAAGTCCTCCAGCGCTTTGACTTGCTCTGTGAAGGTCACAGTGTCTCCTTGGGCTGCGGGGGGTCCACGCTGATTCCGTTCTCCTCCAGAAGTCTCAGCCTGCGCGTGGCCTCGGTCTTGAAGATTTTGGCGTCCTCCCACGCGGCTTTTACCTCGGCCTCCAACTCCCTTACGCGGCCCTCTAGGTAGTCCATGTAGGGGTTTGCCTCTTCCACCAAGATTGCCCACGGATGCGCTTTCTGTGGCTCAGGGCGCTTCGGCTCATCCTGCGGGGTTTGGGCTTGGGATGCCACAGGAGCCGCCCACGCCTCAGTAAGCTTGCTTGTCAGGAAGTTGATATGGTCGATCAGCGCGAGAGACAAAGGTGCAGTAAGTCCCGTGGGCCATTTTCCAGCGCGCAATTCGTTCTCTAACTCCACAATATTCAACCCTTCAATGATTCGCTTCGGCTCCTCGCTCCCTGCTGCTGATGGCTTTATCCAGACTGGAGAGACGCAGTAGCAGTCGGATGAAGGGTTCCAGTGAGCCATGCGGTTATATCCGCAGATACACATGTCGCTCTCGCTGGGCTTCGGCTCATCCTGCGTTCTCTCTACTGCCACAGGAGCCGCGAACCCTTCGATTGTGAGGTAGTATGGATAACACATCCCCTCGTTGTGCGTTAGGTACTCTCTGCGGCCATCTGGAAGCGTCCGCACGCCTACGAAGTCGGGCCTGTCCGGTCTTTCAGCCCGCGCCCAGCATGTGAAGAACTCGCCAAACTTAGATGGCTGCTTTCTCTCTACTGGTGGGGAGGGAAGCTTAGCGTAGGCGTCTGCAATGGCTTCATATTGAGTTCTCCCTCCACCCAGCCGAATGCTGCCAATGTGATGTGCCCCTTGTAGGCGCTGACTCCAAACAGTCAGGTACTCATCTTCGCCGCGCACCCACACGCTCATTTCTGGGTAGACGGACCGGATGGCATCCGTCATCTCCTCTACGCCTATCTCGCTCTGGTTCTCATTCATGGCTCAGTCCTCTTTCTGGATGGGGTGGGGCTTTAGAGATTCGCCCAGCTTTTGATAGCTTTGGCGAGTTGAAGCATTGACTTCTTGCCGCCTACGCAAATTTCCTGATCGCCTTGGATGATGCCGTACACATCACCATCCTGCTCGTACTTCTTGATAATGATGGCAGGCTCGGGGATAAGACCTTCATCCTCGTATCCGGCTTGGTAAAGAATCTCAATTCCTGCCGCAACTACTGATTTACCTTCGGTCATGCTCTCTCTCCTTCTGGTGCTGGGGTAAGGGGCTACTCAGGGCTTGCTACTGGTGAGGCGGGCGGGTTCTTTCTTCGGGGTTATCCAATTAACCTCCGAGCGCTGAGGTTTGGGCCTCACGACAAACTGTTCGAAAGCGATGCCGTTCTCTTCGCCGCACTCTCGGCAATTCGTAACGAACCAAATATGCTTGTCGCAATGCCTCATGGTCAGTCCGCGTGGACTTCGCCGGGTTCAGGGAAACGAACGCAGTGCTTCGAGCCATCCTCAGCGGTCATAAGGAAGCGTGTTTTGTCTGCGCATGTCCAGTGTTTGTTTCGATGCGGCTTTAGCTTTCCCGCAATGACCAGTTGATCCTGTGGAGTATAGAGAACATCCCAGCAGCCCTGATCGCAGAGGGTGTAAACGAGAGGGCCGTACTCTGCTTGAATCGCAGGAACGTCGATTATCTTTTGCCTTGGCACAGCATCGGACTGATCGGGGACCTGCCCATCGGTAGGAATCGTGAGTGCCACGCTAAACATCAAGAGTGCGGTAAATATCTTCATAATCCCCTCTCCCTCTAATGCTGCTACTTTACTTTCGCTATCACCACAGCCAAGCCCAACAGAACTAAAGCCTCGCCTACTAGCCAGAGTGCTTGCTTTATCGTCTTCATGGGGTACTCGCTTTCATGTTGTGGTACCAGTCTGGGAAATCTTCGTCGGTGATGCCCAGCTCTGGGTCTATCTCTTGAGGCTTTGGCGGTGGAGGAGGTTCTGTGCGCAGTTTATTCAGCCGGTAGATAACCTCGTCCACTTCCTCAAGGAACCGAATCACGCCATTGTTGATTTCTGTGATTCTAGGCTCATTCCGGTAGATCCGTTTGCAGAAGATTTGCAGGCCTGAGGGCATGCGCGAATCGTAGCTGACGAAGTCGCACCACTCCCGCTCGGTCGTGGCTAGCTCAAACATCACCTGGGGCTCGTACTCGTCTGGTAGCTCACCAGAGAGCATGTACTTGATGTGCGTCTTGCTCTTGGGTGCCTTCAATTCTAAGCACCCATCCGTTCCCACGAGACCGTCTGGGCTACTGCCGGCGCGTTCAATGGTGGGATGGATGACAAAACCTATGTTCTTCACATCTAAATCCGTTGCGACTTCA
>Ga0302231_10001549_pt1 | contig 14179 bp, 8 predicted proteins | sample II_Palsa_N2_2_FD_193522 | JGI IMG/M metagenome (GOLD analysis project Ga0302231, IMG submission 193522) | Peat permafrost microbial communities from Stordalen Mire near Abisko, Sweden - II_Palsa_N2_2 | ecosystem: Environmental > Terrestrial > Soil > Palsa > Peat permafrost | place: Sweden...
TAACGTACATGCCCTGTGTGAGCGGCAGGCCGAGACTGTGGACTTCGCTGATGAAGAGCAGGAGCGGCGCAATCGTCATCGTTTTGGGCAGACCGAATTCGTTGGCCTGCTTGATCGCGTTGCTGGTGTCGGCGCCCGCGTCGGCGAGGCCGAGAACCTGTGCGCCCGAGCTGCGCGCCGTGAGCAGGTACGAAGAGAAGTCCGGCGTGCCTAACGGGTGTCTTACCGCGCCGACGACCTTCCCCCCTGTCAACAGGACCGACCGGCTTGCCGCGCTTTCGAGCGAGTGACCGAACGCATAGTCCGCGGTCAGAAAGAACCAGCTGCGGCGGCCCGCGTCGCCCGCCGCGAGCGCGGCAACCGTGCCGCGCGCCAGTGCCGTCGTATCGTACGCATAGTGGACGCCATAGGGTTGGCAGTCCGCATTGGTCAGTTCGTCAGTACCCGCACCTACGTTGATATACACTTCCTTTTTCGCTTCGGAGATCGTATTTAGCGCCAGTCCGGTTGATGAGTTGGTGCCACCGATCAACAGGTCGAGACCGTCGCGGTCGATCCACTCGCGCGCTTTCGATGCGGCGAGATCGGGCTTGTTCTGATGGTCGGCATACAGCACTTCGACGTGACTGCCGGGTACGAGATGCGCGAAGTCCTCCACGGCCATGCGCACTGCCTCCAGTCCGCCGGCTCCGTCTGCGTCTGACAATTCGCCGGAGAAGTCGGTAATGAAGCCGATCCTGATGGTGTTCGTCGCAGCACGCGTCGGCATACTGGCGGCCGCGAGCAGTGCGGCAGTCATCAGTGCGGTCAAAAGTGCGGCGATGCTTCGATGCGCTTTCACTCGTTTGTCTCCTCCGGCAACAGCGGTCGCATTGGTCTGACGTGCACGGCGATGCCAACGGGTGTTTGAAATGATGGGCCACGTGATGCCACGTGACGCGCGTTAATACACCAACGGCTCCTGCCGACGTCAAGGGTAACAGGATGAGCGAACAGATCTCTGAATGGAGTACCGCGGTTCTCGACCTGATGCAGGAAAGTGTAGTACTGCTCGATTGCAAAGCACGCATCGTGCACTGGAACGCCGCCGCCCAGGCGCTTTACGGACGGTGCATCGACGATGTTCGCGGACTGCGTATCGATGCCGTGCTCCAGACTCGTGGAGGTCCATTGCTGGACGCCAGCGACGCGGCTGGAAAGCTCGACGGCTGGCAAGGCGACGTACAGCGCATTGCGGCGAACGGCGCCGACGTGACGGTGCGACTACGTTGCACCGTGCGTCACGATCGGGATGGCGCCGCGCTGGATATCGTCGAAACGGGCGTTGACATCACGGCGCAGAAGCAGGCGGAAGATGCGCTCAGGCGTACCGAGCATCGCTACTTCAACCTCTATCAAGCGGCAGCCGTGTCGTTCTGGGAACTTGATTTTTCCGTCGTAGCCGCGAAAGTTCGCAACCTGGCTAGCCTTGGCGTGAAAGATTTGCGCACCTATTTTTCGGCGCATCCGGAGTTCGTGCACGAGCTGATTAAAGCGACGCGCGTGCTCGACGTCAACGATCAATGTGTCCGGATGTTCGGGCGCGGCGACAAGAACGAACTGCTTGGCGATCTCTCGCGCTTCTGGCCGCTGCATAGCTACCGCGTCTTTGCCGAGAGTGTGATTGCGGCGTTCTCGGGCATGCCGGGCTACGCGGCCGAGGCCAGTTTCGTCACGCTGCGTGGCGATCATGTCGACACTTGGTTTACCTCCAGTTTTTCACCCGACATGCTGGCGCGTGGAAAAATTCTGGTCGGCATCATTGATCTCTCGGCTTCGAAGGCGGCGATGTCCGCGCTTTTTGCGAGCGAGCAGCGCTATCGCAAGCTGTTTCAGTTCGTACCGGTATCCCTCATCCAGATCGACCGGGCAGAACTGGCGAATCATTTCGCGGCGCTGCGGGCGCAAGGCGTGACAGACCTCGCCAAACACATCGAGGCGACACCGGGCTTTGTCGACATGGCGCTGAATTCGATCAGGATTGTCGAAGTCAACTGGAAGACGGTCGAACTGTTCGGCGCGCATGATGCAACGGAATTGCTCGGCCCGGTAGCCCGGCTTTGGACGGAATCGCGCGATACCTTCCAGCATTCCATGCAGACGGTCTACAACGGCGGGGCCAGTTTTCAGGGTGAAATACGCATCCGCACGTTCACCGGGCAGGTTGTCGACGTGCTGTATGTCACCGACTTTCCCGAGGCGGCTCGTGAGCCGGCTCTCGGTCTCGCCTGTCTCGTCGACATTAGCGAGCGCGTCAGAGCGCAACAGGCGCTCGCGAAAACGCAGGCTGAGTTTGCACACGCGGCGCGGGTATCTGTGCTGGGCGAGCTGACCGCGTCGATTGTCCACGAGGTGAATCAGCCGCTGTGCGCGGTGCTCAGCAACGCCGAAGCAGCGCTGCGATGGATCGACCGGCCCGAACCGAATCTGGGCGAAGTGCGCACGTTGTCGACGCGCATCATTCGGGATGTCAGCCGGGCCGCGGAAATCGTACAGCGCATTCGCGCGCTCGCGGGCGGCAAGGAGCCCGAACGCTTGCCGGTGGAACTCAACAGAATGATCGAGGAAGTGATGGTGTTTCTGTCACCCGAGCTGGCGCGGCAGGACGTCCAGGCGACGCTCGAACTGGACCCCCAACAGCCGTGCGTGCTGGGCGACCGGGTGCAGTTGCAACAGGTCCTGGTGAACATCGCCGTCAATGCAATCCACGCAATGGCGAGCCGGGGATCGGGCGCTCGGCGTCTCGTGATCCGCACCCGCAACGACCGCCTTTCGCTCGTGCGTGTCGAACTCGAAGACACTGGACCGGGCATTGCCGCCGACCATCTCGATCATATTTTCAAGAGTTTCTTTACGACCAAGGCAGACGGCATGGGGATCGGACTTGCCATCTGCCGCTCGATCATCGATGCCCATGGCGGCCGCATCACTGCCGAGAATCTTGCCGCACCGGGCGGTGCGCGATTCAGCTTCAGCCTCCCCGCTTGCGCCTGACTTAAATCCACACGGCCGATGGGGCTGTAAACCATTGTGTTATCGACGGACGGCCGATTCCGGTGCAATCTCACAATGCATCTCGCGCCCCGTAGTGCCGCGCGTCAAACTACCTCGAGATCCGACGTGGATAACGCAACCTATACCTTTGGCCCGTTTCAAGTGAATCCAGCGCTTGGTGCGCTGACAAGGGACGGTCAGCGGGTCGCGATCGGACAGCGCGCGTTCGAGGTGCTCGTCGTTCTTGCGGAGCGGGCGGGCGAGGTCGTCAGCAACTCGGATATCGTGGCACGCGTGTGGCCGACAACGATCGTCGATGAAAACAATCTGCGCGTGCATATCACTGCACTGCGTAAGGCATTGGGTGAAACCCAGCAGCGTGCACCATACATTCTTAACGTGCCGGGGCGCGGCTATCGGCTTGCCGCGCCGACGCAGCGCCTGGAACGAGGTGCGATGTCGTGTGCAAACGTCGCGGCCGACCTGCCGATTCCGCTGATGCGCCTGGTTGGGCGAGCGGCGTTCGTCGAGGATATCGTCGGCCTGTTGAGCGATAACCGGTTCGTGACGATCGTCGGCGCCGGAGGCATCGGCAAGACCAGCGTCGCGCTCGCTGCCGCGCATCGAATCAGGCATCGTTATCGCGACGGCTGTTTCTTCGTCGATCTGGCGGTCCTGAACGATCCGCAACTCGTGCCGTCGGCGATCGCGGAAGCGCTGCGCATACCGATGGCTTCAGAAGATTCGCTGGCCGTGCTCGTGAGCCATCTGCGCGAACGACATGCCGCACTGATCTTCGATAACTGCGAACACGTGATCGATGTGGTCGCCCAGGTGGTCGAGACAATCCTGAAGAACGCGGCGAATGTTCATGTGCTGGCAACCAGCAGGGAGCCGTTGCGCGCAGAAGGCGAGTCAGTTCGTCCGCTACCGGCACTGGAGGCGCCCCCTGAAATCCCTATACCGCTGTCGGCACGAGCGGTTTTGCAGTTCCCAGCCGCAGAACTCTTTGCGGAACGGGCGACGGCCGTTGCTGGCGCCTTTGCGCTCACCGACGCCGATGCCCCGTTGCTCGCAAGCCTGTGCCGCAAGCTCGAAGGCATTCCGCTTGCGATCGAACTGGCGGCAGCGCGGATGGACACGTTCGAGCTGTCAGGGCTGATTACCGAGCTCGACAATCGCTTGCAATTCCTCACGAACGGCCGAAGGACCGCGCAACCACGACATCGCACGCTGCGCGCTACGCTGGACTGGAGTTATCGCTTGCTGAGCCATGCGGAGCAGACCGTACTGCGTCGCCTGGGTGTGTTCAAGGCCGGTTTCTCGCGTGCATCGGCGGTTGAAGTGCTGGCGGACGCAACGATCGACGCCAATACCGTCATGGAAGTGCTGAATACGCTGATTACGAAATCGCTTGTTGTTTTGCAGTTTGAGAACGACCAGATTTGCTATCGGCTGCTCGACATGACACGTGCCTACGCCCTCGAACAGCTCGCTGATGATATCGAAGCCGATGCTCTGCGGCGCCGGCATGCCCAGTATTTTATCGACGTGCTCGACGCTCCGGGTTTCGAAGAACGCGCGAATGGCGCGAACTGGCTGACCGGCTTTCGCCAGATCGTTGCGGAGATACGCGGCGCGCTTCAGTGGTGTTTTAGCCCGGCTGGAGAAGCCTCACTGGGGGCATCGCTCGTGGCGTCGTCGTGGTTTGTCTGGGACACACTCTCTCTTGTCGACGAATACATCGGATACGCCCGGCGCGCGCTCGGCGTGATTGACGCTCAGCCAGGGTCGATTGGAAAAACAGAAGCCCGGATTCTTATCGCACTCGGCAAGGCGCTGTACAACGCGCAGGGCAGCATTCCCGAGCTGCTGGCACTCTATCGCCGCGCGGAGCAGGTTGGAGCAAAGCTCGGCGACGAGGAAACCCGACGGCTTGCGGTACTCGGCATGTGGCGATATCACCAGGGGCTGGGAGAACACGAGGAGGCGGTGCAGGATGCAGATCGCTACGGCATGCTTCACGCCGGCTGCCTTGGTCAAAACATCTACCTGACGATGCGCGGGATTTCGAATGCCTATCGCGGAGAGCTTCAGGATGCGCGTGAATGCATTTCGCAGGCGCTTGCGCAGTCGGGTTCGGTGGCCAACAGCGAACGAGCGCAGTTTCTCTACGTCCCGCAAGTGATTCACCACACCGTACTGGCGCGCGTCCTGTGGATGCAAGGACATGCGTCGGACGCGCTCGAGTCCGCGGAGCAAAGCGTTGCACTGGCCATTGAAAGCGGGCACGCGCTGTCGGTATGTTTCGCGACTGCCCTCGCCGGCTGCCCGGTAGGGCTGTGGGCAGGCGAGCGTGCCGCGGCGTACCGCCACCGGCTTGTTCTTGAAGAGTACTCCGGTACATTGGCCGTCGCTTTCTGGCGAAACTTTGCGGATGTCTACCGATATTGCATGGCTAGCGACATCGGATCGCCTGGGAACCGCCCGCAAGCGCGGTATCAGGACAAATCGCAGTGGAGCTACCGGCATCTCGAAGAGCTCAGCGTGCTGGGTGAAGGGCTTGCGTCGAAGCAGATGATCGAACGCGCGCTGTCCAGCGATCCGATCTGGTGTTCCGCGGAAGTATTACGTCTCGAAGCGACCAGGCGGTTACGGGAGGAAGGTGCATCCGCGACGGCCTCAGCGATGTCGATGCTTGCTTTATCGCTCGACATTGCCCGCCGTCAGGGTGCGTACGCGTGGGAACTGCGCACGGCTGCCACGGAAGGAGACTTACTGTGCCTTCAGGGTCGAGTGCGCGATGCCAGGGACCGGCTCGACATCGTTCTGCAGCGCCGGCCGGACGACCGCGACACGCCGGATTATCTGGTCGCGTTACAGCGCTTGCGCAGATGGTCGGACAGTTGCTCTGGAGTTTGCCAGTTGGAGAAGGCCGAAAGCTGATTTCTGTTTGAAGCGATTGCGAAAGACAGTCGGCGAGTTCTTGCGGAAACTCATGGTCTCCATGACTCATGCTTCCATAGATCGGATCCGAACCGAAACTGCAGCCCAGTGCGCGTCTCCGACGGACTACGAACATAAGTGGTGAACGGCCGGTTAGTAGCACGCAGCGGGCGCATTAGTCCGAATGCGCGAGTGGCCGCTCAGGCCGAAGACCGAGCGTTCGTCCTTTACGATTGGATGGCCGGTTACGGAGTAGAGCCGACGCTTGAACGTCCGAGCGGCGAGGCATGTGAACGGCTGTTGTTGGCCCAGAGTGTGTCAAAACGCGTAGCCACTGGGAATCGACGAAACCCGTCTCGGCGCAGGTCGCGGCTTTTCGATCGCGGCGACCCGAACGTCAAATCAGGGCCGAACATATCGCAAAGGCTCAACAACCCCGTACGGGCGTCACGCCCGCATCGCATTCATAAGCGCTTCTGAACCGAGTAGCTTGATCACTCGCTTCATGTTGTACGCCAGCACGTGCAAGCTCATCTCCGTGCTCACCCGCTCGATGGTCCGTGTCAGGAAATGAGTGGCGCCCATCCATGCCTTGATCGTCCCGAACGGATGCTCGACAGTCTGTCGCCGGATGCGCATCATCTCAGGCGCATGATCAAGTCGCGCCTGCATCTCATCAAGAACGGCTTCGTGTTCCCAGCGTGTCACGCGACGTTGAGGACCCGGCGTGCAGTCCTTTTTTAGCAGACATTGCTGGCAATTCGAACTCCAATACTTACTGATCTTCAGGCCGCGCTCAACGGTCGAGAATCGCCAGATGAGCCGCTCGCCTGCTGGGCACCGATATTCGTTGGTCTTTACGTTGTAAATGAAGTCATCCTTTCCGAAGCGGCCATGAGCCGTTGCGCTCGACGTCACCGTCTTCGGAACGAACACGCTTATTCCAGCCTCATGGCATGCGAGTATCTCCTCGCTCTTGTAGTAGCCGCGATCCGCAACTGCGGTGAGCTTGTCGACGGCCATCTCTGTACGGGCAAGCTTCGCCATCGACGTCAACTGGTCACGATCAATGCCGTCATTGGTCACGACGTGCGCGACGATCAGATGGTGCTTCGTGTCAACCGCCGTCTGGACGTTGTAGCCGACGACTCCCGTTCCTCGTGTCTTCATCGAACGGGCATCCGGATCCGTGAGTGATATCTGTCCGTCGGGTGCCGCGTTGAGTTCGACCTCGATCTCCTTGAGGCTTCGCATCTGTTCCTTCAAGGCCGCAATCTTGTCCTGCAGTCGCTCTGTTCGGACCTTCGCAATCCCGGGCTCCTGGCGATCCGCTGTGTCCATCGCCGCGAGATAGCGAGCGATACTTGACTCGATGTCACGCATGCGTCGTTCGAGCTTGGCGCTGGTGAAGTTGCGGTCGCGATGGTTCACCGCCTTGAACTTGCTGCCGTCGATCGCAACGAGCGCTTCGGCGAAGAGGTCCAGACGCTGGCACAGCATCACGAACTGACGACAGACGCTGCGGATCACTTTGCCGTTGTCTTTGCGGAACCGGGCGATGGTCTTGAAGTCCGGCGCAAGGCGGCCCGTGAGCCACATCAGTTCAACGTTGCGCTGGGCCTCGCGTTCAAGGCGACGGCTAGACTGAATACGGTTCAGGTAACCGTAGATATAGATCTTGAGCATCACCTCCGGATGATACGAAGGCCGACCAGTCAACGCCGGTTCGACGCCTTCAAACCCAAGCTTATGAAGATCAAGCTCATCGACAAAGACATCAACTACGCGCACGGGATTTGTGTCCGTCACGTAGTCATCAAGCGCTTCAGGGAGGAGAAAGCTTTGCGTACGATTATCGCCTTGAACGAACCGTTTCATCTTGCTCATCCCATCGCTATCGGATGGCAAATTTTAACGCTCCAAAAAGCGTTTTGACACACTCTGGGCCGCACGCAGTCTTTCGCAACCTGTGCACACCACGCCGACCCCACCCGCCGGCTGGTACAACAAATTGGCGCCACCAGTCCGGCAAGCCAGATGTATTCGGTTCCGCGTCATCCGGCGCGTGGCCGAATACATCGGCAAATCTTTGATCTGTAACGACGCCCAGTCCAGCGAATTCCGTTTACCGCCAATCGCCGAGCCCCCCACACCCCTACTCCTTCTTCGCGTCCTTTTCCTTCGCATCAGCCGCAGCCTTATCAGCGTCAGACTGCGCCTCCGTCTTCGACTTGTTGGCCTTCGCCTGAGCGACATCGGACTTCTTATCCGCCTTCGCCTGTTCCTTGGCGGCCTTCTTGTCGGCATGCGTAGGCGTTGCAGTCGAGTCGTTCGTTTGCGCGAACGCAACCGGCGACACACAGCCGGCAATGAGAGCCGCGACAATCCAGTTCATGGGCTTATTCATGCGATACCTCCCTCAGGGTCGTGGACAGGCCGCGATCAGGCCACCGATAAAATGAAGAAGCCGGCCGCGGCAAGCCGCGCCGGCCCGTCGGAGCAGCTCACCGCCCCCTGCTACATGCTTAGTGCTTGACGTCCGAAGCATCATCCTGGCTCGGCATCTGGCCTTGCATGTTCATCTTCATATCGTTGTTGGCGGTCTGCTTGTCGGCCTTCTTGTTAATCTTGGCGTCACGGACCTGCTGCTTGTACTGCGACTTGGCCGCGGCCTGCTGCTGCTTCAACGCTGACTTCGACGCCTTCTTCGACGCGCTGTACTGGGCATTAGCCTGCGCATCCGCGTCGCGCTTTTGCACCAGCGGATCGGTCGAACTCGATGCCGTCAGACGCTGCGGCACCGGGGTCGGCGGCTGGACGCCCTGCGCAGCCGGAGCTGCCGTATCGGCGCCGGGCGCCGCCATTTGCTGGCCCGCACCGCTGGCATCCGGTTGCGCGTTGGTCTGCGCGAACGCACCGGTAGCGGCAAAAGCAGTCAGGGCGGTACCGATCAGGAGCGAACGAATCTGGGTCATAGCTTTACCTCTCTAAAATTGTTGTCGGGACTCGGGCGGCAGACCCGCCGAAGATGCCGGCGGTGCGTGTCGTCCGGTCTGCTGCGTCCCGCCATCGAAGTGACGGAAGGTCACGCAGACAGCAGGTTTTACTACAGACCTACCCTTTGCGAGTGAAGTTCGCGAGAAACGGTCGCTGTTACGTACCGTTTCATTTTCTAACGAAAACATAACTTATACTTTCAATTAGCATGAGCCGAGCCGCCTGAGGCTATACACGTGGCTTCTGGCTTATGATGCGAACCCCCTTACCTTTGCCGCAATCGCCATGCCCAATCTCGATTTCACCCTGACCGGCGACTATGTCGAGTTGCACAATCTCCTGAAGATAACGGGGCTTGCCGACAGCGGCGGCTCCGCCAAACTGATGGTTGCCTCCGGCGCAGTGAGCGTGGACGGCCAGGTCGAGCTACGTAAAACCTGCAAAATCCGCGCGGGACAAGTCGTTTTACTCGGCGACACCCGGATTGCCGTGCACGAGGCATAGCGCTAGCTGGAACCGCACAGCCCCAAGCTACGGGCCCGTCAAAAATTCGCACCAAAAATGTGCTTACAGATCGACAACAGCACGCCTACCCCCTAAGCTGTCGGTTTCGATAGAAATGGCACGGGCGCGACCTGCTCCGTGCCTCGCTTTATGACCCGATCCGGCCTCTCCCGGTTGGCCGCGCCGCCGCCTACGTTTTCCCGCCACGCCGCCGACACCGCCCGCCTCGCCGCCCCGCTCGCCATTGCCCAACTGTCGCAAATGGCGATGGGTGTCACCGATACGATTCTGCTCGGCTCGCTTGGCCCGGACTCGCTCGCCGCTGGCGGACTCGGCGCGAACCTGTTCTTCGTAGTCGTCACGCTGCTGCAGGGGGTGCTGACGTCGGTGAGCGTGAGTGTCTCGCACGCGCGTGGCGCCCAGGCAGAAGACCGCGTACCACACATCTACTGGACCGGCTTCGTGATGTCGATGTTGCTGGCGATCCCCGCCTTCACGGTGCTATCGCTCGCTACGCCGATCCTGCTTGCCTTCGGCGAGCCGGCCCTGCTCGCGCACAACGTCGGCGAATACGCCGCCATCCTGCGCTGGGGCGCGCCTGCCAGCCTGATCGGGGTCGGCCTGATGCGCTCGTTTCTGCCGGCCATCGGTGCGGCCAAGCGTCTGTTATGGGTGTCGCTGGCAGGGGTCTGCGTGAACGGCTTCCTGAACTACAGCCTGATCCACGGTGCGAACGGTTTGCCGCGCCTCGGCTTCCTCGGTTCGGCCACCGCCACCACCATCACCGTGTGGATCACCGCGCTGGTGCTGATGGGATGGCTGCATCTGCGCCCCCGCTATCGACACTTCGTCACCGCGACGCGGCCCAGATTACCGTTGATGGGCGAGCTGTTCAGCATCGGCTGGCCGGTGGCGATCACCTATGGCGTCGAATCCACGCTCTTTCTGGCGACGGGCCTGATGGTCGGCGTGCTCGGCGAATCGCAATTGGCGGCGCATCAGATCGCGCTGAACGTTGCGTCAGTGGCGTTCATGGTGCCTCTGGCAATCGGTCAGGCTGCCAATGTGCGCGTCGGCTTCTGGTCCGGCGCGGGGCAGCCGCTCGCCGCGCGCCATGCGGGTTTCGTGGCGCTCGGGTTGGGCGTCGGATTCATGTCGCTATCGGGGCTCGTCTTGATCCTCGCGCCGCACTGGATCGTCGGTCTGTATCTGCACCTGGACGACCCCGCTAACGCAGCCACGGTGGCTTTGGCTAGCTCGCTGCTTGGCGTCGCCGCGATCTTCCAGATCGTCGACGGCATGCAGACGGTCGGCTCGGGATGTCTGCGTGGTCTGAAGGACACGCGCGTGCCGATGCTGGCCGCTGCATTCGGCTACTGGGGGATTGGTTTTCCGACCGGCTACACGCTCGCGTTTCACTTTGGCCTCGGCGCACGCGGGCTATGGTGGGGTCTCGCGGCTGGGCTCGCGAGCGTCGCGTTGTTGATGACGCTGCGCTTTCACAAGCTCAGCCTGCGACGCGTGCCGGTCGCTGCGCAGCCATCGGCATGACAACATGCTGGCTTACCAACGCGTGTCACTTACTTTGTGCGCACGGGTCAACTAAGCAAAGCACCTATCGTTAGTTGGGCCGAGCAGGGCCACGCGATACGATGAAGCCGTCTTCTTGACACTCCTTCCTCTGACGGGGATTGAAACTGGGTTTGAGCCCGTGCACTGCGCGGGTTCTTTTTTTCCGGCTTCGATTCACGTTCGGACAGCGCCCGCGCGCGAACGGTAAAATACGCGCCGGTTGCCTCATAGACCTACCCTGGTCGTCCCAACTGCCCGCTTGTGCGTCCCATAAGGACGGCACCGGGCACGCATCCAACGCGCGCCGCCTGGCATGCCCCGCTGCACGGCCCGTGATCCGCTGTCCGATGCTTCGCCGCCTTGCGCGCCGGCCCGCTCGAATCGCCATCCAGAAACAGAATCAAGGACCTCCTGACATGCTTGCCCGGGTTACCCGTCTCTTTCCGCTGTGGGCCGTGCTGGTCTCGCTCGCCGCCTATTTTTCGCCGGCTTCGTTCAGCCCCATCGCGCCGCACGTCACCACCCTGCTGACGATCATCATGCTGGCGATGGGCGTCACCCTGTCCATCGCCGACTTCAGACGCGTCTTCACCCGGCCCGCGCCGGTCGTCGCCGGCATCGTCCTGCACTATCTCGTGATGCCGCTCGCCGCGTGGGCCATCGCCAAAGTACTGCACATGCCGCCCGATCTGACGGCGGGCATGGTGCTGGTAGGCAGCGTCGCAAGCGGCACCGCGTCGAACGTGATGATCTATCTGGCGCGCGGCGACGTGGCGTTATCGGTCACGATCAGCGCGCTGTCGACGCTGGTCGGCGTGTTCGCGACGCCGTTGCTCACGCGCCTTTATGTCGACGCATCGATCGCCGTCGATGTGCGCGGCATGCTGACGAGCATCCTGGAGATCGTGGCGTTGCCGATCGTGGTGGGCCTCGTCATCAATCATCTGTTCGGCAAGCTGGTGCGCAAGGTCGAACCGGTTCTGCCGCTCGTATCGATGATCGCCATCCTGTTGATCATCTCGGCGGTGGTAGGCGGTACGCAGAAAAGTATCGCGTCGGTTGGCCTGGTGGTGATGCTCGGCGTGGTGCTGCATAACGGCATCGGTCTGCTCAGCGGTTACTGGGGCGGCCGGCTGCTCGGTTTCGACGAAGCCGTGTGCCGCACGCTCGCGATCGAAGTCGGCATGCAGAATTCCGGGCTCGCCGCGACGCTCGGCAAGTTGTACTTTTCGCCGCTGGCCGCACTGCCCGGCGCCTTGTTCTCGGTATGGCACAACCTCTCGGGATCGCTGCTCGCGGGATACTGGGCAGGCCGCCCCGCCAAAGGTTCCACGCACCCTGACAGCGGATCCGCATTCGAGGCGAAACGCAACTAAGGGTAACGCCGCGCGCTCGTCATGGACGAGCGCGCATTGACACGCGCAGCTATGCTGCGCCGATGTCATCCACGAGTGCCACACACTCGTGCATTGTTAGCATAACGAATCACACCACGGACCCTACATCGCTGCGCCATCCTTACCGCAGCGGAACGACGCCCGCGCTCACGAGCGCCAGGCGCATGTGCGCTCTCACATACTTGTCCGATCAATTCCCCTTAGAATGCTTTCCTCGACAGAGCACAGATGCATCGGGTGTACGCCCTGAATGTTGCACTTCAGGGGGCGCGAACCGAATCCAGCGGAGGAATAACGTGCCGGCGTACGACAGCAACAACAACATCGCGTCGCAATATCGTCAACGCCCTTTGGGGACGACGCCGTTCGTCAGCACTGCAGCGCGAATAGCCACGCGTATCGGCAAGCATTGCTTGCTAGTGTGCGCCGCCGCGGCACTTTTGACCGCCTGCGCAAGCCGGCCGCCCGCGACCGCATTCGACCGTCCCATCACGCACGCACTGCCGACTGCCACGACGACGCCTCTGAGCACCGCCCTCGCCCCCATCGAAAGCGCGCATCCTGACGAGTCCGGCTTTCGCGTGCTGTCGAACGGCACCGAGGCGCTGCAGATGCGTATAGCGCTCGCCCGCGCGGCGACGAAGACGCTCGATATGCAGTACTACATCGCCAATGAAGACACCACTGGCAAGCTACTCCTTGGCGCCGCGCTCTATGCCGCCGATCACGGCGTGCGCGTCCGCATGCTCGTCGACGACCTGAATTTCAAGGACGTCGACGACGTGATGGCGGGCCTCAACTCGCACCCCAACATCGAGGTCCGCGTCTTCAATCCGTTTGGCAGCAGTCATCGCAGCGTGTTCGAGCGCACCACCAATCTGCTCACGAAGATCGACCAGTTCACGCGCCGCATGCACAACAAGGCGATGATCGCGGACAACCAGTTGGCGATCGTCGGCGGACGCAATCTCGGCGACGAATATTTCAGCGCAAGCACCACGCTGCAGTTCCGCGATCTCGACGTGCTCGCGGCCGGCCCGATCACCGCCGACGTGTCGGCCAGCTTCGACGAGTACTGGAACAGCTCCGGCGCTTATCCGCTGAAGGCGCTGAATCACCAGAACTTCTCACCGCAAGAACTTGACGCGACACGCGATGCGTTGCGCGCGCACTGGCGCACCAACGCCGACCCATACAACGCGAAGCCGCTGAATGCGACACCGCTGGCGACGCAGATCGCCGGGGACCAACTCGACCTCACTTGGGCGCCGGCGGAATTCAAGGCCGATACGCCGGGCAAGATCGATCAGCCGTCTTCCGATTACGTCAGTCCGCCCATGCAGCGGCTCGCCGAGCTGATGAAGGAGGCGCAGAAGGAGTTTCTGGTGGTGTCGCCCTACTTCGTGCCGCACGACGCCGGGGTGAACGCGCTCGCGCAGCTCACGCAGCGTGGGATACGGGTCGCGGTCCTGACCAACTCGCTCGCCGCCACCGATGCTGTCGCCGTGCAGGCCGGTTACAGCCCCTACCGCGTGCCGCTGCTGCAACACGGCGTCGAACTGTACGAGTTCAAGCCGGACCAGCAAAGCACGGGGATGTCGGTGGCAGGCTCGCGTTCGCGCGCCAGCCTGCATGCGAAAACCTACGTGCTCGATCGCCAGATTCTCGTGATCGGCTCGATGAACCTCGATCCGCGCTCGGCGAATCTGAACACCGAACTGGCACTCTTC
>Ga0302231_10001557_pt1 | contig 14118 bp, 15 predicted proteins | sample II_Palsa_N2_2_FD_193522 | JGI IMG/M metagenome (GOLD analysis project Ga0302231, IMG submission 193522) | Peat permafrost microbial communities from Stordalen Mire near Abisko, Sweden - II_Palsa_N2_2 | ecosystem: Environmental > Terrestrial > Soil > Palsa > Peat permafrost | place: Sweden...
TCACTCTGCCATCAACATGGCTGCCGCCGCACTCGCGCAGGTCATCTTTAACACGCTGAGCTTCGGCATCGGTGGCATTCTCCTCGGCCTCGACACCCTTATCTCGCAGGCCTTCGGCAGCAAGCAGATTCCACAAGCCAACCGCTGGCTTCTCCACGGCCTCGTGCTCGCTGTCGGGCTTTCCGCCACACTGGCGTCGCTGCTCGCCCTCGCGCCCGCGCTGCTTGTGCGTCTACCCGTCGACCACAACGTCCTCGCCATCGCCGTCCCGGCCATGCGCGGCCTCATCTACGGCACGCTGCCGCTGCTGCTCTACTTCACGCTCCGCCGGTACCTGCAAGCCGCCAACCATGGCCGCCCCATCGCCTTTGCGCTCATTTCCGCCAACGTCATCAACGCCGCGGGCGATTGGTTGCTGCTCTATGGACATCGCTGGCAGATCGCCGGACACACCGTCGCCATCCGCGCCTTCGGTGTCGTCGGATCTTCGTGGTCGACGAGCTTTTCGCGCCTCTACCTCATGATCGTGCTGCTGATCGCCGTTCTCTGGGCTGACCGCAAACACAGCTACGGCCTTCGCGCTTCTTTGCACATGAAGACATCCCGCCGCATTGAGCTGCAACACCTCCGCAAGCTCTTTCTGCTTGGCGCTCCCGCAGGCGCACAGATCTTCGTCGAGATTGCCATCTTCGCCCTCGTCACCACGCTTATCGCCACCTTCGGGCCGCTGCCGCTTGCCGGACACGAAGTTGCGCTGCAATGCGCCAGCACTACCTTCATGGTCCCGTTCGCGATCTCTTCCGCGACGGCAGTCCGCGTGGGACACGCCATCGGCCGCGTTCGTGCAGGCTTTGGGACACTGGCCGAAGTCGCCGCCGCCGGCTGGACCGGCATCCTCACCGGCGCAAGCTTCATGCTTGTTGCATCAGCCGTCTTCCTCGCGATCCCCAACCACATCGCGCACATCTTCACACCCGACCCCGGCGTCATCGCCGCAGCCGTCCCGCTGCTGCTGGTCGCCGCCGGCTTTCAATTCTTCGACGGCATCCAGATCACCGCTACCGGCGCTCTCCGCGGCGCCGGCAACACGACCGCACCGTTCCTGGCGCAGCTCACCAGTTTCTGGGCCGTCGGCATGCCGCTCGGCGCGCTGCTTGGCTTCCACTTCAAGCTCGGAGCCGTGGGCCTATGGTGGGGCCTGCTCATCGCGCTTACCGGTGCTTCGCTGGTGCTGCTGTTCTTCTGGCGCAAGACGACGAGATCATTGGCGCAAGCTGTCGCTTAGCGCTGTTGGGCTTTCAGCACGGCTGGCTCGATGATGGCTGCCGCCCGTTCGTAGCTCGCCTGTCGAACCTCGATGGCAATCGTCATTCCATCGGCCAAGCCTGCAGGGGAATCCCTTCCGTCGTGCCAAAGGAACGAGATGCCAGCATGCGCCAACGCCTGCGCTGCGGCCAGACCTTCGGCCATCTCCGTTTCGCAATCGAAGATCAGCACGCCAACGAGGTCATCCAGCGGCTCAGCATTGGCGCTCGGCGCTCCTGCTTCCGGCACAGGAAACAGTCTCATCGCATCCTGCAGCAGCTTCCTCGCAGCCTCATAATCCTTCTGGTCAACGATCAGTTGAAGCCACGCTACCGTTCGGGTCCGCGCGTCTGCCGCACCATTGTTGCTAAGGTCTTCCAGACGGTATTCGATGCCGGCCTCGTCCAGAAGCCTGGTCGCGCTGTTGGCCTGAAACATATCGTCAAAGGCCCAAAGCAGCAACTCGTTGTCGCTCATGCCGCCGTTATCGCCGCTCGTGGCAGCCTTCGATTCAGCGAAGTCAGGCACGGTAGTTTGCAGTTTACGATCCTTGATCACGCGCTCTAATGCCTGCTGCGCGATGTCGGTCAGATCGTCCTTATACTGATGAAGGTGCAGCAGTTCGTCATTGTCTTTGTCGCCATAAAGCGCCAGCAGCCTGTTCCATTCCGCATCCATGTTCATGGCCGAGAGGCTATCACCGAATGCCTCACTTCCGGAAACGGAATTCTTACTGCGATGCCGACGTCAGATTAATTCCCAGACCTGTCACGTCCGTATCGCCTACCGTTAGCGTCTGGCTCGCGGGCTTGAACGTTGCACTTGTCGAAGGCGTCGTTCCACCCCGTCCGCGGTAGCCACCTACGCTCGTCGCCGCCTGCGTGCTTCCCTGCACGCTCAGCGTGTAAGTCCCCGCCGGCACGTACGCAATCGAAAAATCTCCAGCGGCATTTACCGCTCCACTCATCTGCACGGTCGCGTCCGTCGTATCCACCAGTGACGCCCTGCCCGACTGCACGCTCATCCCTGCCGTAGTTGAGTTCACATGACCCGAAACCGTATGCAGCCCGCTCAAGTCGAGCACGATCCGCAGATCGTCGCGCTCATCGCCCGCCTTCACCGTTACCGGCTTCGCATCGGCTTTGTGGAATACTCCCTGCGCATAGATCCGAATCATATTCGTAGCTCCCCGGCCACCACCGAACTGCACCGTCGGACGCAGCTGCACCTCCGCCACATAGTCGCCACCCGGCAATCCCGTGATCCGAAACGCTCCACGATCATCCGTTGTCGCCCTCATCTGCGAGTACGCGCGCAGCGAGTTCAGCGGCGCAGGCATCGCCACATCAGCCACAGCAGGATCGGCGATTACATCCACTCCGGTGGCCGGGCTGCCGTCTTCCCACTGCAATTTGCCTGCAATCACCGCGCCTCGTTGCAGCGTCACAACGATCGACCCGCTGCCGCTGGCGCTCACATGCACAGTAGGCATCTGCGTCATCAAATCTGCCGCAGTAGCTCCAGCGTTCACCTGCCCCTGCAGCACTGTGCGTTCCGATACATACCCCGGAGCCGTCGCCAGCACCCAGTAATCACCCGGCGCTACATTCTGGATCGTGAACGTCCCATCCAGCCCGGTTCGCGCAAAGCCACCGCCGTAGCCGAACCCACCAAACCCTCGCGCGCTGTTCGTCGCTGAAGCTGAAGGGACCGCCTGCAGATCAACCTGCACAAACCTGGCTGGGCGCTGCGTGTCGCCATACATCACGGTGCCGGTTACGCTGGCGGTTGTACCTGGAGTGACCGAAGCACTTTGCTGCGCAATCCCAGGCGACGCCAACAGGAATACGGTAGCGACAAAAGCAGCAAGAACGCCCCAACCTCGCATGCGCCAAGTATCGACTGAACCATCGCTAATCGCAACTGATGACATAGACCTCTAACATTTCGTTATCTTCACTTTACTTTTGAGAATTTATTGCAGAAAAAGCTTCAAAATATTGAGGGAGCGACTGCGATTGATGTTATTTTTCGAGCTATGAAAATCATTCCTACCATTGTTTTATTCGCCATGTTCGGCGGTGCGCCCAAGGTCTATCCTGTACGCGTCCACATCAAACAGTGGAGTATGCACACCACTCGCGGACGCCGCACCGGATTTGTTTACTCCACCCGCGGCCACGGCTTCGCCAATGTTGTCGAACCCGGCAAAGGAACACAGGGATTTGAGTTCACCTTCGAGGATTGCGATCGCCCTGAATCGCCCGCCGATGGCGGTGGCTTCCCGGCGCGTTGGAAGAATGAACACGAGATGGTCATTGTGAACTCAGAAATCGGCTCCGATAAGACCCACGAGTGCGAGCTGAAACTCACGCTTCGCAACGTCGTCTATGTCACCAGGAATGGTCATCTCGCCACACGCCCCCTGGGCGGTCCCGATGACACCGACACTAGCAAGGACGCTGCGCCTGATGTCGACAGCCAGTAGGTAAAACGATCTGGCTGGGGTTTACGCTCCGGCCAGGTAGCGCCTTACCCTCTCCATGGTGTCCAGGTAGAAGTGCAGATTGTGGATCGAGTTCAGCGTCCCCGCAAGCGGCTCGCCACTCGCAAACAGATGCCGCAGGTATGCCCGCGTATAGCGTCGGCAAACCATACAAGTACAGCCTTCGTCGATGGGCCTCTGGTCCGCTGCGTTGTCCTGCTTCTTGATGTTGAGCCGCACCACTGGGCTTGCTCTGTTCTTCGGGTCTTCCCGCGTAAACAGCAACCCATGCCGTCCGGCGCGTGTAGGCAGCACGCAGTCCATCATGTCGACGCCCATTCGCGCATACTCTTCAATCTCATCCGGATAGCCCACGCCCATCACATAGCGCGGCTTATCCTTCGGCAGAATCTCCAGCGTGCGCGCAATCATCTCGCGCGTCACCTCGCGTGGCTCACCGACTGCTAGCCCGCCGATTGCATAGCCGGGGAAATCCATCTCCACGAGCCGCTCGGCAGATTCTTTCCGCAAGTCCGCATACATACCGCCCTGCACGATGCCGAACAATGCTTGATGCCTGTCGTCGAACTCAGCGGCCCACGGGACCTCATGCCGATGCTCCATCCAGTACACCCGCGACCGCGCTGCCCAGGCATGCGTGAGGCCCATCGATTGCTTCGTGCGCTCCCAGCTTGCCGGCGTCTCCACGCACTCGTCAAAGGCCATCATGATATCGGCGCCTAGCGCGATCTGGACTTCCATCGAGTGCTCGGGTGAGAAGAAGTGCTTCGACCCATCGAGATGCGAGCGGAACTCCACGCCGTCGTCGGAGATCTTGCGCAGCTTGGCCAGCGAGAAGACCTGGAACCCACCAGAATCGGTCAACATAGGACGTGACCAGCTCATAAAGCGGTGCACGCCGCCCAGCGACCGGATCAGTTCATGCCCAGGCCGCAGATACAGGTGATACGTGTTGGCGAGAATGATCTCCGCGCCGGTTCCGCTTTCTGGATCCTGGGCGCTGTACCCTGAGCCCCGAACCTGTGGCCCTATACTCTCGAGCACGTCCTGCGGCACGGCTTTCACCGTGGCCGCGGTTCCCACGGGCATAAATACCGGCGTCTGCACTTTGCCATGCGGCAACGCGAGCTCGGCACGCCGCCCACCATTATCAGTCGTATTACCTATCTCAAACGAAAGGGACATCGCCCTTCATTCTAGTGCGACGAACTGGAAGAAGAGGTGGAACTCGAGCTCGAACCGGTACTGAAGCTGAAACCTGACCCATCTCCCAGGCCTCCACCGAATTTACGCAGGTCGTCGATCGTCATCTTCCCCTTCAGGTGGATGAACGTCAACTCCCTCGGCTCGGCCGTCATAATCACCAGCTCATGCGTCTCGTTATCCGTTGACGTCCGCTGGCACATATCGGTCGAGCCATCCTTGTCCCGCGTATGGATGAAGCAGTTCCAGCTACCATCCATCAGCCGCTTCCGATACGCCTCCACATCCTCCATCTTGTACATCCCCGGCTTGTCGTACTCATAGGAGTGCACCACAACGAACTGCATCTTGTTCGCGAGATCTTTGCTCGTACGCTTGCCCAGCATCCCCAGCATCCCCGGGTCCAGATTGATCTCGGTCACATCGCTCGCACCCTTGGCAAACTGCTCAGTCCCGGCAAACAAGTCGTCCTTCACCTGGAACGCTCCCGCCGCCATAAACAGCACATCCTTCACCGACTGCGCCTGCATCGGCACACCAGCTCCAACCATCGCCAACACAAACACCGCACTTCCCAGAATCTTCTTCATCGCCTTCACCTCCCGCTTTCGAATCTCGCCTCTTGCATCCCGCATCTCTCTACTCGCCCAGCTTCAAACCCGCCCGCTGCAACTGCATCTGCGTCTGATCCAACGCCCGATTCGTCAGCCGCATCGCCGCCTCAAACTGCCGCTCCGTCAGCGCCGCCTGCTCCTGCTGACGCACCACATGCACCCTCGTCCCGATCAGCGCCCCCATCACCAATGCCGCCGCAATCGCTCCACCCATCCACGTTTGCACACGAGGCATCATCAACAACTTGCCCTTGGACCGTGCGACCGCCTCGGGTGCCCCCGATCTCTCGCTTTTGGAGATCGGGGTCTGTGATCCGGCACGACCCATCACCCTAGCCGCAAACCCCTCAGACGCATCCACCCTGCGCATCGCCTTCGCCAAAACCTCATCGAACTCCGGCCCATTCATCTCACTCATCGCACATACTCCCTCATCGTCACCGCGGCCTTCCGCCGCAGCAACTGCAATCCACGCTGCAAATGACTCTTCACGGTCGCCACGGGTTGACCCAGCAGCGCCGCGATCTCATCCGGCAGCATCTCTTCCTGGTGCCGCAATACGACGGCTATGCGCATCGGCTCAGGTAGTGTCCGCAGCAAATCTTCGAGCCGCGCTTCGACGGCCGGGTCTAACCGTGCCGCGTCTGCAACATGCTGCTCTTCCGTCCACTCTTCCGCGGCGGCCTCAGGCCGCCGGGATTTTCTGCGCAACGCGTCGGTAGCTCGATTCACAGTCACTCGCCGCAGCCAGAACTTCGTGTGATCGGCGTTTTCCAGCTTGTCCCCGCCGCGATACAGCTCCAGAAACACATCCTGCGCAACCTCTTCGGCCACGCCGTACTCACCCGTCACACGCAGCGCGATGGAGAACACCATCCTCTGGTGTGTCTCGATCAACCCTCGAAACTCCTGCGATTCCAGTCCCATTCGCGCGCTCATCTGCCTATACGCAGAGAATGCGCTCTCGGAATGCAAAAGTTTTCAATTATTTTGCTTGTTGTCCAAAACGCAGCCAAGAAGCTTCCTATGGCTGTTCCACCAACGCTACCGCCTGTGCCAGCGTGATATCCGGGTCCAGATAATGAAAATCCGATCGCGTCAAATCGCTATCCTTCCCCACTGACTTGAACAGCGCCGCCTTACCCCGAATATCCGTCACTACATGCACCGTCCGCCAGTGCCCCTCGATCAACTCACGATCACTCGCAAAATGACTTCCCGCATGAATTGTCGCCAACAGCCCAAACCCAATATTCACGTCAGTCGGCAGTTTTGCTTCGATATGCACCAACCGCAGGTCTTGCGCGTCGATCGCCAGCCATCCGCTCATGCCGTGCAGCACGCGCTCTTCAATCCCACTTGGCGAATAGTCTGGATTTGGCCTGAAATCGATATGCCACACGCCATCTTCCAGCGCCACATTCTCCAGCAAAAACCCTTTATCCAAATCATTCAGCATCTGCCGCTCATGCGCTTCATCGTTCATCCGCGCTGCTTCAGAACGCTCGAACTCTTCAGGATGCGCCAGAAGATTCGCCAGGCGTCCGCGCTCCTGCTGCTGCCGCTCTGCAGAGATCGGCACGCCATCTTCAGCCACCAGCAGCCGTACCTTTCCTTTTCCAGTCTCGACTACGCGTTCGGTCCAGACATGGCCGCCTGTGCGGTCGGAACGCTCCACGGAAAGATACTCATACCGCTCATGGTGCGCCGCCGAATCACGCTCCTGCGTAATCATTGCCCCCAGCAGATCTTGCGGCGTCGCAAACGTACGCGGAGACTCTGCCACCAAACCAGGCCCTGCAAAAAAACATATCCCCGCAACCACAGCCAGATACTTCGAAGCCCCGCCGCTCCGACGTTTCAAATCTCGAAATCCAACCTTCGCCCCGCACATACGATTTCCTCTGCCTCTATCTTACGAAGCCTGTCTTTAGTCGGATGCACAAATCAGTAAATGCGCGATGACGATTTCGTTAGACTGAACCGCCTTATTTCTCGGGCGAAACATACACCGTGAGTTCTGTCGACGCAGCACAAGCATGCAGGGTATATCCCAGTTCGCCCACAGCAAACGCATCGAAGGCCGCCTGCGAGATTCCATACCGTCCTTCGACCTCTGGCGTCATCAAAATCCAATCCGGCCGCGTCGTCTTCGCCCACGCCTCAAACGCCGGCCATCCAGCTTCATCTGGTTGTACCAGCGTCTTCGGCGACCTTAGGTAGACATCCTTCACACCCACGGGATCGTAGATAACCGAGTTGCCATGCTGCCGTGAATCCTCCACTCCACGGAGACAATCAATCGCCCGAAGCCCCGGCCGGAACCGCGCGTGCGATCCCTTCACCAACGCCGTTCCACGCAGGCAGACGACCATCATCAATAGCAGTGCGGCAACCGGAATCCATTGCAACGACTCGATTTTCTGTTTGCGCTCCATGCTTATCAACTGCAATCCCAACAGCAGCATTGCCGGAAACACAATCGACATATAGTGCCTGTCCGGAAAAACCAGGAACAGCGAAACATATGTAGGAAGCGCGATCAGCAAAAGAAAAAGACTGGTCGCCCGCAGCGATCTCTTCTCCGCATGAACCCACGGCCACAAAATCACACCCAACGACAGCGCCAGAAACACCAGCGTCCCTGGCGAAAGCACGTTCAGCAAAACATGCTTTAAAAACATCCGCGGGTTGGCTTTGAAAAATTCGCCAATTGAATGCCTTCCGCCATTCGCCGCAACATCAATCCCGAACACCCGATACGCATAGGTCGAATCCCACGCGCCCTGCTGCGGAATCAATCCCTTGTTCGCCGCGCGCACGTTGAAGTGCTGCGCAAACGCGACCCCCGACCGCCCCGCATCTGAGTGCACCACCACATACGCCATCGCCGCCGCCAAAATCAGGGTCGGCAGCAGCACCCGAAACACATGCCGCTTCGGCTCACTCCTGCTTTCTATGACTACTGCAATCAGAACAGCCAGCGTGGAGAAGAAGACGCCATACTGATACTCGGGCCGGCTGTAAGCAACGAGAAAACACGCCGCGCAAGCCACCATCGCCGCGTCCGCGAACGATGTCTTCCGTCGCAGCAGCACCACCATTCCCGCCACAAAAAGCATTGCCGCAAACAGCGAAACATATGGCTGAATCTCAAAGAACGGCAACGCGACCAGCACAGCCGTATAAAGCCACGCTAAAGGGATCTCCGCAACCAGCGGCAACACACCGACAAGCAGCACCAGCAACGCCCAGCTTAAAAACTGTCGCCAGACAGCATCCGCGCACACCGCAGCCAGCACCTTGAACCACAGTGCATACAGCGGCATCGACGTCAGATCGTTCAAAAACATTGACGCATGCAGATGACTTCCCGAAGCCAGGTACATCGCATCGTCGAAGTCCCACAACGGCAGATCCTGCCAAGCAAATGCGAGCAGAAGATATGCACCTACCAACAACAGCACCAGCAGGGCCCGGTTTTTCTTGAATGAGTCAGCAGTCATCGGCAGACGTATTCCTACATGCGAAGGCCCTGTCATCCAGGGCGGCAAAATTCATGGTGGCGAGTCTTTTTTACAGCATACCCTTTGCCTGTCGCGTCTTCATCGCATCATCCACCTTATGGATTACTTCCTCCTGCGATGCAGCCCCATCCAGCACAGCCTCGTTCACCGCTGCGAAGTACTGCAGGAAACCCACTACGCTGTCCCGCTGTGTGATCTCTCTATCGAGAATCTGCGAGTACTGCCCCAGTTCGTCGACGCTCATCTGCGCAAGGTCCGGTGTGCTGTCCTGGCCGGATTCCTCAAACTGCGCTTCGAAACGCCGTTCAAACACGGTCTTCTCCAATATGGAAGCAAACCATGCATCCACCTGAGCCCGCAGCCAATCATCCTGCAGGTAGAGGAACGAATAAATATCCGTTTGCACATCCGGCAGCAATCCCACGCGCCCGCTCGCCTTCGCGCTGTCCCATGTCGCTTCGGAAGGCAGCGCAATCGTGCCTGTATCCGGTATCGCGCGATACTCCAGCTTCAACTTGCCTCCGCTACGCATCATTTGGTCGACATCTTTTCGCCGCGCCACCAGGGCACTCCGCTGCAACGCGAGGCGCTCCAGATCCCTCCGCATTGTCTCGCGATTCCGCAATCCTTCATCGCGAAGCTCTCGCTGCAGCGTATGCCGCTCATGCACGCGGTGCAGCGCTTCCACGCTCTGCTCCAACCCGATCGCGATCAGCAGCCCCACCGTGATGGTGCCAAGGTGAACCCAAAAATCGCGCCAGCTGTGGATGCCGTGTTCCGGCGGATGCACTTCCATCGAACCCTCAATGCAGTGAATTGTGGCTGCTTGCTCTCGATTATAGGCAAAGGCGTCGCAGCCAAAGCCTCAAGAATCATTGTTCAATGCGAGAAGCCGGGAACGCATCCTGCCATCCTTCGCCTCGCAATAGCTCGCGCGGTTTATTCCCTCACAGTTTATTCTTAGCCCTGCGCATGACTCTCCGCACAGCGATCACTCAGGCCGCAACCCTCATCACGCAGCGCGATGCGGAGACCCTTGCGCTGCACCTTCTTCAGCAGCCGCGGGCGTGGCTCCTCGCACACCCTGAAGCCGAACTAACCGACCGGCAAGCTGCTACATTGTTGTCCCTCAGCGAACGCCGAGCCGCTGGCGAACCCCTTCAATACCTCACCGGCGTACAAGAGTTCTACGGCCTCACTCTGCGCGTCACTCCTGCCGTGCTCATTCCGCGCCCTGAAACCGAGCATCTCGTCGAGTCCGTCCTCGCGTGGGGCCAATCCCAGCTAAAACCGCTCCGCCTGCTCGACATCGGAACCGGCTCCGGCGCTATCGCTCTTGCGCTTGCCGCCAATGAGCCTTCCGCAGAAATCGTCGCCACCGATATCTCCGTCGACGCCCTGGAAATCGCACGCGACAATGCACTTCGCCTCGGCCTCAGCGACCGTATCCGTTTTTTTCAGAGCGATCTTCTCCCACCTGACGAAGATCCCTTTGACGCGATCGTCTCAAATCCACCCTACATTCCTTCACTCGACGCTCCTACGCTGCAGCGCGAAGTTGTCGACCACGAGCCCCATACTGCTCTCTTTGCCGGCCCAGACGGCCTCGACATCTACCGTCGACTTATCCCCGCTGCCCGCGTCGCTCTTCGCGAAGCAGGCTTGCTCGCACTCGAAATCGGCTTCGGCCAGCGCGATGATCTCACTCAGCTGCTCGCCGGGTGGAACAATGTTCGCTTCGTTGACGATTACGCCAGCATCCCCCGCGTCGTCCTCGCCGAACGCCCCTGAGCTCCATCACCGCAGCAATGGCAACCGCAATAGTGCCTCATGCTGCTGCAGCACAAACTCCGCGCCAAGGCGCTGCATCGCAAATGCACTGATCCCCACCGCGAGCAGAGATTCACAAACCGCTACCGGCAGATCGTTATTCAACCATCGCGCCAGAGACATGCGTACGCGATAACCACCAAATGTTCCGATCAACGCTCCAGCCACCCCAAGCAGGATGCCACCGGCCAGCGGGTTCATAAACGATGAAGACACCAGCGAACCCACCAGTGCGCCGAAAATCAGGCGGGCCACCAGCGGCCCAGTGCTCTTGCGGCTCGGCGTCTTTGGCAGTGTATCGACGTAATACTCGCCCAACGCCAGCAGCGTGAACACACCTACCGCAAAAATGTTCGCCGTCCAGAAGTTGAACCCCGTCACCGGCAGCGTTGCGAACCACATAAACCAGCAAAGCACCGCGATGGGCGTCATCGTGCGCATTCCCGTCGCAATTCCGAGCAGCAGTATCCAGACCATGCGTATCCTTCCCAACCGTGCTCCTGTTGGAACCCGCACACTCGAAGAGTGTCGCGCAACAGAAGTACAATTCGCCCGAAATCGTTCGCCGGCTCTCAGCCCGCCATCATCTCACGAAGCAGCCGTAAACCCAACTCGCTCAGTCTGATCCGGCATCTCCCAACGAGCCTCCATAAAGTCGAACATCTCCCGCGTCACCGCAAACGAGTAGGTCGTGCTTTCTCCGCGATTCCTCTCGCAAACCCGCACCCACCGAACCTCCGCCGGCACATCGAGCACATGCAGCTCTAGCCCGACCCCCGCCGCGCGTGCACGCTTCGCCCACGCCTCGCGATGTTCCCTCAGCGTGAACCCGAGATCAAGCACAGCGTCCACCCCAAGTGCGGCCAGTTGCAACGCCTCCGCCGCAATCTGTTCTTCGCACCGAGCGATGCGCTCCATTGCCCACTCAAAATCTTTCTTTTCCGGCGAGTCCATCCAGTAAAGCCGCGTCATCCACTCATCGATTGAGAAGCGCATGCCACTCACACGCGTCGCGAGTTCGCGCGCAAACGTGCTCTTCCCGGCTCCGGTCGACCCGGTCACCACATGCCAGCACACGCTCAAGCCTTACCCCCGCAGCCATCCGTACAGCGGAAACTCTTCTGCCAGTTCCGAAACCTGCCCGCGAATCTCCGCCAGCTTTGCTCCATCATTGCGGTGTTCGAGCGCCTGCCCGATCCACTTTGCGATGATCCGCATCTCGTCTTCCTTCATCCCGCGCGTGGTTAGCGCCGGCGTGCCGATACGAATTCCGCTGGGCTTCATCGGCGGATTCTTGTCGAACGGAATCGCATTTTTGTTCACTGTAATGCCCGCTGTCCCCAACGCCTCTTCGGCTTCAGAACCCAGAATCCCCTTCGCGAATACATCCACCAGGATCAAGTGCGTATCCGTTCCGCCCGAAACGACGCGATAGCCTTCCGCCTGCATTGCCTCAGCCAACACCTTCGCGTTCGACACGGTCTGCGCCGCGTAAGTCTTGAACTCGGGCTGCAGCGCCTCGTTGAACGCTACGGCCTTGCCCGCAACTACATGCATCAACGGTCCGCCTTGCTGTCCGGGAAACACACTCCGGTCTACGCCTGGTGCAAACTCAAGCTGGCACAAAATCATGCCTGCTCTCGGTCCACGCAGTGTCTTATGCGTGGTCGTTGTCACAATGTGTGCGTGCGGTACAGGCGAAGGATGCGCCCCACCGGCCACCAGCCCCGCAAAGTGCGCCATGTCCACCAGGAAGTACGCGCCTACCTTGTCCGCAATCTCACGCATCCGCGCAAAATCGAACGTTCGCGGATACGCCGAGCCACCACCGATGATCATTTTCGGCTGTTCGGCAATCGCCTGCGCTTCCAGCTCGTCGTAGTCGATCACTTCGGTATCGGGCCGCACCTTGTAGCCAGCGACCTGATATAACTTTCCCGAAAAATTCAGTTTGTGCCCATGCGTCAAATGCCCGCCGTTGGCGAGATCGAGGCCAATAATCTTGTCGCCCGGCTGAATCAGCGTCATATACGCCGCGGCATTGGCCTGCGAACCCGAATGTGGCTGTACGTTCACGTGGTCAGCCCCGAACAGTTTCTTCGCGCGCTCCCTTGCCAGGTTCTCCACGATATCGGCGAACTCGCAACCACCGTAATACCGCTTGCCCGGATAACCTTCCGCATACTTGTTGGTAAACACCGTTCCGACAGCTTCCAGCACCGCGCGTGAAACGAAGTTCTCGCTCGCAATCATCTCCAGGCCCTCATGCTGGCGGAGAATCTCGTTTTGAATCTGTGCAGCGATGTCCGGATCGGAAGCCGCAAGGGTCGCGTTCATATCAATAGGCATATCTGTGATTTTACCCTCAGCAACAGTGGGTAATAACACGAACGTGTCATCCGGTAATGACACAGACAGTGCATTACCTGCAGATCTCGGGGGATGTTTTTCCCATCGCGCGCGCTCATGCTCAATCTGTCAGCGGGCCACGCGCGTAAGTCTCATGAAGATGAGCTTTCATTCGCAACCCACACAAAGATCCGGCAACGCCTCGTAATCGGAGAACTACCACCCGGATCCTGAAGCAAGGTAAGGAGTGCTCGTGGCAAGTTCATCGATCATCGCGTTCCCGCGGCCCATCAGCGCACGTTCAGCTAAGCCTGTGCTCTCGGCCCTCCCGTCAGCTTCTACTTCTTCGCTGCGCCACCACGGTTTGCACCTCGTCACTGTCTCGCGGAGACCAATCTCAGATCAGGCGAAATCCAGGTGCAGCAATTCTCAGGCCCAGGCAGACCGCATAGTCGCCCAGGTCGAACGTGAAATTGCCCTCGAGGCAATCCGTCAGCGCCAGGCACAAATCAACGGCCACGCACCCAGGCCATCCACATCGGCTGCCCTCTACACGTTACCCATCGCGGAAGCCGAAACCACGGCCAGCTTAGCCCATCGGCTGTTTGCAGCTTTGTTGTCGTTTGCAAGACCCGCGTAACCGAAATTCAAGCCTAATCACACAGGAGATTCACAATGCATGATCTCATCGTAGCCGCCGTCTTTATCTCCATGATCGCCGCCCCTTGCATCATTGCCATGTTCCAACGCGACGAAGAATCTGCCTGACTTTCCGCAATTCCCT
>Ga0302231_10001562_pt1 | contig 14079 bp, 7 predicted proteins | sample II_Palsa_N2_2_FD_193522 | JGI IMG/M metagenome (GOLD analysis project Ga0302231, IMG submission 193522) | Peat permafrost microbial communities from Stordalen Mire near Abisko, Sweden - II_Palsa_N2_2 | ecosystem: Environmental > Terrestrial > Soil > Palsa > Peat permafrost | place: Sweden...
GTGCCCGAGGCGAACCGTTCGAGTTGCGACTGCGCCTCGGCAATCCGCGCGCCGGCAATCTGAATGTCCGGGTTGCCAGCAAGCGCTTCTGCGACAAGCGCGTCGAGTTGCCGGTCATGAAACGACGCGAACCATTGTGCCTCCGGCCACGCGCCGCCTGCGCCTCTCGTGGTCTGCGCCAGTTCCTGAGCACCCGGCGAGTGCATGGCAAGCGGCTGATAGGGAGTGTGGTCCGCGCAACCGCTCAGTACACACAGGCCGATCAGCAAAGCAGCTGACGCAAAAGCCCATAAGCGGTTTAACGCGTGCTGGGCAAGACAGCGTTCGATCACCATCGGTCAGCCACGCGCCAGACGGGCGGCGAGCCGCGGGCGCGCGGTTTCTAGCGGCCCCAGCCTGCCGAGCATGCCGTCGACAATCCCGCAGGCGATGCCGGAAAGCTTCGCCAGCTTGCCGGACTCGAAGAGCAACACCTGCCACACCTGCATGAGTGTGATGAAGTTGGGGATGAGCGCGACCGGAAGGGATAGCGTGTATTGCAGACCCAGATGCATGCCGTTGCGTGCCATGTAATAGCGGCGAAACGCCGGGTGGTTCATCGAGGTGAAGCGTATCGGACCAAACCTATGCTGCCGTTTTTCACCGATTCGATGTGACAGGATGAGCCGTGGCTCGACATAAAAAGGCACGCCGCGCTGCAACGCGCGCAAAGAATATTCGGTGTCGACGTGGTCGATAAACAACGGTTCATCGAACGCACCCAGCCGCTCATAGGCGAGGCGTGAAATGACGCAGCCGGAAGACAGAAGAAACGAACACGGCTGCAACGACGCCCCCGCTTCGAAGGCCAGCATGCGGATCGAAAAACCGTTGCTGTACATCTGCGGCAGGAAGCGCCCGATGTTCTCGTCGTAGATGCGCGGCCCGATAGCGAACGCTCGTGCACCGAGGGCCGCGCAGGACTCGCGCATCACCCGGAAGTAATCGGCACTCGCCAGCGAGTCCTGATCGAACAAAGCGACCGCTCCGACGCCGCGTTCGAACAGGTGCGTGAGGCCCCGGTTGTAGGCGCCGGCAATCCCGCCACGATTAGCATTGCGAAGGTATTCGATATCGTGCTCGGCCAGACCGGCGGCAATCGAGGCGGCAGGCACCGGTGAATTGTCGACGACCAGCACCGGCACGCCTGGTTCGCACAGTTCGATCAGATGCGTAAGCTGCTCGGGCGTCGGGCGATACAACACCACCACCACGCCGAGCAGCGGCGTGGCGCTATCGGTGGTGCCCGCACTGCCCGCAAAGGTCATCGTTTCGCTCATGATCGTCATCTCCCCATACGCGTCAGTGTCCGGCGCGCGCAGCGGAGATGCCGCGCCACGGTTTGGTGGCCCACATCAGCACGGCGAGTGCGAGGCACACGAGGCTCGCCATATAGAACAGGTCGTTGGTCGCCATCATGTAAGCCTGTTGCTCGACCACACTGCGCACAGCGGCCAGCTGATTGGGTCCCAGTCCGAGCGTTTGCAGCGATCGCATGTACAGGCTCGTGCCAGTGGATGCATGCGTCACCGACTGCGCAAGATTGCCATAGTGATGCGCGGCGCGGTTGTCCCACCAGGTCACGCTGAGCGCCGTGCCGAAAGCGGCAGCGAGCGTGCGCAGAAAATTCGACAGGCCCGACGCCGCAGCCAGTTTTTCGTTGGGAATACGCGACAGGATGGCCGCGCTCAACGGGATAAAAAAGCACGGTAGACCGATGCCTTGAATGAACGTCGGCGTGACGATCTGCCAGAAGGACATCGTCAGGGTGAAGTGCGCGTCCCACGACAGCACGGCAAAAAACACCAGAAAACCAAACGACGTGACGACGCGCGCATCGAACCGGTCCAGAAACATGCCGACCAGCATGGAAAAAACCAGCGCGAGGATGCCGAGCGGCGCAACCGTCAATCCCGCCTGGAACGCTGTGTACCCCATCACGGTTTGCAGCCAGAGGGGAAAGATGACACCGATCACCGAGAAGCTCACCATCCCGAGCGAAATGATCGTCACACCGAACGAGAACGTGCGGTCGCGAAACAGGCTGAGATCGATCACCGGATAAGGTTCGGCCGATTCCCAGATCAGCAGCGACACCAAGGCGAGCGCGGCGGTCAGCGAAAGCCCCACGATCAGCGACGAGTCGAACCAGCCGTGGTCGCGCCCGAGGTCGAGCACGCCCTGCAGCGCGCCCACACCCACCACGAGCAGCACGATACCCATCACGTCCATCGGCGGCTGGTGCGGGTCGGGTGGCTCGCGCCGCAGCAGCGCCGCGCATGCCGCGAAAGCGAACAAACCGATTGGCAGATTGATGAAGAAAATCCAAGGCCAGGAGAACTGGTCGATGATCCAGCCGCCAAGCACCGGCCCGAAGATCGGCGCGAGCAGAACCGTCATGGCCCAGAGCGCCAGCGCCAGCACGCGCCTTTCCGGTGGAAACGCGCGCAGCAGGATGGCCTGCGAGAGCGGCACCATTGGGCCTGAACAGAGCCCCTGCATGGCACGGCATACCACCAGCAGTTCCAGATTACCGGCCATCCCGCACAGCAGCGAGGTCAGCGTGAATAGCAGCACGGACCAGACGAACAGGCGCGCCTCGCCGATCCGCTGCGATAGCCAGCCGGTCAGCGGCACCGCAATCGCCGCCGCAACCGAATACGAACTGATGACCCAGGTCGCCTGCGAATTCGACACCGCGAGACTGCCTGCGATGGATGGCACCGCGACGTTCGTAACGGTCGAATCGAGCACCTCGATGAAGGTGGCGAGTGAAAGCGCAAACGTCAGCAACGCGAGCGTTGCGCCCCGCAAGGGCGACGCCTCGCGAGCGTTGATATCCGGTATGGCCACCTCGCTTGAAGTACTCATATGGACTGTGCTTTTCCCAAGGCCTTACGGTCTGCGGGACGCGTGCCGGCAGCGGCACGTCGCTCGGCCAGACGCTCGATGTATTGCGCGGCGGCTACGCAAGCGTCCGGGGCGGTGCCAATCCGTTGTCTGGCGATCGTGCAGCGCGCCGCGACCCACGGGTCCGTGGCGATGCGCGAGAGTGCGGAAGCCAGCGCTTTACCGCTCGCCGGGCTGTCGATCCGGATGCCGCAACCGCTCTGCGCGACGCGCTGCGCGTTGTCGAACTGATCGTGCGCAAACGGCGTGACCACCTGCGCAATGCCCGCTTCAAATGCCAATGCAGCCGTGCCGATCCCGCCGTGATGAACCAGCGCCGCGCAGTGCGGCAGAAGCTTGCGCATCGGCACGAAGTCGCGCACCAGCACGTCGGGACGCGCATGCCAGCGGTCTCCCGCGTTGCGGGCAAGGACGATAGCGCGCGCGCCGGTACGGCGCAGCGCTTCGTCGACGGCGCCGAAATACGCCCGCTCGTCGATCAGCGTGGAGCCCGGTGTGAAGACGACCGGCCGTTTGCCTGATGAGAGGAAAGTACTCAGCTCGTCGTCGAACGCGCTCGGCGACACATCGTTGAAGAGCGGGAAGCCCGCCATGAAATGATTGCGCGGCCAGTCGGGCTGCGCGGCCGCAAACCAGTCCGGAAACAGACACAGCACGCCGTCCGGCGAGTGCAGCCAGCGGCCGAGGATGCGGCTCGCAGGCGGCAAGCCCAAGCCCTGCCGGACCTCGTTCAGCGCGGGGCCGCAGGCCCTGTCGATGACACCCGTCTCGATCAGCTCCATGCACTTTGCCCTGAGCGGAAGCGGCAGCCACATGGGCACGGTCAGACGCTTGTGCGTCGGCGGCGCGCTGGCGGATAGCAGCGTCGAAGGCGACACCTGAACAGATATATACGGCGTGCCGTGAACTTCCTGCATCAGGCGGGCAGCGAACGCCCACAGCGAACCGACCAATACCGTGTCGGAGCTCGCGAGCGCGGCAAGCTCATCGAAGTGCGGCCGGATCGACGGCGCGACGATGCTCCACAGCGTGCGAAACGACGTCCGCGGGTTCCAGAGCGCGGGGCTGGCGATCGCCCGCGCATACTCGTCCCACGTGCCGATCGGCACGAATGCGAAACCGTGCCGCTCGGCCAGCGGCGCGAATTGCGGATGCGTGCAAAATACGATGCGATGCCGGCGCTGCGCCAAAGCCCGCCCAATCCCAATGAATGGATGAACGTCGCCGGCCGAACCGATCGCGGTAATAACGATGTGAGCCATGGGTCGCGCGCCGCTCAATAGACCCAGGGCACAAGCGCCCTCACTTCGCGGCGATAGGCGTAGTAGGGGTCGCCGAAATGCTCCGACAGCCACTGCTCCTCGACGCGAACCTTATACGCCAGCGAAGCAAAGATAAGCGCGAAGCCGACCACCCCTCGCCACTCTTGCGTGACCAGCGCAGCACCGGCGATCGCGAACAGACAGCCGGTGTAGATCGGATGGCGCACGAGCGCGTACGGGCCGCTGCGGACCAGTTCGTGATCCGCCTTCAAGGTGACCGATACGCTCCAGTTCGAGCCGAGATGGCGCCGCCCCCAGACCGAGAAACTCAGGCCGGCCACGATGATCGCAATCCCGATCCATTGCTGCGCATCGAAATGCGCGTCCGCAAGACTCCAGGCGCCGGCCAGCCGGTCCGGCAATACCACCAGCGCACAGCCCACGATCAATGGAATCGACTGGATCGTGCGCGACAGACGGTCCTCGCGCCTGACGGTTTTCTTCGCCCACGAGGAGGCCTTCATCCAGTAGGCGAGCCATATGGCCCACGGGCCGAGAACGGCGATCGAGTGATAGATCGTCATCTTCAACCTCCGAAATCCACGTTCACTCCTGGGGTCGCAAACGTTTGCGCGACGGGCAGAGAAGACGGCACCTCAGGTCGTGAACGACCGAACTCTTGAGCCACACCGAAGAAACCGAGGATTTCCTCACGGATAACGGCCGCTTGGGTTCGCCCTTCCAGTTCGAGGAAATGCCCCGTGCCCGGCACCGCAGCGAACTGGGCGTGCATGACGTAGCGGGCGAGGACACGAATGTCTTCCGGGGTGGTGTACTCGTCGAGCTCGCCGTTGAGGAACTTGAGCCGGCAGCGAATATCGGCCAGTTTGCCAAGGTAGCTTTCCGGCCGCAGCCCCAGGATCTGCTCGGCGTGGAACGAGACGCGGCGCTGATCTTCCTTCGGCAAGCCGGTGAGGTAACGGTAGTTCAACAGCTTCAGGATACGCGGCAGGTGCTTGCCCACGGTGTCATTCAGGAGCTGGGCGGCCTGCAGGTGCTCGCCGGCCTCGAGCAGGTCCCGCGCCTGACTGACGTAGGCGATCATCGCATCGTTGAGAAACGGGGAGAACGATCCGATTACCGCGCCTTCGATACTGGCGGGGCGCCGCGCCAGGGCAAGCAGCGCCGCGAGGCCGCCCCAGGACACGGAATACAGATAGCACGGCTGGAAGTGATTGATCAGATGCAGCAGAATCTCCGCCTCATCGTCTTTCGTCAGCAGGAATTCGCTGCGGTTGTGCTGCCGGGATTCGCCGGCATAAGGCAGGTCGAAGCAGATAACGTTATATCGCTCGCCAAGGTATTTGACTGTTTGCCCAAATGAGGCCGATGTCGCGAGGGCTCCATTCACGAGAATTACGCTTTTCCGGTCAGCCTCGAAGATATGCCGTTCAGCCTGTACGCAAAGAGAATTGGGTAGACGAACGATTGTTTTTTCAACCGGCATAGAACCCCCTTCATTCTAAATTGAATGAAAAATTGATTTGCACCTTATCAAATGCAGTGCAACAGGCAGCGCATAGACATACGGCCATATCCATACAGGACAATGGCTTCCAGGATTTTGCGATGCAGTGATACCGCGAGCAAATATTGTCTGAACAATTGTGAAAAATCAAGCATGTCTATTTTTTATTTATTGAATGAAAATTACCAATGTAAGGTTGGTTAATATGCTTATTGGATTTTCATGAAATTGAATTAATTTCCGACTGATATTTATGTTTATTTTATGTCGGTAAATTATTCGCAATTCTATTTTCCCCGCTATAACTCGTGCAAAATCGGGACAGGTGCGTATCACGTCCTCGATGGTCTTGCGCTCCGAGATATCGCTGGAAATCGCGAGAGCGCTCGCAACCCTTCCTTGACCAGGACATGACGACACACCGGGGTCGATCTGTCGGACCAGGCGTTTCCCGCCGCGGCAGGCGGCACCGCCACGAACGCCATCGAAAGCGCTAGAAGACAGCGCAGGATCTGCGACCAAAGAAACTTCCATTTTTGCATCGAACTCTGGTCCCCGGTAAGTCGTTCGGCGCGATCGCCAATCCGGTGCACAGGAGGGCCGCGCACAGTCATCCGAATCAGCTCATGCCAACTCGACGGATTGGCCACGTCGAAAGCAACCACGGCGTCCACCGCAGATCCGCCCGACAGACACCCATGCCTCTTGCACTTACCGCAGATCGGCGGAGTCTCTGAAGCAGTTCACCGGTAGGGATTCGCTGATTTTTTGTAGTCCTCGCGAACCGAAAACCTGCCAGCGATGCGGTGTATCGGGTATCCGCCGGCCTTCAGGTTTCGGCGACGCGTGCCGTTATCATGAGCAGCCGCGTGTTGAAATGGGCTTGCGGCATCTTCACGCAATACGTCTCAGGGCCAACGCCTCTCCTCTGTCGGGGCGTTGGCTCTTTTTTGTTCAGCGTCGCACACGTTGTCGAGGATTTCACCCCGGCCATTGGCGAGCGGCGGCCTATCGACTTGTTTCGCATTAGAATCTGAGGATAAGCGTGAGAGGCGCCGGATTTTATTGAGGCTCGGACGCCCGCCGTAAGGGATATCGCAATGCTATGGAAGATTGAAGGCTCCGAGACACATATTCTGGGTTCGGTACACGTCACCAACCTCGATCCGTTTCGGTTGCCACGCCATGTTCTGGAGGTGTTTAAAACCTCCAGTCACCTCGTGCTCGAAGCGGATTTGTCGGAACCGCCCGACTCGGCTCCCCTATTGCTGCCGCCGGGAACAACGCTGAAGGATTGCGTGACGCCGCTTACGTACGCGAAGGCGCATTCGCATTGGCTGCGGCTCGGACTACCCGTGCACAATCTGCCCCGCTTCAAACCCGGCGCTGCGGCGCTGATCCTTCACCTGAACGAGGCGGCAAAAAGCGGCTATGTGATGGAGCGCGGCATCGATAGGCTTCTTTGGGACCGCGCAGTCCACGATGCAAAACACCGCGGGGCGCTCGAAACGGTCGAGGCCCAAACCACCGCATTGACGTCGGGGCCGATTGCCGAGCAGACCTCCATGCTGGAATATTTCGTGAACGGCGATCTCGGTGTTGCAGAGCTGTCTACGATGGTGCGCGCCTGGACTCACGGAAATACGATCCGTTTTGACGCGGCGCTCACGGAGCGTCGCCGGCGCTGGCCAGCCATGTTCGATATCCTGATCAATCAGCGAAACAGGAACTGGGTGCCGTCGATTGTCCGGATGGCGGCGGATCGCAGGTCGAGACTTATCGTCGTGGGCGCCATGCATACGGTCGGCCCGGCTGGACTTCCGCGCCTCCTGTCGATGCACGGACTGCGTTTGCGCAGTCAAAGCTGGTGCCTGCCGGCTACCCCGTTGACCCGATACCGACATCACGCACGCCATGAAGCGCACGGCCGGGTCCAACACGACTAGGCGGACCTCGCCTGACGATCAGGAAGGCGGACCTTGATCGCGGTGCCGGCGCCCGGCGAGCTGAGCACTTCGATCTCGCCGCCCAACATCAGAACCCGCTCTTCCATCCCCGCCAGACCGAACGATGTTTTTCTGATCGCCTGTGCGTCGAACCCCTGACCGTCGTCGCGAACCTCGAGCACGTAGGCGCCGGGCGTTCGTTCAAGCGTGATGATCACTTCGGTGGCCGCCGAATGACGGGCAACGTTCGTCAACGCCTCCTGGACGAGACGAAACAGCACCACGGCGTGCTCCTCGCTCATGACGATGTTCTCGTCCTGCACGCGAAGCCGGCACACCGTGCGGCCATTGCGGTCGAACTCGGCAGCCAGCCACTCGAGCGCGGCCACGATGCCAGCATCCAGCGCCGGCGGACGCAGCGACGTGATGACGCCCCGCACAACCTCCATGGTGTTATCCACCAACGCAATCAGTGCCCGGGTCTCGTCGAACAGCTCCGGATGGTCCTCGGCGAACTGCATGCGCAACGTCGCCGCCCGCATACGTAGCGCGGTGAGATATTGCCCGAGCTCGTCGTGCATTTCCCGTGCGATATGTTTGCGTTCTTCTTCACGTGCCGTTTCACGACGCGAGGTGAGTTCTCGCAACATCTCGTAAGATTCCCGCAAGCGGTGTTCCGCCTCCTTGCGCTCAGTCAGATCGACCACGAAAGCGACGCCCTCCTTCCCGCCGGCTTCGAAAGCGACCCTGCCAATCATGACGGGCACACGGCTGCCGTCCTTCCTGAGGTACTCCTTCTCCGCAGGCTGCGAGCGCCCCACCGTCCTAAGCTCCGCCAAAGCCAGTGCGGCGCTTTCGCGCCACTCCGGCGGCGTCAGATCCGTCCAGCGCACGCGCCCCGAGACGAGGTCCTCGCGCTCGTATCCCACCATGCGCAGAAATGCGTCGTTCGCTTCGAGGATGTCACCATCCTCTCTCCAGACGATGATGCCGATGATGTTGGCGTCGACGAGCCGCCGAATCCTCGATTCGCGCTCCGCAAGGTCACGGTAAAGGCGTGTATTTTCGAGCGACGTCGCGGCCTGCGAGGCGAGCAGCCTAAGCGCGGCAATCCGCGCAGGCGCAAATACTCGCGTGAGCAGATCGTTTTCGAGGTACAGCGCGCCGATGAGTTTGGCCCGGTTCATCAAGGGCATGCAGAGCATCGAACGGGTGCGGTGCTGAACAATGTACGGGTCCGTGGCAAATGTGGGATCGCTCGCCGCATTGTCGAGAATCACGCTCTCGCGCGTACGCAGGACGTGATACAGAACCGACTCGGGCAGCATCGCCGCGCTCACCGGCACATCGAGCAGCGCTACAAGCGGCATGTCGCCATCGGTCGTCACCTCCGCGGCGATCCGTTGTTCATCGCCGTCCGGAAGAATCAGCAAGCCGCGACCAGCGCCAGCCTGTTCGATAGCCGTGCACATCACCGTATCGATCAGCTTGTCGAGCACGATCTCACCCGAGACCGCTTGCGACACCTTGATCACCGTCGCGAGATCGAGGTGTTCGACCGGCGCCCCGATCGTGCTGGTGGGTCTGAGCGCCTGGTCGCCCTCTCTGAGGTACGGGTGCGTCTCGTCAAGTTGCCGAACCTTGCCGTCCGCACCCCAGCGCCGGTAGCCTTGCCGGGCGTCCTGCAGATACATGCGGGCGATCCTGTCGAACCCGCGCGCCGCGTAGAAGCGCGACGCGAGTTCGCCGGCAAGCGCTTCGTTGTGCACGAAGCCGTTTGCGCGCGCCGAGCGGATCGCCGCTTCGTAGAGGCGCATCGCCTCGGCGTCGCGCCCTTCCAGCCGGGCGATCTCTGCGCCGACCAGAGCCGCGCGATCCTCGAAGTTTTCGGGGCAGCTCTGCGCCCGCAATTGCAATTGTCTTTCGTGAATGGCGATCGCCTGGAGAGACTCCCTCGCTTCAAGGCCGGGGCTGGCAATTGGACCGCAGCAGGCAGCCAGCGAGAGCGCGCTATAGAAATGATATTCCGCCTCTTCCAGGTACGATGCAGCTGTCCATAACAGGCGTTGCGCCCGCATCGAAGCATCCGCCGCCGCCGCGTAGTCACCGGCAAAAAAGCGCGCCTGCAACTTGCGGATCCAGTACCAGCTGTGCGCGATCACGAGGTCTGGATTTTCCAGGAAGTGACGCTCGATCCGCATCTCGTCGAACTGCCCATCGTTGAAAGAGCCGAAGGCGAGCGTCAGGCCTCGCAGCGTTCGTACCAGGCCAAGCTGGGTAGCGCTGACGTCGGAGGCGAAGCCGAAGTGGGCCTTTTGTGCGAACGTCAGGCTCGCCTCGGCTTCGCGCTGCACGTCGGCGAGTGGATCTCCCGCGACGAGCAGATTGGTGATCATATGGGTGTAGCAGTACGCTTCGCAAACGAGGTCGCCCGTATTCCTTGCCGCCTCGAGCCCGCGCTTCACCAGTTCGCGGCCAGCTCGCAGATGTTTGGCCATCGGCAAAATGACGTTGCCGAAATGCATATAGGTTCTTGCACGGAAACGCATCAGGCGGCGTCGCTCGACAAGGTCGTAACCCAGCTGACCGAATTGAAATCCGACCTCGTAGTGACCGAAACGCGCGCCGGCCATCATGCCGAGCCGGACATAGGCGGAGCTGGAGCCGTCGCAATTGCCGCGCTCAAGGCTCAGATTGACGGCCCTCGAGACAACCAGCGACCATAGATTCGTATCGGTAAACAGCGCAGCGGGCATGACCTTGACGAGGACGTCCATGGTCGCAAGCGATTCCGGGTCGGTCATCAGCCGCAGATCGATGAGCGCCTCGATCTTGCGGTCTCCAAGCTGGGACCAGATTCTTTCGTATTCCTCACGGGATTTCTCTTCCGCGGTATGCGGCGACCAGTCGATTCCCAGATGTTCCAGGTAGTCCAGAGCAACCGCAACGGCGCGGCTGGCCTGATCGAGCGTCATGTACAGATCGACGCGCAAACATGTCACGTTGGCACGCTCGGGGACAGTCGCGGCACGCCGTATAAGGACGCTCAAACGTTCTTCTGCGGCCGACAGGCGGCCCGTTAAAAACTCGCATTCGGCCCGCTCCAGCTCCAGCGCGAAGATCAGGTCATGCCGGCGCGCCCAGCAATCGTCCCTCAGGAATTCGGCTCCGGCGCTCAGGTAGGTGAGCGCCGACTCATAGGCTGACGAAGCCTTCGCACGCTGACCGGCAATCAGATTGAGTTCGGCCAGTTGCTCGCGCTCTTCCTGCAGCGTAACGAGGGCTGCACCGCGGTTGAGCTGGTTGACGATCTCGAAGACCGCCTCTTCCCGTTTCCCGGGTGGCGTCTGCGCCGCGAGCAGCCGGCCGGCGCGCAAATGAGCCTGCGCGCGCGCGCCCTCCGGGATCATCGAGTAGGCAGCCTCCTGCACCCGGTCGTGGACAAACCGGCAGGATTCCTCAAGTTGCTCGATGAGCTCCTGTTCGACCGCCGGCAGCAGCAATGTCCGGATCTCGTCCCTCGAACGCTCAAGAACATTCGACAGCATCGCCGTCGTGGCGGTGTTGCCGAGACAGGCAAACTGTTGCAGCGCCTGCTGCGTTTCGCCGGGCAAGCGGGCCAGCTTCGCGACCATCAGGTCCGCGACGTTGTCGGTATAGCCCTTGCCATGAATGTTCGGCAGATCCCAGTGCCAGCTGGCCGTGTTGTGATCGAAACCGAGCAGGCCCTCGTCGACCAGGGCGTGCAGAAACTGGATGACGAAGAACGGATTGCCGGCGGTCCTCTCGTGGACGAGCTGCGCGAGCGGCGCCGCGTGCTCCGGCGCGGCGCGCAGCGCCTCCGCGATCAACTGCTCGACGTGCCCGCGCGCGAGCGGCAACAGCGCTACCTCATCGAACTTCGCACCGGCGTTGCGCACGGCCTGCAGCTTGCGCATCAGCGGATGCGAAGCGTCCACCTCATTGTTCCGATAGGCGCCGATCAACATCAGATGGCGCAGGTCCGGGCGGGTAAGCAGATCCTCCAGCAGATCGAGCGTCGCAGCGTCGAGCCATTGCAGATCGTCGAGAAACAACGCCAGCGGGTGTTCCTGCGTGGCGAATACGCCGATGAAGCGCCGGAAGACGAGCTGAAAGCGGCGTTGCGCCTGATGCGGATCGAGCTCCGGGACAGGCGGCGGATCGCCGATGATCAGCGTCAGTTCGGGGATCAACTCGGTCATGAGCCGGGCGTTTGGCCCAAGGGCTTCGATCAGCGCGTCACGCCAGCTTGCGAGTTCCGTCTCGCGTTTGCCGAGCAACGGCCGCACGAGCCCTCTGAAGGCTTGCACCAGTGTCGAGTAGGGTATGTCGCGCTTGTACTGGTCGAACTTGCCCGAGGCAAAGAGCCCACGCGGGGGCACCAGCACCTTGTGCAACTCGTTGACCACAGCGGATTTGCCGATGCCGGAGTAGCCGGAAATCAGCACCAGTTCCGGCGCGCCGCTGCTGATGACGCGGTAGAAGGCAGCCACCAGCGTCGCGACCTCGCGCTCCCGCCCGTAGAGCTTCTCGGGGATCAGCAGCCGGTCGGGGGTGTCGTGCGCGCCCAGCGGGAAGACATCGACGCGACGCTGACGCGTCCATTCGGCGAGACAGTACCGCAAATCCCACTAGACGCCGGCCGCGGTCTGGTAACGCTCTTCGGGTGTCTTCGCGAGCAGCTTCATGACGACCGCCGAAACGCCGGACGGGATTGCCGCGACCCGCGCACTGGGTGGCAGCGGCTTGCGAGCGACATGGCAGTGCACCCATTCCATCGGGTCGACGGCGGTGAACGGCAACGTGCCGGTGAGCATCTGATAGATCGCGATGCCGAATGCGTAGAGGTCGCTGCGCGAGTCGATCGAACGGTTCATCCGTCCGGTCTGCTCGGGCGCCATGTAGGCGAGCGTGCCGGCGATGGTCTCCGGTGACCCCGGAAGTTGCCGCTCGCGTGGGAGTCTCGAGGCGATGCCGAAACCGGTGAGCCGCACGTGCCCGTCCGCGCAGTTCACGAGGATATGGGCCGGCTTGAGATCCTTATGAACGAGGCCGCATTGATGGAGCTTGCCCAGCGCCACCGCAATTCCCGTCGCGAGGCGCAGGACATTTCCGATTTCCATGGGTGCGCCGACCAACCGCTCGAGGGGCTCGCCGCCCGGGTCCTCGAGCACCAGCATGGCGCGGCCTTCAGCCTGCAACAGTTCCTTGGGTCGCACTGCCCATGCGCTGCCAAGTTGATCCCGCAGCGCAAATTCGTGCGCCAGACGCGCGAGGCTGGCGGGCGGCGGATGCTCGCTGGACGTGCGCGCCACCAGCACGCTCTCGCTACCGTCCTGAGACCGCTCCCGGCAAAACACGCGCTCGCCATCCTCCCAGAGAAGCTGGGGGCTGCTGCCCGCATCGAATCCGTGTGTGGCGTCCATCTGCACTGGCTGGCTGGGTGTGCGGGCTTTGCCCGTCATGTCTCAAGAGGGCGCGCGCCCCGTTTATCTGTTTCGTCGGCGTCTTGTGCGCGTGAATGTACGGGACAAAGCGACGTATGCTGGCCGGCAATTCTTACGGCTTACGATCGGGAACATTTACAAATGACCGGATCGTCTCACGATACACCTTGACGACCGCGTCCACATATTCGCGTCGACCCTTTGGCGAGCTTCTGGGGAGGGATTTGCTTACACCGCGTTGGGCGAAAGAGACGCGTCTATGGTCTGATGAAAAGAGTCGAATCGCGGACGGCGGACCGTCTAATAACAAGAGTAAGGGCGTATGCCTCTGGAGATTAAAAGGCGTCTGGTGTTATCAGTTTCAGGGGGTATTACCAGTTCGTCCGCGCGACGGTAGCAAACAGCTCTTCTTTTATGTACGCAGCATGACAATCCGAAATAAATAATGCGCCAGATGTCACTTCTGTATCTTGAGAAATTCGGCTAACAAATCTCTTTCAAAGGTTAAATATGCCGTTACGCGAGATGCGTGATAACGCACAACCCGAAGGCGTATCGGGAAATGGGGTTGCCGTGCACACGTGTTCGCCCTGCTCGCGGGCACTACAGCCTGACCCGATCACGCCTCGATATTCATTTCGCATCAATTCGGTCGATTATGCAGACCGCAAAACGATAACCTGACGCACGGGCTCATTATTACCGTTTGATGATTATTCAACGTGACAAAAGCGGACCATCGGCTGTATGCTCCGCTCGTTGTCTGTTTCTGCAAATATACCGCCGCCTTTAGCATCCCCTTTAAGTGCAGCTTGGCGCCGGACAATGCGGGCTGGATGAACTTCGCCAAATGGGAAGAACGCGTCTATTGCCAGCCAACGGTGACGGAGACCCGAATGCCTATTGATGTTTCGCCATTGTTCGCC
>Ga0302231_10001581_pt1 | contig 13980 bp, 12 predicted proteins | sample II_Palsa_N2_2_FD_193522 | JGI IMG/M metagenome (GOLD analysis project Ga0302231, IMG submission 193522) | Peat permafrost microbial communities from Stordalen Mire near Abisko, Sweden - II_Palsa_N2_2 | ecosystem: Environmental > Terrestrial > Soil > Palsa > Peat permafrost | place: Sweden...
ACGCCGTTGGCCGGGTCGAAGATCCTGCCACCCTTGAGCCGCACGAGACTCATGGTTGCACCTGCGCGGCGGGCTCGCCACCGAGCTGCGCCGCGAGGCGCGCCGCGATCGTTGCGACCGAGGGCAGTCCGACGCCGCGCGCTGAGGCGAGCGGCATCACGACCGGGCCGTCGACGCGAAACAGATGACCCGCGCTATCGATCCCGGGCGTAGCGACAGGAATAAAGACGGTAGCGGCGCCGCGCGCTTTCGCGGCTTCGGCCAAAGCTGGATGGCCAAGCACGATAACAGGCACCGCTTGATCGAGCGCTTGCGGCCAGACCGGCGGCGCGAAGCTGGCAACCCACAGCAGCGCATCGATCTCACCGTCGGCGAGCAGCCGGTCGGTGCGATAGCGGTACGGATCGTAGTCGAGCGGCTGCTCGCCGGCGGTTCGCGAGGGCGTCGAGACACGCGTGCGCAGCGGCAGACCCGAGAGCCAGGCCACGGTCTGGTTGACCGTCAAGGCGCCGTCATCGCCGCCGAGCGCGAGACAGCCCGCGCGTACGGTGCGGTTGGTTGCCTTGATGATCCGGTTCAAGGCTTCGATTAGCAGGGCCGCGTGCGGACCGGGCAGCGCGGCGGGCTCGTAGACCAGCACGGTGTAATGCGCGGCGGCGATGCGTGCCTGCAGGCGGGCGAGTGCTGCTGCCGTGCCTGTGCCGTTATCGTGCAGCGCGCTAGCCTCGCGTCCTTCGCAAAGTGCTGACCAGAGCGCGAGCGTGTCAAAAGGATCGGTGTCCGGAAGAATCGCTTCGACTCGCGTATTCGCCATGCCGGCCGCAGCGGGATCGGGCGGGCAGCCGACGAACACCAGCTCGCGTTGCTGTTCTGTGCCTGCCAGCGCGCGCGTGAAGAAGCGCGGATAACGCTGCGACGGCTGGCAGTTGAAAAACACCAGCAGGTCTGCACGCGAACGCACCTCGGAAAGCGTGGTGAAGAACGATCCGCGATCCTGCAATGCGAGGGTGGCCGCGCTCATCGCCTCGCCGTGCCAATGATCGAGGATCGCGCCGCAGCCTGCAGCCAGCGTGTACAGCGCGCGGGCTCCGGCCACATCGGTGGTCAGCGCGCCGAATAACGGGCGGCGTGCCGACGACAGGATGCGCGCCGCGCCAGCCAGCGCGGTATCGAGATCCGCGTCATGGCCGTCGACGCTGTTGCGGCACTGTGCATCCGCGCTGCCGTAGCAGGCGAGCGCCTGGGCGAGCCGCGGGCATTCGGTATCCGGCACGGCGAGCGTGGCGTCGTCGTGCGATTCGACCACGAGGTCGTCGCACAGCAGTGGGCAGAACGGGCAGGTCCAGTCGCGCGTCAGCGACGAGGCAGGAACGTGGGCCGTGGCCGATGGGGTCGTGGACGATGGGTCGATGGACGAGAGGTGCATGGCCGCACCTGTAGCAAGCTCCATGCCGATTTAGGCACGGACGCAGTAGCGGGGTGCGCCACGCATCGCGCGCCGCTTATGTGGCCTTGCGCTTAAAAGGATCGATACGGTCGCGACAGGCGCGCCGACCTGCACGCAATGTGTCGGTGGAGCAGCCTGCCTGCCGCGCTGCTCCGCACAGGTTGTGTGTCAATCTGGAGCAGAGTGTCACGAACGGCACCATTAGCTTGCCGTTTGTTTACATCCACGGCTTCTCCGGCGATTGGCATGAAAGTTGTATAGCACGCCTATGTTGATTCGATGAACGGCGTGCCTATCCGGCGATCGTGCAGCGCGGACGCCACGAGCCATGCCGAAGCGCCGGTTCGGGCCGCCGCCGCCATGTCGTCGCGATGGCGAATGCCGCCCGCGCCGATCACAGCGGTATGCGTGGGAGCATGGGCACGGATGCGTTCGAACGTGGCGAGGTCGGGGCCGTCGTAGCTGCCCACCTGATCGAGCGTCATCGCGATCACTCTGCGAGGCCACCATGCGCAGGCGTGCCCAGCTGCGGTGAGCGATGAAGTAGCGGTGATCAGTTGGCCGGCGCGGTGGTCGAGCGAAAGGATGGGCGAAAGCCCGGCGGTTTCGGCGGCGCGTAGTGCGGCGATGTCGTGCAGCGACTCGGTGCCGAACACCGGCACGAGAGTCGCAAGACTGTGCGGAGGAGACTGGCTATCGCTGTTGAGGCTGTTGCGCCGGGTGGCTTCTTCGATACGTACGAACAGCGAATGCATTGACGCATAGTCGGCATAGCCCGCGTCGAGCCAGATGTCAGTGCCGGGCAGGGCGGCACGTAGTGCAGCGAGCGTCTCGACGTGAGCGCCTTGCTGAAGGATCGCGCCGAGGTCGGCGATATAGAGCGTCCGTGCGCCGCTTGCAGCAAGCAGCGCGCGGGCGATGTGAAGCGGCTCGCTGGTGGCGGCAAGCGGCGAGCGGATCGGCTGATAGGCTGTCCGTTCGCCGCGCACCGCGCGTACCACGTGGCCGTCGAGCAGATCGAGAACCGGTATCACCTGCATGGGGGGCGCTTTCCTTTGACCAAGATCTTTGTCTTCGAGTATCTCACCGGCGGTGGCATCGACCCGGCACATACCGGCGCGGGAAGTCTCGCCGACCTGAGCGCGCTGATCGTCGAAGGCCGGGTGATGCGTGACGCACTGGTGAGCGACCTGCGTGAACTCGATGGAGTGGACGTGAGCTTCGCGAGTTCCCGTTTTGAAACCGTCGATTCGTCGCTCGTTCATTGTAGGGCCGCGCAAGGGGAGTCGATGACCGCCTTCGTCGCGCGGGTAGCTCGCGAGCACGACTACGCGTGGATCATCGCGCCGGAGTGCGACGGCTTGCTGCTGCATCTGTACGACGCGGTGGGTGCAGCGCGTTGGCTCGGCTGTTCGAAAGAATCGATCCGCATGGCGTCGAGCAAGAGCGCGACTGCGGCGTGCCTCACGGCGCATGACATCGCCACGACGCCGGCTGTCGAGCCTGGACAGCTCGCCGAACAGGTCTCCGGGCAAGCGGGCGGCCGTTGGGTCGTGAAACCGGACGACGGCGCGGGCGGTCTCGATACCTTCGTATTCGACAATTTTGCCGATGCCTGTGCCGAATACGACGCACGCGCGGCCGCTGCGCGCAATCCGGTGCTGCAGGCATGGGTCGACGGCGAGCCGCTCAGCCTTTCGCTGATTTGCCACGGCGAGAGCGTTGAACTCGTCAGCATCAACCGGCAGCAAATCAGCTTGAGCGAAGGCGATGCGGCGGGGCAGCAACCGCACATCGTGGAATTCGATGGCGTGACGGTCAACCAGATCGACCTGGCCGGCGACCAGGGCCGCATGCTCGGCACGCTCGCGCAACGCGTGACGCAGGCACTGCCGGGCCTGCGCGGCTTTGTCGGCATCGACGTGGTGTGGCATCCGTCGCGCGGCCCGGTTGTGATCGAGGTCAATCCGCGTCTGACGGTGGCGTATGCCGGGCTGTCCGAGGCGCTCGGCGGCAACCTCTCGCGCCGCCTGCTTGCCGCCCATGGCGTGCGTATCGTGCGATCCGGCCCGGCGCCGCGCAACTGTGGCGTGCAGTCGGCCTGCGGGGCGCAGCCATGAGCGCCGGGCTCGTGGCCCATGCAAGCGTCGCCGCGGCGGATAGCGCAACGGTATTCGGCTGGGATGTCGGCGGCGCGCACGTGAAGGTGTCGATGGCCGATGCCGCAGGCGCGGTGCTCGATGTCGCGCAATGGGCTTGTCCGCTATGGCAGGGCCTCGGCCATCTCGAGCGAACCATCGACCTCGTCTTCGAGCGCTGGCCAGAGGCCGAGAGTGACGCCGCGCTGCACGCGGTGACGATGACCGGCGAGATGGTCGACCTGTTCGAGGACCGCGCGCATGGCGTGCGGGCCATCGCTGCTGCGCTGGCGCAGCGGCTCGGGCCGCGCCTGCGTTTCTACGCTGGCGACGGCGGCTGGCTCACGCCGCAAGCCTGCGCGGACGGTTGGCGCAGCGTCGCCTCGGCGAACTGGCTGGCCACCGCGCGCTGGATCGCGTCACGCGTACCCGATGCGCTGCTGATCGACATTGGCAGTACCACCACCGACATCATTCCGATCGCAGGCGGTTGTGTCGTCGCGCGTGCCGCGACGGATGCCGGGCGGCTCGCCACTGGCGAACTCGTGTACCAGGGCGTGGTGCGCACGCCGTTGTGCGGTATCGCGCAGCGCATCGAGTTCGCTGGGGAGGCCGTCAACGTGATGAACGAATGGTTTGCGACCACGGCGGACATCTACCGCCTCACGGGTGAACTGGCGTCGCACTACGACCTGTATCCGAGTGCCGACCAGGGACCGAAGACGGAAGCCGCAAGCCGCACGCGGCTCGCGCGGATGATTGGCCGGGACGCCCATGAAGCGGGTCCCGACGAATGGCGCAGCTTCGCGCTGCGCTGGCGCGAACTGCAGTTGCGCGAGATCGGCGTCAATCTGGCCCGCGTGACGGCGGCTCACCCTGAGCTCGTCGCCGCACCGCTGGTCGGCGCAGGGTGTGGACGCTTTCTCGCGGCGGCGCTGGCGTGCATGGAAGCAGGTGAAGCGACACGCGGCTACATCGATTTCGGCACGCTCGCGGGCGTGCCGGCGAACCGGTCGGACTGGGCCGCCACGTGTGCGCCGAGTGTGGCGATAGCGTTGCTTGCGGCGACTCGCTACGCGGAAGCCGGCGATGTCAGCCGCAGCGCGGCAGCGCGGGCGGCTTGAGCGGTTGAAGGGAAACGAGCGGAAACGCGCGGAAACGAGGACAACGATCATGTGGGTGGTCAAGATCGGGGGCAGCCTGAGTCACGATCCGATGCTTCGCCAGTGGCTCGTCGAGCTATGTGAAGTGGGGGGCGGGCGCGTCGTCATCGTGCCTGGTGGTGGCGATTTCGCGGACAAGGTGCGGCAATACCAGAGCGAGTGGCGCTTCGACGATCTCGCCGCACACAACATGTGTCTGCTTGCCATGACGCAATACGCGATTCTCATGCAAGGGATCTTGCCTGAACTCGTGCTCGCTTCGAGCGAGGCGAAGGTCCGCCGCGCGCTGCGCGACGGCCGTGTGGCCGTGTGGGTGCCGACCTCGCTGATGCGCGACACGCCGGACGCGATGAGCAATTGGGACACCACCTCCGACAGCCTCGCCGCGTGGCTCTCGACCATGCTCAACGCCGAGCGGTTGATCGTGGTGAAGTCATGCGCGATCTCGGAGAGCGATCGGCTCGAGACGCTGGCCGCGACGGGCGTGGTCGACCGGAGTTTCGTCGACTATGTGACAGAAGCCAATTACGTGGTCGAGATGTTCAACAAGGACAATGTCGCGTTGATGCGCGACCGGCTGCTGAACATGCCGGTAACCTAGCAGTCCTTCGCGTTGCGGCCTTGCTTTTGGCGGGATCCGCGGCAAAAGGCAACGGCTTGCGCGCAAGCGCATTAAAGACGTGCGGCGCCGGAGGCTTTGGCGTCTGCCGCGGCGAGCGCGCCGCTTATCTCCCCTGCGGGACGGTGCAGTGCGTTGGCCCATTGCGCGACGCGTTGCGGATCGAGTCGCGAGCGCCGTCCATCGACGCATAATGCCGTGCGAAAACCCGCTACGTCCGGCGCGAGCGCCCGGATCTGCTCGAACTGCGCCCAGCCGAGCGAGCCGGCGATGCCGCTCATGGCGCCACGCTCCCGCGTGAGCCGCAGCCATTGCGCGAGCGAATCGCTATCCACGTGATCGAACAGCGTGCTGCCGTCCTTGCCGGCGGTGTCGAACATCACGCCCACAAAGCCGAGCGTGGCCGCATAGGCAACCAGTTCGCTATCCATGCCGCCGTCGCATAGCAACACCGGCACGACCGCAGCCGGCAGATTGGCCAGCAGTTCGAGACAACGTCGTGCAGACGGACCGGGCGCCACCCCCACTTTCACATAATCGATGCCCGCATCGCTGACTTCGATGACGCGGGTGGCGATTTCGTCGAGCGCGTCCGCCGGCACGTCGCCGATCGTTGCGCTAATCGGCTTGACCGGGTAACTGGCGCGCAACTGGCGGACGATACGCGTGATGTCGCCGATCGACAGTCCGCCGAGCGCGCCCGCGTTCGGCTCCTTCAGGTCGATCAGTTCGGCGCCGGCACGGGCGGCGTCCAATGCCTCGTCGTCCGAGCGGACGCTCGCGAGCAATGCGGTCATCGATATTCTCCGAAAAGACGGGACAGACTAGTGCGCTATGAGTTCGGCGGCTGAACCGCCGGAAGATGCGAGGCTCTCGCGATGCCGCGCGATCGCGGCGGTGAGCCACCCCCAGGCGGTGAGTTCGACCTCGCCCGCGGTTTTGTCGATGGCGATCTGCAGGTAGGCCATTTCGCGGTCCACCTTGTCTGCCGGCAGCATGAACAGCCGGCTCACGAGAATCGCGCCTTCCACCACCGCGGCCTGGGCGCGGTTGAAACCGGTGAATGGCGCATGGTTTTCGCGGTGCACGCATTTCATGCGCAGCACCGGGCGCTCCTTGTCATCGCGCAGTTCGTCGAGTTCGAGTTCAGCGTGCGCCAGCGAGGCGGCGAGCCTGATGCTCGCCACACGGCTGGCGGCGACGGTGGGCCAGTCGCTCGCGCAATGCGTGACGCAGCCGGCGAAGATACGGACGTCCGTGGTGAAGTTCAGCACTGCAGCGCGCGACGCGACGATATTGTCGAGTGTGACCGACGGGCGAAAAGGCGAGAGGATCACGAAGTCGTCCTCGTAACGGGCCCCCATCGGCGCGATATGAGGACGGCCATCGCACGCTGCCGTGGTGACGATCGTTTCGTGGATCATGGATGGGAACGCGTGTCCTGGCAGCGCCGAAAAGCCGGCCGGTTAGCTAGGGATTAACACAAATCCGCCGAAGGGCCGCGTGTTGCGGCCCGAGCGGGCTTAACGCGTAGCGATATACATCGTGATTTCATAACCAAGACGCATATCGGTGTAGCTCGGAGTCGTCCATTGCATACGTGTTTCCTCCTGGTGTTGGTACAGCGTTGCGCCGTCGGCCCGGCGTGATGCCGGACTTCATTGGCGTTGGTTACTACGCAAGCTCCATGCCGGGTTTTCGATGACGGGGCATAAGCGACGTATTGGCGCGCCGCAATGCAGCGTTTGCCGAATTACGCCGGTGCGACCACCGTGCGCACGGCACGATGCGCTCGCGCCGCGCACTGTTCCGGTAATGCAGCAAAGTGTTCCATGACGGGCAGAACGGTTCTGTCCTCCTGTCACACGGTGCTCGCGATTCCCGTGCAGATCATTCTCCATCGATTGCTAGTGCACGTGTTGAAAAATCGCTTCGCATTCTGCAATCGATAACGGATCGGTTAAGTCTGCCAAATTAAATCGTGAATTCTCAGTGGCTGCGTTCCTGCATACAGTGCAAACAAGCGCTTCGTTGTTCCGGCAGCGCACCTGTTCACCTTCGAGGATATGTCATGAACGATTTCAGTCAACCGGTCATCGATTCCATTCACAAGCCGCGTGACGCGCAGAAGCCTCGCGAACGGTACGCCGCGGGCGTCATGAAGTATCGCGAGATGGGCTACTGGCAGCCCGATTACACGCCGAAAGACACCGACATCATCGCGCTCTTTCGCATCACGCCGCAGCCCGGTGTCGATCCCGAGGAGGCAGCGGCGGCCGTGGCCGGCGAATCGTCCACGGCAACCTGGACCGTGGTGTGGACCGACCGCCTGACTGCGTGCGACATGTACCGCGCGAAAGCCTACCGCGTCGATCCCGTGCCGGGCGCGAGCGCCGGCGAGCCGCAGTATTTCGCGTACATCGCCTATGAACTGGATCTGTTCGAAGAGGGTTCGGTCGCCAACCTGACCGCCTCGATCATCGGCAATGTGTTCGGCTTCAAACCGCTCAAGGCGTTGCGTCTCGAAGACATGCGCATACCTGTTGCTTATCTGAAGACCTTCCAGGGGCCGCCGACGGGCATCGTCGTCGAGCGCGAGCGGCTCGACAAGTACGGCCGGCCGCTGCTTGGTGCAACGGTCAAGCCGAAGCTCGGTTTGTCGGGCAAGAATTATGGCCGCGTCGTATATGAAGGGTTGCGCGGCGGCCTCGATTTTCTGAAGGACGACGAGAACATCAACTCGCAGGCCTTCATGCACTGGCGCGACCGCTTTCTGTTTTCGATGGAGGCGGTGAATCGCGCGCAAGCGGAAACGGGTGAAGTCAAAGGCCACTACCTGAACGTGACGGCCGGGACGATGGAAGACATGTATGAGCGCGCCGAATTCGCGAAGGAACTGGGTTCCTGCATCGTGATGATCGATCTCGTGATCGGCTGGACCGCGATTCAATCGATGGCGCGCTGGGCGCGCAGGAACGACATGATTCTGCATCTGCATCGTGCGGGTCACAGTACCTATACGCGGCAGCGCAATCACGGCATCTCGTTTCGCGTGATCGCGAAGTGGCTGCGCATGGCGGGCGTCGATCACGCGCATGCGGGCACTGCGGTCGGCAAGCTCGAAGGCGATCCGCTGTCGGTACAGGGCTATTACAACGTGTGCCGCGAGGCGCACAACGAGGTCGATCTGTCACGCGGGATTTTCTTCGACCAGCCGTGGGCCGGCTTGCGCAAGGTGATGCCGGTGGCCTCGGGCGGCATTCATGCTGGGCAGATGCATCAACTGCTCGACCTGTTCGGCGACGACGCTATCCTGCAGTTCGGCGGCGGCACGATCGGCCATCCGGCCGGTATCCAGGCGGGCGCGGTAGCGAATCGCGTTGCGCTCGAAACGATGGTGAAGGCCCGCAACGAGGGCCGCGACATCGTGCACGAAGGGCCGGAGATTCTCGAAGCCGCGGCGCGCTGGTGCACGCCGCTCAAGCAGGCGCTCGATACGTGGCGGGATGTGACGTTCAACTACGCGTCGACCGACACGCCGGATTTCGCCTCCACGCCGACTGCGGCCTGAGCGGCTCGCGTCTGAAGCAGGTATTCAAGGATTCTCAATGCAGCTCCGATAGCAGTGCAACCGCACTGCGCGGAAGACTGTTGGCGCTGTTTCCGATCGGTGCATTCATCAACGAGGTACGTCATGCGTATTACACAGGGCACGTTTTCCTTCTTGCCGGAACTGACCGACGAGGAGATCAGCTTGCAGATCGACTACGCGCTGCGCCAGGGCTGGGCCTGTTCGGTCGAGTACACCGACGACCCGCATCCGCGCAACACCTATTGGGAAATGTGGGGCATGCCGATGTTCGATCTGCACGACGCGGCCGGCGTGTTGCAGGAAGTGAAGGCGTGCCGCGCGGCGCGGCCGCAGCACTACATCAAGATCAACGCGTTCGATTCGGTGCGCGGCTTCGAGACGATGCGTCTGTCGTTTATCGTCAACCGTCCGGACGACGAACCGGGCTTTCGCCTCACGCGCCAGGACGGTGTGGGACGTGTGCAACGTTACGGGCTGTCCGGCTACGCGGGCGACCGGCCCTCAGGTGAGCGATATGTATCGGGGCGCTAGAAGATGAACTGCGCACAAGTGCCCAATGTCGATCTCGCCGCGCTCTATCGCGACTCCGGCATCGGCGATGTGCTGGCCGAGCTCGATCGCGATCTGGTCGGGCTCGTCCCGGTGAAGACCCGTATTCGCGAGGTCGCGGCCCATCTGCTCGTCGAGCGGGCCCGCGCGTCGCTCGGTCTCGCAGGCGGCGCGCCGACCCTGCATATGTGTTTCTCCGGCAATCCCGGCACCGGCAAGACCACGGTCGCGCTGCGCATGGCCGAAGTGCTGCACCGGCTGGGCTACATTCGCCGCAATCATCTGGTTTCAGTGACGCGCGACGACCTGGTCGGCCAGTACATCGGCCATACCGCGCCGAAAACACGCGAGGTGTTGAAGCGCGCGATGGGCGGCGTGCTCTTCATCGACGAAGCGTATTACCTGTATCGCCCGGAAAACGAACGCGACTATGGTCAGGAGGCGATCGAGATCCTGCTGCAAACCATGGAAAACCAGCGTGACGATCTCGTGGTGATTCTCGCCGGTTACGCGGCGCGCATGGAAGTGTTCTTCGAGAGCAATCCGGGTTTTCGTTCGCGGATTGCGCATCACATCACGTTTCCCGACTACGACGACGCGGAACTGCTCGACATCGCCGAGCGGATGCTCGCGACGATGCATTACCGGTTCGACGCCGACTCGCGGCGCGCTTTCGCGGACTATCTCGCGCTGCGCACCCGCCAGCCGAATTTTGCTAACGCGCGCTCGGTGCGCAATGCGCTCGATCGCTCGCGGCTGCGCCAGGCCAATCGCCTGTTCGCCACGGCGATGCGGGGCGGCGCGGCCATCGACGCCGCCGCGCTCACCCTGATTGCGGCCGCCGACATTCGCGGGAGCCGCGTGTTCGCCGAACCGCTCGCGGCAAGCGACGAGGCGCCTGTGTCCTCTCATGCAACGCGCGCCGTGCCGGCGCCGCCAGGCTAAACGAAAACCATCCCTCAGGAGATCGCCATGCAAGACGGACGTACGACCCTCTCGAAGTTCCTGATCGACACGCTCGACCGCCAGCCTCGCGCGCAGAACGCGGGCCTTTCAGCGCTCCTGATCGACGTGGCCGCTGCGATCAAGTCGATCTCCGCGATGCTCACCAAAGGCGCGCTCGGCGGTCACTACGGTTCCGCGCATAGCATCAACACGCACGGCGAGGAGCAGAAGAAGCTCGATGTTTCGACCAACGAGATCTTCGTGCAGCAGTGCGAGTGGGACGGACTGCTCGCGGCGATGGCGTCCGAGGAAATGGAGGCGGTCTACCCGATTCCGCCGGGCTATCCTCGTGGCGACTTTCTGCTCGCCTTCGATCCGCTCGACGGTTCGTCGAATATCGACATCAATGGCGTGGTGGGATCGATCTTTTCGGTGCTGCGCAATGGCAACCCGGCCGATTCGCAGGCGCCAGTCGGTGAGTCGGCGTTTCTGCAACCGGGCCGCGAGCAGGTCGCGGCGGGCTACGCCGTCTACGGACCTTCGACGATGCTCGTGCTCTCGGTCGGCAACGGCACGCATGGTTTCACGCTGGAGCGTGACATCGGCAACTTCGTGCTCACGCATTCGAACATTCGCATTCCAGAAGACACGGTTGAATTCGCAATCAACGCGTCGAACGAACGGTTCTGGGAACCGCCGGTGCGCCGCTATGTACAGGAGTGCAAGGACGGCCGCAGCGGTTGCCGCGCAAGCGACTTCAATATGCGCTGGATCGCGTCGATGGTCGCCGAGGTGCATCGCATCCTGATGCGCGGCGGCGTGTTCATGTACCCGCGCGACTCGAAGATACCGGCCATGGAAGGGCGCTTGCGGCTGCTGTACGAAGCCAACCCGATGAGCTTTCTGATCGAACAGGCCGGGGGCCTTTCGATCACCGGGCGCGAACGTATTCTCGACGTCGTGCCGCGTGCGCTACATGGACGGGTGCCGGTGATCCTCGGCTCGAAGAACGAGGTGGAACGCATTGAGCGCTATCACGGTGAATACGACCGCGGCGAGGATCAACCCTTTACGTCGCCGCTCTTTAGCCGGCGTTCGCTGTTTCTGCCGGGTTTCACGGCTTAGATCATCCGGAGACAAACGCATGTCAGTCAAGCACCCAATCATCGCGGTGACCGGTTCGAGCGGCGCGGGCACCACGACTGTGATGAAGAGTTTTACCCATATTTTCCGGCGCGAAAAGATCAAGGCGCAGATCGTCGAAGGCGACGCCTTTCATCGTTATGACCGCAACGGCATGCGCGAAGCGATGAAGCAGCACGAGCGAGATGGCGCACTGAACTTCAGCCATTTCGGACCGCAAGCGAATCTGCTCGAAGAACTCGAGGCACTGTTTGCCCATTATGGAGAAAGCGGCACCGGGAAGTTGCGCCACTATGTGCACGACGAACCCGAAACGCGGCTCTACAAGCAGGATGCCGGAACCTTCACGCCGTGGGAGGAGGTGACGCCGGACACCGATCTGATGTTCTATGAAGGCCTGCACGGCGCCGCGGTGACGGACAGCATCGACATCGCGCGGCATGCGGATCTGCTGATCGGCGTCGTGCCGATCATCAATCTCGAATGGATCCAGAAACTGCATCGTGACCAGACCATGCGCGGCTACTCGCATGAGGCCGTGGTCGATACGATCCTGCGGCGCATGCCGGACTACGTCAACTATATCTGCCCGCAGTTCTCACGCACGCATGTGAACTTCCAGCGCGTGCCGACCGTGGACACGTCGAATCCGTTCACCGCCCGCGAAATTCCGCTGCCGGACGAGAGCTTCGTCGTGATCCGTTTCGCGCGGCCGAAGGGGATCGACTTCCAGTATCTGCTGACGATGCTGCACGACTCGTTCATGTCGCGGCCGAATGTGATCGTCGTGCCGGGCGGCAAGATGGGCCTCGCGATGCAGCTGATTTTCACGCCGATGATTCTGCAACTGACCGACCGGCGCTCGCGCGCCTGAGGCGCCGAGCCACACCGTGGTTGATTTCGTGCAAGGAGAGCTTCGATGAGTGCCGTCGCAAATTCCGTTGCAACACCCACAACCTCGGCGACCCGGTTGATGGCCGACGCGCTACGCGTGCTCGCGATCGATGCGGTCGAAGCCGCTAAATCGGGTCATCCGGGCATGCCGCTCGGCATGGCCGAGATTGCCGTCGCGCTGTGGGACCGCCATCTGAAACACAATCCGCGCAATCCTGCGTGGCCCGATCGCGACCGCTTCGTGCTGTCGAACGGGCATGGCTCGATGCTGTTGTACGGACTGCTGCATCTCACCGGCTACGACCTGCCGATCGACGAACTCAGGCGCTTCAGGCAATTGCACAGCAAGACGCCGGGGCATCCGGAGGTGGGCGTCACACCCGGCGTCGAAACGACCACGGGACCACTCGGGCAGGGACTGGCCAACGCGGTCGGCATGGCGCTCGCCGAGGCGCTGCTCGCGCGTGAATTCAACCGGACCGGCCACTCGATCGTGGATCACCGCACTTACGTGTTTGCCGGAGACGGTTGCCTGATGGAAGGCATCTCGCACGAGGCGGCGTCGCTTGCCGGCACCTTGAAGCTCGACAAGCTCACGGTGCTGTACGACGACAACGGCATCTCGATCGACGGCCACGTCGCGCAGTGGTTCAGCGACGACACGCCGGCGCGTTTTGCCGCCTACGGCTGGCACGTCGTGCGCGACGTGGATGGACACGACGTCGACGCGGTCGATCAGGCACTGCGTGCTGCGCGCGCAGCGGGCCGCCCGACGCTGATCTGCTGCAAGACGGTGATCGGCAAAGGGTCGCCATCGAAAGCGGGCACGCACGATGTACACGGCGCGCCGCTCGGCGCCGATGAAGCCGCGAACACGCGCCACGCGCTCGGCTGGGAGCATCCGCCGTTTGCACTGCCGGCCGAGGTCCGTGCGCTCTGGGATGCCGGCGAGCGGGGCGCGGCTACTGAAGCCGACTGGACGAAGCGGTTGGAAGCCTATCGTAAGCACTATCCGCATGAAGCCGCCGAGTTCGAGCGCAGGGCCCAAGGCACGCTGCCCGCACAGTGGCGCGATGCGGTCCGCGCGATGCTGCGCGACGCGGACCGCGCGGCGGAATCGATTGCGACACGCAAGGCCTCGCAGCAGGCGATCGCCGCACTCGCTCGCACGTTGCCGGAGTTGCTGGGTGGATCAGCCGACCTGACCGGCTCGAACCTGACCAACTGGAAAGGCGCGATCGATGTCCATGCGGACGACAACGGCCTGCAAGGCGGCAACTATCTGCACTACGGCGTGCGCGAGTTCGGCATGAGCGCGGTAATGAACGGCATCGCGCTGCATCGTGGCTATATCCCGTTCGGTGGCACCTTCCTCACGTTTTCCGATTATTCGCGCAACGCGTTGCGTATGGCTGCGTTGATGAAGATCCGTTCGATCTTTGTGTTCACGCACGACTCGATCGGCCTCGGCGAAGACGGGCCGACGCATC
>Ga0302231_10001590_pt1 | contig 13945 bp, 18 predicted proteins | sample II_Palsa_N2_2_FD_193522 | JGI IMG/M metagenome (GOLD analysis project Ga0302231, IMG submission 193522) | Peat permafrost microbial communities from Stordalen Mire near Abisko, Sweden - II_Palsa_N2_2 | ecosystem: Environmental > Terrestrial > Soil > Palsa > Peat permafrost | place: Sweden...
CGCGAGATCTGGCGTTTCTTTTCCCAGTACTCTTTCTGATGCAAATCTCTTTTTTCTCGTTTTGATTTCCTCACCGCCGCCGACGCCCAGTGTAATGCCCGAATTATGCCATCCAATTAGACCATGGAGTCGAAAAAAAAGGGATGCATCATGAAAAATAAATGCTAAATAAACTGTAAATAAACTCGCCGCTGATCGACCTGAGAACGGTGAACAGTGGTTGTTCTCTTTCTTTGGGTCTAACAAATCGGTCAGACTGTCCGATTGCCTTGAACACAGAGACGAAGTGCCTTTTTTATTAATTTTTTTTTTTCTGTCCACAGCAAATGTCGCTCGCCCTCATGCCCCTCGTGCCCCTCGTGCTGCTGCTCGTGCTGGCCGCTGCACCGATTGCCGACGTGGCCGAGGCCGCTTCTGCGCAGCAGTGGCGTTCACGGCGGATCTACCACGTACGTTTGCTGTTCCCTGCAATCCCCAACATATACAAACAAACCCAAAAAGGTTCTCACGGACCGGTTCGCACAAGGCAGCGACAGCGGCAACACGACGTGCACCAGCCTGTCATCCTACTGCGGCGGCACGTGGCTGGGCCTGCGCGATCGGCTGGACTACATCACCGGGATGGGCTTCAACGCCGTGTGGATCTCGCCGCACGTGGACAACGTCGACGGCGGCTACCACGGCTACTGGGCGCAGGATTTCTACGCCACCAACGCGCACTTTGGCACGCGGGACGACTTGACGCAGCTGATCGAGGCGTGTCACGAGCGCGACGTGCGTACCAGCGACACAAACAAAGTAAAATAAAACTACTGGCTGTTAGGTTTGGGTCATGCTCGACGTCGTGCTCAACCACGTCGGAAAGCCGGCTCGATCGGGCGACTACAGCCAGTTCCCCCAGTTTGACAGCGCAGAATACTACCATCCCGCCTGCGAGATCAATGTACCCATTTGTTCCCAATTTTTTTTTCGCTTTTTTTTTTTGACTGTTTTGGGCAGTACGGAAGCCAAGCCAGCATCGAGGACTGCTGGATCGCCGGCCTTCCCGACCTCGCCCAGGAGCACGCCTACGTCTCTGCCGAGCTGTTCAACTGGATCAGTGCGTTGTTTTTGCAATACTTCCCTAACATTTAAACCACAAAACCAAGACGACACAATCGTCACGTACAAGTTTGACGGCCTCAGGGTGGACACTGTCAAGCATGTGCCCAAGTCGTTTTGGCCACAGTTCCAGCAGGTCGTCGACGCAGCCGGCGCCGCGATCGGCCAGGAGGGCACGTTTGCCATTGGCGAGGTCTACGAAGGGTCGGCGCCGTACGTGGGCGACTACACGTTCTACATGGACTCGGTCCTGTCGTTCCCAATGTACTACACCCTCAACGACGTCTTTGGGCGAGAGACGGCCGATATGCGGGCGCTCGCGACGGGCATCCGCAGCGTCTTTCAGAACTACAAGGACCCCTCGCTCCTCGGCAACTTTGTCGGTATTAAAAAAAAAATTTAGATTTATTGAATTATCCTTATTAGACAACCACGACGTCGTGCGGTTCCAGTACACGCAAAAGGACGAGGCCCTACTCAGAAATGCCATCGCGTGGGCCTTTGCGTCCGAGGGCATCCCGATCGTACTATAAATAATAATATTTTTTATTTTTTAATTTTAATTTTTTAATTTCTTATTCTCCACTAGCTCTACTACGGGACCGAGCAGTACTTTGCGGGCGGCGCCGATCCCCAGAACCGCGAGATCATGTGGAACTCGTTCAACACGGGCTCGCCACTGTACCAGTTTGTGCAGACGATCAACGCCATGCGCAGCGACCTGGGCGACCGTCTCGTCCTGTCCAAGCAGCAAGAGCTCTACGTCAGCGGCAACGTCTACGCCTTTGCTCGCACGACCCAGGTGGATCCAGGCACGTGTGGCTTTGCGGAGAACCAGCGCGAGGAGTGCGGCTACTACGGCATCACCGAGTCGCTGTGCGAGGTGCGAGGCTGCTGTTGGGACATTGCCTCCACGGGCGACTACCCAGCCTGCTTCTTGCCCGACACGAGTTCCTCCTACGACCCCGTCGTCGTCGTGGCCCTGACAGACATCGGCACGGGGGCGGGCAGCGTCTCGTTCGACATCTCCAGCGGCGGGAACGGTGGCCGCACGTTGGTCAACATCTTTGACCCGGCCGACCGCCTCGTCTTTGGCACGGCCTCGACGCGCATCACCCTCACGGGCCAGCCCAAGATCTACCTTGTCCAATGAGCTCGGTACCGACTTGAAAAAAAGCACTTAATTTGTAATGATTTGAGAAGTAATTGCATGTTGAAATGAAAAAATAGTGCAGAATAAGGATGTATTTAACCGGTAACGGCCTGCCATCGCCATCGAGCGCTTTTGTTGTAGTTTTTCTTATAAAATCGCAATTTTTTTGATTGGTGCACGACGCGGCCGCCTCCGATTGGCCCATTTTAAGAGCACAAATGCTGAGCGCGCTTTCGAGCCTTCTGCCGGGCAGCAACGAGCGCAAGGAGCAGGCCTTTCGCGACGCCGCGTCGGCCGGCAACGTGGCCGTGGTCACGGAAATGATGAGCCCAGACCTGGTCAACACGGTCGATCTACGTAACGACAAATCCCCAATCCCCCAATCCCAATGACCCAGTGACCCAATCTTTTTTCCCATAGACGGGTGGTCTGCCCTGCACTACGCCGCCCTCAACGGCCACAACGACGTGGTCGAGGTGCTGCTTGCCAACGGCGCCGACATTGCGCACGCGGCCAAGAAGGACGCCCTGGGCAACACGGCCATCCACGTTGCGGCCCTCAAGGGCCACCTTGCCACGGTCAACGTCCTGCTAAAGTACAACGCGGAGATCATCAACAAGTCGCGCCGCGACGGGTTCACGCCGCTCATCGTGGCCATCGACAAGGAGCATTTCGACGTGGTCGAGGCCCTGGTCGCAAAGGGAGCAAACATCAACAAGATCGACAAGGGTACACGCAGAGGAGGGATCTAGTCTCGGCTGGGCACTGAGCACGAGGAAGGGGAGAAGCCGAGAAGGATCCATATATATTTTTTTAATCACCCTTTTTTATTTTATTTTTTTCCTCAGCCAAGCAAACCCCTCTCCACCACGCCGTCACCAAGGGCTCCCTCAAGATTGTTCAGCTGCTCACGTCGCACAAGGCCGAGCTCAACAAGTCTGACGAGCAGGGCAAGACTGCGCTGTACGTCGCGGCCGAGAACGCCTCGATCGACCTCCTGGTCGAGCTGCTCAAGGCCGGCGCCGATGCCGACATTGCCGACGACAACGACAAGACGCCCGTCAGCGTCGCCGCGCAGCACGGCCTGCTCCCCGTGGTCCAGCTGCTGGCCCAGTGGAAGGCCAACATTCAAAAGGCCGACAAGGAGGGCAAGACCCCGCTGTTCTGGGCCGCCCAAAAGGGCCACGTCGACGTGGTGCAGGAGCTGATCAAGCACGACGCCAACGTCAACCAGCCCGACGCCGAGCCCCTCACGCCCGTCCAGACCGCGGCCAAGCACGGCCACGTGCTCGTGCTGCAGCACCTCATCAGCGCCAGCGCAGACTTCACCGCGCAGAACGCAAAGGGACAGTCGGCCCTGGACCTCGCCGTGGCCAATCAGCACCAGGACGCAAAGGAGCTGCTCGAAAACAAGCTGGTCCAGCTCAACAACCTCGTCCAGGCCGCCGAGGCGGGCAACTCGCTCGGCGTCATGCAGGCCTTTGAGCACGGCACAAGCCTCGTCAACGTGTCCACCGACAGTGCGGCTGTTCAAATGACGTTCTTTTTACTTATTTTATTATTAGACGGCAAGCGAACTGCCCTCATCGCCGCCGCGCAAAACGGCCACGCCGTCGTCGTCAAGCTCCTGCTCAAGAACGGTGCCGACATCAACAAGCAAGGCTACAGTACCACAATTTTTTTTATTTATTTATGTTTTCTTTTACCAATTGTTCTCCCTTTTGGTTCTCAGATGGCTGGACGGCCACCCATGCCGCCATCTTCAACGAAAAGTCCGAGGTCGTCAAGGTGCTGATCGAGTCGGGCGCCAACCTCGCGCTCAAGACCAAGGACGGCAAGACGCCCCTGGACCTCGCCGTGGCCGAGGGCAAGGAGGACTCGGTCGTGCTCCTCAAGGCCGTTGATGCCCCTTCAAGCAGCTCATAAACACGGCGTTTTTTTGTTTTTCTCTTTTCTTCAAATGTAAGTCACAAGGATCGTTTCCACAACTGCAGCGAATGGTCGTAAAAGGAGCACGTTGCGAGCGTGTCGGGCTGCAGCGGGTGCCAGTCGATTCCATAGGTGATGGACGAGTGGCCCGTGTACCGCTGCAGCAGCTCCACCTCCTCGGCATTGTCCTTGCTCAGCCGCACGACCTCTGCGCCCCCGTACATGCACGCCAGGGCCAGCACATTCTTATCGCTGTAATGCGGCCTGATCCTCCACACGCCGCCCGCCGTCTTGCGCCTGGCCAACGGGCTCTTCATGTTGCGCTGGTCCCACACGCGCAGACAATCGTCGTAGCAGCCCGTGAACCACCGATGCTCCTCCGCCGGGTCCTTTGTGATGGAGCACACACCAGCCCCGTGGGTCTTGATCGTCGCCACGGCCGCCACGGGCTCGGCCCTCACGTCCCACACCTTGAGCAGCGCATCGTCGCCGCCCGACCACACCACGTGCCCGTGGCTCGTGGCCATCCACGCCTCGAAACCATGCGCAGCCCACTTGGCCCGCAGCCCCAACGTCTCACGGTCGTACAGTGCCACTTGGCCCTTTGAATCGCTCACGACCAGGCCGTTGTCCGTGGTCCAGTCCAGCGAGAGGCACAGGGCCTCGTCGTCGACCACGATCCGTGCCTTCTCCTCAATGCGCGTCTTCTCCTTGACGGCAAAGAGACGCACATCGCCCGAGGCAAAGGCGGCGCCAAAGAGACCCGGATGACCGCTGCTGGCGAGCCACTTGGCGTCCAGCACCGCCGGCACGTCCAGGCGCCCCGTCTCCGTGAGCGTGTCGTTGGCTGTGTCGAGCAGGAGGAAGCGGCCCACACGTGTCCTGGTCTTGCTCGCTTCATCTTGCTCTGTCAACTAGATATACTCCTTGGATTAGTGCCATAGTGCCGAGGGGTCGCTACCTGGTACGTCGCACACAGCAGCGTCGACGATCCGGGCGCAAACACGGCCACATCGGCCGAGTAAATCGTGTCGATTTGGGCGGTCGCCATAATTCTCAAAAAAACGATGACTTCAAAATGCCGTGAACAAATACTGCACTGATTAAAAAATTGCCATAGATGCCATAGATGCCATAGATGCCAGCTCAGAGGACGAGGATCGACCCGTGCTTGATGCTAAAGTGGGAGACGTAGAGGCCAGTGCCCGACGGATCGATGCCCATGCCCATCACCATCGCTCCGCGCACCGACCGCTTGATGCACTTGCCGTCCAACGTCCACACGGACACGCCGTTGCCTTCGCCCACGACCAGCACCTTGGCCACGTCGTCGTAGAGCAGGGCCATTGGCTGCACGAGCTGGCGGGCCCCAAAGCTGCCCAGCACACGGCCGTCCGCGCGGGCCAGCGCAACGACCTCGCCCTGCATGTGGCTGCACACGGCCACGACGTCACGATCGGCGACGTAGGCCACGCCAAACGCAGTCGTAAGCTCACGGGTCCAGATAGTCTTGCCGTCCGCACCAATGTACGTGACCGTGAAGCCGCCAGAGACGACGATGGAGCCGTCGGCGAGCGAGGCGACGTACAGTGCCTTGCCCTTGTCGTACGGGATCGTGCGCACGACCGTACTTGACGTGTGGTCCCAAAGACTGACCTTGTTGGCGTTGACGTCAGGGACCCACAGTCGCTCGTGCGGCAGCAGCGCGTCCACAGCCAGGCCCACCGAGCAGCTGCCGGTGGGGATGACCACCTGTGTGTCCTCGCCGCTCAGGCTCAGCACCTTGATCCGCTCGTTCTCCGAGTCGACCACGAAAAAGCGGCCCTTGGCGTCAAAGGCGATTTGGCCTGGCCCGCTGAGCAGGTCGCTGGCCAGCACGGCACGGGGCTCGTCGGGCAGGAGCGTGTAGTCGCGGGCGACCCAGGGCAGCGGCAGCAGGATGCCAAAGTTGCCGGGGATCTCGATGGGTCGATAGATGAGCCGGGCAACCTGGTCCTTCTCCTCCTCCTCCTCTTGGTCCTCCTCCTCCTCCTCCTCGTCCTCGTCAACGTCCTCGTAGTCTTCGTCGCCGTCGTCCTCTTGTGCCTCCTCGTCTTCCTTTTCCTCCTTGTTGGCCTGCGACGACCAGCGACCAAAGACCACGTCGAACGCCTTGGTGATCACCAGCTCACGCCGGACGCCCTGAGCCAGCGTCGCCTCGCCCTTGGCCTTGCCCTTGCCGCCCCCTGCCTCCAGCGCCGCGTACCGCGAGCGCAGCACGAGCAGCGAGTCCCGCTGGTCCTTGAGGGCCTTGATGCCGGGGACGAGATTGGCGGCGTCCATGGCCGTCACACTGCGGATGGTCACGATGGCCTCTGCCTTGATCGCCTCGGCGTCGTCCTCGCCCCGTGCGTCCTCGGCAAGGGCACGGTCGAACGCAGCAAACGCGGCGTCGACGAGGCCCGCGTGGCGTTGCTCCAGCTCGGCCACGATCGCGGTCATCGCGTCAATCGCCTTGTTGAGCGAGGGCAGACGTGACTGCTGCTGCTGCTGCTGCTGCTCCTCCTCCTCCTGTTGTTGCTGCTGGTCCTGTTGTCCCTCGTCGTCTCCCTTGATCACGTCAGCGGGGCTGAACAAGGCGCCACACGTGAGCCCCTCTTCCACCTTGAACGGGCAGCTCACCACGCCCCCTTCTCCGGCCGCCACCTCGGCAGCCACACAGGCGGCGCACAGGCGGTGGAAGCACGGCAGCAGCAGCAGCAGCGTCGGTTGTGCCACTGGGCCACACGACGCGCAACAGGTTGACATTCCGTTCTCAATTAAAAAAAATGCATTGAAAAGGCACGATCGTGCTTTGGCGAATCTCTTTTTGTTTCTTTTCCTTCGGCTGCAAGCCCAACCCGCTGAAATGGTGGTACGTTTGCTGCACAGCAACCCATGGAGGGGGCCCAAACTGAGAGGAGGGGCACAGTACTGTGCAGGGGATAGGTGTACCTGCCCTCTTCCCTTCGTGGCACTAGCGGGCTTACGCACGTACTACAGTGACTGCGAGTGTTCAATCTCTCCGGTTCAGCAGCACGGCAACCCCCGTTGCAGCCACTTGTTGTCCTTCCGGTGGGGCGGGCTGGTGGGCTGCTGGGCTGGTGGGCTACCTATTCTTGTTCTTGTGTTGGCTCTATTCCCTTGCCGTCAGCTTCTCAAAAACAAAACACACACTGTGCAGCAACCAGCACGACAGGCCACACGGCTCGTGCCCGGCCAGGGCGGCGCCGACTGGTCCAAGCAACAAACAGTGGCCTTCACGGGCTGGGCAAACGCACGGCTTGCCGTGGCGGGCCTCAAGATCAGCGACCTGTTTGAGGATTTGGGCGACGGTGTCATCCTGCCCAAACTGCTCGAGGTGAGCACTTCCCCCCCAACGCAATTACTCACAACCCAAGACAGATTGTGGCGCAAAAGTCCATTGGCAAGCTGACTGCCAACCCCAGCACCAAGTTCCAAAAGCTGGAGAACCTGAACAAGGCGATCGACTTTTGCAAGCGCGAGCGCATGGAGCTGGTCAACGTCGACGGCGCCGCGATCCTCAGCGGCACGCGCACCCTCATCCTCGGCCTAATGTGGACCATCATCCTGCGCTACCAGCTGTCGGCCGCCACCGCGGCCACCGCGACCACTGCGACTGCCTCCAAGAGCCCCAAACAGGCCCTCCTGGCTTGGCTGCGCGACGTCACCGGCATCGAGACCATCACCGACTTCAAGGCCTTTGCCGATGCGCGCGTCATGGTGCGCCTGGTCAACTTTGTGGCCGACATCGTGGGCGAGGCACAGCCGTTCCCCGACGAGGAGGCCGTTGTGGCCAAGGACGACCCCGTGGGCACGACCGAGGAGGCGATCAACGCGGCCACGCGCCTGTTCCGCTTCCCGCTCATCATCGACGCACAGAGCCTCGCCAGCGGATCGCCCGACGACCTCTCGTGCATGACCTACATGTCGTACTTCCAGTCGCTCGCCCTCACGGTCAAGAAGACAGCGCCCGTCTCCCTCCCGCAGCACGTCCAGAAGCCCAAGCCGCCGCGTCCCTCTGCTGATCCCGCCAAATCGGCCGCGTTTGGCAAGGGCCTGCGCTCGGCAACCGTCGGGCAGCGTTGTGCGTTCACCGTCGAGGCGTTCACGGGCCTGGGCATGCGCTGCCGCGAGGGCGGCGACGAGCCGGACGTCGTTGCGACCTACGCCGACGGAGAAGGCACATGATCTTAAAATTATTTGTTTCGTTTATTTATCTTTGTCACTACATAGAACTGTTGTGCCAGTGGAGCGACGACAAGAACGGCATGTACCACATTTGGTACGTCCCGCAAAAGGCAGGCGCGGTCATGATGCTCGTGCGCCTCAACTCGCAGCCCATCCTCGGTGGTGGCTTCTTCCAGATCGCCGTTTCCGAAGCGGCGGCCCCTGTGGTCGAAGTCTCTCCCAGTTTTTCCGGTGTGTCTTTTTTTTTTTTCATCTTATATTTCGGTCTGATTTACCTGTTTGTAGATGTGCAGCATGCGCCGGTCTCCGAGTCCTCGACGCCGCTGTCGGCCGTGACCCCAGAGCGCCGCGTGTCTGATCTGCCCAGCGATGCGTCCCTCCCGTCGAGTGGTGGTGCCAGCAACCGGTCGTCCCTCAGTGCCGACAGCAGCAAATCGAGCCTCGCGTCGACCTCGAGCGAACCGCGCCAAAGTAGCCACGTCCCCTTTTTGATACCTACCTTATTCTTACTTGTTTAGATGCGCTGCTGCTACGCCTGCGAACGTCCATTACCGAGCTGATCCAGCGCGACGTCGGCCGTTTCCAGTCGCTGCCCGGCCGCGACGTGGCCGGTGACCAGCCAGACAACGTCAGCAACAACACCAACACGACAACCGCAAACAACAAGGTCCTCAGCCGCAAGCGATCCGTCTTTGGCTCGCAGACCGTGGACGAGGAGGGTGCCTCGTTCGTCTGCAAACTGTACTCCTTAACAAACCAAACTATAATTATTCTTCAATTTAAAAATAACTAGGCCGTCAAAGGGAGTGACCGAGGACCGCATCAGCGTCTTCATCGTCGACGCCGAGAACGGCGAGACCCAGGCCGAAAACGTCAAGATCGACTTCAACCACGACAAGCAGGCCATGACGATCCGCTACGGTCCCCACAAGACCGCCACCGCCTTTGTCGCTGTGCGTGTTGACGGCCAGCCGCTGCCCGGCTCCCCATTCTTCGTCCAGGCCAAGATCAAGTGCGCCGTGGACAAGTGCGTCCTCGAGACCCCCGTGGGCCACGAGCTCAAGCGAAAGGAAACGGTCGCGTTCACGGTCCTCCTGCGCGACTCTGACGACCGCCCGTACGTCAGTGGCGATGCCGTTGCCCTGCTGCAGGCCGATCCCGACGCGGCCGTGACGATCAAGCCGCTGGGGCCCTCTGTGGACGACGCCTCGGTGCACCGCTTTGAGGTGACCCCGCTTGCTTCCCGCGGGACCAAGGCCACGTTCAAGGCGCTCGTCAATGGCACCGCCCTCGGAGGTCCCCCTGCAGCGTTCACGATCGTGCATCCCTTGGACCTGGCCGCCTCCACGGCCTCGTTCAAGCTCAACACGACGGCCGGTGCCCTATTGCCGTCGACCCTTGGCAGCGCCACGCGCAGCAACACGTCCTTTTCCCTCTCGGCCACGATCGTCGACGAAAAGGGCGAGCTGGTGGACGATCTCTCAAAGGACGAGGTCTGCTTCCGGCTCACAGCCGAGGCCCCTTCCCGAAAGATCAAGTCGGCCTCGATCCGCCAAGCATTACGGGCCCACTTCGACCGCTTTGCGAGCAAGGAAACCAACCATCTGGAAAAGCACGCGTTTGGGCAGCTGTGTGGCCATCTCTTTGGCGACGAGATCGGGCAGGAGCAGCAGGAGCGCTGCTGGGCCTCGGTCAGCGCGAACAACCAGCCCGTCTCCTTTGACCTCTTTTACTCGTAAGGAGACTGATTATCTAGTTGCTTATTTTGCTTTTAGGAATGTGGGACTGCTGTACTCGAGCTCGTTTCGTCTTCTGGCCGAGGATCCGGCCAGGACGGACGAGCCCTCTGCTGCCTCGCCCTCGTCGCCCTCGTCGCCCAAGCTAGCGCGATCCAACTCCAAGACCAAGCCTGAGGTGGAGGACACGACCGTTTTGCCCTGTGTTGCCAACGGCGTTGAGCAGCCGTGGCAGCCCGACGCCCGCCTCGTGGGCAAGATCGTGGCCGTGCAGGCCTTTGTGGGCACGAGCCCCGTTGGCGCGCCGTCCGTCACGTACCTGCGCCCCGAGATCCGGCCCGAGCTGAGCGAGGTGCTCGACTGTCCGGCCGTCGCCACCGTCGGCGAAACTGTTCGTTTGCACGTGGTCCTGCGCGACGAGCACAAGATGGCCCACCACTCGCTGCACGACTCGTTTGCGGTCACGCTGGTCGTCGGGGGCACGTCGACGGCGGTCCCCTCGCAGCTGATCGAGCGCAAAACCTACAAGGTGCCAATAATAATTTCGATAATTGATATATATATTTACATTTTCGTTGAAGGACCTGCCCGTGAGCGTCGTGTCGTTTGATGCGACGACCATTTGCCCCTCTGGGTCGCTCGTCCTCAGTGTCAACGGGCACCGCCTCGCGCCCGCCCTCGCCCTCGCCGTCATGCCCGTCCTGGAGCAAAACGACCTGTTCACGTTTGACGTGCAGGACAGCCACAACGACACGTACACGGTCACGTTCACGCCGATCCAGGCGTGCACGATGGTGATCGAGGTCTGCCGCGATGGCGAGGCCGTCAAGGGGTCCCCGTTCCCCGCCCGGGCCGACGTCAACCCGTCCACAAAGAAGATCGAGGTCACGCTGGACAAGGCCGCATTCAACGGCCCGCCTCCACGCGGCTCCAAGAAGGCCCCACGTGCCAACATCAGCATCAACCTCGTGGGCATCAGCAGGATGACGACAAAGTGCGTCCGGACGGGGCTCAACAAGGTCAGCATCATTATCACGCCCGTGTCCGACTCGGCCTTCTCCATGGAGCTGCGCAGCAACGGCGCCCAGCTGCCCGCCTCCCCCTTCCGCTTCTCCCGGGGCGGCAATAAGCTGCAATCGGAGGGCAACAGCAGTGTCCCTTCCTCGCCCGCGATCGACAAGCCCACTCGTCTCGACACCGCCGCCGCCGGCTCCTCGTCCAACCGGCTCGCTTCGACGCCGGCCAAGTCGCCCATCACGCCCTCGGCCACTCGCTTGCCCGCCCTGGCCCGCTCCTCCTCGACCAGCAGCGCCACCGGCACAAAGGCAGCCTCGCCCGCTGTGACAGCGACCCGATCGCCGTCCATCTCGAGGACGTCGTCGGCGGCGGCGGCGGCGGCGGCGGCAACCAAACCGACTCCAATCAATACAGCCAAGTGAGCGCGCTTTTGTTCCCCTCTTGTTTTCTCAGTGTTTATTATTTAACGAAGCCGGGACGAGGGAAAGGCCGAGGGAATCTCGGAGTCGAGTGAAATGAAATTTGTGACATGCTTTTTCAGCAGGTGCTTTTATACTGCAGGTGCTTTTCTTTGGTGGTGTGACGTTGACGCACTCAGATGGCAACAGCGGCAACAAAGACGGCGCTCGTGGTGGGCGGCACCAACGGCATCGGCAAGGGCATTGCGCAGCGTCTGGCAGCACTGGGCGTCAAGGTCGTGCTCGTGGGGCGCGACAAGGACAAGACCGCTGCCGTGGCGGCCGACGTCGGCGCGTCCGAGTGGCTGCTGGTGGACGTGTGCAAGCAGGCCGACGTGCGCCGCCTGGCCGACGAGGTGCGCAGCAAGTACACGCACCTGGACTACCTCGTGGTCTCGGCCGGCGCCCTCAACGACGAGCGCAAGCTGTCGCAGGACGGCGTCGAGTGGCTCCTCGCCCTCAACTACCTCTGGCGCTTCCAGCTCATCGGCCTGCTCAAGGACCTGCTGGCGGCGGCACCCGAGGGCGCACGTGTGCTCGCCGTGGCGACCTCGGGCAGCAACAGCGACGTCTTCTTCGACGACCCCAACTTTGAGCACAGCTCCTGGACGATGCTCAAGGCAGCCCGCCAGGCGCACCAGCTCCACGACGTGTTCACGGTCGAGGCGCAGCGCCGCTGGGGTGCCCTGGGCAACGGCATCCAGTTCCATGTGACGTACCCGGGCTGGGTCCGGTCCAAGGAGGCGTCCGACATCACCGTGGGCGGCCTGGCCGGCTTCATCCTCAAGAACCCGATCTCGATGTACCTGAGGAAGTCCATCGAGGTCACGGCGCTGCAGCACGTGCCGCTGCTGCTCGAGCCCGTGGGCGCGCACGGCGGCAAGCTGTGGAACGCGGTCCAGTCGGGCGGACCCGTCAAGGAGATCGTGCCGGCGAGCCGCGTCGTCGACCCCGAGTACGGCGCCAAGTGCTGGCAGCTGAGCGAGTCGCTGGTCAAGCCCGAGTACAAGTAGGGAATCATGGATCGTCATCAGGAAGGAGCAATACGAGGACTCGAAAGGGAAAAAAAAAATTTTATTTTTTGTACGTTGTAGGAAAACGGGAAAAAGAAGCCTCTCGGCGTCTCTCTTCTACAGTAGATCTTCTATAGTAGACGACGACGAGGTGACTGGCGATCGCTAGGGAACTCGACGCAAAAAATCGGAAATGACCATTTTACATATGCCTTGCCCATTATGCTTGCTCGGTCACAGTCGCGCTTGCTGAGCAGGAACGTGCGGCGTCTGCTGAGCAGCAGCAGCAGCAGCAGCAGCAGCAGTGCGATGGACGTCGAGGGCCACCACCACTGCCATCCGCAGCAGCAGCAGCAACAGCCGCAGCACTTTGGGACGGGCCCGCTTGCTCTGTACAGGTACCTCGTGGCCAGCAAGACCATTCGCGAGGACACGCGGCAGCTGGGCGCCGTCCTCAAGCTGCAAGAGTTCCACGATGTCATCCACCTCGCAACGACGGAGCCAGCAACGACGACAGACGCACCGCCATCACAGCCGAGACGGACGATGTGGATGAACGTGCTCTTCTGGAGCAGCGACGATGGCTTGAACGGCAACGGCGCCAACGGCAAGGGCCGTGGCATTTACATTTACGGCGGTGTCGGGACTGGCAAGACACGCGTCATGGTATCGTTCGTCCCCTGTCCCCCCGTGGGGCCAATCTAAATGCGTCCCCTTAGGACATGCTGTTTGAATCGCAGCCGCCTCGGATGAAGCGACTGCGCACGCATTTCCACTCGTTCATGCTGGACGTGCACAGCCGCCTGCACGAGATGCGTCAAAGCGGGGCCCACCGCGACGCCCTGCCCGTGCTGGCCCACGAGATCGCTGCCGAGGCCAAGCTGCTGTGCTTTGACGAGTTCCAGGTGACGGACGTGGCCGACGCGATGATCCTCAAGCGGCTGTTCACGTGCCTGTTTGAGGAGGGCGTCAACGTCGTGTTCACGTCCAACCGCGAGCCGGAGGAGCTGTACAAGAACGGCCTCAACCGCTCCCTGTTCCTGCCCTTTATCGACCTCCTGCGAGAGCGCTGTGTCGTGTACCAGCTCGATTCGGGCGTGGACTACCGCAAGATGAGCACGGCAAGCCTCAACACCGTCTACTACTCGCCCCCGATCGAGCTCGTTTCGTCGTCGTCGTCGTCGTCCTCGTCGTCCCCTCAGCATTCGGAAGGTGTGTACAGGCTGGTGGAGGCCACAAAGGCCGCATCGCTCAGCCTGCACAAGGCTTTTGAAGCCCTCACCCAGGTAACCTTTATTTAAAATTATT
>Ga0302231_10001600_pt1 | contig 13887 bp, 14 predicted proteins | sample II_Palsa_N2_2_FD_193522 | JGI IMG/M metagenome (GOLD analysis project Ga0302231, IMG submission 193522) | Peat permafrost microbial communities from Stordalen Mire near Abisko, Sweden - II_Palsa_N2_2 | ecosystem: Environmental > Terrestrial > Soil > Palsa > Peat permafrost | place: Sweden...
GAGTGCGGCTTTTCTTTTTTCCTGGTCAGCTAGAACGAAACAATAAACTGGGTTCCAGTCGCCAACGTCCTGACGGACAGTTTCCAATTGTGCGCCAGCGCTATCTCTTTGCAGATCGACAGGCCCAGGCCGGCGCCGTCGTGTTGAGCATTGGGCGCGCGCCAAAAACGCTCAGCAGGAGTTGCCGGACCTGTCGCGCCATCAAATCGATTTCGCGGAACAGCAAATCCTTGTTCTCAACCTCGGGCTGCAACTCGATTTGTCCTCTTATCAAAGTCAGCGGCGTTTGAAGTTCATGCGCAGCCGAGGCGAGAAATTGCTGTTGTACCGCGAAGCCGTTCTCGAGGCGCGCCAGCGCATCATTGAACGCGATAAGAATAGGTTTGATCTCGCTGGGAACGCCCCTGATGGAAAGCCGCATGCGAAGGTTCTGCGGGGTGATCGAAGCGGCGGAATCCGATGCAACACGCAGAGGCCGCAACACGCGGCGAACAGTGAACGTCAAGGTCAGGCCGAAGATAATTGTCGCGATCAGCAAGGTATACCCCACGATCTCCGGAATCGGTTCGATCCTCTCGCCAAGCACGGCCTTATTGAACGCGACACTCGCCGCGCTTTGGACAAAGAACGGCGTTTGTCCGTGCATGATCGCCAGTGTTACGACATCAAATGGCTTGCCGTTAATGGTCACGCGTTTCATGGCGCCAAGGGAGCTTGTCAAATCACCGGCGTCCCAGGAGGCGTTATGGAGCGCGCCACGGGACGCCAGAAGCACGTGTCCGGAAGCATCGAGCGCGCGATACAGCAATTCGGTCGATGCGAAATCGAAGAGCCACGTCGCGCGCTCGTCGAGGTCTATTGACACCGGTCGCCCTGACTCATCAAAGCGCAATTCGGAGGCCAGCTGGTGAGCGCTTCTTATGCTCTCGCTCACCCGGAATGTATCCGGTGGAAAGTGATTGAATGCGTACAACACGATCGGGAGTCATGGTTCCGCCGGCACGCAAGGTTCGCAAGAAAAGCAGCCCGTCCCCGTCGGGCAAGCCGCGATCAAGGATCATCACCGAGTACTCGCCGTGGCTCAGGCCATAGGCTGCTTCAGAGAGATTGGTAAAGATATCGGTTTCGATTCCGGCAGCAGACAACGATTGCCGGATCATGCCCGCCAGGCGGGAATGATCTTCGATCAGTGCAATTCGCGACATAGGGCCGGTTAATTGAATTGATACAGATAGGCGACCTTGGCTTCAGGAATGAATCGCTTGCCGACGATCGGGCTGTCGGTTATTCCGCTACCCAAGTGGGCTATGCCCAGGTCAACGCTTACGAGTTGGCGGGGTGTTACGCGATAGTCGAACTTGGCGCCGACCGATTCCTTGTAAGAGGATGTCCCGGTGTATGCGGGTCGGCCGGCCTGCGCCTCCGACGTCCTCACGCCATAATAGTAATCAACGTACTTGCCGCTGTACCAATTCACTCCGGCATGGGGTTCTATAGAGAAGTTACCATAGTCCAGGGTCTTGCCGAACGCGATATCGGCCTTCTGTCCTTTGTTTCCACCACTCAGGTACTCACCCGAAAGGTCGCCGTATGGCGTCGACCATTTGAGCGCGGGGCCCATCCAGAATGCGGCGCTGCGGGTTTGCATTCCATTGAGTATGGGTGCGTCGGAGCCCCTGTAGCCGTCTGCGATCGCGTAATTCCCGCGTAAGGTGACTGCAACACCGTCCCATTTCCCGACCTTCAGATCAACGGTTGTGCCAATTGCGTGTATCCATTTGTCGTCGAAAAAGAAGAACGGAACAGGCGTTATGTGCGTGCCATATCCTTTGTAAGGTGATTGCTCAAAGGCCGCCCCGCCGCCAAGACCCCAATGGGTGACGTTCGTGGCATTGCTCAGAATTGCAAATCCGGTCGTGTCGGTGTTAGGCAGATTCGCGCTAGGACCCTCTGCCCAAGCCGCGCCCGAATACATCAGAGCAGATGCGACGGCGAATAGCAGTTGATGCTCGCGACGAAAGTGTTTTTTCACAGTAGTGCCTTTTATGGGGTTGGTCGTTGGGGCGTACTGTATGACCGGGGCACTTACTGTTCACTTACTGGGCGATCAATTACTTATGCGGAAGACGTTTCCAGACATGCGACATCTCACGTCGAGAGACGCGACGCTCGGTTGTAATCGTTTGATTTGAGATGGGAGTTTTCCGACATCAGCAGAATCTGGCGGCAGTATCGGGCATCGAGGGTGAACCTTGATACATTCGTCATCCTCATGATCGATGAGACTTCCCTATCATCGAGCAAGGCAAAGAAAGTTCGCAAATATCGACGCTGTCCCGAACGACTTCGATGGCGTTCGAGAACTCTCTCTCAGCGCCTCGTCACACCGGTACGCGCTGGATGGCTCCTGCGACCGCTCGAACGGCGAACAGGTATGCATCAACACCAAGGCCACATGTCACGCCGCGTGCCGCCAGCGAGATGAGCGAATATCAGCGGCCAGCCTGGCATCTCCGCTTTCTGGCCGGGTGCGCTAGCTACTATGCTTCGACAATGACCACGTCATAGTTTTCGTCGTCAAAAGCGACGAAAAACTCCTCGGGCAATAGCCACGAATCCACACTCACCGTCTTCGTGGCCACGTCGATGTTGACCTTCGCGTCGCCGTCGACACTCTTCACTGCAAGCTCAATCGTCGCAATATCGGCAGAACGGATTTCATTTTTCACTGAGAATTTCATGTTCACTTCACCAATCGGAAACGCTTCAATAAAGTGGGATCTATCGAGTCGTCGTGCCCCACACCTCGGTCGATCAAACCAGCGGCTACAGATGCAACCTGATCTGTGCCGCGAAGGCGCGAATGACGTCTTCATTTCGCGATAGAAACATCCACTGACCAACGCGGGTGGAAACAACCAGTCCCGCCTCAATCAATGCCGCGACGTGCGCTGATACGGTCGATTGAGATAGGCCACTGCGCGCGTGGATTGCATTTGACGGTACCCCGTAACCAAGATCGAAACATCCTTGCACGAAGTATTTTTTTGGTGTCTTTAACCACCTCAATATCTCGCGCCGAAACGGGTTTGCGAGTGCCTTATAGATTAAATCCTCGTCAGTCATAGGTATCGACAAGCACCACAATAGAAGCCAAACAAACAGACAAGAATCAAGCGGCAGCTACGAAACGCATAGTCCCTATCGCGTCGTGCCCTTGGGTCGCGTCACTCTTGGGTCGCGTCACTCTTGGGTCGCCAATGCGTGGTCACCGCGCGATGGTCGGCAAGGCCGGCGCGCGCGATTAAAAACGCTCCGTTGGACACCGACGCGAGCCTTCGCACCCTGCGTCCTGCATCACTGAGTCGGTCCACCCGTTCGCAATGCCCAAGCCCTGGCTTGATGACCGGGGAACCCGGCACTACGACAATGTCAAATGAAATGTGCGAATCCACCAGGCACTCCGTGGTACCCACCGCTACGCCATTCGAGCAGAGGAAAGGCCCCGGGGACGTCCCCACGAGATGCAGATCGTACAGCGTTGCGCCGCACAAACGATTCGCTTCAAGGAAAACATCCATTGGGCCCGTCACTTCGAGCAGCCGAAATCTGACGTACAGCATCATCGCAACATGCATGCGCCGTTACTCCTCGAATTCACTGCGTAAGCGCGCCACGCATCTCGCCGCGTCAGGTCTGGCGAGGTAAAGCGAGGGCTGGCGTACTTTCAACATGATGAATCTGTCCTTGGGTTTGCGTCCCGTATCAACGTAGACCGCGACGTTTGAAGAAACGCCTGTAGCCGCGTCCATGAGACTCAAGTCTAATCAGCCGGCATGAGGGAGGAAACACGTGGATGTGGCCATGCCAGGCCAATCAACGTGAGATTTGGGCCAGCGGCACCGCGGCGGTAACGTCCTACGTTTCGTTAAGTAGCGTCAAAAAGGCGATGTCCATTGAACACCGCTCGAGGCCAGTCTCATTACGCTGACGCAAAAGACTCTTACCGGCTAGTACGTCCCCATTTTCAGGCTATTGCGGTAATCTTCCTTATCGCTCGTTGGTACCCATTGGCAGGCTTGGTCCACTCGTTGGGGTCAAGCCAACGGAATGGCCGGTATTGGAAACGGGCCCACCAACTCCACGAAGGGTCACGGCATGAAAGTCGCCATTGTTATATTCGATGGTGTGCAGTCGCTCGATGTTGCGGGCCCCCTCGACGTGTTCGCGGAAGCAAACACAATCCTTTCCGAACAGCAGAAATATGAAGTCTCCCTTATAGGCCCCCGCGCCGGGACCGTGACCTGCTCGAACGGGATGGGGCTGTCGGTGCCGTTTGGCTATGCGGATCTCGACACGCAATGGGACCTGCTACTGATCGCAGGAGGGCCGCAATTGCCTGACGCCAAACTGTCAGATGACTTTCTGAAGTGGCTGAAAAATCAGGCTAAAGACGCGAGACGGTTCGGCTCCGTGTGCAATGGCGCATTCGTGCTCGCACACGCGGGGCTGCTTGATGGCAAGGAAGTGACGACTCACTGGGCGGACGCGGGCCGCCTCGCCCAGGAATTTCCGCAGGCATGTGTGCAGCCCGACAAGATCTTCGTTCGTGACGGACGCCTCTTTACCTCGGCAGGCGTGACAGCCGGCATCGATCTGTGCCTGTCGCTGGTCGCCGAAGACTGGGGGCACGAGCTCGCGGTGCATGTCGCAAAACGTCTTGTCGTCTATATCCAGCGGGAAGGTGGCCAGTCTCAGTACAGCCCGTACATGGGAGCGGGGAGAGACGAAGATCCGATTATCCGCAAGGTGCACCGATATGTGACAGAGCATATAACCGATGCGCTCTCGATTGAACAGCTCGCGAAAGCGGTTGCAGTGAGCCGACGGACCTTCTCGAGATTATTTTCGAAGTATGCCAAGGTGACACCGTCCGTGTTTGTAGAGCAGGTTCGCGTCGACAGCGCGAGGAAGTTGCTGGAAGACACGGATGCACCGCTGAAGACCGTAGCATTTAAATGCGGCTTTCGCAGTGCCACGCATATGCGCACGACTTTCTCCCGACGGCTGGAGGTAACACCGAAGCAATATAGGCAACGATTCCGCGGCGAGGCGGGCAAGCAGCCATGGGCGGATAACGGCGCCCGCACGCAAGTCTCTTTTCAATGACTGTCTCATCTGTAATTGCCGTTGATTCCGAACAAGCCCTTCCTGACCTGCTTGAGCCGGGCTTGTCGCTAATATTCTGCGGAATCAATCCAGGGATGCGTGCGGCATCGACAGGTCATCACTTTGAGGGCAGAGGCAATCGGTTCTGGCGGGTCATGCATCTTGCAGGCTTTACACCCGAACAGATTCGTCCCGAAGACGACCACACGATTCTTCGATACGGCTGCGGCCTCACCACGGTGGTCCCGCGAGCAACGGCGCAGGCCGCCGAGTTGTCGCGATCGGAGATCGAACAGGCCGGGGATGGATTCCGGCGAAAGATCGAGCAGTACGCACCGCGAAACATCGTTTTCCTCGGAAAGATGGCGTTGTCGGCGATCTCTGGTTCGCGCGATATCGATTGGGGGCTACAAACCAAGCCATTCGGCGGCGCTCGCGCGTGGGTCGCCCCCAATCCAAGCGGACTGAACAGGGCGTTCAACCTCGGTGCGTTGGTGGCCGCCTACCGGGACGTTCGCATTGCGGTAGCGTCCACACCCTGAAGGTGCGCGTTTTTGCGTAGCGTCTCGGTAACGAATTCGACGAAAGCGCGAATCTTGCCGCTGGTGCTTCGTCTCTCTACATGCAGCAGGCTCACCGGGGTCGACTCGGGCTCGAATGCGCTCAGGATAACCTGGAGTCTGCCATCGTCTACCTCAGGAGCCGCCTGGTACGACAGAAACTGGGTTATCCCCACACCGTCCACGGCGGCGAGAACGGCAGCGGGACCCAGGTCGACAATCATCCGCGGCCGAAGTCGGACAGGCAACCTTGACCCGTTCTCGTTGAACACCCACTCAAGCGGCGGCGAGACGCCCGTGAAGGACACACAGTGATGATTGGCCAGATCCCGGGGGTGAAGGGGTTCCCCGTGCGCGGCGAGATAGGAGGGAGCCGCGTACGTCCGACGCCGCACAGAACCCAACGGAATGGCGAATGTCGAGGAGTCTCCGAGGTGGCCGACACGGATGGCAATATCCACCCCTTCCTCCAGAAGCCGCGTGGTTCGATCGGCATACACCGCATTGATGCTGACGTCCGGATAACGCAGCGCGAACGCGTTGACCAGAGGCGCAACATATCGCTGGCCAAACAGGACCGGTGCTGAAATGGTCAACGTACCTACGGGATTGAGTTGATCAGCCGCAATGTTGGCTTCTGCATCCGTGATGGCGTCCAACACCGTCCTGCAGGCTTCAAGGTAAGTCATTCCTGCATCGGTCGGACGAACCGATCGAGTCGTCCGGGCAAGCAGCGGTGTGCCGAGGCGCGCTTCGAGCGAACTGACCGCCCGCGAGACCGCAGCGGACGACATTCCGACTTTGTCAGCCGCACCAGTAAAGCTGCCTCGGTCGACGATGGCGACGAAAATCTCCATCTCACGCAATTTGTCCATTTCGTTCCCCCGGCTCCCCGCGTTCATATGTCGTGATTTTATGCGCTGTGATCCACCGACATGGCAAGAAGCCGCTGTTTATGTTTTTCGCGCGTCAGGGGAGTTTGCCTTATCAGCTTGCAAAGGACTCTTTCAGACCGTGATGGTTATCAGGACATCGGCGGCCCGGTTGGCAAGATTCATCCACTCTTTGGCCCAATACCTGACTAGCTTGAACCCCTATGAATGGGCCTGTCTCGGACAATTAGACCATGTTGTAAAGCCCAACCAAACGAGAGAGGCACCCATGTTTACCGCGATGCTTGAAGTTCACCCCATACCCGAACAGTTCGACGCCTATCTCGGCATGGCCAAGATGCTGCGTCCTGAACTCGAGAAGATCGACGGGTTTATAGACAACAACCGTTATGCAAGTCTCACACGCGATGGATGGCTTCTTTCGCTGTCGAGCTGGCGCGACGAGAAGGCGCTCATACGCTGGCGTAGCCAGGAGACACACCACAAGATCATGCAAGCTGCGCGTGACCGGGTGTTTTCCGACTATCGCTTGCGCATTGGCCAGACCGTCAGCGATACCCAGTTGCCCGCCGGACAGGTGTTGCGTGAGCAGCGTCTGGATGTCACCGAGACAGGCCAAGGCACGGCAGTGACGCTGCATGATGGGAAATTTCCTCCGGAGTGGATCAAGCAGGCTGACGCGGAAGCGGTGGTGAAATCACTTGGAGTGGATACAAGCGCGCCGGGCCTCGTTTCCTGGGACGTCTTCGAGCACCTGATGACACCGGGGGACGTGATCGCAGTGCTCACGTGGCGCGACCAAGCGGCAATCGAAGCGTTCGAACGCCATGCCGCGACGACGGATGTGTTGCGCCTGCGCACTATCCGCATCATCCGGGAGTACGGCATGTTCGATCGCCGGGAAGCACCGCAATACTTTAAAGAGGCGCAACTGAAAGCGTAAACCGGTCGCATTGCGTTATCGGTGCTGGAGGATCTTCGTCTTTCGCTTGACCTCCAACAACAGCTAGTTAGCTATCCTTTCTAACCTGATCGGAAACGGGAGTCCTATGACTACAGGCAACTCTTTAGCAACTGAAACGGAAACGCCGACCATCGTACAGTCGTCGGCATCCGCGCCAGTGCCGGGGACACAGGCTCCTGCGCAGCCGGTGCTCACGCAATCCGCGCTTTCGCTCCGTCTTGCCGTTGGCCTGGTCGGAATGCTGCTTGCGTCTCTTCTGGCCATCCTCAACGAGCAGGTCACTGCAGTGTCGATGGCCGACATTCAGGGCGCGTTCTCGATTGGGCATGACGATGGAACCTGGCTGAGCGCTCTGTTCGAGGCGGCCAATGTCGCTACGATGGTGTTTGCGCCCTGGTTTGGGATCACGTTCACGCTCAAGCGGTTCACGATCGGCGCCGTGATTGCAACGATGCTTTTCGGCATCCTTTGCCCCTTCGCACCCAACGTGCTTACGCTTTACGTGTTGCGCGTTTTGCAGGGGATTGCCGGCGGATGCCTCCCCCCGATGTTGATCATCGTGGCGCTGCGCTATCTTCCGCCCAAAGTGAAGTTATACGGGCTCGCCGGGTACGCGCTCACAGCCACCTTCGGGCCGGCGCTCGGCACACCCCTCGCCGCTTTGTGGACCGAGTATGTCGGCTGGCAAATGGCCTTCTGGCAAATCGTGCCGCTTGGTATCGCATGCTGCGTGGCGATCCAGCAGGGGCTTCCGCCCGATCCGCTCAAACTCGAACGGCTCAAAGCATTCAACTGGACCGGATTTCTGACGGGGTTTCCGGCTGTCGCCATGCTCGTGACCGGCCTTCTGCAAGGAGACCGTCTTGACTGGCTCAATTCCGATTTCATTCGCGTGATGTTTATTGGCGGGGCGCTGCTGTTCGTGACTTTTCTCGCCAACGAGTGGTTTCATCCGCTTCCTTTTTTCAAGCTGCAATTGCTTTCGCGCAGAAACTTTACGCACGGACTGATGACACTCGTGGGCGCGGTAATACTGCTGGTTGGCGTGGCTGCAATCCCCGGCCAATATCTCGCCAAGGTTCACGCCTACAGGCCGCTGCAGACTGCACCCTTGTCGTTGCTGGTGGCAATCCCCCTATTGATCGCGCTTCCTCTGACGGCCGCCGTCCTGAACCTGCGGCGAGTCGACCACCGGTGGGTCATGGCAATTGGCTTGTCCCTCATGACCATCACGTGCCTGATGGGGAGCTTCATCACGTCCGAGTGGATCCGCAGCAATTTCTACTGGCTTCAATCCATACAAATCGTCGCGCAACCGATGGTGATCCTGGGAATCCTGATGGGCGTGACGACGGGCTTGGCCCCGACAGACGGTCCATTTGCTTCAGCGATGTTCAACTCGCTCAAAACGTTTTCCGCGGCTGGGGCGACGGGTCTCATCGAAGGGGTGGGTACCGGTCGCGAACGTCTTCATTCGAACATGCTCGTGGACCACTTGGGCAATCACGCGCTCGTGGCGAGCCAAAGCATCGACGCAACTCATGGTCTCGGCGAACTTGCACACCGGATCCACGAGCAGGCAGTGGTAATGACCTCGGCGGATCTCTATTGCGTCATGGCGGGTATTGCCATCGCCGTTCTTTTCCTCGTGCCAGTGTTACCTGTGCGTATTTATCCGCCGTGGTGCGCCACGCCCCCCTCTTCCCACTAAGGGACGATATTTATCATGTCATCCATTGCTCGATCTCCTCTCAAGATGATTCGTGTTGCTGCTCTGGTTGTCGCAGTCGGCGTTGGCGCATTGGCTTGCTCAAGCCTGTTAGGCCACTCGAGTACCGAATCCACAAACGATGCTTATGTAGAAGCCGATTTCACGCTCGTGGCGCCACGCATCGCCGGCCAGATATCCGACGTATTCGTCGACGACAACCAATCGGTAAAAGCCGGGCAGTTACTGGTGCGTATTGATGATCGTGACTTCAAGGCCGCATTGATGAGTGCGGAAGCGGACGTGGCTGTGGCACAGGCGTCCGTCGCAAACTACGACGCCGAGATCGCGCGGCAGCCCTCGCTCGTCGAGCAGACGCGCGCGACGCTCAAGTCCGACGACGCGTCGATCGAGTTTGCGCGAGCCAACGCCGCGCGGTATCAGAATCTCTCGGACGCCGGCGCAGGAACGGCCCAGGAGCAACAGCACGCCTCGAGCACGCTTGCCGAGCAGCTCGCGCAGCAGGCCCACGACCGGGCTGCGATGGCGTCCACCGAGCAGAACCTGGATGTACTGCGAACCCAGCGCGATAAAGCAGCAGGGGCGCTCGCACGCGCCGAGGCGGCACTCGGGCAGGCAAAGCTGAACCTGTCCTATACGGAGATTCACGCGCCCGTCGACGGCAAGGTTGGTCGGCGTTCTGCGCGGATTGGCGCATTCGTGACGCCCGGTGCGCCGGTCCTCGCGATCGTGCCGCTTTCCGAAGCCTATGTCGTCGCCAACTTCCAGGAAAACCAGATCACCAGCATGCGGCCTGGTGAAAGCGTGCGGATCAAGGTCGACAGCTTTCCTGGCGTTGTGATTCACGGCCGTGTCGATAGTCTCGCCCCTGCAACGGGTTTGAGCTTTGCGCCTATTGCACCCGACAACGCGACGGGCAACTTCACGAAGGTTGTCCAACGCGTACCTGTCAAGATCGCCATTGACCGCGGTCAAGAGGCGGCGTCTGCGTTAAGCGTGGGGCTATCTGTCGAAACGGAAGTCGCTGTCGGTCAGCATGGCGATGCGCCGTCCGAAGAGGGAGATAGAAAATGAATACGAATAACTTTTCCGTCAGCGCGTTAGTGCTGGAAATATTGGCGTGCCTTGTGATAGCGGGCTGTACCGTCGGGCCGGATTTCGAACGTCCAACGACGTCCGCGCCGCCGCAGGTCTTTGATCGTACCCAGTCTGCGCAAGCATCGAGCAAGGCAGCCGAATCCGGATTCAATTCAGATTGGTGGACGCTGTTTAACGACCCCACGTTGAACGCGCTCGAACAGCAACTGGCCGATGCGAACCTCGATGTGGCCGCGGCATCGGCACGCCTTCGGCAAAGCCGGGCCGAACAGCGCGTTGCGGGTGCGGCGCAATACCCGACGCTTGACAGCGCTGCATCATACGACCGCGAACGCGGAAGTCCGAACGGCATTCTGGGTCTGCTCGGGGTCAGCCCAACCAAAACCCAATCGCAATCTGCTTCGGGGGCTACGCCGCTTGGCGTGGCGCCGTTGCCGGGCTCCAAGGGTTCGCCGGCTTATAACCTCTATCAAGCTGGCTTCGATGCATCCTGGGAACTCGATATCTGGGGCCGGAATCAACGCGGTGTGGAAGCCGCATCCGCCCTGGCGGACGCTTCTTACGAAGACCGAAACGCCGTGTTGTTGTCCGCACGGGCCGAACTCGCGCGAGACTATATCGAGTTGCGCGATACACAATCATTGCTACGGATTGCGAAGCAAAATCTTGATATGGCGCGCAGTACCACGAAGCTCACGCAGGTACGGGTGCATGAAGGTGTGACGACGGATCTCGACGTCGCCAATGCTTCCGCGCAGGCGGAGTCAATCGAGAGTTTGATTCCGACGCTCGAATCGCGATGCGAGACCACGATCAACGCGATCGGCGTATTGCTCGCCGAGGAGCCGGGCGCGCTTGCGCAAACGCTTGGCGAGCCGCATGACGTGCCCGAACTGCCTGCACAAGTGCCTATCGGCTTTCCGTCGGAACTGGTGCAGCGCAGACCGGATATAAGGAAGGCGGAAGCGGAGCTGCACGCGGCCACGGCGTCGATCGGCATGGCGAAAGCCGATTTTTATCCGCGGATATCGCTCAACGGCAGCGCGGGTTTCCAGAGTCTGCAGCTCTCGAGCCTCGCCAACTGGGCGTCTGGACAGTTTGTTGTCGGACCCTCCATTACCATGCCGATCTTCGAGGGTGGGCGCCTCAAGGGAACACTGCACCTTCGCGAGGCGCAGCAACAGGATGCCGCAATCGTCTACAAACACACCGTGCTTGACGCTTGGCGCGAGGTGGACGATGCACTTGTCGTCTACGATGCCGAGCAGCGGCGCCGCGATCGGCTGACGGCTGTCGTTGCCTTGAATCAGCGCGCGCTCTCGGTAGCTCAGCAGCGCTACAAGGCTGGGGCACTCGACTATCTCGACGTGCTGAACGTGCAGAAGCAACTGCTCGAAGGCCAGAGCAATCTTGAACAAAGCAAGGCGACTGCTGACGCGAACCTCATCACTCTCTGTAAAGCACTCGGCGGCGGCTGGGAATCGACTTACGCCCATTGATACGTGTCGCGATGACGGCGGCACTGGGGCGGGCAAATGCCTTCGGAGATTTGTAGAACAGTGCTCATGTGCGGCCTGCTCGCCCCCGCACCTTTCAATTGAAATTTCCGACTCGTCAGCCCATGCGGCACCTCCTTGATAAATATCGACGCAGCTACCTTGCATAAACAGGTAGCGTGTTATATGTTTAACCTATTCACCGAGTTCGCATATGACCGAATCGATCCAGGTTCAACTGAAGAAAGGGGCACTTGATCTGTGCGTACTCGCTCTGTTGTCACGCGGGGAGAGCTATGGCTACGAGATCGCCAGCACGCTCGCCAGTGCCGTCGGCATGGGCGAAGGCACGATCTATCCGCTGATGCGTCGCATGCAGAACGACGGGCTGGTGGCAACCCGCCTGGTCGAATCGGCCAGCGGGCCTTCGCGTAAATATTATCGGCTCACGCCGATGGGCCAAGGCGCTCTGGAAGCGCATCGGCGTGACTGGCGGTCCTTCGTGGCCGCAGTCGATCAACTTCTCGGAGACCAGACGTGAACAGCGAAGCATTCTTGCGCACTCTGCGAGCTGGACTCGCCGGTCTGTCCAGGCAGGAGATCGAGGAGATCATCGCCGACTACGAAGCCCACTTTGCCGAAGCGCGCGCGTCGGGTCGCAGTGAGGCGGAGGTCGTCGAGGCTCTCGGCGACCCAACGCGGCTCGCCCGGGAGCTACGTGCTGAAACCGGCCTGCGGCGATTCGAGGCCCATCGCAGCGTTGGCAACCTCATCACCGCCATGCTTGCGCTGGCAGGTCTCGCGGCGGTCGACATCTTCTTCCTGATGCCGCTGCTGCTCGTCGTGGCGGCCCTCGCCCTCGGCCTTGGCATCGGTCTGGCGGCCCTCGGTGCTGTCGGAGCGCACATGATCTTCACCGTCGTGTTCTTCGCTCACGGCGGCTCGTTCGTGGGCGGCGTGGTCCGCTTCGTGGTCGGCATCGGGCTGATTGCCTGCCTCGTCGTCGGCGGCTCGCTGCTGCTGCTGGGACTCGGCGCGGGCGTGCGGATGCTCGGACGCTATATGCGGCTGCATTACCACCTGCTCGAACCCGGTCAGGACAGGCAGCAAGCGTCGCGTGAAGACATGTCGACGCAGAAGTGGAACGTGAGTAAAAGGCCGGCGTTGTTTGTAGTCGCGGGATCGACCGTCGCCATCGCTCTGCTTGCGCTCGGCAGTTCGCTCGCCGGATCACATCGGGATGGCGACCCGTCCTGGTGGCCGAAGGGGGGATGGCGTTGTGGTCCCTCGTGGTTCGACCGGGTACCTGCAAGCGGCGTCAATGCCGCGAACCCGGCCAGTACCTCGCCTGCCTCCGTGACGTTCCCATTCGAGGCGAACAACAGGCTCGATATCGATCTGCCGGCCTCTGTCACCTACCAGCCCGGCCCCAAAGCCGAGGCGACCGTGACCGGCGATTCCACTCTCGTCAGCCATGTGCGCATTGCTGATGGCAGGCTCGGGTTCGATAGCGGCCTCGGCTGCTCCCCAGTCACGCATCTCTCGGTTCGGCTGACGGCCCCATCGATCGCAACATGGGCAATCAGAGGCAACAGTGACCTCGTTTTATCGGGTATCGAACAGCAGAAGCTGCAACTGCGCATCACGGGGAGCGGCCATGTTGTCGCGAGCGGTGCCGTGCAGGTTGTCGCGCTCAATGTCGCGGGTTCGGGCGAGGCGCAACTGCAAGGACTCTCGGCCAGATCTGCCGAGATCGTGGTCCATGGCAGCGGCGAAGTGCAGGTCGCGGCGCAGGACAGCGCTGACATCGCCATCCGTGGCAGCGGTGTCGTGAAACTGCACGGCCATCCGGCGCAGTTGCATTCGGCCATATCGGGTAGCGGCCGTATCGAGAATACGCCCTAGCGACATCTAACGCTGGGCCTACAAGGAGACGTTGATGATCAGGACTACTAGCCGACGCGATATATTTAAACTA
>Ga0302231_10001613_pt1 | contig 13834 bp, 9 predicted proteins | sample II_Palsa_N2_2_FD_193522 | JGI IMG/M metagenome (GOLD analysis project Ga0302231, IMG submission 193522) | Peat permafrost microbial communities from Stordalen Mire near Abisko, Sweden - II_Palsa_N2_2 | ecosystem: Environmental > Terrestrial > Soil > Palsa > Peat permafrost | place: Sweden...
GCATGCCCGCGTTCCCGCGTGTCTGGATCAGGTATCGCTCCAGCCGCCCGAGTCGTCGTTGCCCATATCGACACCGCCACCCCCGCTGCCGTCGTCCCAGTTGTTCGACCCCTGGCCGAAATCGAGACCGCCATCGTTGTTGCCGTTATTGCCGTCATCACGACGGCGACGGCTTTCGTCGTCCTCGACGATCACTTCGCGCTCACGACCTGAATTGAGCGCCTCGCCGAGCAGCACGCCGGTCAGCAGTCCGCCCATCCCGCCGCCAAAGCCGCCACCTTGCTGCACGATAACCTGAGGCGGTTGCTGCTGCGGGTAAGGGTAAGGTGCTTGCGGCGGATTGCCGAAACGATCAGCTTCACGCGCGTACGCCGAGTCGCCGGATCCAGCAGGCGCCGCCGCGTAGGGGTCGGGGCGGCCTTCTGCACGCGCCTTCAGGCTGGCAACGCGCTGATCGAGTTCGTCGAGCTGATACGGCGGCAACGGATTCTTGCCGTTGGAGAGCCCTTCAACAACACCGCGCAACTGGTCTTCCGTGCCTTCCACTTCCCGTGCGAGCGCCTCATGTCCCGGCAACGTAGAGAGCTTCACGTCGAGCTTCAGCGAGCGCACTGCGTTAAGCAGTTCGGTAGCGCGCTTGAGCTGGGCGCGGCGGTCGTCGTCGGCGCGTGAATCGTCCTGCGTGCGGGCGCGGCGCAACGTCCAGCGCAGCACCAGCGCAATCGCACCGATCAGGACAATGATGCCGATCCACAGGCCCATGCCCGGACCATGCCGTTCAGGTGCTTGCGGCGCCATGGCCGACTGCTGTACCGCCGTGTTTTGTTGCGCAAACGGATTGGTGGTATGGCCCGTTGCCGTGCCAGTACGTTCCGCGTCGCGGCGGATACGCGCTTCGGTCTGCGCGAAGCGCGTAGGGTCGGTGAAGCGGATTTGCGGATCGAGCGTCTTGGCCTGCTGGATCTGCGCGAGTGCATCGCCGGCGCGGCCTTCGCGATCGAGCACCTGGGCGTACAGATAATGCGCGCGCGCATTGTCCGGATGGGCCTGCAGCACTTCGGTGAGCCCTGCGTCCGCCTGTTGCCAGTTGCCTTGCGACATGGCGGATTCGATCTGCTGCGCTGTCGGCACGGCGAAAGCCGCCGTGGAGATCAGCATCAGCGACGCGAATGCGGCTGCGAGAAATTTTTTCATGTGTCGGACCGGATGGCTTTACACCCGTCTCCATGTCAATCGATTCTCCGGTGTGACACGCAGCGCCGCACGATTGCCGGGCGCTGCGTCACATCCGGTGCACTGCTTGACGACGTCTTACTGAGCCGGCGTGTTCAATTGCTTCTTCAACGCTTCGAGGCGGTCCTCGACCGACGGGCCGCGATTGAGCTCGGCGAGCTTGTCGTCGAGCGCCTTGCCGCTCTTCACGTCTGCGGAATTCAGCCGAGCGTCGGAGCGCGCATTCGACAACGCGACCTTGTCTTCGAGCTTCTGGAAGTCCTCGGACAGATTGCGTCCGCCGATGCCGCCCAGCGCCGTTGCGGCGACGTCTTTGGCCTGAGCGATTTCCTGCTTGGCCTGCAGAATGCTCGAGCGCGAAGCGAGGTCGTTGCGACGGCCACGCATGTCTTCGATCTGGCTCTTCAACTGATCGACCGACGGCTCGAGCGTCGAGAGTTCTCGCGCCAGCGCATCGCGTTCCGTTTCAGCGGTGGACTGCGCGCCGAGCGCTTCGCGGGCGAGTGCTTCGTCACCCGATTGCAGCGCGCGCTTGGCGCCGTCTTCGTACTTCTTCGCCTTGTCGGCGGCAACGTCGCGCTTGCTTTGCTGGGTGGCCACCTGGGCCTGAATCTCGATCAGCGAGTTTTCGGCCTTTGCGATGCTCTCGTCGAGCTCACGCACGATCTGGCGCGAATCGCGCGACGGATCCTGCACGGAATCGGCAGCGTCGTTCAGGAGACCTTTGAGCGTGCGCGAGATGCTGTCAAATAGCGACATGTATACCTCCGTAAAATGAAATCGGCGCTGAGTAGCTGGCGCGTTCGACCACTTGTGACCACTAGTTTACGCTGCCCATCGCGGTATTGCGCGGGCAACCGGTGCGGAAGTCGGGGCACGCGTGCGAAATGCAATAGCAGCACCGCAAATTGTTCAACCGCTGTGTTGCGCCAGTGGGGCAATCGACCTCGTGCAAACCATGCAGCTCAGCAGCTCGCAAAGATTACACCATAGGATGTCTTAAAACCGCCTTAAAAGGTCGGTTCCGCAGAGTTTCAAACGTCGATTCCGCGCAAACGCCAGCGGAATATTTCAACGTTGTGTGAAGACGAAGCGAAATGCATCGAACCGCATGGTGCCGTGACGTTCACGCAAAGCGGCCGTCTTCGGGAGTTGGGTCGTTGCGCGGATCGTCATCGTCGGGCGTGGTATCGATGCGCACGCGCACCCGCGTGCGCGGCGCGAGGGGCGCAATGGGAGGCGGCAGGCCGGTTTGCCCGCCTGGGTCGGCAGAGTGCGCAATTGCGGCCGCTTCAGCTGCGGTGACACGCGCCACTGCCTGGGCGTCGGCCAACGCCTGTTCTTCTTCCGGCGTGCGCACCAGCGCCGCAAGCACGTCCGCCGGCAGCAGGGGCTCGCTGGCCGCTTCCGGCTCCGTTGCCGCGGGCGCACCAGCGTCTTTTTCGTCTTTCTTCAGCACGTCGGGCAGGGCGGCGCGAGCGTTGCGGGTACCGCGCGCAACCCGCTCCAGCGCTGCGTTGAGCGCATCCGGTTCACGCGGCGCACGCAGCCTGTCGACGATGCTTGCCGCCTTGACCTGTTCGCTGGTGGCGCCAAAACTCAGCACGGCACGCCGCATCAGTTCGCTAACGCTGATGCCGAGTTTTTCTGCGCTGGCGGCAATCGCGCGTTTCTGGGCGGGTGTGACGAATACGACGATGCGTTCGCTGGGCTTGTTCATAGTCTGCTCGCGTACTTGTTGTGGCGTCGAACGCCTGATTTGGCGCGCGGCCGCGCTTTCCCCGCGCGACGAGTCCATCATAAGGCGAGTTGCCCCGATGTGAAACGTGCGCCGCATGAAAATCCCGTGACATCAAAGGGTTGAAACGTTTCAAGTGGCTTTGTCCACAGCTCTATGAACAATTTCTGTTGATAACCGCGATTCCCCGCGCAGCCGTACGCCAGCACGCTTCGGAGAAGAATCCCGAAGGGAATTCTTACAAAAAAATCACCTTGGACTGCGCTTGATTTCTTTAAAATGCGCTGTTACGTTGCGCGGGCCCCCTTTGGGCCGGTCCTATCCGGACGCGCCGTGCGGCCAGCCGGGGGCGTAAGGCCGTGCGGCGGCAATTGCCGCCCGCATAAAGGCGTGCAGTCATGCGCCAACTATTCGAGTCATGCCAATCATCAAACGACCGCAATCCTCAAATTCTCCGGGTGGTGACGACCGGGATCCCTACCACCGCAACTCAGGACGCAATGACGCTTCGCGCGACGAACCGGGCCGCCGCTCGCTCGTTGGGCGCATCCTGCTGACATTCGTCGGCCTCGTTGCGACCCTGCTGGTCGTCGGTGCGCTGATCGTCGGCTATGCGCTTGTCGTCATGGGGCCGCAGTTGCCGTCGCTCGAGGCGCTCACCGACTATCGTCCGAAGGTGCCCCTGCGCGTCTACACCGCAGATCACGTGCTGATCGGGGAATTCGGCGAAGAGCGGCGCAACCTCGTGCGCTTCCAGGACATTCCGGACCAGATGAAAAAAGCGGTGCTCGCGATCGAAGACTATCGCTTCTACGAGCACGGCGGCGTCGACTTCGTCGGCATCCTGCGGGCCGGTTCTACCGACCTGCTGCACGGCGGCGCGTCGCAGGGCGCGAGCACGATCACGATGCAGGTGGCGCGTAACTTCTTCCTGTCGAGCGAGAAGACCTACACCCGTAAAGTGTATGAAATGCTGCTTGCATACAAGATCGAGCGCGCGCTGACGAAAGACCAGATCCTCGAGCTGTACATGAACCAGATTTATCTGGGCGAGCGCGCGTACGGTTTCTCCGCGGCGGCGCGTGTGTATTTCGGCAAGGATCTGAAAGACCTGTCGCTCGCCGAGTGCGCGATGCTGGCGGGCCTGCCGAAGGCGCCGTCGGCGTATAACCCGGTCGTCAATCCGAAGCGCGCGAAGATCCGTCAGGAATACATCCTCAAGCGAATGCTGGATCTGAAGTACATCACGCAGGAACAGTACGACGAGGCGATCAAGGAAGAGATTCGCACAAAGAATCCGGGCAATGAGTACAGCGTCCATGCCGAGTATGTCGCGGAAATGGTCCGTCAGATGATGTACGCGCAGTACAAGGACGAAACCTATACGCGTGGTCTGAACGTGATCACCACGATCGATTCCGCGGATCAGGACGCCGCCTACCACGCGGTGCGCAAGGGCGTGATGGACTATGAACGCCGCCACGGCTATCGCGGTCCGGAAGGCAATGTCGACCTGCCGCCGCCGGGCGACGACCGTGACCAGGCCATCGACGACGCGCTGACCGATCACCCTGATAACGGCGAGATCGTCGCAGCAGTGGTGACAGCGTCCAGTCCGAAGGAAGTGCAGGCGCAATTCCTCGACGGTACCGAGGCGACCATCAACGGCGACGGGCTGAAGTTCGTGGCGGCCGCGTTGGGACCACGCGCCACGGCGGCGCAACGCATCAAGCCAGGCTCGATCATCCGTCTCGTGGCGGACGACAAGGGCAACTGGCAGATCACGCAATTGCCGCAGGTGGAGGGCGCGCTGGTGTCGCTCACGCCGCAGGACGGGGCGATTCGCGCGCTGATCGGCGGCTTCGACTTCAACAAGAACAAGTTCAATCACATCACCCAGGCATGGCGCCAGCCGGGTTCGAGCTTCAAGCCGTTTATCTATTCGGCCTCGCTCGACAAGGGTCTCGGACCGGCGACGATCATCAACGACGCGCCGCTCTATTTCCCGCCTAGCAGCCCGGGCGGCGACCCGTGGGAGCCGAAGGACGACGACCAGCCGGACGGTCCGATGCCGATGCGCGTTGCGCTGGAGAAATCGAAGAACCTGGTGTCGATCCGCATCCTGTCGTTCATCGGCACGAAGTACGCGCAGGATTTCGTCACACAGCGTTTCGGCTTCGACGCCGACAAGACTCCGCCGTATCTGCCAATGGCGCTCGGTGCAGGCCTCGTTACGCCGCTGCAATCGGCCGGTGCGTATTCGGTGTTCGCGAACGGCGGCTACCGGATTAATCCGTACCTGATCAACGAAGTGACCGACCCGCGCGGCGTGGCGATTTCGAAGGCACAACCGCTCACGGCAGGCCGCGATGCACCGCGCACGATCGATCCGCGTAACGCGTACATCATGAACAGTCTGCTGCACTCGGTGGCCACGGCCGGTACCGGCGCGGGCACCAACGTGCTGAAGCGTTCGGACCTGCAGGGCAAGACCGGTACGACGAACGACGCCAAGGACGGCTGGTTCGCCGGCTACCAGCAATCGTTGGTCGCGGTGGCGTGGATGGGCTACGACCAGCCGAAGAGTCTCGGCAGCCGCGAATTCGGCGCGCAGCTCGCGTTGCCGATCTGGGTTGACTATATGGGGCACGCGTTGCGCGGCGTGCCACAGGCCGAGCCGGCCATGCCCGATACGGTCACGAGCGTCGACGGTGAACTGTTCTACACGGACATGACGCCGGGCAACGGCTTTGTGGCCAGCATCGGCCTCGACTCGGCCAATCCGCTGGCCGGTGCAAGCGACGCCGTCGGGGGCGTCGGTCCAGCGGGGATGACGCCACCGGACGTGTCGTCGAGCGAAAAGCAGCAGATCATGAACCTGTTCGAATCGAACAAACCCTGATGGAGCGGGCGAATCCGGGCGCCCAATGCCCGGATTCGCGGGTCTCGCCCGCCCGCAAATGTACCCCTTAACCCCCTCCGGCCGGCGCTGACTAAATACGGTGTAATGTAATTTCTACCTTGCGACGCCCTGGTCCGGTCAAATACGGTTTAGTATTCGTACCTAATTTGTAAGCTCTCGTCTCGCCGAAACGCGAGACCTCCCGCTTTTTTACCCAAGCGCAGCGCGGTACCCGGTTTTGATGCGCGCGCATGCCACTTCGCCCCCTCCGCTCAGGCGTGCCAGGACGAGGTGTTCGCTACACCGCTCTCAACCGGGATCCCTCTCGTGAAAAGCCGAATACTCATCTATCTGATGACAGGATTGCTGCGCATGTTCGCGCTCCTGCCATATGGCGTAGTTGCCCGCGTGGGCAACGGACTTGGCGGCCTGCTATACCGCATTCCGAGCACACGCCGCCGCGTCGTGCATACCAATCTGAAACTCTGTTTTCCGGACATGGGCGATGAGGAGCGCGATCGCCTTGCGCGCGCACACTTTCGTCATGTGATCCGCAGTTACGTCGAGCGTGGGCCGCAGTGGTTCGGCAACGCGGCGGCGATTTCGCGTCTGGTCGAAGTGGAGAGCGCGATCGACCTGGCGGAAGCGCACTCGCGGCCGACGATTTTCCTCGGCTTTCACTTCGTGGGGATCGAGGCCGGTTGCATGATGTACTCGACGCGTCATCCGGTCGCTTCGTTGTACACGCCGATGTCGAACGTGCTGTTCGATGCGATGGCCAAGCGCCAGCGCGGCCGCTTCGGCACCGAGATGATTCCGCGCAGCGACAGTGTGCGCCGCGCGCTGCGCGTGCTGCGCGAAGGCAAGCCGGTAATGCTGGCGGCCGATATGGATTTCGGTTTGCGCGACTCGGTGTTCGTACCGTTTTTCGGGGTGCCGGCGTGTACGTTGACTTCGGTGTCGCGCCTCGCCAAGGCGGGCAATGCGCGGGTTGTGCCGTTCGTCACCGAGGTGTTGCCGGATTACCGTGGCTACAAGCTGACAATCTTCGAAGAACTAAGCGATTTTCCTTCAGCCGATGCGACTGTCGATGCACGTCGTATCACCGAGTTCCTCGAAACCCAGGTGCGCCGGATTCCGGCCCAATATTACTGGGTGCATAAGCGTTTCAAGCACCGGCCCGTGGGAGAGCCGGCGGTGTATTGAGGTTTAGCCTGGCGCGGGGCCGCCTGACGGCTGCAAGCTCGAGACTGGCGCTGGTGTGAGCACTGCCGCCGCCGGAGCCGCACCAGCACCCGTGGTTCCTCCAGTCGCGCCAGAAGCCCCCGTTGTTTCCGTAGACCCAGCCGCCCCAGCCTCATCTACCGGCGGCGTCCCCATTGCCTGAAACAGCGCCGCGGTATCGGTCAATCGTGCACCGGTATAGCGGATCTCATCGAGCCGCGCGTTGCGAAACTGCTGCTCGCTCGAGCGTGCCGCCGACACGGGCACCGCGCCCAGACGGTAACGTGCCGCCGTCTCATCGGAAATTCCCTGTGCCGCCCGTGCTGCCACATTTGAGGCGTCGAGCGCCTGCGCATCGTGCTCGAGCGCAGCCAGCGTATCGGCGACATTCTGGAACGCCGTCAGCACCGTCTGCTTGTACTGGTCCGTGGCCGCGTCGTAAGTCGCCATCGCCGCGCGGCGTTGTGCAAACAGCGCGCCGCCATGGAAGATCGGCTGCGAGAGCGAGCCCGCTACGGCCCAGATGGCGCCCGCGCCGGAAAGCGCCAGTGGCCAGCTAAAGCCGCCTTGTCCCATCGATGCAGTGAGCGACAGGCTCGGATACATCTGTGCGGTGGCCACACCCACATCCGCTGCGGCTGCCTTGACCGCAGCATCCGCTGCCTGGATGTCCGGGCGCGCGCGCAGTAACTCCGACGGCACGACCACCGGCACCTGCTCAGGCACACGCAACTGTGCCAGATCGAGATCGGGCGGCGCGGCGTCGGGCGTGCGTCCAATCAGCACGGCGAGCGCATGCCGCGTGCTCACCCACTGTTGCTGCAGGCCCGGCAAGCTGGCCGCCAACGATGCCGCACTCTGTTGCGCATTCAGCATATCGGCGTGCGATACCGCGCCGAGCGTATAGCGCCGCGCTGTGTCCCGGGCGTCGTCGTTCGCGAGCGTGATGAGCCGCTCGGTGGTGTCGATCTGCGCATGCAGTGCGGCGGAGGTGATGGCTGCCGTCACGATGTTGGCTGCCAGCGCACGTCGCGCCGATTCCAGTTGAAAGACCTGCACGTTCACCCGCGAAGCGAGCGCGGCGTTGGCAAGCCGTGAAGCGCCAAACAGGTCGATCGTGTAGTGCGCCTGCAACTGGCCGACGAACGTGTTGTAAAGGAACGTGTTCGGTCCTTCTTCCGGAATCCCCAGCGCGCGCTGCCGGGCCGGCTGGGCCACGCCATCAATGGTGGGCAGCATCGAACTGCCGACCTGCGCGCGCAACTGTTCGCGCGCCGCGGTCAGGCTCTTGTCGGTGGCGGCGAGGGTGGGGCTGTTGCGCAGGCCTTCATCGACCAGCGCGTTCAGGTCGTCCGATTGATACAGACGCCACCACGTCGGCACCGGCTTGGCGCCCACCACGAACTGCTGGGCGATGCCCTGCGCGGGCACCGTTTCAGAGACCTGCGGCTCGGCGCCGTAGTGAGCCGGTTGCGGCACCGCTGGCGGGTTGCCGTTCGGGCCGAACGAGCAGGCCGCGAGCGCGAGTGCGCCGCCGCTTACCGCTAGCGTGCGGGCCTGCCTGACACGTTTGAAGACGGAATGAGTCATGGTCAATTTCCCGAATGCGACGCTTGCGTCGAGGCTGCCGGCGGTTCGCGTTCATCGCTGCGCACCCTGAATGAAGTTGCGTAGAGCGCAGGCAGATAGAACAGCGTCAGCACGGTGGCGCTCGTGATGCCGCCCATCAGCGCGGTGGCCATCGGCCCGAAGAAGTTCGAGCTCAGCAACGGAATCAGCGCCAGCACGGCCGCTGCCGCGGTCAGCGTAATGGGCCGGAAACGCCGCACGGTTGCACCGACGATCGCATCGAAGCGTTTGTGACCGGCGGCGATATCCTGCTCGATCTGATCGACCAGAATCACCGAGTTGCGCATGATGATGCCGAACATCGCGATTACCCCGAGCATCGCCACGAAGCCGAACGGCTGGCCGAACAGCAGCAGCGTGGCGACCACGCCGATCAGGCCGAGCGGGGCGGTCAGCACCACCATCAGCACGCGTGCGAAGCTTTGCAGCTGGATCATCAGAAGCGTCAGCACGGCGATGATCATGATCGGCATTTGTGCGTTGATGGAGGTCTGGCCTTTCTCGCTTTCCTCCACCGAGCCGCCCAGTTCGATGCGGTAGCCGACCGGCAGGGTCGAGCGGATCTGGCTCAGCGCCTTGTCGACGCTATTGGTCACATCGATGCCTTGCGCGTTGCCGATAACGTCCGATTGAACGGTGATGGTCGGCTGGCGGTCGCGTTCCCAGATCACGCCGTACTCAAGGTCATAGCGCATATGGCCGAGCGTACCGAGCGGCACGGGGCCATTCGGCGTAGGCATGGCCAGCGTGACGAGTTGCGCCGGATCGACGCGTTCCGTCTTCGGCGCGCGCAGATCGACGCTGATCAGCTTGTCGCGCTCACGGTACTGCGTGACCGTATAGCCGGACAGCGTCATGGCGAGGAAGCTCGACACGTCGTCGGAAGTGACGCCCAGTTCACGCGCCTTCTTCTGGTCGATCTCGAAGCGCACCGAGCGCTCGGCCGGCTCGTCCCAGTCGAACTGGACGTTGGTCGTGCGATGGTCGTCGCGCATCGTCGTGGCGACGCGTTCGGCGATGGAGCGCACCGTGGCGATATCGTCGCCGCTCACGCGGAACTGCACCGGATAGCCGACCGGCGGCCCGTTTTCGAGGCGCGACAGGCGCGTGCGGATGGCCGGGAAGTGGTTGCGCAATTCCGGCTCGAGCCATTGCGCGAGCTTTTCACGGTCCTTGACCGACTTCGCGGTGATCACGAACTGCGCGAAATTCGGCTGCTGCAATTGCTGGTCAAGCGGCAGATAGAAACGCGGCGCGCCGCTACCGACGAAGTCCACCGAATGATCGATCTCCGGCCGCCCCTCGATCACCTTCTCGAGCCGTTGTGCCTGGCGCAGGGTGGCCTCGAAGGATGCGCCCTCAGGCAGGCGGACATCGACCAGCAACTCGGGCCGGTCCGAACTCGGGAAAAACTGTTGCGGCACGAGCGTAAAACCGAGCAGCGAGACGATGAACAGTGCGACGGTGATCGTCAGCACGACGAAGCGCCGCTCGATGCACCAGCTAATCCAGCCGCGCAGGCGCTTGTAGAAGCGGGTGTCGTAGATGTCGTGTTCGTAGTCGTGCGCTTCATGTGCCTGACGTTTGCGCTCTGGCAGCATGTGATAACCGAGCATCGGGATCAACACTACGGCGGCGAGCCACGACGCGATCAGCGCAATCGCCGACACTTCGAAAATCGACCGCGTGTATTCGCCGGTGCTTGATTTGGCGAGGGCGATCGGCAGGAAGCCGGACACCGTGACCAGAGTGCCGGTTAGCATCGGAAACGCGGTACTGGTGTATGCAAACGCGGCGGAGCGGGCACGGCTCCAGCCCTGTTCGAGCTTCACCGACATCATCTCGACGGAGATGATCGCGTCGTCGACCAGCAAGCCGAGCGCCAGCACAAGCGTGCCGAGCGAGACCTTGTGCAGGCCGATATCGAACAGATACATGCACAGCGCCGTGACCGCGAGCACGATCGGAATCGAGATCACGACCACCATGCCAGTGCGCACGCCCAGCGAGACGAGACTCACCACCAGCACGATTGCGATCGCCTCGGCGACCGCTTCCAGAAAGTCGTCCACCGATTTCGCCACCGCATTCGGCATGCTCGACACTTCGACGAGCTTGAGCCCGGCTGGCAGATAGGAGCGCAGGGTAGCGGACTGCTTGTCGAGCGCCTTGCCGAGCTGGATCACATCGCCGCCCGGTTGCATCGTCACGCCGATGCCTAGCACGGCTTTGCCGCCGTAACGCATCTGCGTGGATACCGGATCGTCGTAACCGCGCTTGATCGTCGCAATATCGCCGAGACGGAACGAACGGTTGTTGATGCGGATCAGCGTATCGGCGAGCGCGTTGACGTCCTTGAACTGGCCGGTGGGCCGCACGAAGACGCGATCGTCCAGCGTGGTCAGCGTGCCGGCCGGCGAGACGCTGTTCTGCGAGTTGATGGCCTGTGCGATCTGTTGCGGCGACACGTTCAGGCGCGTCAACTGCGTGTTGGCGATCTCGATGTAGACGTGCTGGTTCGGGTCGCCGAAATAATCGACCTTGGCCACTCCCGGCACGCGCAGCAGCACCGTGCGCAATTCGTCCGCGTAGTCGTGCAGTTGCGCGGCGGAGAAACCGTCGCCTTCGAGCGTGTAGATATTGGTGTAGACGTCGCCGAACTCGTCGTTGAAGAACGGCCCCTGAATCCCTTGCGGCAGCGTGCCGGCGATATCGCCAACCTTCTTGCGCACCTGGTACCAGGTTTGCGGCACGTCCTTGACGGGCGCGGAGTCCTTCATCGAGAAGAACATCAGCGATTCGCCGGGGCGCGAATAACTGCGCACGAAGTCGATATAAGGCGTGTCCTGCAGCTTGCGGCCGATGCGGTCGGTGACCTCTTCCTGCACCTGGCGCGCGGTGGCACCAGGCCAGAAGGTCTGGATCACCATCACGCGGAACGTGAAGGGCGGGTCTTCCGATTGCGCGAGCTTCGTATAGGCGAGGATCCCGAACGCGGTCGCGAGCGCGATCAGGAATACGACGAGCGCCTGATGACGCAGCGCCCACGCGGACAGGTTGAAGCGTCCCTCTTCATGTTCATGCGGAGTACTCATGAAGCGAAGTCCTCGGGATGCAGCGGGGCGATCGGACGAACCGTCTCGCCAACTGTGACCGTGTGCACGCCCTGCAGCACGACACGCTCGCCGTCTTTCAGGCCGCCGGAGATGGCAATCGTGCGCTCGTCATAGCGTGTCACCTGAACGCGGCGCAATTCCAGCGCGTTGGTGCCTTCATGCACGACCCACACGGCGGGCGCCGTGCCATCGTGGAACAGCGCGGTGGCGGGCAGCGTGAACGAAGTGGCGGGCTGGGCGGCGGCGTTGCCCGAAGTGAGCGCGACGTCGGCGGTCATGCCAAGCCGCACGTCCGGGCCTGGATCGAGCAGCGTGAGATTCGCACGGTACGTGCGGCTTTGCGGATCGGCAGCAGGCGACAGCTCGCGCACGCGGGCGCTGAAGCTGCGCCCCGGCAGCGCTGACATCGTGACCTTGGCGGTCTGGCCGACCGCGAGCGCGGCGAGCGTGCTTTCCGGCACATCGACGACCACGTCGATATCGCCGCTCCACGCGAGGTTGTAGACGGCTTGTCCGGCCGACACATTCTGTCCGGTCTGCGCCTGTTCGGCGGTGATCACGCCGGCGTGATCGGCGGGCAGGTCGGTGTATTGCAACTGGTTCTTCTGCAGCGCGGTTTGCTGCGCCGCCTGGTCTCGCTGGGACAGCGCCGAGGCGTACGCATTGGTGGTCTGCTCGAGTTGCGCCGCCGAGATCAGGTTCTCGCGCGCCTGGGCCTGATCGCGGTCCAGTTGCTGCTTCGCGTAGACGAGGCTGTGCTGTGCGGCATCGAGTTGCGCCTGGGCGCTGGCTGCGCTCTTCTGCGCGTCGGCCGGGTCGAGCCGGGCCACGACTTCGTCGACCTTCACGGTATCGCCAAGACGCACATGCCGCTCGGTGATCTTGCCGGCAATCCGGAACGACAGCGGTGTCGAGTAACGGGCCTCGACTTCGCCAGGCAATGATGCTGACAGAGGGCTGCCGTCAGCATGAACGGCGAGCGCGACCACGGGCCGCGGCGCGGGCGCGGCGGCCTGCTTCTGACCGCAGGCGCCGAGCAGCAGGAGGCTGGCCAGTGCGACAGCGGACGCCGCGCGGCGCGGTGTGGACAAGCGGAAGAAAAGAGGCAAAGGGCGACGCGGATGACTGCGCTTGCGCATCGAATGTGATGCGCGACCACTGGGACGATTCACAATTACCCCAATCAGAAGACAGCGAACGAACAGAACAAGCCACGAGGGCTGCTCAACGAAGGCACGTTTGAAACAGCGCGTGCAAAAGACTGTTGCTTCAGATGATGAACTGCATTCTAATACATACCTGTATCTGAATGTGAAGCCGTATGTGAATTCTTTCCGGTGATAAACTATTCAGCATGAAACGCCAACGCCTCACACGCGAACAGAGCAAAGACCAGACGCGCCTGCGGCTGCTCGATGCCGCGCAAGCTATTTTTATGAAGAAAGGGTTCGTCGCCACGAGTGTCGAAGACATCGCGGAGGCGGCCGGCTATACGCGCGGAGCGTTCTATTCGAACTTCAGCAGCAAGCCTGAGCTGTTCCTTGAACTGCTCAGGCGCGACCATGAGGAGATGCACGCGGCGCTGGAGAGCATCTTCGAAGACGGGGCGACCCGCGAAACGATGGAGGCGCAGGTGCTGGCGTACTACAGCAATCTGCCGCACGACGACAAATGCTTCCTGCTATGGATGGAGGCCAAGCTCGTGGCCGCGCGCGATAGCCGCTTCCGGGCGAAATTCAATGCGTTCATGCACGAGAAGCGCGAGCATATGAGCGAATACATTCGCGCATTTTCGGCGCGCGCGGGCACGCCGTTGCTGCTTCCGGCGGAAACGTTGGCGATAGGCTTGATGGGGCTGTGCGAGGGCGTGCAGTTCCTGAGCACGATCGATCCGCAGAACGTTTCTGCGGATGCAGCCGAGGCGGTATTGGCGGGATTCTTTGCGCGCGTCGTATTCGGGCGCGACGTGTAAGGACTGAGCGGGTCAGTCCA
>Ga0302231_10001618_pt1 | contig 13791 bp, 9 predicted proteins | sample II_Palsa_N2_2_FD_193522 | JGI IMG/M metagenome (GOLD analysis project Ga0302231, IMG submission 193522) | Peat permafrost microbial communities from Stordalen Mire near Abisko, Sweden - II_Palsa_N2_2 | ecosystem: Environmental > Terrestrial > Soil > Palsa > Peat permafrost | place: Sweden...
GGCTGAGCTGCGCAAAGGTACCTTCGCGACCACAAAAAAAATCCCCGCTTACGCGGGGATTTTTCGTTTCATGTCGCTGAAAGAACTTCGATTAGAACTTGTACTGCGCCGACAGGCTCAGCACGTTGCCGTAGTCCTCGGAGTAGCCCGTCAGCGTATCGAGGGTGGCGCTCTGTGCGGCGTTGATCGATGCGTTGTTGACGAACACGTGCTCGTACGACGCGTTGAGCTGGAAGTGCTCGGTGGCCTTGTAGCCAATGCCGATCGAGGCAAGTTTGCGCGACTCGTCAGGCACGCGCGGCTCGCGGTACTGGGCGGTGGTCGGAGTGGCGTCGTACGCCACGCCAGCGCGCAGGGTGACCTGGTCGGTGAGGTAGTACTCGCCACCGAAGGAGACGTACCAGCTGTTATGCCAGTCGAAGTTCTGCACGGTGGTCGGCTGCGCCGGATTGGCGTAGGTCACCGTCAGGTTCTTGAAAACGTCCCACTCGGTCCAGTCCGCATCCGCGCCGAAACCGAACTTCTCTTCCTGGTGCCAGTAGCTGAAGCCGACGGTAGCCGGGTTGGTGAAATCGGCGGTACCGTTGGTATGCGTGAACGGCGTGCCGCCGCCAAGCAGCGGTGCCACCGCCGGATTGGAGAGCAGCGCGACAACGTTGTCCGGCACCGTGAAATTCGCCGTGCCTTCGAGGCGGTGCGAGATCTTGGAGCGATAGTCGAATGCCAGCTTGTCCTGCGAGTCGATCTTCCACTCAGCGGCAAGCTGGTAGCCCCAGGCCCAGTCGTTACCCGTGAGCCGGCCCAAACCATCCGAACCCGGTGGGACCACCGCACCGACCTGACCGCCCAGTGCCTGCGCCATGGCCGGGGTAATCTCGCCTGCCTCCGCCGCCTGCTGGATCAAACCCAGGCCGACCGCGTTGTAGTTGATCGCATTGGACAGCGTGGCACTGGTCTTCTCGGCGATGGCGCTGACACCGAGGCTGAGGTCGCTGGTGACGTCGAAGGACGCAGACAGCGTGGTATCCAGCGACGTGAACTTGGACTCGATCGCGTTGTAGCGACCCACCCAGTCCTGGTTGTAATCGGTCTTGAAGCCGAACGGCACATCGAAAGCTGCGCCCAGGTGAATGCCATCGGCAACCTTGGTGGCGAAATACAGTGCCGGTACCGGCAGCGTGGTGCCCGCATCGCCACCGTTGCCGCCACTGATCGGGCGACCCAGGGCATCGGTGGCGGTACCGTTGAACTTGGTGCCGAAATTGATCGCCGTAATGTCCGCCTGAAGGTAGGTACCGTCCAGGTCGCTCATGGCGGCAGGATTGTTCGCCACTACCGAGACATCACCGCCGGCGGTAGCCGAGCCGGCATATGCGCGACCCATCGCCGTGGCGCTGTTGGCCAGAAGCTGGAAAGCACTTGCGTTAGCGACATTTGGGGCAACCAACGCACCAACAATGGCTACGCTCAACGCGGCGAGCGCGAGCGGACGGGCAGCGCCCGTGAGGGAACGGAGAGACATGTGCATCGATTGCTCCTGCTTATTCGTATGACGGATCGGGGGAATAACTGGGGCGACCAGTGCGATTATTCATACGCGCGTTTGAAGCCCCTGGGCCGCACTTTGCCCGCTCGCACAAGGTGTTGCAAGTGCATTTGCAGCATATTGACGAGGCCTGCCGACGCGCTCGGCGGACCCATTGTTGCAATGGGTCTGCCTGGTCAGGATTGAGAACATGCCAGCTTGAGGCGCTCCCGACTGACGGTCAGCACTGTTACCCTCATCGATTCTCTGGGCATCCGTCCCATCCATACAGCCTCAGCGGGAGGTCATGCCATGCAATGTTTTGTCTATGCGAGCCTGCGCAAAACCGACAGCTATCTCTGGCTGGCCCGGCGCGACGACTTTGATGTACTGCCGGAGTCGCTGGTGTTGCTGCTCGGCGAATTGCGCTTCGTGCTGGAAGTGCGCCTCGATGAGCAGCGCAAGCTGCCGATCGAGGACACCGAACAAGTGCTTGAGCACCTGCGCGCCCAGGGTTGGCACCTGCAGCTGCCACCGCAGGAGACGCTGGCCACTGCCAATCATCTCGCCTACAAGCACTCCACCCGGGATGATCGCGACGAATGAGTCGCGCATCATCCGCACGCACGACCACACGCACATCAATCGACTGACGTTAACACTTGGTTACCGTCTGCAAGATCAACGATTTCTATACTGTCGCCATGACCCAGCCCAAATCGCGCCGCCGTCCTCCCCTCGTGCAAGCTCTCGCCTGGTTCATTCCGGGATGGATTGCGGCCGCCGCCGCCGGCCTCGCCATGCATCCGCTGACGCTGATCCCGTTGCTACTAGCCAATGCACTGACCATGGCGGCGATCTGTCACGCAATCGGTTTCGACCCCGAACCGCGCTTCGGTCGCACGGTATTGCGGCGCGGTGCGGCGCACCTGGTGATGTTCACCGGCTACACCGCACTGGTATTCGTGCTGGTCGCGTGGCCGATGTTGCAACTCAGTCACGCACCCAGCCTCAGCGTGGCCCTTGAGCTCGCCGCCGCGCTGGTACTGGCGCTGGCGGCACTATGGCGGCTATGGCCGGCGTTCGGGCTGGTGTTCGTCTGGGATGACGCCTACCCGTCGCAGCGGGATGGCTCATGGATCTTCACCGCCACCCTGCGCAGCTTCGCGTTTGGTCGTCATCTGTCGCATGAAGAACGTTTCTTCAGCCACTTCCTGCCCGCCGCATTGGCACTGCTGGTGCTGGCGTTTGGTGCGATCGCGCTGACCGGCCTGTATGGCGCGCTGCCTTCCGAATTGCGTATCGCTGCGTTGGCGCTGTACGGCATCGTGCTGTTGCCGCTGGGTTGCCTGATCATCGCCAACCGCACGCTACGAGCGCTGTTGTGCGGGCGACATGGCAAGCACGCAAAGTCCGCCAGCGCTTCGCCTGCCGCCGTCAGCACGAGCGCGCCGGCACCGCTGCAGACGGCATCATTCGCCAAGACGCCGCTGAACGAGCAGGAACGCACCGCAGGCACGCCGCAGCAGGCCGAAGCTCTGCTGGCCGCTACTCGCAACGGCGATATCGAGCGCGCCCTGGCGCTGGTGGAAGCCGGTGCCGACCCCAACACCGCGCCGACGCCCGGGGATCGTGATCAACGCCCGGTTCTGATGTTGGCTGCATTGCTGCCCGATACCCGCCTGTTGCGCGCGCTGATCGCCAAGGGCGCCGACGTGAACCGGGCCAGCGGTGGCATCACGGTGCTGCTCGCGGCCACTCGCGACAGTTGGCACGGGCGTGCCGAGGCGGTGCTGACCCTGATCACCAACGGCGCCAGTCCGCTGGTCGCCGACAGCGAAGGCAACACGCCGCTGCACGGCGCCGTGCTCAGCGCCGAGCCGGGCGTGGCGGCGATGCTGCTGGACGCCGCCGCACCGATCAACGCACTGAACAAATTGGGCATTAGCCCGCTGGCCGCCGCCTGCCGCGCCGCCAACTGGCCGCTGGTGAAATTTCTGCTGGAACGCGGCGCCAAGCCCGCGCCGGCTGACGGCGAACCCGCCTTGGTCGCCGCCAGCGGCATCGCCGACGACGACGTCACCGGCGTCAAGCTGCTGCTCAAGCATCGCGCCGCGGTGAATGCCTTCGATGCACGCCACCGTCATGCGCTACTGACCGCCGCTGCTGAAGGCCACGAGCAGATCGCCCGTACGCTGTGCGCCGCCGGCGCCGACGTCGCGCTGTCCGACCATCACGGAAGCACCGCCCTGATGGAAGCGGCGCGTGCCGGCGCCTGCGGCATCGTGCAGCTGCTGGCTGAGGCACAGCCGGATGCGCGCGTGCGCGACAACCACGGCCGCGACGCCCTGACGCTGGCCTGCCAGTCACCGCATGCACATGGCGAAACCGTGCGCGCGCTGCTCGCCCTTGGTGCCGAGCCCACTGCGCCCGGCAGCGATGGTCGCAGTGCGCTCGATCACGCCGCCGCCGCTGGCCGCTGGGACCTGGTCGCGTTGCTTGATCCGGAAACACCGCTGCCAGCCAGCCATAGCCGCGACCTGCTGGCCGAAGGTGCCGATACCCCGGCACACTTGCTCGATGCGCTGCGCTTCGGGCACTGGGCGATTGTGTCGAGCTTTGCCGAGCGCGTGCGCGAATGGCCACAGGCGCAGCTGGCGCAGTTGTATCTGGATCTGACCACGCCGGGTCTCGGTGCCGCGCGTCGCTGGTTGCTCGAACACGGCCTCGATGCCGAGACGCGGTTGCCCTCGCAGTTGTCCGACGATGCGGACGTCGCCGAAACTGAAGTTGCCGAAGTAACGGTACCTGCGCTGGCGCCCATGGGCCGCCGTCTGTTTGATGCCTTGCTGCAACAGTTGCCGGCCTCGACCGAGGCCCTGGATGACCTGCTGCAGGCCGGTGCCAGCCCGGCCGGTGCTGGCCTGCTGGCGCAGGCACTATCGCGCCTGAACGGTGCCGCGCAAAGCGCCGCGTTGCCACTGAACCTGCTTGAACGGGGCGCCGATCCGTTCGGTCCGGATGCACGTGATCGCACCCCGCTGCACCTGGCCGTAGTCAACATGCAGCTCGAGCTGTTGCAGGCGCTGCTGGCACGCGGCTGCGATCCGAACACACGCGACCGCGATGGCCGCACTCCGTTGTTTGCCGCGCTCGAACATGGTGCGCAGGCATTGCCACTGGTGCGTGCCCTGATCGCCCACGGCGCCAACCCGGAAGCAGCCGATGCGAATGGCGAAACGCCGCTCGGTCTGGCGCTGGAGCACCCGGCAGTGGAGCGCTGGCTGGATTGGCGCGATTGGCAGCGGCCAAATCGCCCGTTGCGCGCCGATGATCTGCCTGCCGCTGCTGCCAGCGGTGCCCTTGCCACGGTAGAGCGACTGCTGGAACTGGGATTTGCCGTTGATACCCGCGACGACCAGGGTGCCTCGGCGCTGCTGCGCGCCTGCGGCGCCGGCCATCGCGAGGTCGCCGCCTGTCTGCTCGACGCCGGTGCGGATCCGGCGCTGGCCGCGAGCAGCGGAGTCACCCCGTTGGCCGCGGCTGTCGCCGCGCGCCGCGAGGCGCTGGTCGGGCTGTTGCTGGAACGTCGGGTCGCCAGCGATCAACGCCTGCCGAATGACACCACGGCGCTGATGGTGGCCGCCGCAATGGGTTACCCGGAAATCGTCGACACCCTGCTGGACGGTGGCGCCGACGTCAACGCGGTCGATGCGGGCGGACGCAGCGCGCTGCATGCAGCAGCGCAGTTCGGCTTCGAACACAACGACAGTCTGCGCGCACGCCGGTTGTTCGATGGACTGCTCAAGCATGGCGCCGAAATCAATCAGGCGGACAGCGAAGGCAAAACGCCCCTGCTGCTATTGCTGGGCGCACAACTGCGCCCCGGCAGCGATTGCGATGCCACGCATATCGGCGCACTGGTGCCGTTGTTGCTGGATGCGGGAGCCCGGGTCGAGCACGCCGACCAGCGCGGCGTCACCGCACTGCACGCCTGCGCGATGCACGCGTTGCTGCCGCCAGCGCGTGTACTGCTGTCACGCGGGGCAGATCGCCATGCCGCCGACGCGTTTGGTCGCACTGCCGCCGACGTCGCACGACAACTGGGCTATATCGATATCGCACATGAGTTCGCTGCCCGTACCGGGACGATTCCCAGCGTGCGGCAAACCTTGCGTCAGCCCGCACAGCCGGCCGACTGACCAGCGGCCGGGTCATCCTGACCGGCGTGTCGGTCCGTAATGGCGGCCATCGACGCGCGCGCTGGCAGCGTGCGCCAGGCGGTCATCACCTGCGCGGTGTCGATGTCGGCAACGGGTTGGCCTGGTAGTCCACCGACCACCATCACGGTACTTCCGCTTGCGCTGCGTGGTGCCCACATCAACGGTGGCCTGGAACCAAACAGCACCACCAGCGGACAACCCACGGCCGCCGCCAGGTGGGCTGGTCCGGTGTCTACCGACACCATGCTGTGAGCTACTTCCAGCAGCGCTTTCAGGCGACCGATTGGCAGCACGGCAGCGCCAATCCTGAGCGACTTCGTATCGGTGACCGCGATCAGGCTGTCGAGGTAGCTGGCCTCGGCAGGCGACCCGCAAAACAGGATCTGTGCCTGTGGCATGCGGTAGCTGATGGCACGCGCCAGAGCAGCCCACCGATGGGCCGGCCAGGATTTGTCGTCGTCGTCAGCTTCACGCACGCCGTTCCAGCGCATCGTGCGCTTGTTGGCGGGCTGCAGCAGCACCAACTGACGTCCAAGCATGCCTTGCACGCGTAGCCACGCATCACGATCGGCCCGCTCCGCCGCGCTGACCAGCAGTTGCGGTGCGATGCAGGCGTCCTGTGCCACTGGCGGGTAGGCCTCGCGAAAGGCCGCTGGCGTCGTATCGCCGAAGCGCAACAGCCAGTCTATCCAGTGCTCATCCTTCAGCATCGTCAAGTCCTGGATGAACTGGCAATGGTCGGGGCGCACACCGGCCAGCGCCAACATCGGGCGCACCTTGGTGCGGGCGCGTGGATCAGGTTCGCAGATGTAGAAAGGCGACTTGCGCAAGCGTCGCAGCGCAAGTGCAGCACGCCAGCGCTGTGGCTGAACCAACAGCGATCCGTACTGGCTACGCAAAGGGATGAGCCCGGCCACCTCGGGCTGGGCCGAATAGAGCGCCGGTGTCCAGTCTCCCAGCGCCAGCAACTGACACGGCTGGCCGTAGCGCAAATGCAACTTGCGCAGCAGCGGCTGCAACAGGATCGTGTCGCCAACACGGCCGAGGCGGATCACAACAGGGCTAATCACTGCGGGACCTGAGTCATGGGCATGACCTCAAGCAACGTTGTGGACGACATCCGGTTGACGTCACCTAGCGGATGGCACAAAGGACGGCGCGCAGGAACGTGCCCTGACTCGCATTTTCACCACGGGATGTTGGGGTGAGCGCAGCGAAACCCGACATTTCCGCATCCGGCACTGGTCAATCCTGACTTCTCAACGGAACATCCGAGTTGCGCTGGCGTTCGCGCTCGGCGCCCGGCTCCGCGTCGGCTTCGAACAAATGCTCCAGATCGACCAGCGCATCGAGCGTGCTCTGGATCAGTTTGGCCTCATCGTCATACACCAGCGACTGCTTCTTGAGCAGATCTTCGTCGTAGCGACGGAAGCGCTCCACCCGATCCACCGCCAATTCGTGTGACAGACCCAGCGCCTCCAGTGTCTTGCGGGACATCTTGAGACTGGAGTGGAACGTCTCGCGCACCGGATCGCCTACGCCCATATCCATCAAACGAAATACGTGCTGTCGGTTGCGCGCGCGGGCGATGATCCTCAGGTGCGGATATAGCCGGCTCACGATGCGTGCAGTGCGCAGGCTCGCCTCGGGGTCTTCGGTAGCCAGCACGAATACTTCGGCCTTGTCGGCCTGCGCTGCGCGCAGCAATTCCGGCCGTGACGGGTCGCCGAAGAACAGGTTGCCGGGGCCGAAGCGCCGTGAGAAATCCACCTGCTCGACGGAAGGCTCCAGCGCCACGAACGGAATACCCTGCGCGCGCAACACGCGGGCGATGATCTGTCCGACCCTGCCAAAGCCGGCGATGATCACGCGGGGCGTGTCGGCATCGATCGTGTCGAACTCGCGCGATGGCTTCTTCGGTTTCACATTCAGCAGCTTTGCCGCCAGCACCACCAGTAGCGGCGTCAATGCCATCGACAGCGTGATTGCCAACACCAGCGTGTCTCGCTGGCCGACCTCGATCAATTGCTGGTCCGCCGCCTGCTTGAGCACTACGAACGCAAATTCACCGCCGCAGGCCAGCAACACCACCAGACGCAGCGTATCTGAGCGATTGAGTCCGCCCAGCAGCCGTCCCAGCGGCCACAACAGCACCCCCTTCAGCAGCAGTAGCGCCCCCACCATGCCAAACACCAATCCGGGCCGATGCAACAGCTGCGACAGGTCCATCGACATGCCGACACTGATGAAGAACAGCCCCAGCAGCAAACCCTTGAACGGCTCGATATGCGATTCCATCTCGTGCCGGTATTCCGAATCGGCCAGGAGCACGCCAGCGAGAAACGCGCCCAGCGTCGCCGAGACTCCGGCCAACTCCATCAGCAGCGCCACGCCCATCACCACCAGCAACGCGGTGGCAGTGGATACCTCAACTGAGTCCGCCCGCGCCACAAATCGGAACACCGGGCGCAGCAGATAGCGGCCGCCGACCACCACCGCCAGGATCACCCCGACCGTGCGCAGCACGGCAAACAGGTCAAACCCGTGCCTGCCCGACGAGGACGCCAGCAACGGCACTGCGGCAATCAGCGGAATCGCCGCCAGATCCTGAAACAGCAGGATCGAGAACACCTGCCGACCGTATGCCGAGCCGGCTTCCTTGCGCTCAGCCAGGATCTGCAGGCCGAACGCGGTGGACGACAGCGCCAGGCTGGCGCCGATGATCACCGCCGCATTGGTCGACAGGCCAAACAAGTAGTACGCCATTGCGCCAATGACCACGCTGCAGCTCAGCACCTGCAGCAGGCCGGTGCCAAACACCGAGCGGCGCATCACCCATAAACGCTGCGGCGACAACTCCAGACCGATCACGAACAGCATCAGTACGATGCCAAACTCGGAAATCGTCGCGACCCCTGCGGTGTTGCTGATCAGTCCCAGCAACTGCGGCCCGATGACCACGCCGGCGAGCAGGTAGCCCAGCACCGAGCCGAGCCGAAAGCGTTTGGTCAACGGTACCGCGATGACAGTCGCCAGCAGAAACACTACGGCCGTACGCAAAAAATGTTCGCTGTCCACGGGCGGGCGACTCCGATCGGGGGAGTTTCGATTATTCCACGCAGCCGGGATCCGTGCGGGCTTCGATCTTCAGGCACCCCCATCACCGCAGGAGCGCCGAAAAAGATCAGGCCCGCACTGGGCGGGCCTGATCTGCAACATGGGCGAAGCGACCGCCCGGCAAGGGTACGCCGCTTACTTCTGCGAAGCGTCCTTCTTCGGCGCATCTTTCAGGCCGCGGTTGATCAGCATCGGCTCGATGATTGGATCCTGGCCACGCCAATCCTTGTACATCTTCGCCAGATCCTCGGTGTTGCCACGCGAAAGGATCATCGCGCGGAAACGATCACCGTTCTCGCGGGTCAGGCCGCCGTGTTCCACGAAGCCCTCGAACGCGTCGTCCGCGAGCATCTGCGTCCACAGATAGGCGTAGTAGCCGGCGGCGTAACCGTTGCCCCAGATGTGCTGGAAGTAGCTGGAGCGGTAGCGTGGCGGCACATAGCTGAGGTCGATCTTGTCATTTTTCAGCGCGGTTGCTTCAAACGCATCGGCATCCTGCAGCGGTGCATCGGCACCGAGCGTGTGCCAGTCCATGTCAAGCAAAGCGGCGGCGACCAGCTCGGTCATGTTGTAACCGCTGTTGAACTTGCCGGCCTTTTTCAGCTTGTCGACCAGGGCCTGCGGCATCGGCTCGCCGGTCTTGTAGTTCTTCGCATAGTGGGCGAACACCTGCGGATTGGTCGCCCAGTGCTCGTTGAACTGCGACGGAAATTCGACGAAGTCGCGCGCGGTCGCCGTACCGGACAAGGTCGGGTACTGCTCGTCGGCAAACATGCCGTGCAGACCGTGGCCGAACTCATGGAACATGGTGATCACGTCGTCCATCGACAGCAATGCCGGCTGTCCAGGCGCCGGCTTGGCGAAGTTGGTGACGTTGTAGATCACCGGCTTCTGACCGAGCAGCTTGGACTGGCTGACCAGGTTGTCCATCCAGGCGCCGCCGCCCTTGTTGTCGCGCTTGAAATAGTCGCAGTAGAACAGCGCCAGCGATGTGCCGTCCTTGTCGAACACTTCGAACACGCGCACGTCCGGCTGATACACCGGGATGTCCTTGCGCTCCTTGAAGGTCAATCCGTACAGCTGGTTGGCGGCGTAGAACACGCCGTTCTGCAACACGTTATCGAGCTCGAAATAAGGCTTGATCTGGCTTTCATCCAGATCGTACTTGGCCTTGCGCACCTGCTCGGCGTAGAAATCCCAGTCCCACGGCTGCACCTTGAACGCGCCGTGCTGCTGATCGATCACGGCCTGGATGTCTTTCGACTCAGTCGTTGCGCGGGCGGTAGCGGCCGGTACCAGTTGCTCCATGAACTTGATCGCCGTTTCCGGCGTCTTGGCCATCTGGTCATCCAGCTTCCACGCCGCATAGCTCGGGAAGCCGATCAGCTTGGCCTGTTCGGCGCGAATCTGCGCCAGCCGCTCGATGATCTTGCGGGTGTCGTTCGCATCGCCTTTCTCGGCGCGGTTCCAGGATGCCTCGAACAGTGCCTGGCGGGTATCGCGATTACTCAGGTCCTGCAGCAAGGGCTGCTGGGTGGTGTTCTGCAGCGTCAGAACGTATTTGCCATCAGCGAGCTTGCGATCCTTGGCGGCCTGAGCGGCAGCAGCGAGCTCGGCATCGGTAAGACCGGCGAGCTTGGTCTTGTCGTCGACCACCAGCGCGGCGTCCTTGGTGGCGGCCAGCAGCTTGTTGGTGAACGACGTGCTGAGCGTGGACTCTTCCTTGTTGAGATCCTTCAACTTGGTCTTGTCGGCCTCGGACAGCTTGGCGCCGGCATGCACGAAGTTCTTGTAGACCACGTCGACGAGGCGCGCCGATTCCGGATCGAGCTTGAGTGTGTCGCGCTGGTTGTAGATCGCCTCGACGCGCTGGAACAGCTTGTCGTTGAGGTAAATCGCATCCTGATGTGCAGCCAGCCTGGGCGCTTCATCTTCCTGCACTTTCTGCAACGCGTCGTCAGTGTTGGCGCCGGCCACTGCACCGAACACCTGCATCACGCGGCCAAGCATGACGCCGGATTTCTCCATCGCCACATAGGTGTTCTCGAAGGTCGGGGCGTCCGGGTTGTCGGCGATCTTCTGGATCTCCGCCAGCTGTTGCTTCATGCCCTCTTCGATCGCCGGCTGGTAGTCGGTGTCATGGATCTTGTCGAACGGCGGCGCCTGGTACGGCAACGTGCTCGCGCTGAAAAATGGATTGCTGCTCATGGCGGTTGCTGCCGGTGCGGCGGTGCTGGCGGCGGCCACTGAGGCGGTCGTCGCGGGTGAAGTGGCGGCGCCATTCGGCTGCTGCGAGCAGGCGGCTAGAGCCATCGTGGTAGCAATCACAATAAGGCGGAGACGGGGCATCTGGTTTTCCCAAGTGGCGCGTCCGAGCTCGGACACGGTAAGTCGTAACTTCTGACTTTACCTAGTCCCAGGCGGTTTCTCCAAGCCCACAAGTCATGCCCCTGATCGTGGTGCTGTCCCGGCATCCCGCGCGGGCATCGCTCAGGCCGCGCGCATGTCGCGCAATTTCCATGCGCTGCCGATCAGCAGGTACAAGCGGTGGCGCACCACGCTCATCGGCAGGTCCGTGAGTAGATCGACCTCGGTATGCAGGTCGGCGACTTGAGCACCCACCTCGGCGGCGGGGTCGGTAGCCCCCAGGCTGGTATCCACCGCATCCGGATCCGGCTGTGCCGCGCGCCAGCGTTCAAACAGGCTGTCATCACGCAGCGCCTGCTGCAACGCAGCTGCAAAGTCGTTCGGGCCGGCACCGTCGTAGGCAAACTGGGGATCGGCCCCGCGTGCATGGGCCAGGTCGGCGATGGTTAGGTAATAGTGGTTGCGGGCCATGGTGCCTCCGGCGGTGGGTGCGCCTATCCAAGCACGACGGATGTGAAGCTCACCCCAAGACCGCCACCGCAGCCGCCAGTCGATTCGCCGCCTGCGCTGGTGCCACCCCATGCGGCAGCACGCCCAGACAGGGTGCTGCCAGCAGTTCGCGCAGGGTTGCCAGGTTCTCTTCCAACGCCGCCATCGTTGGATCGACGCAGTTGCCGACCCAACCAAGCAGCCGGCAACCATCGGCCTCGATCGCGCGCGCGCTGAGCAAGGCATGGTTGAGACAACCCAGCCGCATTCCGACCACCAGGATTACCGGCAGCTGCCACCGCTTGGCAATATCCGAAGCAAACAACCCCGGCGCCAGCGGCACCAGCCAGCCACCGACCCCTTCGACGACCACCCGCTGATGGCCATCGCACAACTGGTCAAACGCGGCGCGCATTGGCGCCAACGAAATCTCGACGCCTGCATGCGCAGCAGCCAGGTGCGGCGAAAGCGGATCGGGCAACGCGACTGGATTGATCAAGTCATATGTCCGCGGCTCACTGCTGGCTGCCTGCAACGCGAGCGCATCGTCGTTGCGCCATCCTTCCGGGGTTTCCACGCAACCACTGGCCACCGGCTTCATGCCGCAAGCGGTGTATCCCGCACCACGCAAGGCATGCAGCAGTGTGGACGCAGCATGGGTCTTGCCGATGCCGGTGTCAGTACCGGCGATGAATACGGCGCGCTTCATCCAATGCCTCGACACGCCAGCAGCAGAACAGGCCTCGTAGAACGCCATTGCCCGTATTTTTTACTCTGATTCAAAATCGCACCCTCGAATGACCCGGCGCATAATAGAGCCTATGCGATTGAACCTTTGCGCCCTGGATCACCCATGTTTGAACTGAAGCCAGACATTTACGCCAGCAAACAAGAGCACTACGAAGGCCTGCAACAGCAGGCGCGCGGCCTGCTCACCGGCGAGCGCGACCTGATTGCAAACGCAGCGAATTTCTGCGCGCTGATCTACCACAGCCTGCCCGACCTGAACTGGGCCGGCTTCTATCTGTACGACGGCAGCGAACTGGTGGTCGGCCCATTTCAGGGCAAGCCGGCATGCATCCGCATCGCGCTGGGTCGCGGCGTCTGCGGCACCGCCGCGCAGACGCGGGAAACCCAGCTGGTGCGCGACGTGAATGCATTCGATGGGCACATCGCCTGCGATGCTGCCTCGCAATCGGAAATTGTCGTGCCGCTGATCAAGGCGGACGGCACGTTGCTTGGCGTGTGGGATGTGGACAGCCCGGTCATCGATCGCTTCGACGAGGATGATCGTGCGGGGATGGAGGCGCTGTGCTCGGTGTTCATGGAGCTTGCGCGCGGCGGATGATTTGCGCAGGAGGCGAGCAGGGCCGCGCTCTACCCCCTCTCCCTTTGGGAGAGGGCTGGGGTGAGGGTTCGGTGCTCGCGGGACCACTAATATTCGTCACCCCTGCGAAGGCAGGCGTGACGAAGAATCAGCTAAAGATTAAATCCCCGCGAGCACCCGCCCCTCACCTCAATCCTCTCCCCAAAAGGGAGAGGAGGCGAACGCAAGAAGCGAGACGCTTCATTGGAGCTGGCGAGCACCAGCCCCTCACCCCAACCATCTCCCCCACGGGGAGAGGGAGCAGTTGCCGCAGCGCAATGGCGTTCTTCAGCGCTCGCGGCCCTGGTGCGCCCCTTCCCGGGGCTGCCGCAACAACGTCATCACCGCCTGTCGCGCTTCTTCCACGCCAGTACCTGCGGAAGAAGAAAACACCTGCGCCGTAGCGTGCAACCCTTCAGCCGCAAATTGCTTGAGCAACGTCGCCAACGCCTGCGTAGCCTGGCCGCGCGAAAGCTTGTCGGCCTTGGTCAGCAGCAGGTGGCAAGGCAGCTGGGTGGCAAAGCAGAACTCCAGCATCAGCCGGTCGAACTCCTTCAGTGGGTGACGGATGTCGACGATCAGGATCAGTCCGCGCAAGCTGCGCCGCTGGTGCAGATAGGCGTCGATCTCCAGCTTCCAGTGTTCGCGCATTTCCAGCGGCACCTTGGCGTAGCCATAGCCGGGCAGATCGATCAGGCGCACAT
>Ga0302231_10001627_pt1 | contig 13746 bp, 8 predicted proteins | sample II_Palsa_N2_2_FD_193522 | JGI IMG/M metagenome (GOLD analysis project Ga0302231, IMG submission 193522) | Peat permafrost microbial communities from Stordalen Mire near Abisko, Sweden - II_Palsa_N2_2 | ecosystem: Environmental > Terrestrial > Soil > Palsa > Peat permafrost | place: Sweden...
CACGACCATATCGCATTCGATATCGGCGTTGCCGGAGAAGCTACCCGCTTGAGGAGCAGCGGCCGGTTGCTTGGGAGCGGCAGCAGGCGCCGGAGCGGGCGCCGCCTGAGGTTTAGCTTCCGCTTGCGCGGGCGCTTTCTCGGGTTCTTTGGCAGCCTTAGCGGGGGCGGCTTCAGCGGACGATTCGACGACGGCGATGACGGTTCCCTGGGAGACCTTATCACCGGTTTTGACGCGAACTTCCTTGACGGTGCCGGCGGTATCGCTGGGCACTTCGATGGAAGCCTTATCCGACTCGAGCGTCAGGAGAGCTTGTTCGTTCTCGATGACGTCGCCCGGCTTGATATTGACTTCGATGACATCGACATCTTTGAAATCACCGATGTCCGGCACCTTCACTTCGACGAGACTCATAGTGTCCCCTTCTCTTATTGATAGTGTTGATGAGGGAGCGCGAACCAAAACTTAAAGCAGCCTAAAAGCTAGCAGCGCGTTGGACAGAAGCATCCTTTGCCGTCCGCCCAAGGACGCGCCTTTCTTTTGCCTACTTTTCTTTGGAAGACGACCCGAAGGTAGTCCCTGTGGGACAAAGAAAAGTAGGTGCTGCCCCGCACAGGGGCGACGCTAATAGACCGACATGAAAGCAAGTTCAACGAGGAACGTGGATGACCGCAATGAACCCACGTTCCTCAGCGCAAGCGTCAAATCAACACATCAAAGAATCACACGCCGAAAATCGGCAAGAATCGCACCCAGATACGCATTAAACCGAGCCGCTTCAGCGCCATCAATAACCCGATGGTCATACGACAGCGAAAGCGGCATGGTAAGCCGAGGCACGAACTGCTTCCCATCCCAAACCGGCTTCATAGCGCTACGGGAGAGACCAAGAATGGCAACCTCAGGCGCATTGATAATCGGCGTAAAGTGCGTCCCCCCAATCCCACCTAAGGAAGAGATAGAGAAGCACCCACCCTGCATCTGATCCGGTTTGAGCTTGCCCTCACGAGCAGCCTTGGACAACTCAGCCATCTCCTTAGCGATATCAACCAGCCCCTTCTTATCCGCATCGCGAATAACCGGCACCATCAGCCCATTCGGCGTATCGGCAGCAAACCCAACGTTGTAATACTGCTTGAACACGAGGTTATCGCCATCGAGGCTGGCATTGAACGTCGGAAACTTCTTCAAGGCCGACACAACCGCCTTGATCACAAACGCCAGCATCGTGAACTTCACACCGGCCTTCTCGTGTTCCTTGTTCAACTGCACGCGCAGCGCTTCGAGCTCGGTGATATCCGCTTCGTCGTTGTTAGTGACGTGCGGAATCATGACCCAGTTGCGATGCAGGTTCGCGCCGGAAATCTTCTTGATCCGCGAGAGCGGCTTCGGATCGACCGGACCGAACTTGGTGAAGTCGACCTTCGGCCATGGCAGCAGATTCAGCTCACCCCCGCCGCCAGCAGCGGGCGCAGCAGCAGCCGGAGCCGCACGCTGCCCCGTCATCACGCCCTTGATGAACGCGGTGACGTCATCCTGCGTAATGCGGCCCTTCGGACCCGTACCCTGCACGCGCGAAACATCCACGCCCAGTTCGCGCGCGAACTTGCGCACGGACGGCGAAGCATGACTCGCGTGACGCCCGCCCTCGCCGGCCGGAATCACCGGAGCCTGCGCGAGCGCGGACGGTGCCGCCGGTGCCGGGCTCGGTGTAGCAGGTGCGTCGGACGGCTTTTCAACCGCCTGCTTCGGCGCCGCAGCCGGTGCGGGAGCCGGAGCAGCCGCACCGCCTTCCGCTTCGATCACCACGATCACGGAGCCTTCCGAAACCGTATCGCCAATCTTGACCTTCAGTTCCTTGACGACGCCCGCGGCCGAGCTCGGCACGTCCATGGTCGCCTTATCGGATTCCAGCGTGACGAGCGACTGTTCCTTCTCGACCCGGTCGCCGACCTTCACCGCGATCTCGATCACGGGAATGTCCTTGTAGTCGCCGATATCCGGGACCTTCACTTCCTGCAAGCCGCCACCGCTCGAGGCGGGCGCAGGCGCAGGTGCAGCAGCCGGTGCCGGAGCAGGTGCCGCAGCAGCACCATTCGCCTGCGAAGCAGCCGGCTTCTCAGCCGCACCACTATCACCACCTTCCAGCACGACGATCAACGAGCCTTCCGACACGTTATCGCCCACCTTGACCTTCACTTCCTTGACGGTACCGGCAGCCGAACTCGGCACATCCATCGTCGCCTTATCGGATTCCAGCGTGACGAGCGACTGCTCTTTCTCGACGGTGTCACCCGCCTTCACCAGCACCTCGATCACAGGGATGTCCTTGTAATCGCCGATGTCCGGCACCTTCACTTCGATCGTTTGACTCATTGTGGGTGTCTCCTGGGCCGCGCACGCAGCCTGCCCCTGGTCGTCAGGAGCAGGCGCGCACGCCGTGGCACACGGGGAATGATGCCTTAGACGGTCATCGGGTTAGGTTTGGCGGGATCAAGGTTGTACTTCTTGAGCGCCTCTGCGACGACCTTGCGTTCGATCGTGCCTTCATCTGCCAGTGCATTCAACGCGGCAACCGTGACCCAGTAGCGGTCCACTTCGAAGAAGTGACGCAGCTTTTCACGCGTGTCCGAACGGCCGTAGCCATCCGTGCCCAGCACGACGAACTTCTGCGGCACGAACGCGCGAATCTGCTCGGTCAGCGCACGCACGTAGTCGGTCGATGCGATGACCGGACCTTGCGCGTCCTTCAGCAGCTTCTCGACGTGCGAGACCTTCTTCTCTTCGCTCGGGTGCAGCAGGTTCCAGCGCTGCACTTCGTGGCCTTCGCGGGCCAGTTCCGTGAAGCTCGGCACGCTCCAGAGGTCGGCAGCGACGCCCCAGTCGTTCTTCAACAGGTCGGCTGCAGCGATCACTTCATTGAAGATCGTGCCCGCACCCATCAGTTGAACGCGCGGCGTTTTCTTGTCGGCTTCGGCCTTCCTGAACGAGTACATGCCCTTGATGATGTCCGCGGCCACGCTGTCGCCCTGCGGAATCGCCGGGTGCTCGTAGTTCTCGTTCATCACCGTGACGTAGTAGTACACGTCTTCCTGATCCGCCACCATGCGGCGCAGACCGTCCTGCATGATGACGGCGAGTTCGTAACCGAACGTCGGGTCGTAGCTGATGCAGTTCGGCACCGAAGCTGCCCACAGCAGCGAGTGGCCGTCTTCGTGCTGCAGGCCTTCGCCGTTCAGCGTCGTGCGGCCGGCAGTGCCGCCCAGCAGGAAGCCGCGCGAACGCATGTCGCCCGCCGCCCACGCCAGATCGCCAATACGCTGGAAGCCGAACATCGAATAGAAGATGTAAAACGGGATCATGATCTCGCCGTGCGTCGAGTACGACGTCGCGGCAGCAATCCAGTCCGACATACCGCCGGCTTCGTTGATCCCTTCCTGCAGGATCTGGCCGGTTTCCGATTCGCGGTAGAACATCAGCTGGTCGGAGTCTTCCGGCACGTACTTCTGGCCGTCCTGATTCCAGATACCGATCTGGCGGAACAAACCTTCCATACCGAAGGTGCGGGACTCGTCCGGCACGATCGGCACGATGCGTTTGCCGAGCGCCTTGTCCTTCAGCAGGATGTTGAGAATCCGCACGAACGCCATCGTCGTGGAGATCTCGCGGCCTTCGCCCGTGCCCTTCAGCAGCGGCTCGAACACCTCGAGCGCCGGCACCGGCAGCGACTCGGCCTTCTGACGACGCGCCGGCAGATAGCCGCCGAGGTCCTGGCGGCGAGCGCGCATGTACTCAAGTTCCTTCGAACCTTCTTCGAACTTGAGGTAAGGCACGTTGACGAGATCTTCGTCGGAGATCGGCAGGCGGAACTGGTCGCGGAATTTCTTCAGCTGATCCACGTGCAGTTTCTTCTGCTGGTGGGTGATGTTCATCGCCTGACCCGCTTCGCCCATGCCGTAGCCCTTGATCGTCTTGGCGAGGATCACGGTCGGCTGGCCCTGCGAGTTCGATGCTTCCTGGAACGCCGCGTAAATCTTGTGCGGATCATGGCCGCCGCGGTTCAGGTTCCAGATGTCTTCGTCGGACCACTCGGCAACCAGTGCCTTCAGTTCCGGTGTATTGAAGAAGTGCTCGCGGACATACGCGCCGGACTCCGACTTGTACGTCTGATACTCGCCGTCGACGACGTCCATCATCCGGCGCATCAACGCGCCCGACTTGTCGCGCTGGAACAGCGCATCCCAACGGCTGCCCCAGATCACCTTGATGACATTCCAGCCGGCACCGCGGAATTCGCTTTCGAGTTCCTGGATGATCTTGCCGTTACCGCGCACCGGTCCATCCAGGCGCTGCAGGTTGCAGTTGATCACGAACACCAGGTTGTCGAGGCGTTCGCGGCCGGCCATGCCGATTGCGCCGAGCGATTCCGGCTCATCCGTTTCGCCGTCACCGAGGAACGCCCAGACCTTGCGGCCTTCCGTCTTGACGATGCCGCGCGCCTGCAGGTACTTCATGAAGCGCGCCTGATAGATCGCCATGATCGGGCCGAGGCCCATCGAGACGGTCGGGAATTGCCAGAAGTCCGGCATCAGCCACGGGTGCGGATACGAGGAGATGCCCTCGCCGCCCACTTCCTGACGGAAGTTGTCGAGCTGGCCTTCAGTCAGGCGGCCGAGCAGGAACGCGCGCGAGTACACACCCGGCGACGAATGGCCCTGCACGAACACGAGGTCGCCGCCGTGTTTGTCCGAGGGCGCATGCCAGAAATGGTTGTAGCCGACGTCGTACAGCGTGGCGGCCGAGGCGAACGAGGCAATGTGGCCGCCAACGTTGGTGTCCTTACCCGCGCGCAGCACCATCGCAATGGCGTTCCAGCGCGTGTACGAACGAATCCGGTGTTCGAGGTCCTGGTCGCCGGGAATCGGCGCCTGACGCGACACAGGAATCGTATTGATGTACGGGGTGTTGGCAGAGAACGGCAGGTGCTCGCCGTGCACGCGCGCAAATTCGATTTGCTTTTCAATCAGGTAGTGGGCGCGGTCGGGGCCTACAGCAGAAATCACGCCATCTAGCGCTTCGAGCCACTCGCCGGTTTCCTGGGGATCATCGTCTTTCTCGGCGGCGACATATTTCATGACTTCGTCGGGTACAGCGGACATGCTCGTCTCCTGGGGATAAGGAACGCTTTTTGAACAGACGACGCGGACGAGGGCCGGCCGCGGCAGCTTGGGGCCGATTGTAATAAGGCGTTCGCCGTCTGCGCAACAAAATTTTCGAATTACGAGATCGTTTCTCATAATGCGGAATATTGTTGCGGCGCACCCTGATTTGGCTGCCTTCCAACGGATACGTCGGCTAGTTTGCTCCGATTAGTGGCACTTTCAGCGTTTTTTTGCGCCATTTGCTAGCGACACGCTGCGCTACAATGCCAGCCATGTTGACCGAACGGCTTTTCGCACGCTCGGCGCGGCCGTCCGGTTCGCCGGCGGATTCGTCGCCGTCCCGCTGGCACCATGGACCATGGTGGTCGAACTCCTATTTGCTGACGCCGCTCCTGTCGATCCTGGTGTTTCTGGTCGTTATGAGCCTGATTCTGTGGAGCCTGAACCGGCGCGAGCAGCAGCAACAGGAAGACACGCTGTACCGTAACGTCGCGTGGGCCCAGCAACAGATTCGCCTGTCCATGACGGGCGCGCAGGAACAGATTCAGGCACTCGCGCGCGACCTCGCCGCCGGCCACGCCGATCAGCATTCGTTCCAGGTGTCTACCACGGACATCCTGCAGGGCCATCCCGAAATCCTCTACATGAACTGGTACACGGCGCAGCAGCAGCCGCGCTGGCCCAATACCGCGCTGCCGGTGCTCGGCCAGCGGCTCGCCCGACCCAGTGATGAACAAATGGACGAAGCCGTGAAGGCCGCGTTCAACGATGCGCGCAACTCGCGCCGCCAAACGTATTCGCCGCTGTTCTACGACGACCTCGGCAACGGCTATCTGACGTTGCAGACGCCGGTGTACCGCGACCGCGAGTTTCTCGGCTCGATCGCGGCGGTGTTCTCGATCGAAGGCGTGCTGAAGCACGACATCCCGCCTGAGCTGTCGGCCAAGTACAAGATCTCGATCATCGATCTGAACAACCGCGAGCTCGCCACCACCTCGACGCGCCCGCGCCTGCCGCGCGACGCGTTCTACGACCTGCCGCTCGACCCACCGGGCCAGGGCGTCTCGGTGCGCGTCTATGCGTATCCGCAGATGACCAACTTCACGAACAACACGCTCGTGTGGCTGGTCGCAGGTCTGTCGTGCTTCGTGCTGTGGAGTTTGTGGAGCCTGTGGAAGCACACCCGGCAGCGCTTCGAAGCACAGCAGGCGCTGTACGCGGAAGCGTTCTTTCGTCGTGCGATGGAAAACTCCGTGCTGATCGGGATGCGCGTGCTCGACATGCACGGCCGCATCACCCACGTCAATCCGGCGTTTTGCCGCATGACCGGCTGGGACGAAAGCGACCTGGTCGGCAAGCAGGCGCCGTTCCCCTACTGGCCGCGCGACGCCTACCCGGAAATGCAGCGCCAGCTCGACATGACGCTACGCGGCAAGGCGCCCTCGTCCGGCTTCGAGCTGCGCGTGCGCCGCAAGGACGGCTCGTTGTTCCACGCCCGGCTCTACGTGTCGCCGCTGATCGACAGCTCGGGCCGTCAGACCGGCTGGATGTCGTCGATGACCGACATCACCGAACCGAAGCGCGCCCGCGAAGAACTCGCCGCCGCGCACGAGCGCTTCACCACCGTGCTCGAAAGTCTCGATGCCGCCGTGTCCGTGCTCGCCGCCGACGAAGCCGAGCTTCTGTTCGCCAACCGCTACTACCGCCATCTCTTTGGCATCCGCCCGGACGGCCACCTGGAATTAGCGGGCGGCGGGTTCGATAGCGCACAGGCGTCGTCCGATTCGATCGATATGGTCGATGCATATGCGGGCTTGCCCGCCGCCGCGCTGACCGAAAGCACCGCGGACGCCCAGGAAGTTTATGTACAGGGCATCCAGAAGTGGTTCGAAGTGCGCCGCCAATACATCCAGTGGGTAGACGGCCATCTGGCGCAGATGCAGATTGCAACCGACATCACAACTCGTAAGCAGGCCCAGGAACTGGCGCGCCAGCAGGACGAGAAGCTGCAGTTCACCAGCCGTCTGATGACGATGGGCGAAATGGCTTCTTCGCTCGCTCACGAGCTGAACCAGCCGCTCGCCGCGATCAATAACTATTGCTCCGGAACGGTTGCACTGGTTAAATCAGGGCGGACAACGCCTGACAATCTGCTGCCTGTGCTCGAAAAGACCGCGCAACAGGCGGTGCGGGCAGGCATGATCATCAAGCGGATACGTGAATTCGTGAAGCGTAGCGAGCCGAAACGCCAGGCCACCCGTGTCGCCGATATCGTGGCGGACGCGGTCGGGCTTGCCGAAATCGAGGCGAGGAAGCGCCGCATTCGCATCGTCACAGATCTGCGTTCGCGGCTGCCGGTGATCTATGTGGACCCGGTGCTGATCGAGCAGGTGCTCGTGAACCTGTTGAAGAATGCAGCTGAAGCCATGCACGATGCGCGGCCCAATGCAGTCGATCCGGTGATCCGCGTGGTTGTGCGGCTCGACGCCGGGTTCGTCTGCATCAGCGTCGTCGACCAGGGGCCGGGTGTCGACGAAGCGACGGCCGAGCGTCTGTTTGAACCGTTTTACAGCACCAAGTCCGATGGCATGGGCATGGGGCTGAACATCTGCCGTTCGATTATCGAATCGCATCGCGGCCGTCTGTGGGTGGTCAACAACGTCGAATCTGACGGTCACATCACAGGCGCCACGTTCCACTGCAGTCTGCCTATTGGAGAGCCTGATACCCCGAGCAACGGCGGGGCACAGGCGCCGACACCACAAACCGTTACGGGAGAGCTATGAACAGCCCAGTCACCACACAGGAAACAGTCTTTGTCGTCGATGACGACGAGGCCGTGCGAGATTCGCTGCGCTGGCTGCTGGAGGCGAACGGCTACCGCGTGCAGTGCTTCTCCAGCGCCGAGCAGTTCATCGACGCCTGGCAGCCGCACACGCACCCGGGGCAGATCGCGTGTCTGATCCTCGACGTGCGGATGTCCGGCATGAGCGGTCTTGAGTTGCAGGAACGCCTGATCGCCGACAACGCCTCGCTGCCGATCATCTTCGTGACCGGCCACGGCGACGTGCCGATGGCGGTGTCGACGATGAAGAAAGGCGCGATGGATTTCATCGAAAAGCCGTTCGACGAAGCCGAACTGCGCAAGCTTGTCGAGCGCATGCTCGACAAGGCGCGCAGCGAAAGCACCAGCGTGCAGCAGCAACGTGCCGCGGCCGAGCGTCTGGGCAAGCTGACTGCGCGTGAGCATCAGGTGCTCGAGCGCATCATCGCCGGCCGTCTGAACAAGCAGATTGCCGACGACCTCGGCATCAGCATCAAGACTGTCGAAGCGCACCGCGCCAACATCATGGAAAAGCTCAACGTCAACACGGTCGCCGATCTGCTGCGACTGGCGCTGTCGAACAAGCCGCAACAGACGCAGTAAGCGTCGTACGCGTAGTAAGCATCTGCCTCCTGGGCACCTGTGAGTCAACGCGGCCGGATGTCGAACGTCCGGCCCGCTCTTTTTTGCTCCCCCTCCCCCGCCCTACCATCCGACAGCGAGTACGGGTCGATCGTCGACGTCAATACATCATTGCGCCTGTTGATCAGCATCCGCTTACCTCGAACGGCAATAATTTCTTTCCTCTGACGAGATTGACGGCAATCTCTGCCTCCGTTAATTTACACAGAAGTCCTTAGCAGGGCAGGCTGATGCCCGATGACGGCAACGCCAGCGTGCCGCTCCCATGTTGCGCGGCCTGGCGACGCAGCGTCAACGCAGATAAGACGGCAAATCCGCCTGGTTGTCCTATCTACTGGCTCGTCCCTTCGACAACCGCACATGCTCGCCGTTTCGATTTTCTCCGCTTCATCGTGGCAGAGCCGGACAGCATGGCTGCTGCGCATCGACTTCGTTCGCTTACCGCAGCAGAAACGGCAATGAGTGACAGTTGGGCCGCTGACCCCGTGCCGGCGGCGAACGTCAGTTCATCGACAACCGCTGAGCAATTCATAGGACTCTCTAATGATTCGAATTCTTTCGCGCGACGCGCTACGCGCCTACGGCCTGACGCTCGTGGTCGCCCTCAGCACTGTCGGTACGTTGGTTGCCACACCGATCCTGCTGCTGGGCACCCACGCCGTGCATGCGCAAGCCACCTATTCCACGGCTAACGAGGCCGCCAATGCCTTTGTCGAAGCCCTCGCCCGCAACGACGATGACGCGCTGGAGGACGTCCTTGGTAAAAACTATGGGCGCTTCATCCCGACCTCCGACATCGCTCAGGAGGATATTGATGCGTTCCTTGGCGCGTGGTCCTCAGAACACGCGATCGTCAACGACGCCGCAGCGAACGCGGGTCATGCCCGCGCGCACCTCGCGGTCGGCCCGGACGGATGGACGCTGCCAATCCCGATCGTGCAGGCGCCGCAAGGCTGGCGCTTCGATCTTCCCGCCGCGCGGGATGAAATGACGACGCGCCGCATCGGCCGTGACGAACACGCGGCTGTCCTGACTTCGCACGCTTATCTCGACGCACAAAACGTCTATCGGGACCTGACCCAGCATTACGCCCGGAACTTCACGAACACGCCGCTGCAGCGCGACGGTCTCTACTGGGAGTATGGACCGCACGCGCCGAAACCTCCGCAATGGCCGCGCACACCAGACGAAGCACAGACGACGCCGCCGGCCAGCATGTCCAACGGGCTCTTCCCAGCGGAAGTTTACCGGGGCTATCGCTACCGGATTCTCACGGCGCAGGGGGCGTACGCGAAGGATGGTACGCGAAGCTATCTGAAGGACGGCGTGATGACGAGGGGCTTCGCCCTGATCGCATCTCCGGTCGAATATGGCGAGACCGGCGTGATGAGCTTTATCGTCAACCAGGACGGCCAGGTCTATCAGAAGGATCTCGGTCCGCAGACGACACGCCTCGCAACCGCTATCAATGTCTTCGACCCCAATCCCACATGGCTGGCTGTCCAGCCTTGAGGCCGAATAGACAGCCGTTCGGTTGTCCCCGCCGACGGTATAATGCTGTACTTCGTCGCAGCGCCAACCCCGCACCGCACGCTTTTCGCGAGCCGGCCGGTTCGTAGCGAAAAGCGCCGTCGAACGTATCTCGCGCGCCTGATGTATCGAATAAATCTGCCAGAACTGCAAGCCAGACGCGCCGCACGCCCTGCATTCCGAACACCCTATCTCGACCGACCATGACAGCCAAACTGATCGACGGCAACGCCCTCTCCAAGACCTTGCGCGGCGATGTCGCGACCCGCGCCGCCGCCCTCACCGCTCGCGGCCACCAACCGGGCCTCGCCGTCGTGCTTGTGGGCGACAACCCGGCCAGCGAAGTGTATGTGCGCAACAAGATCAAGGCCTGCGAGGACAACGGCCTGCACTCTTCGTATGACCGCTATCCGGCTACGCTGTCGGAGGCCGATCTGCTCGCGCGCATCGACGCCCTGAACAGCGACCCGAAGATTCACGGCATCCTCGTGCAACTGCCGCTGCCGAAACATATCGACAGCCACAAGGTGATCGAAGCCATCGCGCCGGAGAAAGACGTGGACGGCTTCCACGTTGCCAACGCGGGCGCACTGATGACCGGCAAGCCGTTATTCCGTCCCTGCACGCCGTACGGCGTGATGAAGATGTTCGAAGCCTATGGCATCGACCTGAAGGGGGCGAACGCGGTGGTGATCGGCCGCTCGAACATCGTCGGCAAGCCGATGGCGCTGCTGCTGCTCGAAGCGGGTGCGACGGTCACGATCTGCCATAGCAAGACGCGCGATCTGGCCGCGCATACGCGCAACGCCGACGTGGTGGTGGCCGCCACGGGTCTGCGCAACATCCTGACGGCGGAGATGGTGAAGCCGGGCGCGGCGGTGATCGACGTGGGCATGAATCGCGACGAGGCTGGCAAGCTGTGCGGCGACGTGGATTTCGCTGGCGTGAAGGAAGTGGCCGGCTATATCACGCCGGTGCCGGGCGGCGTCGGCCCGATGACGATCACGATGCTGCTCGTCAATACGATCGAAGCGGCCGAACGCGCGGCTGGCCAGGCGTAAACAAGCAGGCGTATTCGCCGCGGCAAGACCTGTACTCGCGGGGCGGCGCCAGCCGTATCATCCGCTCGCGCTCATTTGACCGCACCTATATCTAACGTGCCGCCGAATCGGCTATCGCCGCCCCAACCGCGCGCGGCGTGCGCGCCAGGCGCCGGTGGCACCACACCAGCACCGGCCGCTCCACGAAGCGCCACGAGAGCACTGCGCACAGCAGGATGAAGGGCGCAGCCACCAGCGTTGCCGTCTGATGACTCAGACGCGGCGCAAGACTCGCCACACATTGCTGCATCATGAAGCCGTACAGATAGATGCCGTACGAGTAATCGTTGCGCGGCGTGAAGCGGCGCAGCAGCGGCGTCGTGCCGATCCACAGCACGCCGTACACGAAGGCCAGATAGAACAGCGGTTGTGCGGCAGCCGTGTCGCGGAACACCAAAAACACCATCACGAGACCGAGCGCGGCGAGACCATGAAGCTCGATGTCCTCGCGCCAGCCATACAGCAGCATGCCGATGAAAAAGAACGGCTCGGGCCAGAACGAATAGCCAGGCGTCTTTGCGGAAAAGTCGCGCAGCTCGATGTGCAGATGCGGCACCAGATGCACGCGCACCACGAATGCCGCCAACCCCAGCGCGGCGGCAAGCACCACACCCCAACGGTTCGAGAGCAAGCCCACGAGCCCCGTGAACAACACGATCAGATAGCAGCGCACCGCAAGCGGAAGCGTCCACAGCGGAGCGCTGACTTCGTTCAGCCAGCGGTTATGTTCGAACACGCCGGGCACGACCCAGGTGCCGTTCAGCACGAGCGTCGAGAAGTTGTCGAGGTTGGCCCATGTCACGCCGGAGGCGAAATATTCGCGCAGCGGCAGCGTCGTGAAGAGCGGCCCGATGACGAAGACCGTCGCTAGCGAGCCCACCGCCACCGCCGGCCAGATGCGTGCAATGCGCAGAACGGCGAAGCGCGGCGCCGAGCGCTGCCGGTCGAAGCTGGCCGTCACCAGCATGCCGCTCAGCAGAAAAAATGCGTAGATACCGAGTGCGATCAAACCGTCGAAACCGAGCGCGCTCTGGACCCAGTCGGCGCTGCCGTCCGGCTGTTGAAGCAGGTACGAGTACCCATAGACCACGGCGATGGCCGCAAGGAGACGCACGAGGCCGAAGTTGTTCTCGTTACGCGATAAGGCATGCGAAAGCGGATTCATCTGGCGTTCTCCTATGAGTCCCACCGTCACACCATGCCGCAAAGCAACAAACCTGACCGTTCGCTTTCGTACAGACCGACGGAGCGCGCAGACAGGCGCCAAGCCGTCCCCAGCAGCACCCGCCACCCCAGCGGTCTGGCACAAATATCGCAACCGATACGCGAAAGACGAACTTCTGATAATTTGTGCCGTAGCCCAATTGGAATCGCGGCCCACTGCCCCAATAATGTCGATATCGGGCGCCGTCACGAGCCGCGTCCGCAAACTCGCGCCTAGCCTATTCACTCGCGTCAGACAGGAAGCCTTATGTCCACCAATCAACCCACACACGACAACCCGCTCCTCGATTTCTCCGACCTGCCGCGCTTTGGCGACATCCGCCCCGAACACGTCACCCCTGCTCTCGACGTCCTGCTTGCCAATGCGACTGCCGCCGTCGAGCGCGCCGCCGAGCCGATCACCCCCGCGTCCTGGTCCGATGTGGTCGAACCGGTGGAACGCGTCACGGAGCCGCTGTCGCGCGCCTGGGGCGTAGTCGGTCACCTGAACGCAGTGGCGGACACGCCCGAGTTGCGTGCCGCCTATGGCGAGAATCTGCCGCGCGTCACCGAATTCTGGTCAAGCGTCGGGCAAAACCTCGCGCTGTTCGAAAAGTACAAGACGCTCGCCGCCAGCAGCGACTTCGGCTCGCTCACCGGCGAACGCAAGAAGATCCTGCACAACGCCCTGCGCGATTTCCGCCTGTCGGGCGCGGAACTGCCCGAAGACCAGAAGCCGCACTTCGCTGAATTGCAGGAGCGCCAGGCCGGTCTGTCGAAGTCATTTTCCGATCACGTGCTGGACGCCACCAACGCCTACGCCTATCTCGTCGACGACAAGGCGCAACTGGCCGGTCTGCCGGAGGATGTGATCGAAGGCGCGGAAGAAGCCGCCGAACGCGACGGCAAGAGCGGCTGGAAGTTCACGCTGCATTTCCCGTCGTACTTCCCGGTCATGCAATACGCAGAAAACCGCGCGATGCGCGAAACGATGTACCGCGCTTACGTCACGCGCGCCTCGGAACTGGGCGGCACCTACGGCGGCGGCAAGGCCGAATGGGACAACACGGCGAACATCGCCGAGCAACTGAAACTGCGCGCCGAAGAAGCGCACATGCTTGGTTATCACAACTTCGCTGAGGTCTCGCTCGCGCCAAAGATGGCCGAGTCGCCCGCGCAAGTAATGGCCTTCCTCGAAGACCTCGCCACGCGCGCTCGTCCGCATGCCGACCAGGACTGGAAAGAACTGCGCGAATTCGCCGCCAACGAGCTTGGTTTGACCGAA
>Ga0302231_10001628_pt1 | contig 13736 bp, 9 predicted proteins | sample II_Palsa_N2_2_FD_193522 | JGI IMG/M metagenome (GOLD analysis project Ga0302231, IMG submission 193522) | Peat permafrost microbial communities from Stordalen Mire near Abisko, Sweden - II_Palsa_N2_2 | ecosystem: Environmental > Terrestrial > Soil > Palsa > Peat permafrost | place: Sweden...
CCGCTGCCTTTCGTTCGTGCTTTCGATTACTGCCGTTTAGAAGTGGAAGCCTAACTCAGCCGTCAGAGCGCGCGGTGTGACATAGTGCGTACCGCTGAAGGTGGAGAGGAAGTTATACAGTGCATATTTATTGGTGATATTTACGCCCGTTAGACGGAGGCTCCATTTGCGTTTATCGCCGTTGAAGAGATTATCTTCGCCAAGAGACATATCGAAGAGGCTGCGCTCCTTGATGCGGGGAGGATTGTGGTCATCGTTCTCGGTACCAGGAGCTGGAATCGACACGAGATTCGAGGTGAGCTGTGACGCCAGGCACTGGTTGCCTGGGATCGGAGTATACGGCGTCGCCTTGATACCGTTGCAGGTAAGGCCCGCCTCGAACTGCTCATCCGCAGTCAGTCCGCTGAGATTAATTCCCGGCTGTCCGTTGATCGTAATCGATGGGCCACCGTTGGCAGGGTTACACAGACTGTTTGGATCTGTGACGTTATAGCAAGGCACTGATCCGGCCGTAAGACCGCTATCGAAGCGCCAGTTGAAACCAAACCACGGACCATGTTTTCCGGGCACCTGATACTGCACGTGAGTGCTCTGGTTGAATCGCTCATCATGGTCGATGCGGAAGGGATATCCACTCCCGCCCACGGTTGCGCCCGCCCCGGCAACCTGCGGCGGGAAGAATCGCGCCGCAACCGACGACATCACAACAAATGCGGAGAAGTTGTGGATATTGGGAACATCGGCGCGCAGAGCGAACCCCGGAATCTTCGAATTGTGCCAGTCGATCGGAAAGGTAATCGGCGTGTTGCCAAGAACGCTGAAGTCGAAGGCGTTGTGTGTGTACTTCCAGATATAGTCACCGCTGATAACGAAGTTTTTGCCGAACGCCTGTTGCAGTCCGGCATGAAACTCGTTCTTGAATCCCGGCTGCAGTGTTCCGGAGACGCCGGGCGAGCAGAGGAGAAGCGGAGAAAGCACCGCATTCAGGCATCCCTGACTCGACAGGACAAGGTTCTCGTTGAATGGCGATTCCAGCGTCCTCGCGTACGAAACTCGCAGAACGGTACTCGTCGGTTTGATGCTGTAGGAAGCGCCCAGGCGCGGCTCAGCCTGTCGAGCGATCGTCAGACCGTTGTAGAGATCTCCGCGAATGCCAACATTAAAAAGCCAGTTCCCTGTCTTGATCTGATCCTCGGCATAGAGAGCTATTTCCTTAACATCCGTGTGACCAATGTAGTTGTACTGGCCGCCTCCGCGAGTCAGGTCATACGGCAGAAGGACCGGCAGAAAGGCCTTCGTGCCAGCGCCCAAAGCCGCGGCGAGGACACCATTGTTAGGAAACAATCCCGCGGCAAGACACTGCGACGGATCGGTAAATCCATTCACCGGATTTGCATTTGCATCGGTGCATGGCGAGTTGAAGGTGTTCGCCACGACGCCAAGCGTATCGTTCTCGCGAAGGAAGGTCTGTGAGTAGTTCCCACCGATCTTGATATTGTTGATGCCCTTCACATAGGAGATGTCGGTATGGAAGCCGGCGTTGGTCAGCGACCGAGCCTGCGAGATGGTCTGGTTCTGCAGATTCGGCGGCCCAAGATCGGCCAGTGGATCATTGCTCGGATAGTAATTATAGGTATCTCTGCGAATGTACGGGCCGAAGTTGAAGACCGAATTATCGCTGATGATGCGGGTGTAGTTCGGAGCGATGTCGAAGGTCCCGATCTTCGAACGTTGATCCGTGTTGCCGACGTTCCCAAATACGGGATTGGCGCTCGCTCCCCCGCTGATAACGTTTTGCACATTCAGGTTGTCGTAGGAGTTTGGCGTCTGAAACCACGACCGGCTGTAGTTCAGATTGAGGTGAAAGGAGTCGACCGAAGTCAGTTGACGATCGATGCGATCGAAGATATTAACCTCGTTACCTTTGTCGTGGAAGACGACAAACTCCGGTGGGTCGAGGAAGCGTCCGGTATTCAAACCGTCAACCTCGATAAAGTTCCCCCAGTTCTTGCCTCCATAGCTGAGATCGACTGCACCGGTAGCCGAGCCAAAGGTGCCATAGGATGTCGTGATGCTTCCGGTTGGCGTGGTGACTCCCTGCCCCGACCGCGTGGTGACCTGAATGACCAGGCTGGTTTTGCCACCATACTCCGCCGGCGGTGCGCCTGAGATGACCTCGAGCGACTGGATGGAGTTGGAAGGAAGCTGATTGGAGAACACCTTGCTTTGCTGGTCCGTAATCGGCTGGCCATCGACGGAAAAGGAGTTCGACGCGTGATCTCCCAAACCATGGAAGAGACCGTTCGAATCGGCGGCAACGCCGGGCGACGACAAAGTCACGAGCGAGCTAAGAGAAGAGGACTGGCTCTCCAGAGGCAGCTTGTTGAAAGAGCCACGATCGATATCGGTATGGAAGGTCGAATCATTCTCAGTAAGATCGCCGCCAGCGGTGACATCGACTACCGTTGACGCCGAACCCACCGTTAGACTGCTCGTCAAAGCAATCGGCACCGCGGATCTCACCTCAACATTCCGGGTCGAAGAAGAGAAGCCCTGAAACGATATCACCAGGCGGTAGGGGTTGAACGGCAGGTTCGTGAACTGATAATGGCCTGTGGCATCCGCGACGGTGACCTTGCTGTAGCCGCTGACGGCATTGCTGATGGTGGCTGTCGCACCGGGCACGATCGCGCCGGTTGAATCTGTAACTGTGCCATTGATCGTTCCGGAGTTCCCGCCGGACTGCGCCCACAGAACCGGAGCGAATGAACCGAAAATGACGAATGCTACAAAGATGACCCGTCGCAGCGACGTGTACATACACTACCCCCTTGAAATTCAATCTGACTTTTGACGTGGTTCTTTAGACGGAAACGACGTCAGCAGGTGGAGGACGGGTAAAGAGGGCAAATATAGAGAAAGTTCGGGACCGCGCCAGCGTAAGGAAAGCCTCGACGGTCGATACAACAGGCGTGAAGTGCAGCGATGCAGATTGCCCACCGATCTGAACCGAGACATGTGCGATCGCGCAGAGCGGGCAGTCCGCATGCGAGATATCTCCATCCGGATGAACGTGAACAGCCTGAACGGTTCCGCAGACAAAGACCAGCGCAATACACAGGAGCGCGAGGAGAAGCTTCCACGGACTCTGTCTATTCGATTTGGAGCTTTGAAATATCACGGTATTCCTAATATAGCTCACGATATTTCAGATAGGGGGGAACGAGCTCAACCATTGCGAAAGTAATCGCATTAGCACTGTACGGACTGGATTTCAGCCCCCACAGCCACACAGGATGCTGCACCCGCCGCGAAATGAAGTAAGCCGTCGAAGCTATTGACAGTGCTATAGATGCGCGCACGCACCCGCGCACTAGACCAGTTGCACTTCGATCTTCTTCGCATCCTGGTCGAGCTTCGTAATCCGGAAACTGCGAATCTGGCCGGCGCGGACGGGTTCTTGCCTGGCCTCTTTGGCCGCCGGGCCGTTCTTCCACCGTGCCGCCAGCATGGAACTGAAGGAGGAGAGGTCGGGCGCGGCTGCGGCCTGAGGCTCTTCTGCCGCCGGCGTCTCAAGGCTCACGCGGCCGGTAGCCTGGATACCTTCGCCCAGTTCGACGGTTGCACGTTCTCCTGAGATCTCGATCAGGCGTCCCGAGACCACATCGCCTGCCTTATGCTCGGCGATGTACTCATCGAGCCCGGTGGGAACAAGCTGCTTCATGCTCAGTTTGATCTGGCGTTTTTCCCTGTCGACATCGAGCACCTTCGCTTTGACGATCTGACCGGCGCGCAGCACATCCTGTGGGCGTTCGATGCGCTTCTCGGCGCTGATCTCGCTGACATGAATCATGCCCTCGACGCCCTCCGCGAGCTGCACAAAGGCTCCAAATTTAGTAAAGCTCGTGACCGGCCCTTCAACCTGCGAGCCTGCGGCGAACTTTTCAGACGCATCCGCCCACGGATCGCCCAGCGTCTGCTTCAGCCCAAGCGACATACGGCGTTCGGCAAGGTTCACTCCAAGGATCATCACCTCAACCGTATCGCCCTGTTTGAGCAGGTCGCCTGGCTTCCGTACCTTCTTCGCCCACGACATCTCGGAGAGGTGAATCATGCCTTCGATGCCCGGCTCAAGCTCCACAAACGCCCCAAAATCAGTGACACGAGTCACAGTGCCGCGTACACGTTCGCCTGCGGTGTACTTCCCTGCTGCCGCATCCCACGGATGCTGTTGCAACTGCTTCATGCCCAGCGAAATTCGTTTGCCCGCGGGATCGATCTTCAGAATCTTCGCCTCGATCTGCTGCCCCGCAGAGAGCACGTCCGATGGCTTATCGACACGAGCCCACGAGATATCGCTGATATGCAGCAAACCGTCCACTCCGCCGATGTCGACGAAGGCGCCGTAGTCGGTGAGGCTGCGGATGGTTCCGGACACGATCGCTCCTTCGGCAACCTCGGAGTAACGACGCTCCTTCGTGGAGCGTTCCTCCTCTTCGACGACCGCGCGACGGTCCACAACAATATCTTCCTCGGCTGCATCGAGCTTGATGATGCGGCAGCGAATCTCCTGGCCGACCAGCTTCTCCATCTCAGCCGCGTCACGTGCTCCACTACGCGAACCCGGCATGAAGGCGCGCACCCCCACATCGACGCTCAGGCCGCCCTTAACCACGGCAGTCACCGTGCCCGCGATGACGGATTTATCCGCAAAGGCCTGCTCCAGCGAACTCCAGTCCTTCGGCTGCTCGACACGCAGACGAGAAAGTTCGTAGTAACCCTCTTCATTCCGGCCCTTCACCGAGACCAGCAGTTTGCTTCCGGGTTCCACCGTCTCGTTAGCACTCTGGAACAGCGCCCGCGGCAAAACCCCCTCGGTCTTGTAGCCGATATCCACGAAGACCGAATCAGCGGAAACAGCAATCACCGTACCGGAGATCTGCCGGCTGTCATCTGCCGAGCGGCGCGAATGAGTCTGCTCATACTGCTTCAGAATGCTGTCAAACGACTCGTTAGATTCGATGGGCTGCTCGGATTCCGGAATTTCTGGGTTCGACATGAAGAGTTACGGCCTCGTTATTACGGGATTCCGGCTAGGATATCACTGCATCCCCCTCCGTCGCAGGACGCCGCGTTGCTGAGCCTCATCTCGCCGGCTCGTCAGGCATGGCATGCTCTTCTTGACTTGGACCTTCCCGTCATGTCCCCTTCATGTATGAAGATTCTCCTGCAGACATTTGCTCTGGTGATTTTACTGGCGTCAACGGCACGCATCGCTCTGGGAAGCGCGACCACCGACTCCATCGTCATCACGCCGGCTCACCTGCAGAATGGCTCTCCATGCCTGATCACCGTAGCGTTGCAAACCGAAGCAGTTACGGTTATCGGCAGGTGGCAGGGTCGAAAGGTAGCCTTCTTCCCTTCGCAGAGCAGAAAAATCTGGTATGCGCTGACTGGCGTGGATGTCAAAGTTTCACCGGGAACTTATCCGCTTACCATCGAAGCCGAGTTCAGGGACGGACCGCAAAAGACCCTGCACCGCGACATCGCAGTGGGCGTAGCTCCCTACGCGAAGGTAACGCTGCATGTCCCGGACAGGTTTGTCGAACCCGATGCTGAGGCCCTCAAACAAATCGCTGCAGACAAAATAGTGAAAGACGCAGCCTTTGCAGACACGGCTCCGGCTCCGCAATGGTCAGGCGATTTTCTACCGCCACTACAGATGGCTCCGCAGTCGGACAGCTTCGGTACGCGCCGCGTCTTCAACGGAAAAGTCGCAAGCGTGCATCGCGGACTGGATTTTCACGCTAAGACAGGAACAAAGGTAGCGGCGATCAACTCTGGCCGCGTCGTGCTGGCAGCTCCGCTTTATTTTGAGGGCGGCTGCGTCGTGATCGACCACGGCCTCGGCCTGATGAGCGTATACATGCATCTGTCGAAGATCGAAGTAGCTGTAGGCGATACCGTTACACGCGGCCACGTCATTGCGTTGAGCGGCGGCAGCGGCCGTGCCACCGGCCCACATCTACACCTGGGAGTACGCTGGCAGGGCAGCTACCTCGATCCCGCAAAACTATTTGCGCTTAGCCTGCCGCAGTCTCACTGAAACCCACGGGCGGCACTACGCAAGCGGTTTCGGAGTGATCTCCTCCTGATCGGGGTCGAGCCGGAAGATCTTTCGCAGAGGTCGCTGGATCGCCCGCAACAACGCACGGGCAGCGGCAAGCGCTGCGATCAGCAGGATAACTGCGACCGAGGCCGCGATCATCGGGTGATGCGTTGCAAACCAGGTGAGACCGACCGCCACAGCGTCTTCACTGGTACTCAGCGCAATGTTCGAGACAGGTTCGGGGCTGGGCGTCACCGCTGCGCGCAAGGCGGTCTTCGAACCATGCGCTGCAAGCGCAATCGCAGCACCGACAGCAGTAGCCAGAACCTGCATCTCCGGAGAGAGTTGCGCACTGGCATGATAAGCGACCAGCGCCGCAATAGGTACGCGAACAACAGTATGCAGCGCATTCCAGACCATATCGAAGCCGGGAATCTTGTCTGCAATAAACTCGATGCCGAACATAATGGCGCAGACCACGATGACCCACGTATGACCAAGCGAGTCCAGCCCCGGCGGCAACGCAACCCACTGCGTACGGGCAAGAATGCCGAGTGTCAGCACCGTGGCATAGATGTTCAGACCAGCCGCAAAGCTGGCAGCGATCACAAGCGCCGTGATGTTGGCCGGCGAGAAACTCATGTGCAGGGGATTTTACAGCCTGCGAAAGCGTCCGTCGCTTAATAATCTGAGAGATATTTCAGCGCCGAACAGCGCGTCGGACCTGAGCGTACTGCAGCAGAATAAAACTGTCGGTCATGCCCGCGATGTAATCCGCCACAACTCGCGCAAGTCCTTCGGTCTGCACCTCTTCGAAGTACGAGAGAGGCAGCTCTTCCGGGTCGTTGATCCAGTAATCGAAAAGCGACGTAACGACCTCTTCCGCCTTACTGTGCTCGTTTTCGAGGGCGTCGCAGGTGTAGAGCGTGTCGTAAAGATAGCGTTTCTCCTGCAAACGCTCTGCCTCGGCCTGCGGAGAGAACAGCGCAAGGCGCGCCGGATGCCTGCGGATATCGGCGAGAGACTCCGCCCCGATGGCCCGCACATTCTGCCGCGTGGTATGGATCAGGTCGTCCGTAAGGGTGTTCTGCATCAGCTGCAGAGCCTCATTGAAAAGGAACTTTGCGTCCACTCCGGCGTGCTCCTGCTCGACCGTCTTATAGCAGCGAGCCACGATATCGACGTGCTCGCAGATGTGGCGAACATCGAGCAAACCAGACTCGACACCGTCGTCGAGATCTGCCGTAAGATAGGCGATCTCATCGGCCAGATCGATCAGCTGCGCTTCGAGCGGCGGCCGTTGGTCGAGCAGATAGCACGCAAGCTCCGGATGCTGCTCGGCGCTGTAGTCACGCGAATGTTTGATGATTCCCTCGCGAACTCCAAGCGTTAGATTGAGTCCGCGATGGGCAGCGTAGCGTTGCTCGAAGTGCTCGACGATGCGGAGAGCATGGTGGTTGTGGTCGAAGCTGCGGCCGTGACGCCGCAGACAGCGGTCAAGTGCGCGCTCCCCGGCATGGCCAAACGGTGGATGCCCGATATCGTGGACAAGCGCAAGCGACTCCGCAAGATCTTCCTCGAGGCCAAGTTCGGCGGCAGCCGCGCGAGCGATCTGCGCAACCTCCATGGTGTGGGTCAGGCGGCTGCGAAAGTGGTCGGAGGCGCGACTGGTGAAGACCTGGGTCTTACCGGCAAGACGGCGGAAGGCGCGGGCCTGCACAATGCGTTCGCGATCACGCTGGAAGGGCGTGCGCGAGGGGCGAAACGGTGCCGGGTAGACACGGGACAGAAGAAGATCGTCCGCGTCTCCGACGACCGCGCATCGATGCAGATCGATTGCCATAGTCAGTTTAATAAGTGTAACGGAACGGTGACGCCGAAGTCGCTCGGCCTGCAGTCCTTTGCAACAAGGGACTGCAGGCCGAGCGGGAAGGCGAAAATCGCCTCTTTATTTCGCGGTGGTGGTCGTTGCCGGCGTCACTTTTGCCAGCTTCACACGCGCATTTTCGAGCTTGTGTTGCAGCTTCGTAACGTCAGCCGGGTCCACATCGGCAGGAAGCGAATGAGCATACTCCGTCATCGACCGCTCCCACTGCGCGACGGCCATCTTCAGATTCCCCGTCTTCTCATACACCTCGCCAAGATGGTCGTGGACGGTGGGATCGGTGTTGATGCGCTCATTTGCCTTACGCAGGTTCTCTTCGGCCAGCGTGTACTGACCGGATTTGTAATACGCCCAGCCCAGCGAATCGAGAAACGCGCCATTCTGCGGATCGAGCTCAACTGCCTTCCGGATCAGCGTCAGAGCCTCGGGAAGCTGAACGCCACGATCAGCCAGCATGTAGCCGAGATAGTTCAGGACAGTGGGGTTCTGAGGGTCGATCGCGAGCGCCTTGCGAAACTCCGTCTCCGCTTCGTCATACCGCTTCTGACGATCGTAGAAGGTGCCACGCAGAAAAGAGACGTACAGCTTCTCGTCCGGTTTGGTCGCCAGCGCTTCGGCGCTCGTCAGCTCTGCGGATGCCTCCGGCCAGCGCTTCAGGCGAATGTACATCTGCGCCAGCGCAAGGTGCGAGTCGCGCTCCTCGGGAGTGCCAACCGTAGCGGCAAGCTGTGCCTTCGCCAGAGCGACGCCCTCGTCTATCTTGCCGGTATCGGCAAGCTGACCGGCATACTGCAACTGAACCGCATGGTCATTCGGCATCGCCTTCGCCATCTCAACAGCGGTAGCGGTCGCGTCTTTCCATTGATGAGCATCGCGGTAAGCATCGATCTCACCCTGATAGCCGCTCTTGATATAGTCTCCGCCAAGCGGAATCATCTGCTTATAGGTCGCGATGGCCTCAGTCGTCTTGTTCTGTTCGCGATAAATAATAGCCAACCGGTCAAGAAAGATAGCGCGGTTCGCCTTTTCTCCGTCCGTGTATTTTCCATCGGCATGCGAGGAGTCAGTAACCAGTTTGGCAAGCACACCGGTCGCGTCATCGAACCGGCCAAGCGCGTCATAGATCAGCGCCTGGTTGTAAATCAATTCGAGATTATCCGGCGCAAGCGGCTTCGCCTTCTCCAGCGTCTCCAGCGCCTGATCGTATTGACCCTGCCGGCGTTGAATCTCGGAGATATGAATCTGCGACTGCGCATCCTGAGGCTCGGCAGCTACGATCACATTGAGAACCTTCAATGCCTCATCCAGCTGTCCATCGCCAAGCAGCGCATTGGCAAGACCGCGCTCGGTATCCAGATTATCCGGTTCAATGTTGAGCGCGCGACGATAAGCCGCCACAGCGTCTTTGTTCTTATGCAGCTGCTCGTAGCTGGCGCCCAGGGCAAACTCAATCCGCGCGCTTCTGTCATCCGTCGGAACAGAGCTGAGCACATCGGCAGCTCGCTTGGGGTCGCCCTGTTCGCTGTAGAGGCGAGCCATGTTGAGCACAGCCTCCTCCGAGTTAGCATCGATCTTCTGCGCTGCCTTGAACTCCGTCTCCGCCTTGGCAGAGTCATGGTTCAACCCATAGAGCTGTCCGAGCAGAAGATGCGTCTCAACGTCGTCCGGCTTCAACTGGGCAAGCTTCTCGTACTCGGCAATAGCAAGCTGGAGCATCTGTCCGGACTGCTGACTCTGCATATCCCCCAGCGAACGCAGATAAACCTTACCCAGCAGCTCATGCGCGTCCACATCGTCGGGGTTGCGCGACACCTGATCCTGCGCAGCGGTGACAGCCTCACGAATGCGGCCAATCTTGAAGTAAAGGTCGGCCAGACCGTCCTGCAGCAGGCGAGAATCCGGATCGGCGTCAAGCGCCAGTTTGTACTGCTCTACGGCCTGAGTGGCATAGTCCGAACGGCCCGCGTTGACGGCCATATCCTCATACAGACGCGCCAGCCCGTAGTGATAGTAGGACGAAGCACGATCAGTCGTACCCTTCGCAGGCATCGTCACTGCGGTTTTGGCAGTTGGAGTCTGGGCAGACAGGATGCACGGAGCGGAAAAAAGCGCAGCCGCCGGGAGCAGCCAAAGATGGCGAAGAGACGAGGCACGTGAGAGCAGGGTCATGAGATGTGGTTTCCTGTGCCAACGGAATCGAAGCCGAGAGCGATCAACAATCTTTAGACGATACCGTTCCTTAATTGGATGCAGAGGGCCGATGTTCGACTACCGGGGCCGTTTCGCGGCGTTGGGGTGATTATATCCACCAAACGCCGCAAACGGCATCCTTATCCGTGCCGGAAGTGCCTGACCCCGGTAAAGACCATCGCAACCCCCAGGCGGTTCGCAGCGTCGATCACGTCGGCATCGCGGACCGAACCTCCCGGCTGAATCACCGCCGTCGCGCCGGCCTGAGCGATCGTCTCCAGACCATCCGGGAACGGAAAAAACGCGTCCGACGCAGCAACGGTCCCGGCCAGCGGAAGAACAGCCTTCATAGCGCCAAACCGCGCTGCATCAACGCGGCTCATCTGGCCTGCGCCGACGCCGACCGTCTGACCGTGCCCGTTGGCGAAGCGCGCGTAGACGATGGCGTTTGATTTGACGTGCTTGCAGACTCTCCACGCAAAAAGAAGCGCGCGCATCTCCTCCGCAGTCGGCTTGCGCTCGGTCACAGCGCGAACCTCGGCCTCGCTCACGCGGAGACGGTCCGCATCCTGCACCAGCAACCCTCCCGAGACATGCTTCAGAATGCGCGGAGTATCGGCAGGCTCGATCTTGATAAGCCTTAGATTCTTCTTCGTCGAGAAGCGCTCAAGCGCCTCAGCCGTGAAGGAGGGCGCTACGATGGCCTCGACAAACAGCTTAGCGATCTCTTCAGCAGCCGCAGCATCAACCTCACGATTGATCCCGATCACGCCGCCAAATGCCGAAACAGGATCTGACTCCAGTGCCCGCAGATAGGCCTCAACAACAGAGGCCCCGGTCGAAGCGCCGCAGGGGTTGGTGTGCTTGATGATGACGACCGCCGGTTCATCGAACTCGCTGACCAGTTCCCAGCACGCATCGAGATCAACAATATTGTTGTAACTAAGCTCTTTACCCTGCAGCTGCTCCGCCGACGCAACTCCCTTACCGCTGCCATCCACATAGAGCGCTGCCTTTTGATGAGGATTTTCCCCGTAGCGCAACGTCTTGGCCAGAGGATCGATAATGCGAATCGTCTGTGGCAGCTCCTCCTTTGAAAACACCGCCTGCCCACTGGGCGACTCGATGCTCTCAAGCGCCGTGGCGATCCCCGCGTCATAGGCGGCAGTGACGGCAAAGGCAGCTTTTGCCAGCCGCCAGCGCGTCACCCGGCTCAGACTGCCTGCATTCGCGGCCATCTCCTCAGCCAGCAGACCGTAGTCCTCCACAGAGGTCACAATGGCAACATCCGAAAAGTTCTTCGCTGCGGAGCGCACCATCGACGGCCCGCCAATATCAATATTTTCAATAACATCCGCAAAGGCGACCCCAGGCCGCTGTGACGTCTTCTCGAAGGCGTACAGATTCACCACGACCATATCGATCGGCTCAATCTCGTGCTCGGCGACCGAGGCCATGTGTTCCGCGTTGTCGCGAATATGCAGTATCCCGCCATGAACCTTTGGATGCAGCGTCTTGACCCGGCCATCGAGCATCTCGGGAAAGCCCGTCAGGTCGCTGATGTCGCGAACAGGCAGCCCTGCCTCACGCAAAGCGCGAGCCGTACCCCCCGTCGAAACCAAATCTACTTTGTGGGAAGCAAGAACGCGGGCGAACTCGACAAGGCCGGTCTTGTCGGTAACGGAGAGAAGGGCGCGGCGGACAGGACGAAGATCAGCAGGAGCGGGGGAATCGATACGGTGTTCAATCATCACTTACTTATTCTAAGGCAGTCAGGAGATATCCAAAGACTATGTCCTGCCGGACGAGCCCACTGCGCGTGGGGCGGGCGTTCGCACGCCTTTTTAACTTGTCTTGGCGACACAAACAGCAACGGCCCTCCCGTTGGTCGGGATCATCATCCGCCGAGCAACGCGAGGCCCCTAAAACATCATCCCCGCAAGACCGGCACACCCACCACGAAGTGGTCGCCCCACGCGCAGTGGGCCCGTCCGGCAGGACATATCTTCAAAGCACAGCAGACCCGGTAAGAGAGCTGACCTGAGCGACATCATGGGCCGCGCACCATCGCTTCAGCCCATTCGCAATATTCTCCACCGCCCGCGGATCGGCATAACTTGCCGTCCCGACCTGCACCGCCGTCGCACCGGCCATCATGAACTCCGCAGCATCCTCGCCGCGCAGAATCCCCCCCATCCCAACGATCGGAATCCGCACCGCCTTCGACGCCTCATGCACCATCCGCACAGCGATCGGCTTGATCGCGGGCCCCGAAAGTCCCCCGGTGATATTGGCAATCCGTGGCCGCCTCGTCTCCACATCGATAGCCAGCGACAAAAATGTATTCACCAGCGAAACAGCATCGGCTCCTCCATCGGAGGCGACGCGCGCCATCAGACCAATATCCGTCACATTCGGAGAAAGCTTCACCATCAGCGGTCGTCGCGCCGCGCCCTTGCAGCGGCTCACCAGCTCCCACAGCAACCTGGGATCGGTCCCAAAGACCATCCCGCCGTGGCTGGTATTCGGGCAGCTCGCATTCAGCTCATACATCGCAATCCCCTCAGCCTCATTGAGCGCCTGAATCACCTCCAGACAGTCCTCAATCGTGAAGCCAAAGACATTCGCAATCACCACCGTATTCGTAATCCGCTGCAGCTTAGGCAGCTTCTCCGCGATAAACGGCCGCACCCCCATATTCTGCAGCCCGATCGCATTGATCATCCCCGCAGCGGTCTCAATAATCCGTGGAGCGGGGTTACCGACCATCGGCTCCCGCGAAAGCCCTTTGGTGACAAAACCGCCGATGCGGTCGAGCGAAATAATGTCCTCGAATTCAACCCCGTAGCCAAAGGTCCCGCTGGCCGCAATCACCGGCGAGCAAAACTCAACCCCCGCCACGGTAACGCGCATATCCGGGCCCTTACTTCGTGCAGGAGCGCTCACTGTTCCGCCTTCCTCCCTGCGGCTGCGTGGCTCGCCTCTGTCTCCGGCACAATCGCCTGCGTCAGCACATGCCCCACGCACGCCGAAGGCTGATTCACCCGCAGCAGCGAAGCAAACGTAGCCGCGATATCCACCGGCGCAACGTGGTCGTGATACGTCCCCGGCACAAACGCCGAACCGAAGAACGCCAGCGGCACATGCCGGTCATACGAGTACGGCGCAAAGTGAGTCGTTCCCGTAGCATTCCCCATCTCATACATCCCCGGCGACACCATCACATACCATCCTCCGTTCGGCGAATAGCTATGCAGAATCAGCCTTCCCTCTTCTGTCGCCGGCACCTGCCCCGCTGCCATCTGCACCCGCGTATAAACCCTGCGAATCAGCGGCCGTGGCGGCAGACGCATCTGGCTGACACCCTCCGGCTCCGGTGGCAGCGTCGCCTCGAGCGCCTCCGGCAGCATCTCCGCCACTGCCTGTTCCGCCTCGACTTCAGTCACCTTCGCCTTCAAAAACGGCCGCGGATCAAGCTCGCGATACGGCATCTCCCCACCCAGCACATAATCGATCTTCTGCCCTGGCGAAAACCGCTGATTCAGCCTCACA
>Ga0302231_10001634_pt1 | contig 13704 bp, 17 predicted proteins | sample II_Palsa_N2_2_FD_193522 | JGI IMG/M metagenome (GOLD analysis project Ga0302231, IMG submission 193522) | Peat permafrost microbial communities from Stordalen Mire near Abisko, Sweden - II_Palsa_N2_2 | ecosystem: Environmental > Terrestrial > Soil > Palsa > Peat permafrost | place: Sweden...
GCATCTGGTGACTCAATATACGGCCGATATTCGTAGGACCTCTGACCGAACGGATCGCCCGCTTGCCGGATCGTCCGGAATTTCGTTATTTCAGCGCTGCCACATAAGCGGAAACCGCGGCAATCTCGTCATCGCTCAACAGTGGAGCGATCAGGCTCATCAGTTTTCCCTTGCCCCCGCGCGAGCCGCTCTTCCATGCGTGGAGTCGGGTTTCGACATACTCCTCGTGCTGGCCGGTGATGCGCGGAAAGTCAGGCTCGATTCCCCCGCCCGCCTCCCGGTGACAGGAAATACAGGCCGGCGCACCATTTGCGCCGCCGTGCGTATACACAAGCTTGCCGGCATCGACGAGCGCCGCGTTTGAAGCCGCACCTGTCGCAGGCTGTTTTTCCGCATAGTAGGCCGCAAGCGCCTTCATCTCGTCCGGCGACAGGTCTTGCACCATCGCCTGCATGATCGCGCTGTGCCGCAACGGCGGCACACCCGGGCTGCCCTTGAATTGCGTGAGCTGCTTGTACAGGTACTCAGGATACTGACCCGCCAGGCGCGGGTAGGTGCCCACCGTGCTATTTCCATCGACGCCGTGACAGGCCGCGCAGCGCTGTGTCGTCAGTTCTACAATACGTGCCCGCGGATCGGCGGCCCGTGCGCCAAAAGCCGCGCACAACAAGACTCCCGCAACCATCGCGGCGCGCGCTGCTGGCCGTGACGCAGCCCTTTCTAACGCGTTTCTACCCATTGACGTGTCTCCTCGCATTTGGTTAAGTTGAGCCTATCCAAATTTGCGGTTTTCATGCTTGTCACCGCATCTTTCTACTTACCGATAAGTCTGCTTTTTTTGTTGTACGAAGGATCTGCGGCAATGCATATGCCGCCGTTCCGCGAGGAGCCAAGTTGAGTATCACAACAGTGCCGCATGACGTAGATAAGCCCGTCTGGATTCTGCAAGGCAACTTTGGTCGAGCAACGGTGAACTTCATCAGCCGTCCGCTCGTTGCGCACGCGCATTCGCAATATCAATTCCTGTTCAAGCTTGGCGGCAGCGACTGCAACTTCCGCATCGCAGGCGAAGACTGCATGCTTACCGCAGAGCGCGCCATCTGCTTGAATCCATGGCTCGAGCATGCGAAGAGCGCCAGCGACGACACCCCGTCGCTGATTCTTTCGCTTGTTATCGAGGCGGCGTGGTTGCGCACCCGATTGCAACTGGCGGACGGCGGCACCGCGAACATCTTTCCGCAGCACGGAGTCGTCGTCACACCGGACGTGCGTCACCACGTAGACCGGATCGCAGCGGCCATCACCAATCACCTGGTCGCACAGGACGACGGCTGCCTGTCTATTCTCGAAGACCTGATCACCGCGCTCGGCCGCGACTTTGCCGATCCGGCTCTGACCGCCGGCATGACGCCCTCCGGCAGGCCGGTCGATTTCCGCATTCGTAAAGCGCTTGATTTCATCAAGCACGCACCGGTCGCCAACCCCTCGGTCGCCTTGGTGGCGGCTCAGGTGGGACTGTCACGCTCGCGGTTCTTCGAGCAATTCCGGAGCTGCATGGGAGTCACGCCCCAGCACTACATCGACTGGGTCCGCATGTCTCAAGCCGTTCGGTTGCTGGGCGCAAGCGACAAACCACTGGCCGACATTGCCGCCGAACTTGGATTCGAAGAGCACAGCCATTTCACCCGCTTCTTCGCTCAGCACATGGGTGTGCCGCCCAGTGAGTTTCGCAGGCACTCCGTCAACCTGAGTGCCCCGAACCCGTAACGCCCGGGCGAGCCCCAATGTGGGGGTGTAACGCCGGACCGTTCGATCCGGCGGAACCAGCCCGGCTACAACCACGTCGTGTTTCTACCGTGCCGACGTTGAGTAAGACGTATCGGTAGTCACCGGGTTGCGTAGCACGCCGAGTCCGTCGATCTCAACTTCGACGCAGTCGCCTGGACGCATGTGAACGAGGCCGGGCGTCGGAAACGGCCCATATTGACGGCTCAGGTCCTGGCCTTCCTTATCATCGGGCTGCGGTTTCAGCGCGCCGGGCGTACCCATCGCAATGAGATCCCCCGGTCGCAGACGGTAGCCCTGGCTCAGATAGCTGATGACTCTCGCGACATCCAGCAGCATGTCGTCCAGCGGTGCGCGCTGACGCACGACACCATTGACGCGCGTGACGACCGTGTGAGTTGCCGGGTCGCCAAACTCATCGCCAGTCATCAGCCATGGTCCATAGGATCCGGACGCTTCGAAGTTCTTGCCCAGTCCGAACTGGCGATTGTGCATCTGATATTCGCGCACCGATCCTTCATTGAGGCACGTATAACCTGCCACGTGCTCCATGGCTTGCTCCACAGGGATGTAACGGCCAGGCTTACCGATGACGACGGCCAGTTCGCCTTCATAGTCGAAGGCACGGGCAATGGCTTCCGGTGGCGCGACGATGGGCTCGCCTCCGCCCACATAAGACGCCGCCGTGCGCATGAACAGATGTGGAAACTCCATTGAGGTCTGCAAACCCGTCTCTGCAATATGGCTCTTGAAGTTCAGCGCAAGTGCCCACATTGCATTCGGCCGGTCTAGAAACGGCTTGAGCGTGACAGAGGCGAGCAAGCGATCTCCCTCGCGGCCTTGGGCCGCTTTCTGGAGTCGTGCAAGACCGTCTTCCTGCTCGAGAATCGCAATCAGGCTGGCGGGCAGATCGGGCGCGATGTCCGCAACGGCGACAAAATGCGTCGCGCTGGTCACAACCCCCAACGCGGTATGGCCGGCTTCGGCATAAGCAATGATTTTCATGATCGAGGTCTATCCATGACGTAAAAGCAAGGGAATGAAGCAGCAGATGGCTTAGTGCTCGGCCACCGCATGACTGTCGAAACGTTGTGCGGTTTTGCGGCCCGCCAAGGCGAGCGCACCGAGCACAAGAATCGCAGCCGCTGCGGGCAGCATGGCGGTGAGAACGATCTCGCGCGCAGGCCATCCTTTCGACAGCAACACGCCGCCAATCGCTGGTCCAACGAAGGAGCCGACCCGCCCGACCGCGTGCCCCCAACCCACGCCGGTCGCGCGTATTTCCGTGGGATAGAAAGAAACCGCGAGTGCGGTTTGGCCCATGATGCCGTTGACGAGCCCCGCTCCGATCACCGCGATGAGTAGCAGCGCAAGGCTCGGTACGACCGCAATCTGGCTAAGCACGGCAATGCTGAGGATTACGAGCATGCCCCCGAACGCCAGTCCCGACTTCAATCTGAGCTTGCCGGCGATCGTCATCATGGCGACGGCCATCGTCATCAGGATGTTGCCGCTCAGCCCACCGACGCTAAAGGCCGCCATACCCACGGATGCGTGATCCGGCGCGAAGCCGAAGCTGGGGAGGAGCGTAGGCAGCCAGAACAGCAGCGCATAGACATCCGTGAAGATCAGGAAGGAGAACGTCCACAACAAGGACGTATAGACGCCGAGCCCGTCCTTGAACAGCACCTTGAACGGGTTGGACGACGGCGCGACCACACCGGCCGTGGACCGCTTCCCCTCGGTTGGCAGAATTCTGAAGAATGACGGCACCATCGCAAACGGCAGCACACCGCCCACGATGAAAATGGCTTGCCAACCGAACTCGCGCATAAGGGGGCCACCTGTCACTCCGCCGATCACTGCGCCCACTGACATGCCGGTCGTCACCAGCAGCGACGCCGCCACTTTGTGTTTCGCGCCAATGATGCTGGCCGACGCCGTAATCGCGATCGGCAGCGCCCCGCCGAGGCCAATGGCTGCGATCAGGCGCAGCGCCGACAGGCTGGCGATGTCGGTAGCGAACATCGTCGCCAGCGTGCTGCCGCCGAACAGCACGACACTCAGGAGACCGATGATCCGGTTGCCGACCCGCTGGGCAAGCGGACCACTGATCATGAATCCAATTGCCGCACCGATGTTCGTCGCCACGAAAACCGGCGTGAAGCGGGCAGGTGCGAGACGCCACGCGTCAGCCAGCTTCGGCACGACGAATGAAATCGACGTGGTATTGAACCCGTCAAGGACAATCACCAGAAAACATATCAACAGCGCCCACAACCATCCGGAACCTGGTCGTTGCATGGGTTCCTCTGCCGTCGCGGTTTGCTTGTCTTTGGCATCCATCAAATCATCTCCTTACTTCGCATGCGCAGGGCGCGATCCGCACTGAGCCGCTGTTTTTGCGTCCGACCCAACCACCTGTACTCCTAAGTTCACGGAATCAGGTTCGCGTGAACGTCGAGAGACGCTGCTGCAGCGCGGCCGAGAAAATGTTCTTCGGCAGCATGCAGTGAATGCCCTTGGGCGGAAAGGTCGCGTACACCGTGCCGGTCTGGTTCGCGTACTGCGTGACGCGAAAGCTGCCCGCCACGCTGAAGATGCCATAGCAGTCCTCAGGCGCAATGCCTGTCGCCGCGGAAAGCCAGCCAATCATCTGACGCAAACAGACCACCAACGCATTGTCGAGCGTGTCGGCAAAGCCGAAACCGATCCAATGGTCCGGTGTTTCCGCCATCGGAACGTTGAGTGCCGCGCGCTTGTGCAGCACATATTGAATGCGCATTTCCTCGAAAGCCGTCTCGATGGAAGTCTGATCGACGTTGCCTTCACCCGATGCGCCCATCGATCCGCCCGTCCAGACGCGGCCGCCCGGCACCTGGACCGGCAGGAAAATCGACGTCCCCACACCCAGCACGGCGCAATCGAGGTTGCCGCCGTAATTGCCGGCGAGGTTCGCGCTGACGGGTTTGTCGCCCGGCGGCTGCGTGCCGATGTAGGCCTGGAATGGCTTCAACGGAATGCTCACACCGGGCACGTAGGCTGCGGACGTGCGGTCCTTGTCGAACTTCAGGTAGCGCAGATACGGTTTGAAATCGTGCGGTAATGCCCCGACGCCCGGCGGCGCCGAATTCCAGCCCCAATCGATCGGGCGCATGCTGAGCATCCGGCATTCGATCAGGTCGCCCGCTTCGGCGCCCTCCACTGCGACTGGACCGATCAGGGAAAACGCGCCGTTCGGATACTTCTTGCGGATCGGCTCACGCTCCTTGAAAGTCATACCGTACTTCGCTTCATTACCCCAATTGGTCCACGTGCCGTCGTACCACACCGTGTCACCTGATCTGACGGCAGCGGCGACCGCGGTATCGGGTTCCATCTGGCCCACCCGTACGGTCTCGTCCGACGGCACCAGTCTGACCAGCGCGCCGTCCGGGGAGGCCAGCCCAGCGCCCTGACCCGGCATAGCCGTGCTTTGTGCGTTGCCCCTAAGCGGAAAGCCAAATGCGCCTGCCGCCACCGCACCGAAGCCGAGCTTGAGCATGCTTCGGCGACACAAGGCGGTTGCGTCCATCGTGGTCGCGCTCCGTGGCTCCGTCGCATCTCCCGCGATGAGCGGAACGCGATTTTGTTGTGCATCATTCTTCATGCGTATTCCTTATTTATTGCAGATGTACCGGCGCGAGTCATCGCGTGGTCGACGCGCCGATCGCTTCGATTGCGCCCTTGACCACCTGTTCGTCGATTTCCGAAGGTGCTCCGCTCGCACCCATGGCGCCGAGCAGATGGCCACCGGAGAAGATCGGCTGCACGCCCCGCGCCGGCAGGAAGGGCGCGTAATAGCCTGCGCCGGATACATTGCTGTACTCCGACGGGTCGTCCTTGAAACGCTGTTCGAGCGTCGCGCCCGACTGTCCGCCGAGTGCAACGGAGGCGAAGGCCTTGCCGCGCGCGAAGTCGAGGCTCGCAAAGGGTGCCCCGTCCATGCGCACCGCAGCGATCAGATGGCCACCTGGATCGACTATCGCGAAGCTCAGCGCAAGATGGTGCGTACGAGCCGTGGCGCTGGCGGTTTCGATCAGCTTCATCGCCTGGGCCAGACTCACTGAAGATGTCTCCAGCGGCGCGAGCACCTCCTGCGTGGCTGCCGGCTCGGCTGCGGTGGCGCCGCATGCGCCGACAAGACACAGCGAGCAAAGCGTTGCGATCGCTGCCGTCCTCGTCGACCGAAGCGAGATATTGAATTTCACACTTGTCTCCTCTTTGCTAATGCACAACTCGTCTTAAACAGAAGCCTATCGGCGCGTCGCACGATCGCTATGACCGGAAAGACCGCGCGTTTACCATCAAGTCCAATTCTTTTCTTCATGTGCGATGCGTTGAGCGCATTGCACACAAAACAATGGCCCCGCGCCAATCTTCCGATGCGGGTCATCCGCTTCAAGCGACGGGCTATGCCGTCCGGGGGGGTATCTCAAGGAGGCGCTCGGCGTCGCGAGGCTTCAGCTACAGCATTGAACGGGCAACCTCGAACACCGGACACCACGTCCTCCGACGCATTTGCGCAAAGCTGTCTCGAGCCGCTTACCCGACGCGCCGAAGGAAACGGTGAATTCTGATTTCGCTCCACAGGCCGAGCGCAAAGAGTGGGTCGTTACGATTAAAGGTCTCCACTTCGTCGCGCGTTTGCGCTTCCACCAGAAAGAAGCTGCCGATCTTCGTCTCGCCCGCGTCGTCCATCAATGGGCCGGACGTGACAAGCTCGATCGGCCGGGTTTCCAGATACGCACGATGCTTCGGGGTATTCGACTCGCGAAGCGCCAACGCTCCGGGCTTGTCGATGCAGTAAACGATCCAATGCATGTGTTTCAACTCCCTATCAAAGTCACACTGGCTTGATGCGCCTGATACGAAGCGCAAGCATCGTCGCCAGATTGATCCGTTTCACTGCCCCGAAGCGGGCACGCTGTTGCTCGGCTTGGCCACCGACTTGTTCTCTGCGTTTTGCAGGTTCTGCGGATAGCTGGTCAGGTCGCCGCCCGGTTGATAGCCGTTCTTCTCAAGCGTTTTGAGCTCGGCATTCTTCTTCGCCCGCGCGGCCTTGCGTTGGGCCTTGCGAATCTGCTTCGGTGTGGATGCAGCAGGCGGGGCCGCGCCGATTGCGTCGGACGTCTGGGCAAAAGCGGGAGCGACGTCGATCAGAGCAACCGCTAAACCAACTGTTGCAAGGGCCTTAAGGGAAGTAAGGCGGAGTTGAAGCATGAAAGAGTCTCCGGAATAGGCTGGATACAGGAATGACCTCATGGGTCAGAAGTCTGACCCAGTATCCGTCCATCGCAGCGCAATCGAATGCGCTGCGTGTCCTGTGGTTTACCGGATGCTCCGATTTTTTGGGGTCCTGCTCGAAGCCCGCAGGAAGGCAATGAATGAAGTAGCTCCGCGGTCGCATCAAGATATCGAAGCCGCGTAACAAATAGCATGCGTCTTAGGATGCGCGAACAGGATTGCGCAATGGCCGAATATAAACCTGGCGCACGCGGCCAACCGGACAACGAGTTTCGATTTTCGTTCAACCGGGCTGCTTCGTGGTCCGATGAATTGAACGCACGTAAGCGTGCGCGGGTTAGGTCCGCGCACGCTTGTCCGATATTCGAAAGCAATTGTCCGAACCGGACGCAGCAATACGGTTAGTCCTTGCCAAGCCACGGGTAGCGTGTCGTATCACGCCCCGCGTAGTCCGGATCGAGGTAGATGTAGACGCGCCGGATCTTCCAGTCGCGAATCTCGAACACATCGCACCAGTTCCCGGCGCCCCATGCCGGCACGCCGGCGCGCCATTGACCGTCGCGGTGCTCGCCGTGACTTGTGCCTTCGCATACCACCACATCGCTGCCGGAGAAAATCCAGTTGAAGTGCGCATAGTGGTGGGTGATCGACTTCAGTGTGCCACCGACATCACCGAACAGCTTGCCGATCTGATCCTTGCCGCTCGCGAGACCCCACTTCGGGAAGAACACCTGGGCGTCGTCAGCGAACAGCTCAAGGATGCTGCCGCCTGTCGAGGTCACACCGCCGTTGTCGAATGCTTTTAGATACTCAATAGCGACCGACTTTCGCTGCTCGTCGGTCATCGTTTGGATGGTAAGTGCCATGATCGTTTCCTGTTTCTCGGCTGCGCGGATAAGGGTCGCTTGCGGTCTAATCCACAAGCGGGAAGTGCTGACGGTTTCAGCGCGGCAGCTCTTTGTGCGCGCAGTGCGCCGCGAGATACGCGAACGCCAGAATGGGACCCAGCGTGGCCCCGCCCGCCCAATAGGCACGTGCCGACGCCGATGCAACGCAATTGCCGACGCCATACAGACCCACAATCGCAGTGCCCATATGATCGAGCACCTGTCCGTTGGGATTGGTTACCGGACCGCCCTTTGTATCGAGGTTGCCGCCTGTTAGCAGCGCGGCATAGTAAGGCCCGTTGTCGGCCAGCGGATACATGGTCGGATTCGGCGCCGACGGTTCGGCGGCGGCCGGGCCGTTGAAAAGAAGTTCGACGGGCCGCTCGCCGCGCTGGAAGTCGAGGTCCTTGCCGCACTCCGCAAACTCGTTGAAGCGCTCGACCGTTGCCGGCAGATTGGCTTCGAAGTCGTCGCCGAAGTTCAGGTTGCCGATTTGCGGAGCCAGTTGCGCCACCCGCTCACGGATCTTTTGCGCCAGTTCGGCTAGCGTATCGCCTTTGATCACATGAGCATCGTTGACACCTTCGGGCACGATGAAACGCCCATACTCGGTGCTCGCCGAATACCGCTGACTGCGCGAGTCCCAGATCGCAGCAAGAACTAGATTGGGATACTGCGAGGTTGCCGGATCCCAGCTGAAAAACGCCTGCGCCGATTCATTGTAGGCAAGCTTTTCATTGGTGACCCGTTTGCCGTGCCGGTTCACGTAAATCATTGAATCGCCCGATGGCGAAAACGTCCCGACCAGGCTCGGATCGTCGTTCAAGGCTTTCTCGAGAACGATCGGACACATCCACGCATAGTTCATGTTGCGCAGCTCCGCCCCCACCGCGGTGCCGATCGGGACGAAATCGCCCTCGTTGCTGCGTGCCGCACAGCCGCCGAAAACCGGCGCGCTCAGGAAATTCTTGCGCATCGTCTTGTTGTGCGTAAAGCCACCTGTGCCGAAGATCACCGCTTTGCGCGCCTTGAACGTAATCGCTCCGTGCTCTGCAATATCAGCCTCGACCCCCGTCACCGCGCCACTGTCATCGACGATGAGCCGCTGAACGCGGCAATTCGTGCGGATTTCCACGCCCGCCCGGCGTGCCGCTTCGGACATCGAACGGACTGCCACCGCGCCGCCGTCGGACATCGAATCGCAAGCCCCTTTGGGCAACAGCACACGCCCCTTGGGTGCCTTGTCTTCGGGCAATTCGGCCCAGTAATCGGTTACCTCGGGACAGTGACGGTACTCAAGCGCTCCCTTCTCGGCGAGCAGCTCGGCGGCGGGAGACGCATTGTCGTAAATCGCCGCGCACATGTCGAACTCCCACTGCGTCATGCCAAAGCGCGGCAGATCCGGACTATAGGTCTCCGGCCGCGACAGCCTCGCCATATAGCGTATGCAGTCCTCTCTGCTGTCTTCGATACCGAGTTCGCGCATCGGCCGGTTGTTGGGCACCCAGTACCAGAACGCCGCCTTCTTCGCGGTACCGCCCAGGTCAGCCGCTTTTTCCAGCAGCAGGACCTTGTTGTCCTGCCATGCGGCAAACAGCGCGCAAGCGAGACCTGCCGCACCCGCGCCCACTATCACCATGTCGAATACACCATCGAATCGCTCGGCTTTGACAGGCGTCGCGGATTTGCGTGGAATGTCACTCATGAGATGTCTCCTGATTTTTCTGCGTCAATGAATACCTGCCCTCGCTCGATGCGAATGACGACTGGCGTCAGCGCCGCGCCCTCGCATGGGCCGTCCATGCATGCGCCATCTTCGAACCGGAACATCGCGCTGTGGTGTGCGCACATCACCCACTCGGCGTCGTAAGTCCAGAACGTATTCGGCTCGTAGTTCAGCGGAATCGAAAAATGTGGGCAGACGTTGCGATAGGCCCAAGCCTCGTCGCCGCGACGCAATACGACGATGCCTGGTACACCGGCACACTCGGGCGGCAGTTCAAGGCCACCGCCGTCGGGCACGTCCCCGAGTGCGCACAGACCGCCGTGCGACGGCGCGTGATTCGTTGAGGTCATCATTCCCCCTCTCATGCGCGATGGGCCGCCGACGACGTGTTGAGGGCCTTTGTCACGTCGTCCGTAGCCGGTCGTGCGGAAGTTTCATCGTCGAGGAACACGACGCGCCGGCCCACCGGAAAGAGTTGTAAGCCAAAACGGCGCGACACGAAGCCCCACAAGCCCTGCGGAAAGAACATCGTCACCAGAATGGCGAGCGCACCGAGTCCGATCAGATACCAGGTACCGTAGTCGGACAGAAACTTGTTCAGGACAAAAAATATCAGCGCACCCAGAATGGGTCCCTCGAGCGTCCCTAGCCCGCCAATCAACACGATAAAGATGCCGAAAGCGGTCCAGTTCGCCGAGAATGCGGCGTCAGGTGAAATGCGCAGGTTGCCTAAGAAATACAAGCCGCCAGCGAGCGCCGTGCCGCATGCCGACACCAGATAGACGAACAGCCGCGCGCGCTTCACATCGACGCCTTGACTGCTCGCCGCGACCGCGTTGTCGCGCATCGCCGTCAAGGAAAGTCCGGCTTTGGAGCGCAAAAATACGTAGAGCAGACCAACCGCAGCCGCCACGATGGCAAGCGCGAGCCATAACGTGAGCGACTCGCGCAGCGCACGCGGCACATCCTGCAGTGCAGTCAAGCTGGTGCCCGAACCACCGCCGAGCACGGAGACGTTGGCGATCGTCAGGCGAAAGACCTCTGCGATGACCCACGTGCCGATCGCGAAGTAGCCGCCTTCGAGGCGAAACGCTACTAGCGAGACCGGAACCGCGACCACAGTGGCAATCACGGCGGCGAGCGGTACCGCGACAAACGGCGAGACGCCGCAATAGTTCGCGAGAATCAGCATGCCGTAGCCGCCAATGCCGAAAAAGGCCTGCTGCCCGATCGATACCATGCCGCCGTATCCGGCCAGCAGATTCCACATCATCGCGAAGACCAGGTACGAGGCCAGTTGCACAAAGTCGTGCAATGCATCGCGCCCGGCCCACCATGGGGCGCTTGCTACCGCGAGCGCGATTACCAGCAGGACGAGCACAGCGACCCGGCTCGCCCGCGTGGCGCGCCGCACTTCGAAACTCGCTGAAGCTGCAGGACGGTTCAATAGCGTGTTCATGTCGAAGCCTCTATGCGGTTTTGGGCAGCAAGCCCTGCGGCCGTATCACCAGCACGGCGAGGAACACGATATGCCCCAGCCAGATGCCCCAACCGGGATCGAAGTAAAAGCCTGCCTGCTGCGCGATGCCCAGTGCCATGCCGCCAAGAAACGTGCCCCAGAACGACCCCATGCCACCGATGATCACAGCCTCGAACGCGTACAGGAGCAATGCGGGACCGTCTGTAGGCGAAACGGCCGTGCGCATCGAATACAGCGCCGCTGCGACCGCGATCAGCACAAACGCGATGCCCATTGCCAACGCATAGGTCCTGCGGTAGGAGACCCCCATCAGCTGCACGATCTCGCGGTCATCGGAAGTGGCACGGAACGCGCGGCCCAGTGGCGTGCGGCCGAACAGCCACTGCATCGCGAAGGCCAGCACCACGGTGGCGGCCAACGTCACAAGTGGCAGGTAACCGAGCGTGATGCCGGGTGCGACCGTGATGCTTTGCGATTCGAAACTGCCCGTCGCCACCGAGCGCGGATCGGCGGAAAAGACCTGCTGCAGCACGTTCTGGATCACGATCGAAAGGCCGAAGGTGACGATCAGCGAAGGCAGCGGATCGCGGCTGCTGACGCGGTTGAGGATGGCGTACTGCACCGCATAACCCGCGCCGAACGCGATACCGAGCAGGAGAATGAGCGCGACGGCGAGCGGCAGGTGCGCGAAGCCGGTCAGCGCGAACAATACGAACACCAGCAGCACGATGAAATCGCCGTGCGCCGTGTTGGTCAATCGCATCACACCGAATACCAGCGACTGTCCCATTGCAAACAACCCATACAGCGCGCCCAGCAGCACACCTTGCACGATGATGTTGATCAACGTATTCATGTGACCACTCCAAAGTAGGCTTGAGTAATCGCTTCGTCGGATACCTGCGCAGAGAGACCCGATAGCGAGACACGCCCCTCCTGAAAGCAATAGAAGCGCGAAGAGACACGGCGCGCGAGCTGGACGTCCTGTTCGACCACGATGGCGCTCATGCCGTCCGCGACGATCGCGGGCAACGCCGCATAAATCTCGCGCACGATGACCGGTGCAAGGCCGAGAGAGAGTTCGTCGCACATCAGCAGATCAGGATTGCTCATCAATGCACGGCCAATCGCCACCATCTGCTGCTGACCGCCGGACAATGCCGTAGCGGCGTGATGACGACGCTCCTGCAAGGCAGGGAAAAGCGCATAGATGCTTTGCAGATTCCAGCGTCCAGGCCGTTTGCAATATGCGCCGAGCAGCAGGTTTTCCTCAACCGTGAGGCTGGCGAACAGCCGCCGCCCCTCCGGCACCAGCGCAATTCCCTTGCCGACGATGCTCGCCGCAGCCGCACCACCGACGGGTTCGCCCCGGTACACGATCTGTTCGGCACGGGTGCGCAGCAAGCCAGCCACTGACTTGAGGAAGGTCGACTTGCCCGCGCCGTTCGAGCCGATCAGCGCGATGACCTCTCCTTGCGCAACGGTGACGTCGATACCGAACAGCGCCTGAAAGTCGCCGTAAAACGCGGTCAGGCCGCGCGTCTCCAACAGAGCCGACATGATCACGCCTCCAGTCCAAGATAAACACGCCGCACTTCGGGGTCGTCCATCACCACATCAGGAAGGCCCTCAGCGAGCTTCTTGCCGAAGTTGATGACAAGCAGGCGGTCCGCCACCGCGAGCAGAGCGTGTACCACGTGTTCGATCCACACGATCGTCACGCCGTGCTCCTTGACGCGGCGAATTTCGTCGACGAGTTCGTGCGTTTCCGGTTCGGTCAGGCCGCCCGCGATCTCGTCCAGCAACAGCAATTGCGGGTTCGTAGCGAGGGCACGCGCCAGTTCGAGACGCTTGCGGTCGAGTAGCGCGAGTGTCCCGGCGAGCTGGTTGGCGCGCGCCTTGAGGCCCGTGCGTTCGAGCACGTCGACGCAGACGTCATAGGCCGCGTGCTCGGTCAACCTGCCGCCGAAGGTCGCCCCGACCAGCAGGTTTTCGAATACAGTCATGCCGCCGAACGGCCGCGGCACCTGATACGAGCGGCCAATCCCGGCCACGCACCGGCGATGCGGCGGTAGTTGACCGACGTCGGCACCGTCGAATTCGACGCTGCCCTGATCGGGACGCACGTCACCACTGACCAGATTGAACAGCGTGGTCTTGCCGGCGCCATTCGGGCCGAGGATGCCGTAGGTCTCGCCGCGCTCGACCGCGAAGCTCATGTTGTCGGTCACCTGAAGCGCGCCATAGCGTTTCGACACGCCGGTGAGTCTCAGGACACAGTTCATGGCCATGCTCCTTTGCCGTCAGGTCAGGCAATCAGCTTGAGCGGGCCGGAAATCGGCACCATCGGCGCGAGCTGGTTGTTGACGATCGCCAGATCGAAAGGGTGTTTCTGCCCTTTCACCCATTGGCCGCCGACCAGCGGCGTTTTGGCGACGTTCTTGACGGGGCCGCTACCCCATGCGACATGACCCACCAGCGTGTCGAGTTTCGTCGACGCCACGGCATCGCGGATCGCTTCGTTCGAATCGACATCCTTG
>Ga0302231_10001638_pt1 | contig 13649 bp, 9 predicted proteins | sample II_Palsa_N2_2_FD_193522 | JGI IMG/M metagenome (GOLD analysis project Ga0302231, IMG submission 193522) | Peat permafrost microbial communities from Stordalen Mire near Abisko, Sweden - II_Palsa_N2_2 | ecosystem: Environmental > Terrestrial > Soil > Palsa > Peat permafrost | place: Sweden...
GGCGCGCATGGTCTGCGGTCCTCGTATGGTTTGGTCGCCTTGAAGACTGCGCCATGCGCGCACTTCTAGCCACCCACGGCTTCTGTAAGTCGCTGATCCAACGACAGGAAATGTGGGGATACCTCAGCCTCAGACCCTATCGTCGAGGGCTCCGGGTACCATCCGGGAAGCGGGCAATCGCATGCTGCGCCGCTTCTTCGAACGAGCTTGCCAGCTGATTGACATCGGGGCTGACCGTGACGGGCTCCGCTGTTGCCAGCAGTTCCGGAAGTTGCACGGCGATGATGCATGCCTCGGGAAACCGGTGGCGCATTTCCATCGCCACCGAATCCCCACGCTCCCGATACCCGGCCGGGACAGCGCTGACGATGTAGAGCATCGAGACCCCGTTCGGTGTGGCTTCCGGTGGCGGCTCGGCCTCAAAGGCTTCGATGTCATCCATCGTAAGGTGGCGTGCGTCGATGCCGAGGTCGCGCAGGATGCGGACGAGGATTTCCGTGACCAGATCATCCACAGTGGAGCCGAGGCCCACGCAAAGCACCACGGACCCCGGGGCCACAGCCAGTGGCCCCTGCCAGCGGCCACTGGCGTCCACGCGTTGCTGACGCAGAAGATGGCCGAGACTGGAATCTTCGAGGACGGAAACACGACGATTCCAGCGGGAACGCTGGCGCGTCTCGCTGCCGAGCGCATCGATGACCCTTACAATCGCGCTGCGAACCTTGACTTGCTGCCCGGGGCTGATCGCACCCTGGGTCAGATCGATGCGGGCGAGCTGCAAGGCCGGCAGCAGGACCACATCGCAGTACGCGGCGAACGATTTGCGTTTCAGGAAGATGCGCGCGTCGGCAATGATCTCGTCGGCATCGCCCGAGAGCACTCGCTGGTAGAACCGTTGCGGCATCGTCAACGCCGGCGTATCGCCGAGCAGAATGTCCAGCAGGTTCAGTGCCCTGACATGGCGCCCAGCGACCACCAGGCACAGGGTCAGTGGCGTCGACACGATCAAACCGATCGGCCCCCACAGCCAGCTCCAGAAGATCGCCGCGACCACCACCGCCAGCGGCGACAACCCCGTGCTATGTCCATACAACTGTGGCTCCACCAGTTGCGCGGCGACGGTCTCGACCACGGCGTACAGGCCCAGGGTCATCAGCATCAGCGACCAGCCCGGACCGACCGCCGCCGCGAGCACGGTGGCGAGAATCGCCGCGATCCAGACCCCGACATAAGGTACGAACCGCAGTACGGCCGTGAGGGCCGCCCACAACGGCGCATCGGGCAGGCCAATGATCACCAGCCCCAACCAGATCACCGCACCCACACCAAAGTTGACCGCGAACTGCGAGACGAAAAACCGCGACAGGCGCTCGCCGGCATCGTTGATCGCCGCCGTCGTGGCGCGCAGATCCGTGCCGCCGGCCAGGCGGATAAAGCGATCGCGCAAGGCCTCGTGCTCCAGCAAGACAAACAGCAGGACGACCAGTACGATGCCCGCCGTCTGCAGTGGCACCCAGATCGATGAGAGGATCCGCGTGATCACCGCGATCGGACCCGCTGGTGGTGCATGCACTTCGACCGGGATGATGCTGGTCGAAGAAGCCAGGCGCTGTTGAACGTCGGCAGATGCCGCCGGCTCGTCGGTGCTGCGATCGTTGAACTGGCCCATCATCTTGCCCGCTTCGCCCTGCATCAGCTCCATGCGGCCGATGGTCATGCTGCGCAGCGTCTGGGCCTTGGCGTGGATCGTCGCCTCGTATTGTGGAAGACTCCTGGCCAGATGCACGACCTGCGAGCCCATCACCGTCGCCAGTCCCACCAGGAACATGGCCAGCGCAAGCACGGCGATCAGCACGGACGGCGTGTGGCCCAGCCCGAGCCGGCGCAAACCACGCATCAATGGGGCGATCAACAGGCTCAGGATCAGTGCGAGGGTGATCGGAACCAGCACTTCCCTGCCGAAGTACAGCAGCGCCAGCACGGTGGCACTGGCAACAATAGTGATCCCACGATTCGTGGCCGAGGTGACCGGCAACGGATCAGACTCGGAAGACATCGGACAACCCCTCGCCTGTGTGGTTTATGTAGACGTCTTGTAAAAGCTGCCGGCGTGCCATTACTCGATCAAACCGACGCGCAGCTTCAACGCGCCCCGACAGGATCTACCTTAGCAGCCGGCACTGCACAACGGACGCTACATCATCTGATGCAGCACCTTTGACCGCTTGGCGTGGAACCTCGTGTACCGCACCAAAGTCTGCTTCGCCCCTGCAAGCAGATTTTCGCATTGCATCCACCCCGGCTGCCTGCCTCAGTTCATAACCGGGCTGCGCCGCGCAATCATGTCGCGGATAAATGCCAATACGCTGAAGACCAGACAAAGCATGCAGATACCGGCCCATCCGGTGACCGCCCAAACCACTCCGGCGCTTGCTGCACCGACGCCGCCCCCGATGAAGAACACGCCGACGAAGAGACCGTTCAAGCGGCTGCGCGCTTCCGGGTCAAGCATGTTGATGGCGCGTCGACCGAGCGTCTGGTCACCAATGGCGCCTGCATCGATGATGATCGCAGCGGCCACGAGCAAAGCCAGCGCCAGATCCCGATGCGCCACGATGTTCAGGCCAAGCCAGCCTGTGCCGGCAATACCGGCAAGCACGCTTCCGGCGAGCAGGCAGACATGCGCGATGGGCATGCCGACTGCGCTGTAACCACGGTCGCCGGCGCTGCCGGCCAATGGCGCAACAACGGTACCCGCCACGCCGGCAAGTGCGAACAACGCCACGCCGTTACTGCCGAGCGAGAATGGTGCCTGCACCAGACGCAGGGCTATCCCGGTCCAGAAAGCGCCAAAGGCGGCCATCACGATGGCAGCGGAATATGCATAACGACGCAGCACTGCTTCGCGCCGCCAGAGCGTCCATAGCGATGTGACAAGTGCCCGATACGTCTGGCCGCCTGCTGGTTGGCGCAACGGCAGCCAGTGCCACAGCGCGATGGCGAGCAGCGCATCGAGCCCCGCGAGAATGCCGTAGAACGCCCGCCAGCCCAATGTGCCTGCCACCACGCTGGCCAGCGGCCGCGAGAACAGGATGCCAAGCATGACCCCGCTCATGACATTGCCCACCGCACTGCCACGATGATCCGGGTGCGCCATCGCCGCCGCCAAGGGCACCAGGATCTGGATCGCACACGATGTCGTGCCAGCAAGGCAGACAGCGAACAGAAACAGTGACGCTGTCGGCGCCATAGCGGCGAGTGCGAGCATCAACGCACAGCAAGCCAGCGTCATGACGGTGAGCCGACGATTTTCCAGCAGGTCGGCGAGCGGCACGAGGAAAAGCATGCCCACGGCATAACCGAGCTGCGGAAGCATCGCGATCAATCCCGTGAGTGACGCCGGCAGGTGCAATGCCCGGGCGACGGGCCCCGTCAATGGCTGCGCTGCGGTGAGGTTGATGATGATGATGCTCACGGCGAAAGCAAACAGCGCGGTCAAGGGGCCGGTCAATGGGGCTATCGGCGCACGTGCCTCCCCGATGGCGAGATGGTGCGGAGAGTCGAATCGCATCGTGAAGGCCTTTCCAAGCAAGAGGCTTTCGATGTTAAATACACACAGATAATGCAGCAATTGAATAATACTCATAGTTATTATGCACATTAATCAATATCCTTGGACAGGCCAGCCCGATGAACACCCGTGACATAAGCGCTTTCATTGCCGTCGTCGAAACCGGCTCGATCGTGCAGGCGGCCGCGACGATGCATCTCACGCAACCCGCCGTGACACGTCGAATGCAGAGCCTGGAGATGCTGCTTGGCGTCGAGTTGCTGGACCGGCAGTCCAAGCCATTGCGTCCAACCGCAGCTGGACGCGAGGTCTACGAAAAGGGACGCCAGCTGCTGCAGGCCGAGGCGGACCTGATGGCGCTGGTCCGCGAGGATGTCGAGCCATCCGGCGAGCTGCGGCTCGGCATGCCGCCCTATCTTGCCGACATGACGCTTGCCACACCGGTGGATTGCCTACGCAAGTGCTTCCCGCGACTCACCTTGCGCATCCAGACCAGCTGGTCGCAGAGCCTTGTCGAACATATAGAGCAAGGCATGCTGGATGCTGCCGTCGTCGGATTCGCGGAAAACACGGCACCACCGGCTGGCATGACTGCCCACGCATTCAGCCGCCAGCCGATCAAGGTTGTCGCATCACCCGCCCTTAATCTGCGCACGCGGGTCAGCCTGAAGGACCTTTCCGCCTTTCCCTGGGTTCTCAGCCAGAACGGTTGCGGCATGCGGTCCGCACTGCGCCGTTCGATGGAAGCGCAAGGCCTGCCTTTCGACGTCGCGGTGGAAGCGATCGGCGCCGACCTGCAACTGTCCCTGGTATCGCGTGGCGCCGGTGTCGGCATGATTACCGCCGACCTGCTCGCAACGAGTGCGTACCGAGAGAAACTAAAGGTGCTTAGCGTGAGCGACTTCAAGTCCGATATCGTTGCGTGGCTCATCCATCGCCCGTTGCCGCCACGGCTTAAAGCGCCGGTTGCGCTGTTGCTGCAAGAGCTGGAGAAACTGGCGAGCAAGCAACCCGGCGCACCGCGTGCGAAAAAGCAGGCCTGAAATATTCCTGGCCGTCAGCGGATACCGGTTGCTGCAACTTCAACCGCCCCCAAGAAACCGATAGCCCACCCCGGGCTCGGTCTTCAGCCAGCGCGGCGTGACGGGATCGTCGCCAAGCTTCTGGCGCAACTTGCCGAGCACGATGCGCAGGTAATGGGTGTCCTGCACATGTGTGGCACCCCACACTTCGCGCAACACCTGCTGCTGGGTCACCACGCGGCCGCTGTGGCGCAGCAGCAACGCCAGCACGGCGTATTCCTTGCGGGTGAGCGACAGCAGCGCACCGTCCAGATGCACTTCGCGGCGCGCCATGTCGACCGCGAGATGGCCGTCGTCATAGCGTGGCGGCAGCTCCGGTTCGCCGGGGCGGTTGCGCAGCAGTGCCCGCAGGCGCGCCATCAGCTCCTGGATGCCGAACGGCTTGGTCACGTAATCGTTGGCGCCGTGATCGAGCGCGCGCACCTTCTCGTCCTCGGCATCACGCACCGACAGCATCAGCACCGGTACCTGGCTCCACTGGCGCAGTTCGGCCAGCACGTCGTGGCCTTCGCGATCGGGCAGGCCGATATCGAGGATCACCAGATCGGGCGATTGCGTGGCGGCAAGCGCCAGCCCGTCCGCCGCATTGGCCGCCAGCAGCACCTCATAACCTTCCGCACGCAGGCCGATATCGAGGAAACGGCGGATCTGCGCCTCGTCGTCGATCACCAGGATGCGTGGAGCGGCTGAGGTCATGGACTCGTGTCGGGCGGCGGTGGCAGTGGCAGGCTGATGCGGATGGTGGTGCCGATGCCGTCGCCGGGCAAGGCCTCCACGCTACCGCCATGCGCGCCGATCATGCCACGGCAGATCGCCAGGCCCAGTCCGGTGCCCTGTGGGGCCCGATCACCACGTGATACCGAGTAGAACATGTCGAAGATGAGCGCCCGCTCCTCTTCCGGTATGCCAGGACCGCGATCGCTGACGTCGATCAGCAGGCGTTCGCCGTTGCTGTTCACACTGACCCGCACCGGCTCATCCGGCGGCGAGAAACGTGCGGCGTTCTCCAGGATGTTGAACAGCGCCTGCTCGATCAGCGCCGGATGCACATAGAGCAGCACGGGCTCGCATGGCGCCACCGTCTCCACGCGCAGATCGGGAAACAACTTGCGAAGCCTCGTCACAGATGCCGCGACGATCTCCGCGCTGTCGGTCCAGTCGCGGTTGAGCTTAAGCGTGCCGTGGCCGAGCCGGGTCATGTCGAGCAGGTTCTGGATATAGCGATCCAGCCGCTGACCTTCGCCAAGGATGGCCTCCAGCAATTCGCGGCGCTCTTCCGGCGGCAGTTTCTGTTCATAGCTGATCAGCGTGCCGGCCGCGCCGATCATCGAGGCCAGTGGTGAACGCAGGTCATGCGACACCGACGACAGCAGCGCGTTGCGCAGGCGTTCGGTCTCGCCCTGCACGCGCGCGCCTTCGAGTTCATCGGAAAGCCGTGCACGTTCCAGCGCCTGACCGATGTCCTGCGTCATCGCCAGCGCGAGGCTGCGCTGATCCGGATCGGGCTCGCCCATCGCCGGATCGAAACGCAGTGCTACCGCCCCCAGCGGATGGTTTTCGCTGCCCAGCGGCAGCACCCAGCTCGGCGCGCCGTTCAAGGTGTCGGTATAGCGACCGGCCTGCTCGCCATGCCGGTCGCCCCAGTCGGCCGCAGCCAGATCCTGGGCAGACAGCGCGCGTTCCGGCGGCACGCTTGCCGCCACCCGCAACACCTGCTCCGCATCGCGGGCAAGGATGGCCGCATCGCAACGCAGCGCATGTGCCAACGCCTTGCTGCCGACATCACGGATGCCGCTGGCATCGGTGCTGGTGGTCAGTTGCTGGCCCAGCGTAAGCAGTGCACGCGCCTGCACGTGCGCGCCACGCAAGGATTCCACCTGACTGGCCAGTCGCGTGGCGAGACGGCTGCAGACCAGCGCCGCCACCAGGAACAAGGTCACCGCCAGCACGTCGTCGAAGCTGGAAATCTCAAGCGTGTAGCGCGGCGGCGCGAAAAAGTAGTTGTAGCCGAGGAAACACAGGATCGCCGTATAGACGGCCACCGACATGCGCGTGCGCACCGCCACTACCAGTACCGCGGTGAGGAAGATCAGCGACAGGTTCGCCACCGACAGATAGCGGTCGGCGATGAACGCCAGCCCGAACGCAACCAGGGTGGTGAGCGTGGCGTAGATGTATTCGCTGCGCGAACCGCGCGCGGAAGGCTGCGGCAGGCGCAAGCGGCGGCGCGCCTTCGCCCGCTCGCTCGGCGTGGCGATGATGGTCAGCTCAAGATGCGCGCCACGGCGCAGCAGCAACTGGGTCAGCGAGCGGCCCAGCATGCGCGCCACCACCCGCTCGCGGGTGCGGCCGAGGATGATCTGGCCGACGCCCTCGCGATCGGCGTGCGCCAACAGTTCATCGGCGATCGCATGGCCGCGCAGGATGATCGTCTCGCCGCCGAGCCGGCGCGCCAGCCGCATCGCAGCATCCCGCCGCTCGCGCCGTGCAGGATCCAGTCGCGCGCCGGTATCGACGAAAGCAACGCTCCATGGCGCTCCGCGACGCTCGGCGATACGCCGCGCCACGCGCACCAGATATTCGCTCTGCGCATGGCCGTCGATCGCCGCCAGCACGCGGCGGCGCACCGTCATCGCGCTGCCGCGCGCCAGCATGTGCTCGCGCAGGTCGCTGTCGACGTGGCCGGCGATGGTGTCCACCGCCAGCTCGCGCAACGCAGCCAGATTGGTCGGCGAGAAGAACGCGTTGAGCGCCGCCGCTGCTGTCTCCGGCACGTAGACCTTGCCCTGCTTCAGCCGGACGATCAGTTCGCGTGGCGGCAGGTCGACCAGCACGATGTCGCGCGCACGATCAAGGAACACGTCCGGCACGGTTTCGCGCACGGTGACGCCGGTGATGCGCCGTACCTGGTCGTTGAGGCTTTCCAGGTGCTGCACATTAAGCGCGGTGTACACCTCGATGCCGGCATCGAGCAGCTCGGCGATATCCTGCCAGCGCCTTTCATGGCGACCACCCGGCAGGTTGCGGTGCGCCAGTTCGTCGACCAGCAGCACCGCCGGCTTGCGTGCCAGCGCCGCGTCAAGATCAAACTCGGTGAAGTCACGCTCGCTGCCGTCGGACGACTTGTAACGCACCGGGCGGCGCGGCAATACCTCCATGCCTTCCAGCAAGGCCGCCGTCTCAGCGCGACCGTGGGTCTCGACCACGCCGACCACCACGTCCACGCCCTGCCGCTTCAGCTCGCGCGCGGCGGACAGCATCGCGTAAGTCTTGCCGACGCCGGGCGCGGCGCCGAGAAAGATCTTCAGCCGATGGGTGCGCTCGTCGTGTTCGCTGCTCAGCAGGGCATCGGCACGTGCTTCGCGGGATGGTTCACTCATGCGCTGAGGTGTCCGGGAGGTGTCGCTACGTTAGCGCGATCAGCTGCCGTGCGTCTGCGGTGCATCCAGCGCCAGGTTGAGCTCCAGTACATTGACCCGCGGCTCGCCGAACACACCGAGCTGGCGGCCGCGGGTGTATTCGTTCACCAAAGCCTGCACCTGTGAGGTGCTGAGCCCGCGCGTCTTCGCCACTCGCGCCAGCTGGTACTGCGCTGCCGCCGGGCTGATCTCCGGATCGAGGCCGCTGGCCGAAGCGGTGACAAGATCCACCGGCACCGGCTCGGTGTTGCCCGGATCGGCGGCACGCAGCGCGGCGATACGCTGCTTCGCCGCGTCGGTCAGCGCCGGATTGGTCGGCCCCAGATTGGAGCCACCTGAGTTTGTACCGTTGTCCGCCTGCGGCGTGGTCGCCGACGGACGGCCCCAGAAGTACTTCGGGTCGGTGAACGACTGGCCGATCAGCACGGAACCGATCGGCTTGCCATCCTTCACGATCAGGCTGCCGTTGGCCTGTCGCGGAAAGACCAGCTGGGCCAGCCCGGTGGCCACCAGTGGATAGGCGACGCCGGTAATCAACGTCATCAGCAGCAACATCATTAATGAATTACGTATCAACCTGCTCATTGCATCACCACCAGTTGTAAATCAAAGAAACTAACGGGTCATCAGTACCGTCTTGCAGACGAACTCCGCTCAAAAATGAAAGATGATGTCACCCGACAGAATCGTCTCGCGGGACTTGTTCGGAGCTATGCCCGCATTCGAATTTCCGTTGAACGCATCGCCGTTCAGAGAATGGTAGGTAGCGATTTCCGGCCGCACTTCGAGTTGCGGCGAGAAAAAGTGTTGCCAACCAAGCGCGAAGTTCACATAACGAGTTGCCACGCCCGTACGTTGGCCATTCTTGTCCCAGTAGTACTCGGGCCGGAACGAAAAGTTGTCCATGGGATCTGGGCTATAGTTGAGATAGGCAACGGTGGCCAGCGTGCTGGCCCGGCACGTCAACTCCGTAGCGTTGCGGCAGATGGCCAGATCGGGGGCGTTGTACGGGATGAATCGTGACGAGAACGGCGCGCCTCCGTTGGCATAGATGGTTTGCACATCGCTATTGAGTGCATTGGGAACGCGGTTCTCATAAAGGTCATAGGCCTCGTAAGAAACATGCCAATGCTCATCGAACGTATGGTAGAACGTGAAGCCATACCACTGCAGATTGTTGTAACCATATCTTCCCGAGTTGATTGCATCCGCACACGGCATGATGGCGGTCTTGCCATCGTCGCTGAGATAGCGAACGCATGCCGACACCGACGGCATCGCACCCGGATCCGTCTTGAAGGTCGAGTTCGGATAGAGCGGGTTGTATCCAACCTGGCCGGGGCCGGTGCCCGGGACGTTCGGATACGGGTTGTTCAGCGTCTGAGTCAAGTGCGTCGGAAATGCCTCGGTACCGTCGGTCACGCCGAGTAGCACGGTCCAGTTCTTGTTGACAGCCAAGGTACCTTCCAGGCCGGTGTTGGTGTAGTTATCGAAAGAATAAGTCATCGAATGCGTGTACATGTAGTTGTTTGGCGCGAGCTGCGCTTCGATATCCGGTATGGAAATGAAGCGTCCGAAACGCAGCATCAGACCGTCGGCAACCCAGGGAATGTAGATTTCGCCATACATCATCGGGAAGTCGTAGCCATTGACCTTGTTTTCGTCCAGCAATTGGTAGCTAGCCAACCCATACGACGTGGTGTAGCGGTAGTTTTCGCCATACAACACCGAAAGGCGCATGCCCCAATCGATGTGGTCGGTCTGCACCGTGTCGGGGAAACGGTCCAGATACAACACGAACTGGTCAAATTCCAATGTATTAGGCGTATACACATACGCCGCTGGTGCATTGCCACCGGGCTTCGTCGTACTCGTGCTCAGGTTGCCGCCACCATTGACCCAGCCATAGAGCTGGAAATTGTTCCGAGTGAGCCATTCGCCGAATGCAGTGTCGCCCAGTGCAGTCATCAACGGACTATCGACCGAATTAGGGCGTGTCACACCGAGTGATGTGGTTCCGCCGTAGGGCCACTCGGTAAACGGCATGGGGGGCGTTGTCTGCGCGGCCGGCGCCCAATCTGCCCGCCTCGATGCAGGTGCCTTCGGGTCCGAGGGGGCGGCTGGCTGGCCCCACTCGAGCTTGTAGTAGTTCGTCAGGCGCTTCCAGAAACTCGTTCCCAGGTAGTCATTGAGGCAGTCGAAATTCTTGTAGGGGTCGCAATTACTGCTACCCAGCGGTACTTGTGCCGGTATCGATGCCGACGCGGTGACCGCCGACTGTGGCGCTGCCATCGCATACCCGGTCGGAATCATTGCCAACAAAACAGCGGCAGCCAGTGTTTTCTTGTACTGCATGGTTTTTCCTTGCACTCCGGCAACACCGGACTTTCTTCGATTGAGATGGTTGATGAAAACCGCACGATGCGGCTGTCAGATGCCGGCGTATCCGCCAAGCACATAGTCGTCCTCGACACTGCTTGCCCCGTCAGGGGGGCTTGCCGCAGCGATGGTGACCGTGGCTGGTTCGCTGCGCGGCCGCAGCGGCAGCGCGATCACCACGTCGCAATCGGAGTCGTTGGCCGACAGGCGCAGCTCCATGTCGGGATGGGTGTCGTCAGGAAGGGATACAGAAAGCTTCAGCGTTTGCATGACATAGCTCCATGAAGAGAAACCATCATCCCAGCGGGGCCCGGATCCACATTCGGTGATGCAGGAGGCTGCCGAGAAGCGATTCCGGCCTTCGCCGGAATGACGAGCAAAAAGAAATCAGGCCAGTCCGCACAGGACCAGCAACATGTCGATAAGCTTGATGCCGAGAAACGGCACCACGATGCCGCCCAGGCCGTAAATAAGCAGGTTGCGGCGCAGCAGCGCACCGGCGCCGAGCGCGCGGTACTTCACGCCCTTCAGCGCCAGCGGGATCAGGAAGATGATGATCAGCGCATTGAAGATCACCGCCGACAGGATCGCGCTCTGCGGCGTCGCCAGGTGCATCACGTTGAGCGTGTTGAGCGCCGGATAGGTGGTCGCGAACGCGGCGGGAATGATCGCGAAGTACTTGGCAATGTCGTTGGAGATCGAGAACGTGGTCAGCGAGCCACGGGTGATCAGCATCTGCTTGCCGATCTCCACCACCTCGATCAGCTTGGTCGGGTTAGAGTCGAGATCGACCATGTTGCCGGCCTCTTTCGCGGCCTGCGTGCCGGTGTTCATCGCTACCGCCACGTCGGCCTGGGCCAGCGCCGGCGCATCGTTGGTACCGTCGCCGCACATCGCCACCAGCCGGTTCTGCGCCTGGATATCGCGGATCAGCTTGAGCTTGGCTTCCGGCGTGGCCTCGGCGAGGAAATCGTCGACGCCAGCCTCCGCTGCAATAGCGGCAGCCGTGAGTGGGTTGTCGCCGGTGATCATGATGGTCTTGATGCCCATCCGGCGCATCTCGGCGAAGCGCTCCTTGATGCCGCCCTTGACGATGTCCTTCAGCTCGATCACGCCCAGTGCCCGCGGACCTTCGGTGACGATCAGCGGAGTGGCGCCGCGCCGCGCGATGTCCTCGGCCATGCGCTTGACCAGCGGCGGCAGGTGGCTGTTCTGCGCCTCCAGATGTTTCTCCACGGCATCGAGTGCGCCCTTGCGGATCTGCCGCGTACCAAAATCGACGCCGCTCATGCGGGTCTGCGCGGTGAACGGCACGAACTGTGCGTGCATCGCCTCGAGCTGCTGTTCGCGCAAGCCGAAGTTCTCCTTCGCCAGCACCACGATGCTGCGACCTTCTGGTGTTTCGTCGGCCAGCGAGGCCAGCTGCGCGGCTTCGGCCATGATCTTTTCATCGATGCCCGGCGCCGGATAAAACGCCACCGCCTGGCGATTGCCCAGGGTGATGGTGCCGGTCTTGTCGAGCAGCAGCACGTCTACGTCGCCAGCCGCTTCGACTGCACGGCCGGAGGTGGCGATCACGTTGGCGCGGATCATCCGGTCCATGCCAGCGATGCCGATCGCCGACAGCAGTGCACCGATCGTGGTCGGGATCAGGCATACCAGCAGCGCGATCAGCACCGTGAGAGTGATCGGATGGCCGATGCCCGCCGCCTGCACGCTGTAGATCGAATACGGCAGCAAGGTGGCGCAGGCCAGCAGGAAGATCAGCGTGAACTTCGCCAGCAGGATGGTCAGCGCGATCTCGTTCGGCGTCTTGCGCCGTTTGGAACCTTCCACCATCGCGATCATGCGGTCGAGAAAACTCTCGCCCGGATTGCTGGTGATGCGCACCACCAGCCAGTCCGACAACACCTTGGTGCCGCCGGTGACCGCGCTGCGGTCGCCGCCGGATTCGCGGATCACCGGTGCGGATTCGCCGGTGATCGCGCTCTCGTCCACGCTGGCTGCACCGACCACCACTTCACCGTCACCGGGAACCTGCTCGCCGGCCTCGACCAGCACGTGATGGCCGGTACGCAGTTCACTGGATGGCATGAAGGTAATCGTTGCATTGCGATCGGCCGATGCCAGCTTCTTCGCGATCACATCCTTGCGCGAACTGCGCAACGCATTGGCCTGCGCCTTGCCGCGGCCTTCCGCCAGCGCCTCGGCAAAATTCGCGAACAGCAGGGTGAACCACAGCCACAGGCTGACCCAGAAGATGAAGCCGGTCGGCGCCTCGCCGTGGCCGGCGAGCGCCTGCACCCACAGCAACGTGGTCAGCACGCTGCAGACGAAGACGACGAACATCACCGGATTGCGGAACTGTAACCGGGGCGACAGCTTGCGGAACGAATCGGCCATCGCCGTGAGAACCAGCTCGCGGCTGAAGCCACTCGCTGCTTGAGTTTGTGCGGTCATGATTCAGTGTCCCGACATCAGGGATTCGGCGATTGGCCCCAGGGCCAGTGCCGGAAGGAAAGTCAGCGCGCCGACCACGACCACCACGCAGGCCAGCAGCGTGATGAACAGCGGCGTATGCGTCGGCAAGGTGCCGGCTGATTCGGGTACGTGGCGCTTGGCGGCGAGCGAGCCGGACATTGCCAGCATCGCGATGGCGAGCGGGAAACGTGCGAGGAACATGCAGATGCCGAGCAGTACGTTCCAGAACGGCGTGTTCGCCGAGAGACCGCCGAACGCACTGCCGTTGTTGTTGGAAGCCGAGCTGACCGCGTAGAGGATCTCGCTGAAGCCATGCGCGCCGGGGTTGGCCACGCCCGCCACACCCGCCGGCACCATGACCGCGATGGCCGTGCCGATCACCACCAGCGCACATGGCAGCAGCACCGCGAGGCTGGCCATCTTCATCTCGTAGGCTTCGATCTTCTTGCCGAGGTATTCCGGCGTGCGACCCACCATCAGCCCGGCGATGAACACCGCCACCACCGCGAAGGCGAGCATGCCGTACAGACCCGAGCCGACACCGCCGAAGATCACCTCGCCGAGCTGGATCAGCCACATTGGCACCAGGCCACCGAGCGGGGTCAGCGAGTCGTGCATCGCATTGACCGCACCGCACGACGCTGCCGTGGTGATCGCCGCAAACAGGCCGGACGCGGCGATGCCAAAGCGGGTCTCCTTGCCCTCCATGTTGCCGCC
>Ga0302231_10001653_pt1 | contig 13575 bp, 14 predicted proteins | sample II_Palsa_N2_2_FD_193522 | JGI IMG/M metagenome (GOLD analysis project Ga0302231, IMG submission 193522) | Peat permafrost microbial communities from Stordalen Mire near Abisko, Sweden - II_Palsa_N2_2 | ecosystem: Environmental > Terrestrial > Soil > Palsa > Peat permafrost | place: Sweden...
CAGCCCCGCCGCGTCCACCTCCAGGAGCTCCACGCACCGCTCGGTGAGCGCGTGCAGAAACTCCATCAGGTCAAACCCGGCGACCAGGGTATCCGCCAGCTCGACGAACACCTGCGCCAAGCGCTCATCCACGGTTGCCGCCATAGATGACACAGTAGACCCGGAACCGTCAGGAGCGCCTCGTGCACATCGGCCTGTCAGGCACCCGGCCCACAATCCGGATCAGGCTCCAGATGCAGCCTGCGGTTCACCACATCGTCGGCGGCATCGCCCAGCACGGCGCCGACGGCGAACGCGTGCGCCCGCAGCCGGACGAACGCCTCCGCCAGGTCCACATCCAGCTGCACCGAGATCATCCCGATCGCCTGGTACACCTCAGCGCGCTTGTCCGACAGGCCATCCGGTGGCCGGTATTCCGGCGACCCGCTGATGCCGGCCGCGGTATCCAGCACCATCTGCAGCGCGATATCGGCGAACACCAGCAAGTCCGCCAGCTCAGCGGGCATCAGCGGACCGGGGCGCGAACGGTACATCGAGAGCACCCCGACCTGGATCGCCCCGGCCTGCAAGGGAACCGCGAACAGGGCCCGCACGCCGGCTATCACCGCTGCTGACACAAAAACCGGCCAGCGCGCTGCGGCCGACTCCAGGTCCGGGATCAGCGTCGGTGCCCCGAACGCGAAATCCTGCCCACCCGGCCCCTCGCCGATCGTGAACTGCAGCTCCTCCAGCCGGGCACACAGGTCATCGGAGGCACACAGCGGCTCGCGGGCCATCACGCCGCTCGTCGCCGTCACGCCCGCGCCGTCAACCCCGAGACAGCGGACCGCAGCCCGGCACAGCGCCGCCAAAGACTCCGGGCCATCCCCCTCATGGGCAGCGGCGATGCGCGCCCATACCCTGGCCGTCCGTTCGCCCGCCACCTGTCACCCTCCGGTCACGGTCAGATCACCGCAGGCAGAGCCGCACGAGCGGTGACCGGGGCGGCTGCCCGCGACTGTTCCGCGATCCGGGCCGCATCTTCCACGCAAGCGTGGACGGGCAGCACATCGGCGAGACGCGTAGCGGTCGGGACCAGCAGCGCCTGCCGCTGTGGCGCAGCCAGCAGGAGCTCGCCACCGGCGGCGCGGGCATGCTCACGCGCGAGCATGAGCGCCCCCGGGCCACTGGCGTCAACAAACTTCAGGCGAGCCAGGTCGACGATGACCACGGACCCACCTGCTGCGCCGGCAGAAAGCGTGGCCGCGACGGTCGCGGCATCCATGACGTCAAGCTCCCCGCCCAGCATCACGACAGCCTGCCCGCCGCAGTCACGGGTACTCAAATCCGCGCTGAACATGGGCGCGCCCTCCTGCTCCGGCAGCAAGGCGTGGTCCTGACCCGGCGGCTAGTTCGCCAGCAACTTTCTTTGGCTGACACTACGCTGGATGCCGGCTCATGTCCTTTCGGATAGGGCGGGCGGTCTGCCTGAGCTGGCGTTGCGGTCTCAGCTAAGTTAGCCCGCGGTCGGCCGCGAACAGCATCCCGCGCAGCACCGGCCCGTAATCCGGGTGGAACTGGCCACCGAGCGCGGCGACAAGCTCCTCTCCCGTGCCTTCCGGGTGCTGCTCGCGCCATTCCGCCACGGCGGCGCGGGCCCGCTCCGGATCTTCGGGGCTGTCCTCGCGGAACCTAACGGCCTGCCCTCCAGATCGGCCCGGATCTTCTCAGGGTCGGTGCTGATCAGGAGCCAGCCGGGAACCCTCGCGGTGTCGTCCTGGCGGGTCACCTGGATATTGCCCTCGTTGAGGAGCACGAATTTGTGCCGGGGGAACGTCTCCCGGAGCGCTTGGACCTGGGCGCGGATGTCCGGCTGCGGTGCCGTTCCGGGTCACTGCCCGATTGCATTTCGTCACTTCCTCCACAGCGTGCGCCAAACGCTCGGCGCCCCGCCGGTCCTCGCGGACTGACGGGCCGCCGTCATGTATGGGCTTGGATGCCGCTGCGACTGTTCATACGAGGAAGAACGTCCCGTGGCTGCCGGGACTGGTGGAGGCACTGGCGGCCGGCATCATTGACGTCGCCATTACCTACGGGCTCATCCCGGAGCCGCCCGGGATCGCGACGGAGGTGTTCTGCGCCGAGGTCCTCCTGGCCAGGTTGGGGGCGAGCCACCGCCTGGCCGCCCAGGACGAGATCGCGAACCGCCTGGGCGGCGGGGTCACGCTCGTGGTCACCCGTGGTCTTGTTCCCCGCCGGCCCGGAATGGTCCCTCGCCGGCCTTGGCCGAAGGAGGCAACGTCAACGCCACCCAGGCGGCCCTGCCCGCCGTCCGGGTCAGGTTCACGGGATTCGTCAGGGCTTAGGCCCTGCTGACAGCAGTGCTCACCGGCCAGTGGCTCAGCGACCATCCTGGCCCCGCAAGCAAGACCATGACGATCAATCCCTATTGGCTGCCGACGATGGCGGTGCGGATGAGGTCGGTGACCTCTTTGGGGTGGGACAGCATGACCAGGTGGGAGGACTCGATCTCGATGGTGGTCATGCCGGCGCGCTGGTAACCAAACCGCTCGACGTCGGGGTTGATGGTGTGATCGTTGATGGCGACCGATCCCCAAGCCGGCTTGGTTTTCCAGGCCGCGGCGGTGGCCTTCTCGGTGAAGGCCACCCCGGCCAGCGGCCGCTGCCCGATGGCCAGGACCTTGGCCAGGTCGGGGTCGACGTCGGCGGCGAAGATGTCCGGGAATTTGGCCACGTCGACGTAGACGTCGGTGCCGGGCTGGTCCGAGCCGTCGATGGGGAAGGTTTTGTAGACCAGGCCGGCGGCGAGCGGGGAGTCGGGGAAGCGTCCCTGCAGCTCCCCGAGGCTCTCGCCTTCTTCCAGTGCGTAGGCCGACAGGTAGACCAGCGCGCGGACGTTGGGCTCGGTCCCGGCCACGGTGATGACGGCGCCGCCGTAGGAGTGGCCGACCAGGATCACCGGGCCGTCGATCTGGCGGATGGCCGACGCGATGTAGGCGGCGTCACCGAGCAGGCTCCGGTTCGGTACCGCCGGGACCACGACGGGCAGGCCGTCGGCGAGCAGTTCGGGAACGACGGCGGCGAAGCTGGACGCGTCGGCGAAGGCGCCGTGCACCAGGACGACGGTGGGCTGAGTATCGGGCATGATCGTGCTCCATCTCTGTCGGGATAGCGGCCTGCCGGGGAAATGCGGGCTGCGGGCAGGCGTGCTTACTGGTCGTGCAGCGCGGCGTGCAGGAACTCCCCGCCTTGAGCGGTGGCGGCCAGGGCGGCGTGGGTGTCGCGCATAGCGTTGACCATGACGAAGTCGTGAATGATGCCCTGGTATCGGACAGCGGTGACCGGCACGCCGGCCTGGCGGAGCTTGGCGGCGTAGGCCTCGCCCTCGTCCCGCAGCGGGTCGGCCTCGCCGACGATGATCATCGCGGGCGGCAGCCCGGCCAGGTCCGCCAGGCTGGCGCGCAGCGGCGAGGCGGTGATCTGCGCCCGGGCGGCCGGGTCGGTCGTGTACTGGTCCCAGTACCACTGCATGCCCTGGCGGGTCAGCCAGTAGTGGGTGGCGAACTGCTGGTAGGAGCCGGTGTCGAAGCTGGCGTTGGTGACGGGGTAGTACAGCAGCTGCGCTGCGATGTGCGGGCCGCCGCGCTGCTTGGCCATGATCGTGATCGCCGTGGTCATGTTCCCGCCGACCGAGTCTCCCGCGACTGCGATCCGGGCCGGATCCAGGCCCTGCTCGGCGCCGTGCCCGGCGATCCACTCCAGGGCGGCGTAGATCTCCTCCAGGGCGCTGGGGTACTTCGCCTCGGGCGACAGACTGTAGTTCGTGAATACCGCAGTGGCGCCCGCCCGGGTGGCCAGCTCGGCGACCAGCCGGCCATGGGTGTGGGCATCGCCGAATACCCACCCTGCGCCGTGGGTGAACAGCAGCACCGGCAGCACACCAGACGCGCCCTGCGGCCGGAACAGCTTGATCGATACCTGCCCGGACGGGCCGCCGCCGATCGTGAGGTCGGTGATGTCTACCGGCGGGGCCGGGATGTCGCCGTCCTGGACCGAGTCGACTATCTTGCGGCCCTGGTCGACCGGCAGTTCATACAGTTGCGGCGGCTTGGCGTTCGCGTCCGCGAACTGCTGCGCGGCCGGCTCGAGAACGGGCTTGATCTCAGTCATGTACCTTGCTCCTTCAGTGCGGACTAACGGGGCGGGCAAGTGCGGCAGCAGCGCCCGTATGGCGCCAGGGGATGCGGTGCCTGCTGGTGACGCTAGGTCGGCCGCTCAGGCCACGGAATAGCCGCCGCAAAAGGCTGCACTCTCGGCACGAAAGGATGCATAAGCAGCACGCTGATGGAGCGCAAGCCGGGACGCGCGAGGAGTGGCTCGAGCGTGCTCTGCATGCAGATGTTGATGCCTGGTGCGCAGACCTGCGCTCTGGGCCGCGCTCACCCGGAGCGATCGGGCCTAGCGTCATAAGGGCCAGGTTTCATGCCTGCCACAGCCGGGATGGCCGGTCACTACTCGGACGTAGCAGGGCGGCGATGAGCGTAGCCGGAGAATGGGACGATGGACGGGGGCTGGTGGTGTTCATCCACGGCCTGTGGATGAACGCCAGCTCGTGGGACCCGTGGGCCGAGGAGTTCGACGGCAACGGCTACGACAGCATCACCTACCGGTGGCCGGGTGAGACCACGGCCCCGGATCGTCAGCAAATCCTCGAGACCGTCCGCGTCCGCGACCTGACCGAACAGCTGACCGGCATCATCGGCACACTCGGCAGGCCGCCCATCGCGATCGGCCACGGGATCGGCGGCCTGCTGGCTCAGGTGCTCGTCGGCCAAGGTTCGGTCAGCGCGGCAATCTCGCTGACCCCCGTGCCCTGTGGGCTGCCAGTCGCCACCGCTGCCGTCCGGCTCACCCGGAACTCCCCGGGCCTCGCCTGGGCCACAACCCGAGCCCGGCCGGTGACGCCCTCGCTCACGCGTTTCGAGGAGGCGGTCGCGAACTCCGTACCTGCCCCTGAGGCTCGCCGCCTGTTCGACCAGTACGCCATGACCGCCCATCCGCGCCCACTGATGCGGTCGCTGATTCGGCCGACCGTGCCTCCGCGCTGCGGTGATCATGAGCGCAGAGTCCCGCTACTGCTTATCGCGGCGGGCCGCGACAAGCTGGTCAACGAGGCCAGCGTTGGCGCCTTGCACCGGCGTTACCGCCGCAAAGAACCGGATGCGGTCACCGATTACAAGGTTTTCCCTGACCGGGCGCACTCTCTCATCGTGGACTCTGGCTGGCACGCGGTGGGCTATTACTGTCTGGATTGGCTCACAGCAAATGGCCTGTGATATCCACGGACGTGCGTCCGTCGGCCGACGGCAGGTGCAGCTGCCGCCACTCACGCGGCGATAGTCCGTATGCGCTGCGGAATCGCCGGGCGAAGTGAGTGGCGTCGGAAAAGCCCCACCGGCGAGCAATAGCTGCGATCGTCATAGCGGAAGTCCCGCCGCTGAGCTGGGCGCGCGCACCCTCCAGGCGCGCGGCGATGATCCACTGGCTCAGCGGGACCTGGTTGGCGGCCGACCACGCGTTGTACAGCGTCCTGACCGAGACGTTATGCGCCAGCGCGATGCTCTCCGCGTTGAGGTCGGGGTCGGTGAGGTGCGCGTCGACGTACTTCGAGACGCGTAGATAGAGGGTGTCGTGCAGTACTCGCTGGCCGAGCTCGCCTTGCGCGGCGGTGGTGATGAGAGCTCGTACCAGCTCGATCGTGGCTACCCGGAGCATCGCCTTCTCAGGGCCGAGCTCAGCGTCGTCGTTACCCTCGCACAAGTTAGCCACGTGGGCACGGACCAGCTGATACACCGGGCTGGTGCTCAGATGAGGGACCGCCTTGCGCACCAGGTCCACCGGGAGGCCGAGGCGGTCGTAGTCGATAAGCACCAGTTTGGTGCCCCCGCCACCGGGCCAGGACGCCTCGCACGTGCTCGTCCCATCGGTCAAGGAGAGGTCGCCGGGCTCCAGAACCTGGTCCGTGTCGAGGTGCGTGAAGGCCGTGACAATCCGCAGCTGAAAGCCGAGTCCGATCCGTTCCGGGGCCGCGGCGCGAAGTTGTTTCGGCCCCCGGGTAATGCCAAGCCCCGAGCCCACGATCCGGGTGATATGCGTGCCTGGTCCCAGGTCCCAGTAATCGAGGCGGTGGCCTACCTGACCCCTGGAGGTCTCATACCGGAATATGGCCGGAACATCGGTGTCGGCCAAGGCGGCGTTGGTGGCCTCGATCCGGTCACCCGTTGGCAGCGCCCGAGTATCGAGCAAAAATGCCATCTACGCCCGCCTCCTTCCGGTCCCCGTGGTCGGCGTCGGCAGTCTCGACCGTATAGCTCACGCCGCTCCTCGACGGTGCTCCTCCTGCCGACCTCGGTGCTGACTGTGACACATCCGATACAGCTTGGTCGATCGAGCCGACTGTCATTGGCAGGCTCAGGACTGAGCAGCCTTGACCGTGAGTCACGGGCGGACGTAGCTTCAAACAGGGAATCTATTGTCAAGCTCGGGGCCCTCGAAACAACGGCCGGGGTTAATCAGATTGTGTGACGCTACGCCCCGAACCCCGCAGGCACGGGACAAGGAGGGTCCGTGGCCGTTCTCACCGAAACGCCCATCTTTTTTTGGCGTGCTCTGAATATATTTAGCGCGCACTTTGCCCGTGATGATTCGGTCACGCGACCGGAAACACGCACTTAGCCGCCCCATGGCACTACTTTTCGACACGAGCGCGTTTCCCGCCGGCGAACGCGATGACGCGCTGACCGATTTCTTCTCGGCAGCGGGCGTGCCGATCCGGGCCACCCACCGCGAGCAGGCAAATTATTCTGTACACCACTATTGGAGATTCGGCGCCAACGACTTGTTCCTGGCCCGGGGAGCAGGTCTTCGCTTGGCACGGGGGCCACACGAGGTGCGCGTCGCAGCACCGGAAGCGATCCGCGTCGGGTACCAGGTCAACGGCCGCTACAAGCTCTCCACGGGCAGCCACGACGAGTCCCGGAGCACCGGCCATCTGAACTTCACGGATCTGACCCAGCCGTGCGAGTTCACGCAATACGGCCAGCAGGCCGGCGCCATGTCGTTCCAGGTCGGCTACGACCAGCTTGGATTCTCGGTCGAACTAGTGCGGGATGCGGGCCGTGTCCTGCAGAGCAGTCCGCTCTACGGTTTGCTGCAAAGCCACGTGGCCCGGCTGTGCCACACCCCGGATGCGCTAGCGCAGGGGCCGGCAGGCACGCTGCTCGGCGATGCCACGATCGACCTCGTACGCGCCATGATCGCAAGCACTGCGCCAGCCGAGTCCAGTCGCCGCGCTGCCGCTATCACGAACGAGACGATGCACGCCCAGATCATCACCTATCTCCGGACCCATCTACGAGATCCCGGTCTCGGGGCAGAGCAGATCGCGAGTGACCTCCACATCTCGGTCAGGCACCTCTATCGGCTGTGGGCAAACAGGGACCTGACTCTCGCCGAATGGGTCATGGCCGAGCGCCTCGAAGGCGCCAAGCACGCCCTTGCCGGACAGCCTGCCCAATCAACAACGATCCGTGCCGTGGCCCGGGCATGGGGCTTCGCCGACTCTACGCACTTCAGTCGCCGTTTCCGTGAAACTTACGGCACGTCACCCGATGACTGGCGCCGAGCCAATAGCCCTGGTCACGCCGCGCCACGCTAGCTGCCCCGGGAGCGTACGGACGAGCGATCAGGCCGGCGCACCCCGCGCCGACCGCGGCGGAGATCGCCGACCGGCTGCTCCCGGTCGGGAAGCCGGCGGGCGTCGATTCGATTGTGACTGACAAGCCCGTCGGGAACATGGCCGGATGCCCACCGATCGGCGAGGTCATCACTGCTGCGGTCACCTAACGGCTCACCTACGGTGAGCCGCCGGCCATCGACGACCAGGACCGGCCGTTGTTCGCCTACGGCCAGTGCATCCACGATGTGTGCTCCCGTCGTGTCCGCTTGGACGCGGGGCAGTATGTGGCCGGCTTCGACGATGCCGGGGCTGGTGTCTTTACCAGGTCGGATGCAAGGGGCCCAATACTTTCGGCCAATTGGGGAAGGGCTGAGCCACGTGCGTCGGGAGCGCGAAGAGCCCGGGAGCGATCGATTGATCCTGCCAACATCCATGAGGAGGTCCGCACCATGTCAACGGAGAAGCAAAAAGAGGCTGCACGGCGGAACATCGAGAAGGCTCGTGAGGTGCAGAGCGAGCGTGCTCACGGAGAAGATGTCCCCCGCAGTTCGGAGGGCATGAGCACCGCAGAAAAGGATCGGCTGGCTGACGCGGAGTTCGCCTTCCCCGAGGAACGCAAGGAACCCCTCAGCGACGCGACGCACGTGCGGAACGCGATCGCGCGGTTCGATCAGGTCGAAGGGGTTACCGACAAGGAGCGGGACCAAGCCTGGGAGCGGATCCGGGCAGCGGCCAGCAAGTACGGCGTCGACGTCTCGGAGGATGACTGGCGCGACCTGCCCGCGGGAGGCAAAGGAAGGAAGCAATGAGGTTAGCGTTCAGCCAGAGCAGGCCAGCTCACCGGCAGGGCGGACGAAACCAGCCAGGCACGCGGCGGCGGAACGGATCGCGTTAGCCGAGCGCTGCGCTGGCGGCCGCCGCCCTCACCGCCGCGGGCGCCGAGGTGCTCCGCGGCGACCTGGACGACCTGGACACCTGCGCGCCGGGGCCGCCAGCTCCGACGGGGTCGTCCACCTCGCATTCATCCACGACTCCGCCCCTCCTCAGTCCGGTCGGGCGGTTCGGGGACGTCGGCGGGAGCCTGCGAGGCGGCCGGACACCGCCCAGTTCGGCCACGCCCCGCCGAATCGCGTTATTGCCGCGGCCCGTTGCTGGTGAGGGCAGCACTTCCTGGTTCCCGGCGTGATGGTGCGGGCGGCTGGCTGGTGCCGGCGGGACGGGCGGGGCGGGCGGGCAGCGCGGCCAGTGCGAGCAGGCCGCCGGCGGCGGCGATGGCCCCGGTGGCCAGGCCGAGGTCCATACCGCTGATGAACGCGCTGCGGGCCAGGTGCGCGAGTGCTGCGCCGAGGGGTCCGCCGACGTGTACGGCGACGCCGAGTGCCCCGCCCACGGAGCCGAGGATTGTGGTCAGCACGGCCGGCGGGAGGTGGTAGGGAGCCAGCGCGATGGTGATGTGGTCCTGGTAGCGGGTGGCCAGCAGGCTGCCGATGACTGCCACCCCCAGTGCTCCCCCGATCTGCAGCAGCGCGGAGGATTGGGCCAAGGGCGATGCCTACCCCGCTCGTCCCGGCCCAAAAACCGATCGCCCGTTGCCGCTCCGCTGGATCGCTGAACATGTTCGTGATGATCGACAGTGTGGATGGCATGATCAGCGCCCCACCGATGCCCATGCTGGCCCGGGCGGCGATCAGCATGCTCACCGAGCCGGAGAACGCCGCCCAGGCCGAGCCGGCCGCGAACGCCGCCAGGCCCGCCAGGAGCGGACGCAGGGGCGGCGGAAAGAGGAGCTGTTCTTCCGGCCATGACTTCATCGCACTCAGGGCCGGTGACGCCAAGGAGGGCCCAAGGTCCCAGCCCAGCCTGGCTAGTGCCTCCATATGCGCGTCTGACCGCGGCAGGTCATGACGCTGCGGCCGGGTGCGGGCGGGCCGTACGGGAGCAGGACCTGAGTCCTTCTGCGCGCTCCCCCGGACCGCCCTGGCCTGCCCGTACGACCAGAGCAGCCTTTAGAGTACGAGAGGCGGCGATGGCGTATCACGATCTGCCTTCCGCCCGGTGCCAAGGTCGGCCCGGGTGGGCATACCGGCCATGGCGATACCGGCGGCCCATGAGCAGCGTCGCAGGTGCCGTAACCACACGGTTCCTGATTCACCCGACGGGGCAAGGAAGCAGGAACATGAACGCCCGGACAATCGGCGTCGTGCGAGAGAGTACCCGGGGTGAGCAGCGCGTCGCGCTGGCGCCAAACGCCGGCCTGGATTGCCCCGATCCCCTCGCGGCAGGCTGACCTCACAGGCATGCAATGAGACTGCCGCCGACAGGCCCGGGCCGGGCGGTCACCCCGCGGGCAAGGCCGGACGGACGACCACGGCTGCGCGGCTGGATCCATGCCGCCGCAGCGCCGGTGGTCCTGGCCGCGGGTATCGTCCTCACGTGGCGTGCGCCGACGGCGCCGGCGGCGGCAGCCGTGGGCGTCTTCGCGGCCGCTTCAGCCTGGCTGTTCACCGTCAGTGCCCTTTACCACCTGGGCAGGTGGCCGCCCCGTGTGCGGGTGATCCTGCGCAGGATTGATCACGCCGACATCCTGTTCCTCATCGCCGGCACCTACACGCCCGTGGCGGTCCTCGCGCTGCACGACGGCACCCGTGTCGCCATTCTGGCCGTGGTCTGGGCCGGCGCCGCACTCAGTGCCGTGTTCAGCGTCGCCTGGACCGATGCGCCGCGGTGGGTGTACGTCCCGATTTACGTGGGCCTCGGGTGGGCGGCGGTATTCGTGCTGCCGCAACTGCTCCGCGGCGCCGGGCTGACCGCCCTGGTGCTTGTCGTGGCCGGCGGCGCGCTGTACTCGCTGGGCGCTCTCGCTTACGGGCTCAGGCGGCCGAACCCGTGGCCCCGGTGGTTCGGGTTCCACGAGGTTTTCCACGCCTGCACCGTCGCGGCGTTCACGTGCCAGTACATCGCGGTCTGGATCGTGGTCTGCCGTGCTGCGTGACGAAGGTCCCTGGGTCATGCTCCGCCGAGCGGGGCGGCCGCGACGATCACCTGCTATCGCGCTCGCGCAGGGTGTGCGGTGGGTGCCGCGGACCGGTGGGCAGCGGTCAGAGCCCTGCAGAGCATTAGCGTGCCACGGGTTCGGCGGCTCGCCCAGTCAGGCCGAATGTCCCTACCAGGACCGCGGCGCGACCTGATGTCCTTGCGGGGAAAAGCGTGATGGCCGGTTACGCACGGGCAGACGAGCAACCCGCTGGGAGCAGATTATGGCTGATTTCGGGGTCACGGACCTATCGGCGCTGGAGATACTTGATTCGCGGGGGCGCCCCACGGTGGCGGTGACCGTCCGGCTCGCCGACGGCACGACCGCCCGGGCCGGGGTGCCGTCCGGGGCGTCGACGGGATCACTGGAGGCGGTCGAGCGCCGGGACGGCGACAAGACACGGTACGAGGGGAAGGGCGTCCTGGGCGCGGTCGCCGCGGTGAACACCGAGATCGCTGACCTGCTGCGCGGACGCTCCTGGGCGTCGCTGGCCGAGGCCGATCAGGCGATGATCGAGCTGGATGGGACGGCGAACAAGAGCCGGCTCGGCGCCAACGCCACCGTCGGCACCTCGATGGCACTCGCCCGGGCCCTGGCCGCCTCGGCGGGGACGCCGCTGTGGCAGTGGCTCGCGCCCGAAGGCGTAAGCCCGCGCATGCCGGTGCCGCACTTCAACGTGCTCAACGGCGGGGCCCACGCGGCGAACGCACTCGACTTCCAGGAATTCATGGTCGCGCCGCTCGGTGCCCCGTCGATGGCCGAGGCCGTCCGGGCCGGCGCCGAGGTCTACTCCGCGCTGCGGCGCGAGCTGACCAGCCGGAAGCTGTCGGTCGGCCTAGGTGACGAGGGCGGCTTCGCACCCGAGATCGATGACCCAGAAGAAGTGCTGCGGCTGCTGGTCCAGGCCATCAGCGACGCCGGCTACCAGAGCGGACCCGGGGGAGTCTCCATCGCCCTGGACCTGGCGGCGTCGGAGTTCCGCCAGCCGGACGGCCGGTACCGGGTCGCCGGTGAGCTGCTCAGCAGCGCCGACATGATCGAGCGGCTGGCCGGCATCGTGGCGGACTTCCCGGTGCATCTCATCGAGGACGGCCTCGGCGAGGACGACGACGACGGCTGGATCGCCCTGACGGCCCGCCTCGGGCAGACCGTGGAACTGGTCGGCGACGACAACTTCTGCACCAACCCCGCCATCATCACCAGCGCCATCAAGCGCGGCATCGCCAACGCGTCGCTGATCAAGCTCAACCAGATCGGCACCGTCACCGAGACGCTTCAGGCGATGGCCATCTGCCGCGACGCGGGGTACCGGCAGTTCGTCTCGCACCGCTCCGGCGAGACCGAAGACAGCTTCATCGCCGACCTCACCGTCGGGACTGGCAGCGGCCACCTGAAGTCCGGTGCCCCCGCGCGCGGCGAGCGCGTCGCCAAGTACAACCGCCTCATCGAGATCGCGGCCAGTTCCCCGGAGATCCCCTACGGCATGCCCTGACCTTCCCGTGCTGATGGCGGTGGAGGCTCGCTGTCATGCTCAGCGGGAGTCCGGGTAACTCCGGCGCAGCCGGAGGCGATGGCCGCAGCGGGCCACTCAAGCTGCTCGCGCTACCAAGCCCGGACCCGGCTGGTGCGCTGAGCCACCGCGCTCAGCAGCACCGCTGGCGAAGAACAAAGAAATGGCGCGCCGTGCCGTTCGCCGATCCGGTAAGCGTCGCAGCCAGATGTTCGGTGAGTTCCCCCGCGCCAGAACGCTGCCCAACTTGTCATGCTGGCTCAGCGTCTGGCCGGTATGAGGGTCCGAGGAGTTGATGATCAGGGGCAGGACGACGAACTTCCTATTTCCGATAATAACTACCGGATGCTCTACGCCGGGCGGGTGAGCCCGTCACGCACCAGCGGCATGACCTCGGCCGCGAAGCGGCGGCGCGCGTCAGCGTCGGCCAGGGCCACGTTGAGCACGGTGAACCCGGCGTGCGCGATGGCGATGAGCCGTTCGGCGATGGTCTCGCTAGGGCCAGCGATCCGCTGGCCCTCCGGGCTCGCCGCTGGCCCGTTCGGGGTGAACTCAACGATGAGGTTGATCGCGCAGGTGATCTCATCGGGGCTCCGCCCGGCCGCCTCGGCAGCGGCGCGCACGGTGGCGCGCATGGCCGATGCCTGTTCGAGGCCGACCCGGCCGAGCGAGGGAACCCAGCCGTCCGCGAGGGTGCCCGTCAGCGTGAGGGCGCGGGGGCCGTAGGTGCCGAGCCATACCGGGATCGGGTGCGCCGGCCTGGGCTCGATCCGGGCGTCACGCGCGACGAAGTGCTCGCCGTCGAAGGAGAAACCCGGATCCCGCCATAGCCCGCGGATGATCTGAACCGCCTCGCCGAGAGCGGTGACCTTCTCGCCCGGGGTGCGCTGGGATAGCCCGAAAGCGGCGAACTCGCCGTCGTAGCCGCCCGTTCCGAGGCCGAGGATCAGGCGGCCGCCGGAGAGCCGATCGAGCGTCTCGGCCATCTTCGCGGTCACCGCGGGGGCCCGGTAGGGCAGCCCGAGGACGTTGGTCATCACGCCGATCCGTTCGGTGACCGCGGCTATCCAGCTCAGCGCGGTCCAGGGCTCGGGCGTCGGATACGCCCCGTGCAGGTGGTCAGCCACGCAGAACAGGTCGAAGCCCAACGATTCGGCATGCTGCGCTTCGGCTATCAGCCGGCCGGGTTCAAAGGGCTGGAAGCCATAGATGATCCCGAAACCGATTCGCTGGCCTGTGATCGTGCTCATTCACGCTCCGCTCTCACACCCATAGCGTCGACCATGCCGATTA
>Ga0302231_10001660_pt1 | contig 13537 bp, 5 predicted proteins | sample II_Palsa_N2_2_FD_193522 | JGI IMG/M metagenome (GOLD analysis project Ga0302231, IMG submission 193522) | Peat permafrost microbial communities from Stordalen Mire near Abisko, Sweden - II_Palsa_N2_2 | ecosystem: Environmental > Terrestrial > Soil > Palsa > Peat permafrost | place: Sweden...
CGGCGCCCGCTTCTTCGGCGGCAAGCACATCGCAACAAGGCAGGAAGCGGACCCACGGTACCGCCTCCGCCTCACAAGCTTCGTAAGCGGCGGCGACGACCCGATGAACATTTCCCGCCTGTTCGTCCTCAGGCCGGTGGCTACGTCACTGCTGATGATCGCCCTGGTACTGGTGGGCCTGGTCGCCGTGCGTTTTCTGCCGGTCTCGTCGCTGCCGGACGTCGACTACCCGACAATCCAGATACAGACCTTCTATCCGGGCGCCAGCCCCACGGTGATGGCGACCACGGTGACCGCGCCGCTGGAAGTGCAACTGGGCGAGATCCCCGGCCTGCAGCAGATGACCTCGAACAGTTCCGCCGGGGCGTCGGTCATCACCTTGCAGTTCGACCTCTCGCTCAACCTCGACATTGCCGAACAGAACGTGCAGGAGGCGATCAACGCATCCAACAGCCTGCTGCCCACGGGACTGCCGGCACCGCCGACTTATGCCAAGGTGAACCCGGCCGACCAGCCGATCCTTACCCTGGCGGTTACCTCCAACTCGATGTCGCTGCCGCAGTTGCAGGACGTCGCCAACAACCGACTGGGCGCGAAGATTTCCGAAGTGTCCGGTGTCGGCCTGGTCACCCCGGCCGGCGGCAACGTGCCAGCGGTCAGGGTTGAGGCGGACCCGCAGAAGCTGACCGCCTACGGACTCAATATCGACGATCTGCGCTCGCTGATCGCGAACGTCAACGTCAGCCAGCCGAAGGGCAATTTCGACGGTCCGAAACTGGACTACACGATCAACGGCAACGACCAGATCGAGAATCCCGAGGATTACCTGGCCACGGTGATCTCCTACCAGAACGGTGCACCGGTCTACCTGCGCGACGTCGCCAAGGTCACCCAGTCCGCGCAGAACACCGAGCAAGGCGCCTGGTTCAACAAGACGCAGGCGATCGTGCTCAATGTGCAGCGCCAACCTGGCGCGAACGTGATCGCCACCGTCAACCAGATCATGAAAGAGCTGCCTCAGCTTGAATCCACGCTGCCGGCGGGGATGAAGGTCGAGGTCGTTTCCGACAGCACCGGCGTGATCCGCTCGTCCGTCTCCGATGCGGCATTCGAACTGGTGTTGGCGATCGTGCTGGTGGTGCTCGTGATCTTCGTGTTCCTGCGCAACATACCGGCCACGATCATCCCGAGCATTTCCGTGCCGGTGTCGCTGATCGGCACGCTGGCGGTGATGTACCAGCTGAACTACTCGATCGACAACCTCTCGCTGATGGCGCTGATCATCGCCACCGGCTTCGTCGTCGACGACTCGATCGTGATGATCGAGAACATCGTGCGTTACCTGGAAGAAGGCAAGACACCGCTGGAGGCCGCGCTCGAAGGCGCCGGGCAGATCGGCTTCACCATCGTGTCGCTGACCGTCTCGCTGATCGCGGTGCTGATCCCGCTGCTGTTCATGGGCGGCGTTATCGGGCGCCTGTTCAGCGAGTTCGCGGTCACGCTGGCGGTCACCATCGTGCTCTCGGGCGTGGTCTCGCTGACCCTGGTACCGATGCTTTGCGCACGCCTGTTGCGAGCACAGGCCGACCGGCATCCGAGCCGCTTCGAGCGAATCAGCGAAGGCCTGTTCAACAAGACCCTGGCTGGCTACGAGCGTGGCCTGCGTGTCGTTCTGAAGCACCAGACGCTGACCCTGCTGATCTTCCTGGCGACTCTGGCGCTGACCGTGATCCTGTACATCACGATCCCCAAGGGTCTGTTCCCAACGCAGGACGTGGGCGTGATCCAGGGCATCAGCGTCGCCGACAACTCGGTGTCGTACACCGCGATGGTGGAACGCCAGGCGGCGCTGGCAGAGGCGATTCTGAAGGATCAGGACGTCACCGGGCTGACCTCGTACGTCGGCATCGACGGCACCAATACCACGCTCAACAACGGCCGCTTCCTGATCAACCTGAAGGCGCGTGACGATCGCTCGTCAACGGCGGCCGAAATCGCCCGGCGCCTGCAGACCGAAGTGACGAACGTATCGGGCATCAAGCTTTACCTGCAACCCGAACAGGATCTGACTCTCGATACCACGGTGTCACCGAACCAGTACCAGTTCGTGCTGCGCGGACCAAACCAGCAAGCCTTCATGCAATACGTGCCCGCCCTGATCGCGCGCATGAAGAAGATCACCTCGATCACCGACGTCACCAGCGATCTGAACAACGATGGCCTGAGCGTGGACGTCGAGGTCAATCGTCAACTCGCCGCACGTTATGGCATTACCGCGGCGACGATCGACAACGCGCTCTACGACGCGCTGGGACAGCGCATCGTGTCGACGATCTTCGATCAATCCAGCCAGTACCGCGTGATCCTGGTCGCCAAGCCCGAAAGCCTGCCGACGATCGAGTCGCTCGGCAACTTGTACCTGCCCAGCCAGACCAGCAGCAGCGGCCAGGTACCGCTGAAAGGCATCGCCACGATCAAGGTCACCAAGTCGCCGCTGGTGATCAGCCATCTGGCCCAGTTCCCCGCGGTCACCATCTCGTTCAACCTGGCCCAGGACGCCTCGCTCAGCAAGGCGGTGGACGAGGTAAATCAGGCCGAGCAAGCCGTGCATCTGCCACCTTCGATCACCTCATCGTTCCAGGGCGCCGCGCAGGCCTTCCAGGATTCGCTGTCGAGCGAGGTATACCTGCTGATCGCCGCGCTGGTCGCCGTCTACATCGTGCTCGGCGTGCTGTATGAAAGCTTCATCCATCCGGTGACGATTCTCTCGACGCTGCCCTCGGCCGGCATCGGCGCGCTGCTGTCGCTGATGATTGCGGGCAGCGACCTGGACGTGATCGGCATCATCGGCATCGTGTTGCTGATCGGTATCGTGAAGAAAAACGCGATCATGATCGTGGACTTCGCGCTCGAGGCCGAGCGCGAGCACGGCAAGCCGCCCGAGGAGGCGATCTTCGAAGCCTCGCTGCTGCGCTTCCGGCCAATCCTGATGACGACATTGGCCGCGATGCTCGGTGCGTTGCCGATGCTGCTGGGCACTGGCACCGGCTCGGAGCTGCGCCGCCCGCTCGGTCTGGCCATCATCGGCGGCCTGACGCTGAGCCAGGTGCTGACGCTGTTCACCACGCCGGTGATCTATCTGCTCTTTGACCGTCTGGCGCAGCGCTTCCAGCGCAAGCGTCCCGAACCGACGTCTGAACAGGCGTCCGAGCGCACGCCGTGAGTATCCCGGGACTGTTCATCAAGCGACCGGTGGCGACCACCCTGTTGGCGGTCGCCATCTTGTTGTCCGGTTCACTGGCATATTTCAAGCTGCCGGTCGCCCCGCTGCCGAACGTCACCTATCCCGTCATCGTGGTACAGGCCAGCATGGCGGGTGCCAGCCCGGACATCATGGCGTCCACCGTGGCCGCGCCGCTGGAACGGCGCCTGGGTTCGATTGCCGACGTGAGCGAAATGACCTCGACGAGCTCGGTCGGCTCCGCAAACATCGTCATCCAGTTCGGACTGAGCCGGGATATCAATGGCGCTGCCCGCGATGTCCAGGCTGCCTTGCAGGCGTCGCGCGCGGACCTGCCCTCGACGCTGCGCAACAACCCGACCTATCGCGAGTACAACCCGGCCGATTCACCGATCATGGTGCTGGCGCTGACCTCGAACACGCTGACCCGCGCGCAGCTCTACGATTCAGCCGATTCGGTGATCCAGCAGCAGCTGTCGCAGGTCGACGGCGTGGGTCAGATCACCCTGGGCGGCAGCGCATTGCCGTCGGTGCGGGTGGAATTGCAACCCGATCAGCTCAACAGCTACGGCATCGGCCTGGAGGACGTGCGCGCCGCGATCAGCTCGGCGAATGCCAACAGTGCCAAGGGCCACATCGATCAGGGCGACCAGCGCTTCGAGGTCACCTCGAACGACCAGATCAACACGGCCGCACCGTACCGCGATCTGGTGGTGGCCTATCGCAACAATGCGCCAGTGCTGCTGCGCGACGTCGCCGACGTCGAGGATTCCGCGGAAAACATCCGCAACGCCGGCCTCTACAACGGCAAGGATGCGGTGCTGGTCATCGTCTATCCGCTGCCGGGCGGCAACATCGTCAAGACCGTGGCGCAGATCCGCAAGGTGCTGCCATCGATCGAGGCGACGCTGCCACACAATGTCCATATCGGCATCGCCGTCGATCGCTCGCAATCGGTGAACGCCGCGGTGAACGACACCGAGCGCACCCTGTTCATGGCCGTGCTGCTGGTGATCGGCGTGGTCTTCATCTTCCTGCAGTCGCCGCGGGCGATCCTGGTGCCGGCGGTGGCGCTGCCGCTGTCGATCATCGGCACGTTCGGGCCGATGTACCTGCTCGGCTACAGCATCGACAACCTCTCGCTGATGGCGCTGACCATCGGCACCGGTTTCGTGGTCGACGATGCGGTGGTTGTGCTGGAGAACATCGTGCGCCACGTCGAATCCGGCATGGACGTGCGCGAGGCGGCCCTGCGCGGCAGCGCCGAGGTCAGCTTCACGGTGATCTCGATGAGCCTGTCGCTTATCGCGGTGTTCCTGCCGATCCTGTTGATGCCAGGCATCGTCGGCCTGCTGTTCCACGAGTTCGCGGTGACGCTGTCGATCGCGATCCTGCTCTCGCTGGTGATTTCGCTCACGGTCACGCCGACCATGGCGGCCTATGTACTCAACCGCAAGACGCTGCACTCCAAGGCGCGCTGGGCACTGTGGTACGAACGGCAGTTCGAGCGCTTCAAGAACGCGTATTCCCGTTCCCTCACCACCGTGCTCGATCATGCGCTGCTGGTCGGACTTACGTTGATCGGCCTGATCGTGCTCAATGTCCTGCTGATCAAGCTGGTGCCCTCGACCTTCTTCCCGGAACAGGACAACGGCATCCTGATGGGCCAGATCATTGCCGACCAGAGCATCTCGTTCCAGGCGATGGAACAGAAGCTCGCGCAGTTGCAGGCGATCGTGCAGAAGGATCCCGCAGTCGCCTCGGTGGCGGGTTTTACCGGTGGTCGTGCACTCAACACCGCCAATGTGTTCATCGAACTCAAGCCGCTGGCCGAGCGCAAGCTGTCCGCGGCGCAGGTGGTCGATCGCCTGCGCCCGAAACTCAATGCAGTGTCCGGCGCAAAGCTCTTTCTGCAGGCAGCGCAGGATCTGCATATTGGCGGCCGCTCGTCCGCCGCCGAATACCAGTACACGTTGACCAGCGACGACCCCACCGCGCTGTTCAAGTGGGTGCCCGCACTGGTGACCGCGCTGGGCAAGGACCGCACCCAGATGACGGACGTGAATTCGGACCTGCAGCAGAACGGCCTGCAGATCTATGTCAACTTCGATCGCGCCACATCCGCTCGCTATGGTTTTGCACCGAACCAGATCGACAGCGTGCTGTACGACGCCTTCGGCCAGCGCACCGTGTCGACCGTCTACAACCAGCTCAACCAGTACTACGTGGTGATGGAGGTCGCGCCGAAATACTGGCAGTACCCGCAGATGCTCGACCGCATGCGTTTCAGCACCGCTGCAGGCAATGCGAGTGGAACCCAGCAGACGCAGATATCGAGCAGCCTCGTGCAGCCGGTCCAGCAGGTGACAGCGGTGAGCGCGACGCAAGGCAGCACATCCTCGTCCAATGCGCTCAACGCCAATGCCGAGGCCAACCAGCTCACCAACGCCATCTCCAATGCCAAAGGTGGCAGCTCCAGCGGCAGCGCAGACAGCACGTCGAGCGAGACCCTGGTGCCATTCCCGCAGCTGGCGACATATACGAGCAATCACACGGCCACCCAGGTCAGCCATCAGGGCGGCCTGGTCGCCGCCACGATTTCCTTCAACCTGCCGCCTGGCGGTTCGCTGAGCAAGGCCACGGACGCAATCAACCAGGCTTCGCAGCAGCTGGGACTACCCGCCTCCATCCACGGTAGCTTCGCGGGTGCCGCGCAGGTCTACGCGCAGTCGATGTCGACCATGCCACTGCTGATCCTCGCCGCACTGGCAGCCGTCTATATCGTGCTCGGCATGCTCTACGAGAACACCGTCCATCCGATCACGATCCTCTCTACACTGCCATCGGCAGGCATCGGCGCCACCCTTGCGCTGCTGATCTTCGGTACGCCGTTCTCGGTGATCGCGATGATCGGCATCATTCTGCTAATCGGCATCGTCAAGAAGAACGCGATCATGATGATCGACGTCGCCATTCACCTGCAGCGCGACGAAGGCTATGAGCCGCAGAGAGCCATTCACGACGCGGCCGTGGTGCGTCTACGGCCGATCATGATGACCACCGCCGCTGCCGTGCTCGGCGCGGTGCCGTTGGCCATCGGCATCGGCCAGGGCGCATCGTTGCGACAACCTCTGGGCATTACCGTCATGGGTGGCCTGATTTTCAGTCAGGTCTTCACGCTGTACACCACGCCAGTGATCTACATCTACCTCGACCGCTTGCGCGCCAGACTGGCCAAGTGGTCCGCCACCCTGCCGTGGAACAGATCGGACGCGAGCGCATGAACATGAAGATTCTCCACACCACAATGGCTGCCTCTTTGGCACTGTTGCTCGGCGGCTGCATGGTCGGCCCTGACTACCATCGCCCGCAGGTGGCGACACCGCCGCAATACAAGGAACTGCCCGGCTGGACGGCGGCGGCGCCGGCGGCCGAAGCGCCGAAGGGCGACTGGTGGACCGGCTTCAACGATCCGCTGCTCAACCAGCTCGAGCCAATGGTATCGGTCTCGAACCAGACCGTGCGCCAGGACTACGCCAACTATCAGGCTGCGATCGCCGAGGTGCAGGTGGCACGCAGCAGCCTGTTTCCCACGATCGGAGTCACCGGCTCGGCGACCAGGCAGCGCAGCGCCAGCAGCAGTCTCGGCAACAACGGCAACGGATCGATCAGCAGCGCCGGCTCGCTCGAAGGCAATGTCAGTTGGGCGCCGGATCTGTGGGGCAAGGTCCGTCGCACCATCGAGGAGAACAAGGCGACCGCCCAGGCCAGCGAGGCGACCCTTGCCAACGCCACCCTGTCCGAGCAAACCGCATTGGCCACGGCAGTCATCGAACTGCGTGTGAGCGACGCCAACATCGACCTGCTGCAGAAGACCGTCGATGCCTATACGGAATATCTGCGCGTGATTGCCAACCAGGGCACCGCCGGCACCATCGCGCCTTCCGATGTCATCAGTGCGCGGACCCAACTGGAGAACGCGCAGGCCAGTCTGCTCGCGCTTGGCGTCGCCCGTGCGCAGTACGCCCACGCGATTGCAGTGCTGGTCGGCAAGAACCCGGAAGAACTCGACATTCCGCACAGCACGACCTTGCCGACGCTGCCCACGGTTCCGGCCGGCGTACCTTCGACCCTGCTGCAGCGCCGCCCGGATATCGCGATCGCCGAACGCCAGATGGCCGCGCAGAACGCCGCGATCGGCATCGCCATTGCCGCCTATTACCCGAGCCTTTCGCTGTCGGCAGCCGACGGTTTCTCGCAATCGCCGCTGGCGGGCCTGCTGCACATCGCCAACCATGTCTGGTCGCTGGGCGCCGACGCGAGCGAAACCCTGTTCGACTTCGGTGCACGCCATGGCGAGGTTGCCGCGGCCAAGGCAAACTACGAAGCCGCAGTCGCCAACTATCGTGGCACCGTGCTGACCGCGTTCCAGAATGTGGAGGATGACCTTTCCGGTCTGCGCATTCTCGCCCAGCAGGCCGAGGTGCTGGACACGGCCGTACACGACGCCACCCGCGGCGCCGAGATCGCGTTCAACGAGTACCAGGCCGGCACCGTGGACTACACCACCGCAGCCACTGCCCGGGCTATCCAGCTGAGCACGCAGCAGAGCGCGCTCAGCGTGCAGCAGCAACGCCTGCTTGATGCGGTGTCGCTGATCGGGGATGTGGGTGGCGGCTGGTCGGCCAGCGAACTTGGCGAGCCACCGAAGTCCTCGCTGACGTCATCCACCCAGCACTGAGAACAGCACGCGTGCCGACTACTTTCCCAGCCAGTGCACCGCGCCGCGGCCGGCAATCAGTCCGCTGGCGAAGCAGGCGGTGAGCAGGTAACCGCCGGTGGGTGCCTCCCAGTCCAGCATCTCGCCCGCGCAGAACACCCCGGGGCGCATGCGCAGCATCAGCTTGTCGTCCAGCCCCTCCAGCCGCACACCGCCGGCCGTGCTGATCGCCTCGGCGACCGGTCGCGGTGCACGCAGGCGCAAAGGCAATGACTTGAGTTGCGCTGCCAGCGCTACTGGATCGGCCAAGATCGATTTCGCGATCAGTTCGAACACCAACGCGCACTTCGCCGGATCAAGTCCGGCGCGACGGCGCAACCAGTCACCGATGCTGTGCTTGCCGCGTGGAGCTGCCAGGCGATCGGCAAGTACGGGTTCGGTATAGCCCGGCACCAGATCCAGCTTCAGCACGGCATCGCCACGCTCGGCGATCTGCTCGCGCAGTTCGGCACCGATCGCATATACCAGGCTGCCTTCGATGCCGTATTCGCTGATCACGCACTCGCCCTGGCGCGCATGGGCCACGCCGCGGCGATCTGTCCAGTGCGCCACCACCGGCTTGAGCGGTGCGCCCGCAAAGCGACTGGACAGGTGTTCGCTCCACGCCAGCTCGAACCCGCAGTTCGCCGGTTGCAGTGGTGCGATGTCGATCCCGGCCTGTTGCAGCGGGGTCACCCAAGCACCATCGGAACCGAGCTGCGGCCAGCTGGCGCCACCCAGCGCCAGGAGCACCGCATCCGCCGGCACCACGCGTTCGCCCTGCGGCGTGGCGAAGTGCAAGGCACCGTGCGCCTGCCAGCCCAGCCATCGATGGTGCATGTGGAAGCCCACTCCGGAAACACGCAGGCGATGCAGCCACGCGCGCAGCAGGGGCGCCGCCTTCAGGTCTTTCGGAAATACCCGACCGGAGCTGCCGGCAAACGTCTCCACGCCCAGTCCACGTGCCCACGCCCGCAATGCCTCCGCATCGAACGCATCGAGCCATTGTTTGATCTCGGTCTGGCGTGAACCGTAACGCTCGACAAAGCGCGCCGGCGCTTCACCATGGGTGAGGTTGAGACCGCCCTTGCCAGCCAGCAGAAATTTTCGCCCGACCGAACTCTTCGCATCGTACAGATCGACGGTCACGCCCGCTGCGCACGCAGCTTCGGCCGCCATCAGGCCCGCCGGGCCGCCGCCAATGATCGCCAGTCGGGGATGGGTAGTCCGGGTCATCTGTGCATGGTCGCATGCCGCCTGCTCGGAATGAGCGGGGCGCCTGCTCACCGTCACGCTGGATCAGCTGCCCCGCCTTGATCCGCCTGCATCCATCGGATGCCCACCAGATCGCGGCTGCCGGAATAACGGGTCGGCGCAGATGACCTGTCTTGCCATCCTCTTCCGTTCACGGTGGACCATGAGCAGCTGAATTAAAAATGAACCGGGTAAATCCGTCACAACCGATTTTCAGTCAGTACGGAAGCACTCACTTCACATAATCGCATGCAATATATTGCGGCGTGCGGCGAGATAATCTCGTTCTAAACGCATGCAATTGCGTTATGCGCAAGTTGCCTCGGCTGCGGTTGGTGACATTTCTGTTCGGCAGAACCACCGCGCGGGAGCGACCCAATTCTGTCTGGAAAAATTTTCTATGTGATTGATATTGATTGTAATAAATGGCAATTTTTGCGAATGCGGCAAGGTCATGTGCACATGCATTCACTCCACTGCGCCAGCGCCACGGCCACCGAAAATAATTGCGGCAAGCCTATCAAGTCCGGCCTTATTGATTATGTGACTGCAATCACCGGTCACCTCAAAAAGTCCTATTGACGCTCCTCTGTCATGGGCCATACCGTCGATTGGTTCGTCGATTGGGAGTTTGACGAATGATCCTGTCACAACGTCATGAAAATCCTGTTTTGACGTTACCGGTGAAACTGCGTGCAAGCCCTGAGGGATATATGGGGAAGGTGAGCCGCAGTACTCGCAGGATCGCAGAGAAATCCAACACAACTTAGTGATGCCGTGTCTGTCCACGGTATTTCATTCATGAGGTCCCATGCGGCCCCAGTGGCTTTGTGCGTCCTCAAAAAACTTTGGGAGTTCTAAATGCCAAGCCATTTTCGTCTCAAGTTACTGGTTGCAGCCATCGGCATGGCCGCTGCCGCGTCGGTCTCCGCCACCGCCAGCAGCGCCTTCGTCGCGCTGCCGGCGCAGCATGCCAATCCACTGCGCAACGGCGACGCCGCCATCGGCGCCCTGCCCGCCGCGCAGCCGATGCAGATCGTGGTCGCGCTCAATTTCCGCAACGAATCGCAATTGGACAGCTTTATCGCAAAGGCCCAGCAGCACGATACGCCGGCGGCCGAGCGCTCGATGAGCCCGGCACAATTCGCCGCGCAGTACTCGCCGACCCAGGCACAGGCACAGGCAGTCGCGGATTACCTGACCAAGGCCGGTTTCAAGAATGTCACCATCACCCCGAACCGCTTGCTGGTGACGGCTGACGCCACCGCCGACTCGGCGCGCGCTGCATTCAACACTTCATTCGAGCTTGTGCGCACCCACGACGGCCGCAATGCTTTCCGCAACACCACCGACGCGATGATTCCCGCCTCGCTGCAGGGCATCGTGAAGTCCGTGGTGGGTCTGGATACGGTGCACATGTCGCACATCTTCGCGCGCCGGGCTAAGACGAACATTGCCCATCCAATGGCCAGCGGCACGGCCGTGGGTCACAACCCGCTCGATTTCCCGAAGATCTACGGCGCCAGCAGCCTTCCCGCCGCCACGTCGATCACGATCGGCAACGTGGTTTCGGGCCAGATGAGCGATGTGCTCAGTGACATCAAGTCTTTCGAGAGCACCAATGGCCTGACGTCCCTCGTCCCGACCATCGAAGGCACCGGCAATACCGGTTCCGTCTCGGCCAGCGGCGACGGCGAATGGGATCTGGACACCCAGGACATCATTGCGATGTCGGGCGGCCTGAAAAGCCTGATCCTTTACGATGCTGCCTCGCTCTCCGACGCCGCCCTCACCACGGACTACAACCTGGCCGTGACTGATGACAAGGCCGTTGCCATCAACGTCTCGCTGGGCGAGTGCGAAACCGATGCGAAGTCGGCGGGTACGACCACCGCAGAAGATGCCGTCTTCAAGCAGGCCGTGGCACAGGGTCAGACCTTCTCGGTCTCCGCCGGTGACTCCGGCGCCAACGAATGCACCAGCGGCATCACCCCGAGCTGGCCGGCCAGCTCGCAGTATGTGGTCGCGGCTGGCGGCACCGAGCTGTACACCACCAGCACCACCACCTGGACCAGCGAGACGGTGTGGAACAACCTCAGCGAGAACGAGGGTGCCACCGGCGGCAGCCCCAGCACGTTCGAGCCGATTCCGACTTGGCAGGTAGGCGTGGGCCAGAACGGCACCTCCAAGTATCGTGGCGTTCCCGACATTGCCTTCGACGCCAGCCCGGATTCCGGCGCACTGGTCATCGTCGACGGTCAGGCGAACCAGCAGATCGGCGGTACCAGCCTCGCTTCGCCGCTGAACGTTGGCTCATGGGCGCGCATCCAGGGCGCCAATGGCGGCGCACTCGGCTTCGAGGCTCCGCTGCTGTACAAGGCCGCCGCTGCCAACTATGCGACGGACTTCCACGACATCACCTCCGGCAACAATGACGGTGAGACGGCCGCCGTGGGCTGGGACTACACCACCGGCTGGGGCAGCATCATCGTCAGTGGGCTGTCCAGCAACGTTGGCGGCAGCGGCAGCACCGGCGGCACGCCGACCGCCAGCTTCACCGATACCACCAGCGGCCTGACGGCGACCTTCACCAACACGTCCACCGATTCGGGTGGCACCATCGGCACCTACGCGTGGACCTTCGGTGACGGCAGCACCTCCGCTGTCGCCAGCCCGAGCCACACCTACGCCGCCGCCGGTACCTACAGCGTCACCGAGACGGTCACCGACAGTGTCGATGGCAAGACCAGCTCCAAGACGGCATCGGTGACAGTCACCGCCAGCACCCCGACCCAGCTCCTCACCAACACCGGCTTCGAAACCGGCAAGGCGACGCCGTGGACCATGAGCTCGGGCACCTTGTGCGACATCAGCAGCTCGTCGTCCAGCTACTGCGGCAGCGGCGAGACCTCGCACGCCGGGTCGTGGTTCGCCTGGCTTGACGGGTATGGTGCTTCGCACACCGATACGGTTTCGCAGTCGGTAGCGATTCCGAGCGGCAAGACGACGGCGACCTTGCAGTACTACCTGCATATCGATTCGACCAAGAGCACAGCGGCCGATACCTTGACCGTGCAGGTGCTGAACTCGTCGGGCACGGTGCTGGGCACGGTGGGTTCCTTCACCAGCCTCAACACCAACACCGGTTATGCAGTGGAAACCGCCAATCTGTCCGCGTATATCGGCCAGACGGTCACCATCAAGTTCACCGGCAAGGAGACGTCGTCTTCGGGTAACACCGACTTCACGCTCGACGACATCACCCTGACCGTGCAGTAAGCCACCCTGACGGCAGCCGCTCCACGCGGCTGTCGTCAATGGTTGTCGAGGAAGCGCAAGGCTGCGTTTCCCGTTTCAAATCAAGGAATCCCCCGGCCCGATCGGCAACGATCGGGCCTTTTTTGGGACGTCCAAATGCTTTCCGTGAGTCCAGGAAAGCGTGTCTCGTTATCGCGTTGCATGGTTTGCCCAGGCCGCATCAATCAAGCTGCACGCCCAGCGAGCCAAGCCGACGCAGACCGTCAACGCTGGGCTGCACGGCCCTTCCGGGCGGCAGCCGGCGCAGCCAGCCAGCTTCAAACATTGCCGAGGTCAACGCCACGCCCAGCGGACCGCCCAGATGCATGCGCCGTTCGGTCCAGTCCACGCAGCTGCGGCCGTACAAATGCGACGCATCGGCCAGCGCCAGCCCGCTCGACGCCAGTGCCTCGGCGCCCGCCGGCCGCAAACACAAGCCACGTGTATCGGTCTCCAGCCAATCGCGTTGCAGCAGCGTGGCGCAGAAAGCCACGCCCAGCGCACCGGCCAGATGCCGATAGCAGCAGCGCGCCCGGCGCAGCTGCGCATCGCCCTTGGCCGGCGTCCTGTGCAACGCAGGCGCACGGGCCAGCGCGAGCGATTCCAACATCGCCGCGACACGCTCATCCGCCAGCCGGTAGTATCGATGACGCCCCTGCACTTGCAATGCGAGCAGACCACCGTCCAGCAGTCGGTGCAGATGCGCACTGGCGGTAGCCGGCGTGATGCCTGCCGCCTGTGCCAGTTCACCCGCCGGTCGTGACGTACCGTCGGTCAGCATCAGCAGCATCGCCGCACGCGCCGGCTCAGCCAGCAAACTGCCGAGTTCGGCCAGCTGATAGCGATTGAGCGGGGCAGCATCGTTCATGCGTGCAGTCTAGCCAGACCCTCAGCCGGACGCTTCGTCATACGACGAAGCATCACGATACATCGCACGCCGACACTGGCGGCATGGACATCTACCACGCCCCCGACACCCTGCTGAT
>Ga0302231_10001662_pt1 | contig 13534 bp, 10 predicted proteins | sample II_Palsa_N2_2_FD_193522 | JGI IMG/M metagenome (GOLD analysis project Ga0302231, IMG submission 193522) | Peat permafrost microbial communities from Stordalen Mire near Abisko, Sweden - II_Palsa_N2_2 | ecosystem: Environmental > Terrestrial > Soil > Palsa > Peat permafrost | place: Sweden...
GATGGTGCCAAGATCGTACTTGCGGTACTCCACCGAGAGGCCGCAGCAGTTCCAGTTGTAGTTGGTCTGCACGGTGATGTACTGGGCGGTGCCGACGTTGAGGTCGATGCCGGCGGAAGCCGCGGCCGAGAGGCCGGGCTCGCTGGGCTTGCCGTAGCCGAAGAGCACGCGCATCTGAGAGAAGTTTGCGATGGCGGAGGCGGTGAGGCCGGTGACCTGGTTCGTGACGGTATCGATGTCCTCGGTGTAGTTTTTGCCGGGAGCGTTGAGAAACGCGTAGGAGAAGCCGCCGAAGATGCGGCCTTCGTGGAGATCGAGGAAGGTGTTGGAGCTGAGGAACTTCTTGGCGCCGGTGTCGTAGTCGAAGTCCCACTCGATATCGGCGTGGCTGGAGGTGCGGAAGCGCATGCGGGATTTGAGTGGCGAGATGTTGCGTGGCTGGGTGAGGAAGGCGATGCCGGAGAAGTCCAGGGTCGTATCGAAGATGTTGCGGCGTCCGTTGATGACGGCGTTGCCAAAGGTGGGATTGAAGAAGGCCTTCTGAGTGAGGATCCAGCTGAACCACTCCTGCTGCGGGGGAATGGACGGGGTGGGCGCGCAGGGGTCAGGCTTACGCGGATGGGTTCGCAGGGGCTGGTCGGGCGCGGTTGCGGAGGCGTTGGGGATGCCGTTGGCGTCGTTGGTGGCGCGCTCGTCGGGATCAAGGGTGTCGACGGCCGGTGTTTCAGTGTCCGTGCCGGAGATGGTGGAAATGACGGGTTTGGCGGGGCAGCCGGGCCTGGGCTTTTCGGGGGCCTTGGGATGGGGCCTGAAGTAGAGGTGTTGGGTGACGCCGTACTGCAGCTCGTCGGTGTCGCTGGCGAGGTCGACGTCGTCGAAGCGCAGGACGCTGAGGAAGTTGTTGATGCCGCGGGTGTCGCGATAGGTGATCTCGGGTTCGATGGTGTGGCGAATCTCATCGCCGAAGATGCGGCGCCAGCGCTCGGGGACAGTGAACGTGCGCTCGAGTATCGGCGGGCGAAGGTCGACGATGAAGTCGAGGTCAGCACGGTTCAGGCCCTGGCCGCTTTGGATGGGTGTGGCGTTGTTGCCGTAGGGTGCCTCCCGCGAGCGCGTGTAGGCGGTCTCACGCACGGCGGCACTGGCGAACAGACGCCAGCCATCGAAGTGCAGGGGAAGCGAAATCTCGGGGCGCAGGTCGAGGCGCCAGGTGAGGCCGGCGGTGGCGAAGTTTGGTTCTACTCGCTTGAGGCCGGCGGTGGAGGCAGTCACGCTCCAGAGCAGGGGTGTGCCGGGAATGGGGTGGTCCATGCCGGTGAAGTCGATCGAAGGTGCGTGATAGATCTTTACTTCTGCGGAGGGACTGAAGTCGGTTTGCACGACTTTAAGGCCTTCGTAGCGATCCACGCGGGCATCGAGGGAGAAGCCTTCCTTCTGCTCCGTGAGGTACAGGATGGAGGTGATGTCGGTACTGACGGCCTGGTTGAAGTTGGAGGTGAAGACCTCGCGGTAGATCCAGGAGCTGAGGTACTCGGCGTCGGCGACGGCGCGGATGTTGGGACTGAGCTGGCGGCGGAAGCTTGAGGTGACGTCTTCACCGCCCTGGTTATTGAAGACGGTGATGGGCTGGCCTGCGGCGTTGACGCCAGGCGAGTAGAAGCCGCGATCCTGCAGGGCGGAGAAGTGGGCGTTGAAGAAGTTGTCGCCGAAGCCTTTGTAGCGGAAGGTACCATTCTCCGCGAAGCCGCGCAGCGAATAGTAGATCGAGCCGACGGTGAGGTCGGCGGAGCGGCCCAGCACGAGGTAAAGCTGTTCACCGATGGTGATGCCCTTGGAGCCGGTGTTCGCGCTGGCGCTCGAGTAGCCGAGTTCGGGAATCAGGATGCCGGACTGGCGCTCTTGATTGTTCACCGGGTGCGTGACATAGGGAAAGAAGAACACGGGCAGGCCGAGCAGCTTGAAGGTCGACTTGGAGGCCTTTGCCTTGCCGCTGTTGAGGGCAATTTTGCCGGCGTAGAGCTGCCAGTCAGGATGCGGCAGAAGGCAGCTGGTGACCCAGCCGTCGTACACGGTGTAGTCGGTTGGACCGGTCTTGACCACCAGCCGGCCTTCGAATACGAAGGGGTTCGAGGTTTGATAGGCGGGCGTGCGCGCGTTGCTGTTGGGCGTGACGATGCCCGCGTTGGTGGCTTTGAAGGTTGGCTCAGCGGTGGAGCGAAACAGGCCGACCGAGCCGTGCACATCGAAGAAGCGGCCGGTCTGCGTGCGCAGGTTGTAGATGGCCCGCGAGGCCGTGATGTGCTCATCGTTCACGCCGCCGGTGAGTTCAACGTTTCCTTCGGCGGTGACGGTGTCGGTGGCGTGGTCGTAGGTGATCGAGTCGGCGCGCAAAACATGATCGCCATAGGTGACGACGACGTTGCCTGAGGCGAAGCCAATCTCACCGTGGCGGGTCTGCGGATTATCGCTATCGATCGTAGCTGGCTCGGGCGGCTGGTCGGGCGGAAGCGGAGACGCATGCGGGATGGTGGAGAGATCGGGAGTCTGCGGGTCGGGAGCTTGCGGAAGGGAGGACGTGGCCGCGGAGCCGGGTAGCACGTTCTGATTTGGGACTGAAGTGCTGGGGGGTTCCTCGGGGGTTACGGCCTGCGCGCGCAGATGTTGGTGACCCACAACGAGTAGGGTGGTACTTATGAACAGAGGGATGAGACGAAGCACCTTTCCTGACGACTGGAAACGATGTCTTGCGCGACCGCTGGGATGACTGGCGTGACCGCTGGGATTGCTGGTGCCGAGAGCTTGGATGAGACCGTCCACTGTCTTGAGATTAGACGATTCCCGACCGCCGCTGGTTTAGATTTGGCAATTTGGGCTGTAGACTTGAGGAACACGTGACGATGAACAATGCGGCCCAACGCGATGAGACCTCCGCGACCTATCCACCGACAGGGACGGAGAGAGCCAGCGCGCTGAAGAAGCTGGCAGCCGAACGTTTGGCAGCGCATCGCGAACGCCAGGGGCCGGCGGAGAGCCCTGAAGTTCAGGCGCATCGTGAACAGGCGGAGGCCCAGGCGGCGATTCGGCTGCAGGCGCGACGCGAGGCTGCCCACGCGGAAGGCCATCCCGATCCCACCCGTGTGCGCGAAGCCGTCGCAGCACGGTATCAACAGAGCTTGAGCTATCAGGAGTTTCTCGCTATCGAGGCGCAACGTGCCATCGAGAGGGCGGAAGCGGAGGCCGAAGTTGCCGCGCGGAATGCAAAGGCCGTCGCCGCGGCGCAGCGCCAGTTGCTGGAAGAGATTGAGCAATGGAACGAGCCGGCTTTGAGCGGCGGCCCGGAGACGTTGTTCGGCGAGATGCCGGTGCTGGAGATTGTTGAGCAGAAGATTGTCGAGCCTGGGGACGAGATCCCGGCGCGCAGCGCGATGAAGGGCGCAGAGAGCCAGCGGGCTGGGAGAGCAGAGAGCCAACGCGCCGGGAGAAAAGTGCGCGCGGAGTCGAGCTTCGATTTCTCGGCGGCGGATTTGCAGGTTCGGCTGCCAGAAGAGGCAGAGTGGGCGCCGCACAGCGAGAGCCGTCGTGTGGCGTCGCCGCGAACCCAGGCTGCGGCGGACGAACTCGCCGAACTGGACCAGGAGATTGAGTTTCGGCTGGCACCGGAGTTCCCTGACCTGGTACTGGAGACGCAATCGATTCCTGGCAACATCATCGAGTTTCCACGTGAGTTGGTTGCATCCCGTAAGGCACGGCCACGCTTGGCGGAGGGTCCGTTGCTCGCCGACGGCACACCGGAGCCGCAGCTGCGCATCTTCGAGGTGGAGTCCGAACAGATTTCTGCCGAGCCGGAAGTTGGGGTACTCGCGGAGGCGCCGGAGTGGCAGGGAATGATGCTGGGGGCGGGAGCTTCGGCTGAACCGCGGACGATCTCGCGGGAGCTTGAGGCGCAGTTGCAGCTTGACCAGCAGATCTATGCAGCACCCGTGACGCGCCGGGTAGTGGCCGCTCTGATCGATGGCCTGTGTGTGGCTGCGGGGCTGGCGGGCTTCGCGGCGATGGTCGTCAAGATTGCAGGGCCCACTCTGCAACCCATGCCGCTGCCGCTGCTGGGCGCTGTGGTCGCGGGAATGTTTTTGTTCTTCGCGGTGATCTATCAACTGCTGTTCTTCACGTTGAATGATGTGACGCCGGGAATGCGCGTGCTGCGGATGGCGTTCTGCACGTATCGGGAGAACAGCCCGTCGCGCAAAGCGATTCGGCGCAGGCTGATCTCGACCGCGCTGGCTGCATGCCCGCTGGGCCTGGGCTTGGTGTGGATGGCTTTGGACAGCGACGGTTTGGGGTGGCACGATCGCATGTCGCGGATGTATCCGCGTACCTACTAGCTTTTAGTGTTTGGGTGGGTCAGGGGGCATGGCCATGCCAGCCTGAATCCATTGCGCGATGATGGCAATGTCTGCGTCGGAGAGCTTGTGACGCGGGGGTGGTGGCATCGGCATGGGGTCGTCCGCGGGGCCTTCGTGGCGAATCAATTTCAGCAGCAGGGACTGGGCGGCGTTTCCGGGAACGACGACGCTGCCGTCCATGCCACCGCGCAGCAGGCCGGCGCGGGTAGCGAGGCTGAAGTGGCCGCGATGATTCGTGCCGCCGTGGCAGCCATAGCAATGGTTCTCGAAGATAGGCTGAACGCGTTGCGTGTAGAAGGCGACGGACGCAGGAGCAGGTTGTGTTTGCGCTGCGACACCGCGTGGTTGCCAAAGGATAGCGGTTGCCGCCAGCGAGAGGGCAATGATGCTGCGGGAAAGAGGAAGGCGGAAGGTGTGAAGCCAATCAGCGCGAAGCTGGTTGTGAGTCATGAATCGAATCCCCGTAATGCTTTCAATGTTACGGGATGGCGATGGATCGCCCAAGCAGGAAAAATTGCATTCTCCAAGTATCAAGTGTGGTGGTGGTTCGGCTGAGAGCATCCGAATCGGTACTATCGCGGCGAGGGTCTTGGGGATAGGCTGAAGAAGCTCGGCGGCTTCGCGGCCACCTTAAAAACTTGAAATGATGATGACGCAGTGGGGCCACGCTCCAACGGAAGACGGCGCACGGGCGAATCAGGCTGCGCGCACAGCGATGTGGATTACCGTGTGGAGCGTAGTGATCGCTTTCGCGATGTTCTGCGCGGTCAGCGAAGCGATGGCGGAGACGTACACGCCGCACGCACGTCGGGTCACGCCCCGCTACACCACTGCGCACTTCGTAACGCATCGCGCTCGCGCACGTGCGGCTGGTGTCCGTGCGGAACGAACGACAGCGCACGGGGTTTCCGTTGAGAGCGGTCGGAGGGCGCGCGGCCGAGCCCCTAGATTTGAGCCGGTGAGAGAGTCTGCCTCCTCGCGCAGGGCGAGCGCCGGGAAGAGGCGTTCTGCACGGGACGCGCAGCCGGCCTCCATGCGTCGGGTGAGCGGCCGTCGCCGGCGGGGCGAGCGACGCGCTGGTGGTGAGCGTCTGGACGTTGTTGCACGGACAAAAGCGTACGCGGCTGATTCTCCTGTTGAGGCGGGATTGTCCGTCAATGATTTTGCTGATGCAGCCGGTGCACACGCGTCGACTGCTGGAGGTTATGCCAACGGCGTGGCGCATCCCGAAGAGGCTGTGAGTGCGCCGTCGGCCAGCGTCGAGGCATCCGCTGCCAACCGTACGCCCGCGGCTGTGCAACACAGCGCCCCGTCTGACCTCATCGGAGCACCGTTAACAGCGACGGCGCGGCCTGAGCCGCGGTCAACGACCACCGTCGGCGGACTGTCGCTTGCGACGCGCGAAGACCTCGCTGAAGAAGCAGCGCAACCTGTCGTGTTGCCCGGACTCTATCGTTATGGGCGGCTGGTGGTTCCACCTCCCATGCGTGGGACGCGCGAGATTCTTGTGCATCAGAATTTGATTGCCGACGAAGAGGGACTTAGCCGCATTCAGGATGACGATGATCTTCGCCGCATGCGCGGAGAGCGGATGCTGGTGGACTTTCCCGAGAGCACGAGTCTGCATGTGAATGCTGAACTGGCGGGCGATCGCCGCTGCGCCCGGCCGTGGACGGTGCGGTTCGCGGGAGACATTGCGCGCGCATATTATCTGCGCTTCCATCAGCCGCTGCAGGTGAACTCGGCGGTACGGACCGTGGCCTACCAGCTGCGGCTTCGGCGGGTGAATGGAAATGCCGCGGGTATTGGCGGAGAGATGGCTTCGCCACACTTAACCGGCGAAGCTATCGACTTCGGCAAACGCGATATGAATACCGAAGAAATTGCGTGGATGCGCACGTATCTGCGGCCGCTGATGCAGGTTGGGAAGGTTGACGTGGAAGAAGAGTTTCAGCAAGCCTGCTTCCACATCAGCGTGTATCGCTCGTATGCGCCGGACATGCCTTCGTCGCGCCGTGAGTATGCACAGCTTGGCGGCCAGCACGTGATGAGGGCGCGTGCGGATGCAGATCAGTAACCGAATTTCGTAGCCAGGGAAGTTTGGAGTGGGCGGCCGCAGAGATGCAGCCGCCCAATTTTTCGCTTACTCGTTCGGGTTCGGCGGAACCTTCTCGCCCTTCTTGCGGGCTTCGGACAATGCGATCGCGATGGCCTGTTTTGGGTTGGTCACTTTCTTGCCGCTGCCACCGCTCTTCAGCTTGCCCTGATGCATTTCGTGCATCTCGGTCTTGACCTGCTTACCTGCGCCGGCGCTGTACTTGCGTGCGGATTTCTTCGCGGAAGACTTCTTGGTTGCGGTTTTCTTACTCGCAGACTTCTTCGCCGGAGCTTTCTTTGTGGCGGGCTTCTTGGTTGCCTTTTTGGTTGCCATGGTTGTGAAACCTCCCGTGAAGTTTGAGCGCATGTGCATAAACTTCGTTGCATCAGGAGGGGCGCGGTTTGCGCAGAATGATGTATGCGGCGATGAGCAGGCCGATGCCGAGCGCTATGTAAAACACGTGGCCGTTCGCGTGGCTTAGGTCTCCATTGCGCCATGCGACGTAGGTGAGGTTGAGGTCGTCGGCGAGGCCGGGGATGGTGACGGCGTTGAAGGCGGTCGCGGGATCGGCGCCGGGAGTTGCGGGCAATGATCCGAAGATGCGCGCGGGGCCTGGGGGGCCGCCGTCGCGATCCTTGGGGATGGCGGCGATGAGGGCGTTGATCTCGGCGTCGCGGGGGTCGGTGAAGAAGGCGGCGTCGGCGGTGTTGGGGAAGAGGGTGACGTTGCCGGTGAGCTTGCGTTCGATGGCGGAGACGCCGTCCTGGCAGACGCCGAGGGCGTAGTAGCCGCCGAAGGGGAGGGTGGGGTGCGCGGCGTGGAGATGGAGGTAGGCCACCGTGAGGAGACCAGCGAGGCGGGTGACTTCAATGGCCTGGGCGCCGGTGTATTCGTGGGCGTTGCGCTTGAGGACCCAAGGTTGGTCGAGGGTGTCCATGGTGCGCCACTCGGCCTTGCCGTCGATGCCGAAGTAGTAGGAGATGTCGGCGTTGATGCGGGAACCGCGGATGTGCCATTCGTACTCGGCGTGGGAGACGGGGACGAGGAGGTGGCGGTGGCGGGAGCGGGGGATGAGGATGCCGGAGTCGACGTAGAAGGGGGCCATGACGTCCTGGCCGTTGTAGTGGAGGTGGGCGAAGTTGGCGAAGTAGCGCGCGTCGTCGACGGTGACGGTGTGGCCGGTAGCTTGCAGCATCGAAACGAGTTGTTCTGGCGTAGTGATATCCACGCCTATTGATTCGAATGCGATGACCCCCGCCCAATGGTGAACAGAGAAGGGTTGTGCGCCGTCGAGATTGTTAGCGGCGAGGCGGTTGAGGACGTCGGCTAGGCGCTGGGATTCGGCGTGCTCGGGTGCGAGATCATTGGGGCCGTCACCGCGGGTGACGCCTGCGCCGAGAGAGGTCACGATGCCATCGGTGGTGAACGGCGGGAGGGTAGAGGGCTGATCGAGCGAGACGATCTCGGCTTTGTCGAGCGCGTAGGGGCCGAGGTCGAGATACTGCTTGGCTTGCGCTGCGGAGAGGGGGGCGCCGGGGTGAACGGCAGAGGCGTCTTCGAGCTTTTGATCTTTGCCGGCGTAGTGGCCGATGACGCGGACGGTGGGGTTGATGGCGCGCATGGTCCAACCGGGAAAGCGGTCGAGGCCCTGCCAGTCGGAGCCGAGGATGCGCTTGCGAAGCTCATCGATGAGCTTGGGCGTGAGGAGCGCGGGACCACTCTTGCCGCTTTTTTCGAGCTGGTCGAGGAGCTTGTTGGTGAAGCCTGGCTGCGCGGAAAGCTGCCGCATGACTTGCGAGAGAAGGATGGTGTTGGGCGGCATGGGTGTCTGAGGGACGACGTAGGCGCGGTGGCAGCCGGAGAGGCCGAAGAGCGTGCAGAAGAGCGCGAGTTTGCGGGTTAAGCGCATGATGGAGTTAGACGCAGCATAGACGGTCTGCGAATGTGTTGCATCTGCGCCGATGGTTAGAACATCTGTGAGATGCGTGCTCCTCCACAGTTTACGTACGCACGGGAGCCGCTGGTTGGCCAGAAAATTCTTATGAACGGCGCCGCACAGCTGACGTATTCGAGTATCGGTTTGGCGGTATTTGCTCAGCAGTTTGGCCTGCCGATCCCTGCGATGCTGCTCCTGATGGCGGCCGGGACACTCGCCAAGCGAGGGCAACTGCACCTCTCGCTGGTGCTGCTGTCAGCCGTGGTGGGGTGCCTGGCCGCCGACGCGTTCTGGTTTTGGCTGGGGCGACGCTGGGGTTCGAGGGTGATTCGAGCGGTGTGCAGCCTCACGCGAGATCCGCAAAGGAGCCGCGAGCGTTCCCATCGGATCTTCGCTCGCTGGGGATTGCGGCTGTTGCTGATTGCGAAGTTCGTTCCGGGGCTGGACGGTATGTCGCCTCCACTGGCGGGTGCGGAGGGTGCGTCGGTCAAGGGGTTTGCAACCTATGACGCAGGAGGCTCGGTGCTATGGAGTGCGACGTATGCGTTGCTGGGCTTTGTGTTCGCACACCAGTTGGATGGGGTCATCCGCATCATCGAGCACTTTGGAGCACTGTTGGCGATGGTGGTGGGCATACCGCTGCTGCTGTATGTTGCGCTGCGAGCGCTGCATCTTTGGCGGGTGATTCGACAACTGCGGTTGCGGCGGATCAGTCCTGCAATGCTGCAGCAGAAGATGGACGAGCGCGGAAAGACGGCAATCTTCGATCTGCTGAACTTCGAGGCGAGTGAAGAGGGGGTGGCGGGAATTCCGGGAGCGGTGCGTGTGGATCCAACGCGACTGCGGACGTCGCCGCGCGTGACGATACCGGAGGGCGTGAGTGTTATTTTGTACTCCTCGTCGAAGAACGAATTCGTCAGTGCACGGGTGGCCGAGGCGTTGAGGAAGCGGGGAATTTTCGAGGTGTGGGTGCTGGAAGGTGGGCTGGAGGCGTGGGTGGAGGAGGGACGTCCGGTGACGACAGTGTTCCAGACTCCGCAAGAGGTGGCTGCGAGGCTGGGAATTGTGCTGCCTGAGGGTGCGTAGAGGTTCAGGAGCTGATGGAGTGCGGGGGGCGGATTAGGGAACCTTCGAGTCCCAGTCCGACATGCGGAAGTGGCCGCTGGCGTGGAGGAAGCTCATGAGGTAAAGCATGCCGTCGAAGTAGCGCTGCTCGCCGTTGGGGATGGGTGTGCGCCAGAGCTCATCGATGAACGCTTTCTCGTTGGGGCCGGGGGTTGCGGCGAGGCCGGCCACCGTGCTGGCGGCGAGCATACCAGTGGAGTGGCGGACTGCGAGCGGGTGGCCGTCGAGGGTGTAGCGGTCTACAAATGTACTGATTCCCTGCGAGATGAGGAAGGCTTGGATGTGGTCGGAGAGGGCGGTCTGGCGCGGGTCTTTGTGCCACCAGCTTGCGTCGACCGACCAGTTGCTGGCGGTGCGCCAGGAGTCGTAGCTGAAGGGGACAGGCTTGCCGCGGTCGGCGCCGTAGGTTTCGAGCATGGGGCTGCAGTCGAAGTGGTTGCGGTCGGGGGCGAGGCCGGTGGTGGGGTTGGCGACGCAGGTGAAGAAGGTGCGGCTGACGTCGGCGGCGTGGAGCCAGAAGTCGCGATCTTCGGGGGGACCCCAGCGGGCGAAGAGCTCGTAGAAGGCGGGGAGGTGATAGCTGGCGTCGGTGAAGTTACCGTAGGGACCGGGGACAAACTTGACCATGGTGTGGGCTTCGTCGAGCATGGGGCCGCTGGTTTCGGGGCGGTCGGGATGGCGGGGCCATTGGGGCGCGGGAGGCGGGGTCTTGCCTTCGCCCTTAAGCTCGAGTGCTAGATTGGTGTCGGCCTGCTTGCGCTCGGTGATGTTGGGGCTGGTTAGCTTGGCGGGATCGAAGATGAAGGGCTGGTCTTCGGGGTGGATGCGGAAGGGGCCGGTGGCGGTTTCGACGGGGTGATGGCGCATGAGGTGGAGGATGCGGTTGGCCTGCGCTTGGTAGTCGTAGAGGCCGTGGCCGTTGGGCCAGCGGCGCGCGGCGAAGAGCAGGGCCATGGCGTAATATTCTTCGCCGTCGGGCGCGGGGCCGGTGGAGCGCGGCGAGCCGTCGGTGGCCATCGACCAGGCGAAGTAGCCGTTGTTGGGGTTCTTCGGGTCGGTGATGAGCATGTAGGTGTTGGACCAGTTCCAGAGCGCATCGAACTCACGCTTGTGGTTGAGCTGGACGGCGATCATCATGCCGTAGGACATGCCTTCGGTGCGCGCGTCGTTGTTGGCCCAGTCGGTCATGTAGGCGAGCGGGCCGTTGGCGTTGCTGCCGGCTTCGAAGTAGACGCGCTCGGTGAGCGCATCGCCGTGGAAGAGCTGCTGGAAGGCGCGGTCGATTTTGGCTTGCGTGTCGGCGGGGGAGTGGCCGGCTTCGGCGAAGAGGTCGCGGTAGTGGTGCGTGGCGTAGGCGCCGGTGCCGTCGCCGGGGAAGCTTGGGGTCTGCGCCGCGAGGACGCTGGCGCTGAGGAGAGCGAGGAGAAGGGCGCAGAGTTTCACCGCGCCATTAGATCATGCCGAGGTGTCGATAGGACATTGTTAAAGCGGATTAATTAGAACGATGGTATCGCCGATGCGTTTTTGGGGTAATGGCATCGCCTTTGGCTGAAGCTAGGGTGCTACCATTCGCGGATGGAAAATACTGAGATCTATTTCCGAACCCTCGACACCGTCATCAGAAGAGAGTCGTTCCTCGAAAAAGAGATGATTGACTCTGACGTTCGCTATTTAGAATCTCACAGCCAATTTTTTGACAAGCTCGTCGTCCTAGCTGCGGGGTCTCTCACTATCGGTATTTCGTTTCTGATTGCAGGCTTTGAACACGCAAGCGTAGAAGCTGCCTTGCGACGGAACCTGATAGGCATCAGTGTTTCGATCGGCCTTTTTGTGGTGTCCCTCGTGCTCTGCGTCTTGCATAATTTTGAGATCTCGCGAGCAGTAGGTTCACTTTCGTCACAGGTCGAGTTCACCTACCAAGCCGCGCAAAGGTATCGAAGATTTAGAGAAGCGGTCCCGTATAACGCTCAAATTTCCATGTATCCGGCTGACTCCGCTCAGGTAAGCGCGCTGGAGACAATAGCAACAATCAAAAAATACAAGAGTTCGAAACGCAACGTGGTTAGGTCTTGCTGCAATGGCGACGCTAATCGTTGCCTACGTTGTTAGCGCAGTAGGAATCGTGATCGTGCTCGCTGGGATCGCTACATAGCCAAGCTCGGTAGCCGGGTTTATTACGCGTCGAGCTTTTTGACTACCAGTTCGTTGAGGAGCGCGGGGTTGGCTTGACCCTTCGAGACGCGCATTACCTGGCCTACGAAGAAGGCCGCTACTGTGCGCTTGCCGCCTTTGAACTGGGCTACCTGCGCTGGGTTGGCTGCGATGACTTCGTCGATCATGGTTTCGATGGCCGAGGTGTCGGAGATTTGCTGCGGCTTGTCGCGGTCGTAGACGAAGGGGAAGTCGCGGCCCTCGGTGAAGCAGGTATCGAGGAGCTGCTTGAGCTGCTTGCTGCTGATTTCGCCGGCTTCGGCGAGGTCGGCGGCGAGGACGAGGCCGTCGAGCGAGACGGGAGACTGGCCGAGCTCGATGCCGGCTGCGCGGAGGCGCATGGTGATCTCGCTGAGCAGGATGGCGGCGACGCGCTTGGGGGATTTGGCGGACTTCGCGGCGGACTCGAAGAAGTCGCCGAGCTCGCGGTCGGTGGTGAGCGTGGCGGCGTCCTGTGCGCTGAGGCCGTAGTCGGCGACGAGGCGGGCGCGGCGGGCTTCGGGGAGCTCGGGCATCGCGGCGAGGATCTGCTTCTGCCACTCGGCGCCGACGACCAGCGGTGGAAGGTCGGGCTCGGGGAAGTAGCGGTAGTCGTGGGCCTGCTCTTTGCTGCGCATGGAGTAGGTGCGGCCTTCGCCGTTGTTCCAGAGGCGCGACTCCTGGATGACGCGGCCGCCGTCTTCGAGCACGCCGATCTGGCGCTCGATCTCATACTCGAGGGCGGCGCGGATGTAGCGGAAGGAGTTTACGTTTTTGACTTCGGCCTTGGTGCCGTATTGCGCGGCGCCTTTCAGCATGACGCTTACGTTCGCGTCGCAGCGGAGGGAGCCTTCTTCCATGTTGCAATCGGACACGCCGGTGTAGAGGAGGATTTCTTTGAGCTTGGTGAGGTACTCGAAGGCTTCGTCGGGGGTGCGGAGGTCGGGCTCGGAAACGATCTCGATCAGCGGCGTGCCGCAGCGATTGAGGTCAATGTAGGTGCGGGTGGAGGAGTCGGGAAAGCCGTCGTGGAGGCTCTTGCCCGCGTCCTCCTCCATATGCAGGCGCGTGACGCCGATATGTTTGGGCGCGCCGGTTGCATCGGGGACCACGATCACGCCGTGCTCGGCGATGGGCTTGTCGAACTGCGAGATCTGGTAGCCCTTTGGAGAGTCGGGATAGAAGTAATTCTTGCGCGAGAAGATGCTGGTCTCGCGAATCTCGCAGCCGATGGCTTTCGCGGCGAGGACTGCAAACTCGACGGCCTGCTTGTTTAGAAAAGGCAGCGCGCCGGGAAGGCCGAGGCAGACAGGGCAGACGTGCGTGTTCGGTTCGCCGCCATACTCGTTGATGCAGCCGCAGAAGGCCTTGGTCTTGGTCAGGAGCTGGACGTGGACCTCCAGGCCGATGACGGGCTGATACTTGGCGAGGACTTCCGGCGAGAGGGCTGCAACAGCGGGCATAGTAGAAGTCTATCAATGCTTGCGAACGGGAACGAGATTCCAGGTGCAAACGGCTGGGAGGTCGATAAGTTCGCGTTCGGAGAGCTTTCGCTGGACTGAGTGCGATGGAATGTCGAGGATGAAGCCCTCAGTGAAATTCGATTCGCAAAATCCGGAAGCCCATGCATTGATGGAAAGCAGCAGGTGATCCTGGTCAAGCCACTTGATCGCGGTGGTATTCAATCCCGGATTGGCGCAGGAATGCTTCGCGTCGGCGGTGAAGGTTTGCTCTGCCAGAGGGATCAGCTGGATGTCTTCGATGATGTTGCCTCGCGGCGAG
>Ga0302231_10001670_pt1 | contig 13496 bp, 24 predicted proteins | sample II_Palsa_N2_2_FD_193522 | JGI IMG/M metagenome (GOLD analysis project Ga0302231, IMG submission 193522) | Peat permafrost microbial communities from Stordalen Mire near Abisko, Sweden - II_Palsa_N2_2 | ecosystem: Environmental > Terrestrial > Soil > Palsa > Peat permafrost | place: Sweden...
CGACGAGCCGTCCTCGCTGGGATCGGTCGTGTAGAGCTCGGGCGCACGGGGGTACCGCTGGCTAAAGTGGGTCAGGAGGCATCGTCTGGCGTTCATCCTTTAAAATATATGATTGAGAAAAAAAAATTATCATCTATGATTGTCATCCTTACTCGTGGGCGACTTTGATGGCCTGGCCGATCGTGCTGTGCCTCTTGAGGGCGGCCTCCTTCTCCATCCCGTCCTCGAACGTGGCCTCGTGGATGAGCAGGTCGCAGTCGCTGCCCTCGTGGATCAGCGGTGTGCAGGGCTTTGTGTCGCCCGAGTAGACCACACGGAACGGCGGCGCTGCTGCACGGTCGACCACGTAGCCAAAGGCGCCCTGGCAGTGGTACACGGTGACGCAGCGGAGGGCGCTGGCCCCGATGGCAGCGAGCAGGCCCGGATCGGGACGCTTCTGCAGCGCCTGGTTGGTGAGGAACACATAGGGCGGGAGGGGCTCGATCGTGGTTGTGTAGTCAAACAGGTATCGCTCGACACTCGGCGGCCCGACAACGTAAAGGGGCTCGTTGGTGTAGGTCGCACGCTCAAACAGGAAGGAGATGGTGCCCATGTGGTGATCCGCGTGGTGATGCGACACAAACACGCACTTGATGCCTGCAAACTGCTTGGCCTGCTGGGCATAGTCGTTGCTCATGAGGCGCAGCAGCTGGAGCGTCGTCCCCTCGCCACAGTCAAACAGGAACGAAGGGTGATCGGGGCCATTTAGTTGCACCCAGATCGACGTAACTATTAAATAACAATGATCCTTTTTCGATTTGTTTTGGTTTTTGTTTTTGTCTTACCGTTGCGGAGCGTCGACGGACAAGCCGATCCTGTGCCCAGTGGCGTCACACACCAGTTTCCCTCGTCCAGCTCGGCGGTCCTGCACCGCTCGTAGTAGGCAGCTGTCTCCCCGGCGAACCCCTCGCGTGCCTGCAGCACCGAAATGGCTGTGCTGCGGCTCTCCTCGGCCGTGGGCAATACGGCATGGGTCGGCACCACGAGCAGCTTGTTGTCGGGGAACTTGGCCTGGAGGGATCGACCGAGCCTCAAGATGACGCTGTTGGTCTGCGAGCCCGCGAGCACCAGCTCGGGCCACGCGGCAAAGGGGAACGGGTGGGAGGCCAAGGTCGATGCAACGCCCAGGGCAGCCCAGTTGACCGAGAGCGGGAGGGCCAGATCGGGCTGGAGGTGGCCGATCGTGGCGTGGGTGCAGGCGGCGTGGGCAAACACATCGCGGCTGTCCTGGTCGGTGGGTGTTTTGCCCCACAGTTGGTTTGCGGCAGCATCGATAACCACATGCTAAAACAAATAAATAAAAAAAAGAATTATAAAGGATAAGAGGGGGGGTGTTCCTTTTACCTGTGTAGTTGGGCCAAAGGCATGCACCCATTGGCGGTACCTCTCGTCCACGAGCACCGAGGGCGGGCCCATGTGGTACAGCAGGACCGCGCCCGTGCGATTGCCCTGGATGCTGGCAAAGGCCGGCGACGACACGAGCTGGTCGATGAAGGCGAGGGTTGGACAGGTTACGACAATGAGGTGCTCGCCGGGCCTGCCCTCTTCGAGGCATTGGTGCGGATGCACCGTGCGCCCGTCGGCGAGGGTCACGGGGCTGCCCTCTTTGAGCTGCTTGAACATCGGGCCTGGTGGGACGCCGAGGGCTTTGGCCTGGTCGACGAGGAGCTTGCCCAGTGGGGCCACCAGCTCGACAATGTACACAAGGGCAGAGTCGTCGACCAGGTTCTTGGGCACCTCATTGCTGTCGTCTTCTGTGTCCTTTTCGGCGTTGCGCCCCCGCTTGCGGGTGACGCCTTCGGTGGCATTTGCGTCAAACATGGATGCAACGATCTCTGTGTAGATAGTAAAATTAAAATAAAGCATACCGATGGATATTACGGTCTGCTTGCCGTTTTGCCTCTAGTTCTTCCGTTGTTCGCTCGATCGGCTGGTCGGCACGGCTCGTTATGACGACGGCCCTTACGGTGATGTTTTTGTCCTTGAACACCTCGACCAGGCTGCCCCGTGGCTGGTGTGGCTGCGGACTCACCTCGACCAGGTTGACGTGCATGTTTTTCCGCGCGATAAAGTAGCTCGTGCTTGCGATCCACGCGGCAATGTTGGGCGGGGCATACACGGTGGTACTGGCCTTGCCGCCTGCCGGTACGCTGTCGGCCATCGTCAGCAGCACGCCCGGCAGGCCCGCCAAATGGTCCCAGCGACAACGGGACAGGAACATGTGCTGCATCCGTGGCAGCCGGGCGTGGTACTCGCCCGCAAGCCGCTGCACCGACTCGCCCATGCCGCCAAAGACGTACCGCTTGTCATCGATGCGCAGCACGACCGTCCCGGCCACGGCCGTCTCAAACTCTGCGGGAAGAAAGACATGCCATCATTTGACGTAATTCTCTGCTGTGTTCTTTTTACCTGGATATATCGCCCGCACAGCCGATTGAGCAGCCGAATGAGCAGCCTGGGCGGCCTGGGCAGCGGGCGTCAGGCGTGAACGGGCCATCGCGAGCACGCTGACGGTTGGCGAGCCGGCCATTCTGAGCGTAAAACCTAGGGGCGAAAGTGGGCCACATGGCCCTAGTTTTCGTTCGAGATTTTTGAAAAATCGGAAATCCTACAACCTTTTTTATTTTTAATTCTATATATCAGTCGCCTGTGCAGCCCTCCCTCTTGAGGCCATCGTACAACGCCATCGCCACCTCGCGGCAGGCCCGCTCCCACAGCTGCGAGACGTAGACGGTGCAGAGTTTGTCCAGCTTGTACTCCATCGTGCGGGCAAAGGCGATGGCAAAGGCCTCGAACTGCCGCTTGGTCAGGCGCATGTGGGCGTGCACCTTGACGAGGTGCTTGATCGACGTGTCCGCGCCCCACTTGCCCGTGGTGATCACGCCCAGCATCACGCGGATGACCTCGCCGGCCTTGGACCGGTTCTCGGGGAAGAGACTGCGCGACTCGGGCGACAGCTTGAAAAACTTGTCGTAAAACGCCACGTGGAAGACCTTCTTGGTCACCAGATCGGCCAGGCTGACGTGCGGGGGCTCAGCGGCGTTGCTCCCGGTAGTCTGCAGCGTGCCTGCCTCGCTGCAGGACGAGTGGATCGAGGAGGCGTCGTCGTTGTCGCAATGCTGGCTGTGCACGGACCGGGTGTCGGACCCAGAGGACGACGGGGCCGGGGGGTTGCGGTTGTAGTCGGCGTTGGCCACGATCATCCACGTGAAGCGCAGCAGCTCGTGCTCGGCTTCGGTCAGGTTGAGGCGGGAGGTGCTGTTGCCCATCGTGTTGTTGTCGCTTTGCAAAGTGTCGGTGCTTGAGTTTGTGCGGCTCTTCTTGTACTCACCGCGAACGACACAGCCATGACGCGGTTGAGTCAAATCGGGAGGGGGGGAGGTGAGTGCTGCATTCTTGAGTCATAGCTGAAGAAAAAGTGAGTAAAACAGAGACGGAGCCATGTGGGATGACGACGTAAAAACTATTCCACCACAGAGCCGCCCGATCCAACAAACAAAGACGCCCGATCCGTCCAAAAAAAAAAAAGAAAGGACAAATACAAAAATCGATGACGTCATCAGAGTCGGCCCGTGTGTTGTGGCTTGCCACGTCGGCATGGTCGTGGGCCCAGGTGGGCGCGCACCTGGTGACTTCGGTTGTATTGTTTGTCCCCGTGGTGTTGCTGCGGGTGTACGTGTCGATGTGGGCGAGCGTGCTCGCGGTGGTGTACTCGCCCGTGATGATGGCTGTTATCCTGGTAGGGGCACATGCAGTGCACGATGGCAAGGCGGAGCGGGACAGTGTGGGATGGATACTGGTGCGTGCTCTCACAATGACGTGGCCGCTGGTCAAGGGGATTGTTCGGAGTGTCAGTCCCGAGTGGCCCTTGCTGGATCTGGTGCCGCCGATTGTCCTGCTGGAAGGAGCGAACATCGAGGACGCGGCAAGGCAGTCGAGGGAGATCATGCGGCGCAACCAGTACCTGTTTCGGGCAATACTCGGGGCTGTCGTGGTCATTTTTGTGGTGTCGTTTGGTGCAGTGTGCGTCCCTTTGTTTGTGTTTCTTCGCCCCATTGCCAAGTTCCTCAGGGAGCAGCCGGACTGGGTCGTGCTCGTGTTTGCGTTGGGCCTGTTTGAGACGATGCTGTTTGTGTCTGTGTACCCGGCGGTACAGATGTATGCCGCGTTTTATCTCTACGTTCGCGACCAGCAGCGAGAGCAAGAGCGACAGCTGGGGCAGCAGGATCTGCCCAAGGAGGACCCCACCGAGCTGACGATCGTCTGAGCTAAAATAAGTGTCAAGTGTGGTTGTAATGAAAGGAATAAGTCAGCAGAAATGTCACGACCCCATCCTGTTAAAGTTTTTTTTTGTTTTTACAGCTAAATTGTATCGCTTTCGGCTTGGAGGCCATAGCCCGAAGTGATGTCCTCGATCGTGCGCCCCTTTGTCTCTGGCACGAGGATGAACGTGAGCACGACCGCGACGACGTTGGTGGCGATGAACGGGATGAACACGTAGTTCTCCGTGAGGGCGAGCGACATGATGGGAAAGAGCTGGACCACGACAAAGTTGGACAGCCAGTTGACGGGCACGGCGACGGACGAGGCCGTCGCGACGTAGGCCGTCGGGAAGATCTCTGAGATGATGATGAAGGGGATCGGTCCCAGGCCCACGGCAAACGTGAGCACAAACATGAACGTGCAGATCACGCCGAGCACACTGATGTCGTAGACGTACGAGATGACGTAGAAGACAGCCACGGTTGCCATGCCTGCCTCGCCGCTGTTTGGTTCGGCGGGGGGGCTGGTTAGCGGATCGCAACAAGGGGAAACACGTACAAGAGAAGGAGAGGGCGCCGCCCCAGCTTGTCCATGAGGTAGACTGCGAGCACGGTCAGGAGGACGTTCCACAGGCCGATCATGATCGTGAGCAGCTGCGAGTACTCGGGCATGGTGGCCGCAAACAGGCTGGACGAGTAGGCAAAGACAATGTTGATGCCGGAGAACTGCTGGGCGAGACTGAGCATGACGGCGACAAAGAGAGGCGTCCACAGGCCGCGGTGGCTCAGCAGGCGGGCGATGGCAAGCCCCTTTTCCTCTTGCACGTGGGACTGGGCCAGCATGATCTGCTGCACCTCTGCGTCGACGTCGTCCGAGGCACGCAGCTGGACCAGGGCCGCGTTGGCCTGCTCGATCTGGCGCTGGCGAACGAGGAAGCGGGGCGACTCGACGCAAAAGGGGATGAGCAAGAGCTGCCCTAGGGAGAAGCCGATGGTGAGCCCGTTGAGCCAGCGCCAGCCCGGGGCGTAGTTGAACACGAGGCCAAACAGCTGGGCAACGAGGATGCCGATGGTCAGAATGAGCTAAAGGAAGAGGAAAAAAAAAAAGGTGGGTGGGAGACGACGAAACAAGGCAACGTTACTTGGAAATATGTGCCAAATGCGCCACGCAGGTTGGGAGGGGATATTTCGCCAATGTACATCGGTACCGCCACGGACGATGCACCCCCGCCCAGGCCGATAACGAACCGCCCGCCCATCAGCATGCTCGTCTGAGATAATTATTAAAATAATAAATATATACTGTCTTTTTTACATTGATCGAAAGGGCGACGATGAGGGGCCCCGCAATGCTAAACACGTTTGACGCAATGACGACGTTGCGCCTGCCCAGCAGATCCGCAAAGTAGCCTGCCATGATGCCGCCCGTCATGCCGCCCAGATAGTAGATCCCCTGGACCAGGCCCCATTCGGACTCGCTCATGTGGAAGCACGAGGGGAACACGTGGTCAAGGGTGCTGCCGGCGCACTCCTCGGCCGTGGCGTTGGCGCCCTTGATCAGCGCGGCGGGGATGTCCAGCACGCTGATGTGGTACCCGTAGTTGAACGCGGAGACGCACATGACCGCTGCTCCATCAAGTCAGGACAATAAAGCCAAAGGGACCGGGTTCGTACTGGCACAAAACACGAGGTACGCCGTCAGCTTGCCCGGCTTGACCTCATCGTGCTCGCCGTTGACGTTGAGCAGACGGGACCGCTCCGATGGGGCTGTTTTTGCGTGCCGGTTAGGTCAAAAAGCAACGCCGTGAGGAAGGTACGTGAGTGTGCGGCCATAAAAACAAGTGTGTGTCCCACCTGGTCCAACAAGTTGGGGACGACACTGTGCATGTGACCGGATGACTCTTTCAAGTTGTTTTTCCCTCCTTCCTCACCCAGTCGGCATGAGCCTGACCAAGAAGACGGCCGAGGTGAGCGCAGAGCTGGCCACGGAGCGCAAGGCAGCGTCGTTCCCCGTGCGAGAAATGACGTACTTCCTGGACGGAGGGTACGTGCCATGAAAAAGATGAAAAAGATGGGGATCCCACCTGCTGAACGTGCCCGTCCTGCTGCTGCTTTGCAGTGCCGACAAGACTGCGCGCAAGGAGCGTATCCGTGCGCTTGTGACGGAGGATCCCGTGTTTGCGCGCCAGGACTCGTACTTTAACGACCGTCCGACGCAGTACAAGCGCGCACTGGAGAAGATGAGCCGCGCGATGCAGCGCAGGAAGGAGCTGGGCCTGAGCGAGGAGGACAGCCGTCTCTTCAAGAGCTTTATCGGCGATGCTCTGCCCGTACTTATTGGGTTCGGGGTTTTGTGGGGTAATTGAGCGATGGGGTCACCCTTTATTTTCATGATAGACGTTCCTGCACGACAACGTGTTTGTGCCCAACCTGCTGGGCCAGCTCAACGCGGAGCAGCAGGCCAAGTGGGTCAAGAAGGCGCAGGACTACAAGATCATTGGCTGCTACGCCCAGGTACCGTGCCCTAGCCTATCAAATAATAATTGCAAATGAATTAGACTGAGCTCGGCCATGGCTCCAACGTGCGCGGCCTCGAGACCACGGCCAAGTTCATCCCCGAGACCGATCAGTTTGAGATCCACTCGCCGACGTTGACCTCGACCAAGTGGTGGCCTGGCTGCATGGGTACGAACAATGCACATAAATAACTAAAACTAATCAACTAAAACAAGGTTGCACCGCCAACTACGCCGTCGTGTACGCGCGCCTGCTCCTGCCCGACAAGGACTATGGCGTGCACCCTTTCCTGGTGCAGATCCGCTCGCTGGAGGACCACGTGCCGCTCAAGGGAATCGTCGTGGGCGACATTGGCCCCAAGTTTGGCACCAACGCCAACGACAACGGGTTCCTGCGCTTTGACCGTGTGCGCATCCCTCGCGACCAGATGCTGATGCGCTACGCCAACGTGTCGCGCGAGGGACGCTACTCGACGCCGCCGCACGCCAAGCTGTCGTACGGCACGATGGTGTACGTGCGCGCCACGCTCGTGCAGGCCGCCGGCCACACGCTGTCGCAGGCCGTGACCATCGCCACGCGCTACGCCGTGCAGCGCAAGCAGGGCTACCAGGGCGAGAACAAGCACGAGACGGCCATCATCGACTACCGCATGCAGCAGTACCGCCTCTTCCCCCTCCTCGCCGCAAGCTACGCTCTCCAGATCACTGGGCGGTACATGATGCAGCTGTACGAGAGCCTGCAGAAGAACATGGCAGCGGGCGATCTGTCCATGCTGGCAGAGGTGCACGCGTCCTCGAGTGGCCTCAAGGCGCTCACGACGTGGATCGCGTCAGCTGGAATCGAAGAGTGCCGGCGCGCGTGCGGAGGCCACGTAATAAAATAAATCATTATAATTATGTGTTTCATGTTTTTTTCAGGGCTACTCAAGCCTGAGCGGCCTGCCGTCGCTGTACGCAGACTACGCCCAGGGCGTGACCGTCGAGGGCGACAACTACATCCTGACGCAGCAGACCACGCGCTTCCTCGTCAAGCAGTACGAGTCGGCCGTTGTCAAGGTAAAAAAAAAAAAGCATATGGCATGTACTGATTATTCTGCCAGGGCAAGAAGCTCACGGCCAACCTGAGCCACCTCGAGAACGCGACGTCGGTGCTCAAGGAAAAGTTTGCGCCCGTGGATGGCGCTGCGTTGCGCTCGCCCATTGCGCAGCTCAAGGCGTACCAGCACCGTGCCGCGCTGCTCGTGCACCAGACCGCCGCGGGGATCGCCAAGGACGTGCAGTCGGGCAAGCCCTACGAGGTCGCGTGGAACAACGCGCTGGTGGAGATCGCGCGAGCCAGCAAGGCGCACTGCTTCCTGATCATCGTGGGCAACTTCCACAAGGCGGTTGAGGACGCCAAGCAGAACCACGCCAAGCTGTACCCCGTGCTGGCCAAGCTGAGCGACCTGTTTGCGCTGTACAACATCGAGCAGGACATTGGCGACTTCCTGGAGGACGGCTACGTTAACATGGCCCAGGCCGCGCTCATCCGTGCAGAGGTCCGCACGTTGCTGGACGAGATCCGCCCCGACTGCATCGCCCTCGTGGACGCATTCAACAACTCGGACCACGAGCTCAACTCGGCCATCGGCGGGTTCAACGGACACGCCTACGAGACGCTGTACGAGTGGGCACAGAACTCGCCCCTCAACAAGGCGCCCGTGGCGGTCGGCTACGAGGAGTACATCAAGCCACTGGTCCATGCCAAGCTCTGAGTCTCGCTCTGTTTTTGTTTTTGTTTTTGTTTCTCTTGATATACGTAAATGTATGCTCAATGCTAAAGGAACAAGCAAGCCCGGCATGGAGAGGGAGCGCGCGACTAGACCTGGGGCCGGAGGGCCACGTAGGTGATAAAGCGGAAGACGAAGAGCAGGCCCAGGAGGATGCCCATGTTGAGCCCCCAGATGTTGAAGTTGTTGAGGCTCTGGAGGAAGATGCTGCCGGGGAACTCGGAGGCGCCGGCGTTGCACACGGCAAACTGCGAGGGCATGACGTCGCAGGAGAAGCTGACCGTTTCAAACTGGACGGCCTCGGCAAGACTGGTGGCGTAATCTGAGAGAAAATAATTATTGGCGATTAGGACATTACAAAAAAACACGTACAGATGACCGAGAGGTACTTGCACCAGATGAGCCAGTCGGGCAGGTTGCGCACGTAAAAGCCACCGAGTAGCATCATGAGGAGGATGAGCGTCGTGCCCAGGACGACTGCTTGTTGGTATTTCTAATGAAAAGATGGTAAGCAATGATGACCATTGTGGCTTTATTTATTTTACAGGGACGGTGACGGCGATGGCGAGGGCCAATCCCTGCAGGACCCACTCGTTGAGGATGATGATGAGGACGGTCTCAAACCACGAGAGGAAGTCATCTATGATTATGCATTTTAGAGCGACAATCATGCTCCAGCGACGACCGTACAGTTTAGGTGGGCCATAAAGTAGGTGATGGTGATGCCAAAGACGGGGATGATGATGATGATGAGGCTCTCCGTGATCCACTTTGCAAACATGAACGAGGACAGGCGGTAGTACTTTGCCTTGCGCTCCTTCCAGAGGACGCCTCGCTCTGCCGGGAACGAGTTGATGGTGATGACAAAGGCGTTGAAGGACCAGACGACGATGAGGAAGAACACGAGGGCGTAGCGGTCAGTGATGTGCGACTCGGAGTAGGGCATCTGCAGCCAGAACAGGCCGGCCACGACCGAGATGACCAGGCCCTGGATAATGTTGAGCCACGAGATCACCTGGAAGAACTGCTGCTTGAACGCGCGCACAAACAGGATGCAAAACTGCGTGAAAAAGTTGGTCTCGTAGATGGGCATCTTTTCAAAGTCGGGCAGGCCGGCCAGCTCGTCAAAGGGGCTGGCGGCCGCGAGGGCCTGGTCCTCCACGTACTGCTGCTTCATCGTGTCCACCATCTGCTCCACCAGGTCGCGGCGGTCGGCCATCACCTGCATCATGTAGTCGGCTGGGTTAAAGTGCTCGGGCGGCACGGCACCAAAATCGCTAAAGAACGTGGACATCTGCTTGAGGGGCCCGCGGTACACGACACGGCCGTCGTCTAGCAGGAGCAACTAGAACGCATTTTATTAATAATGGCGCTCCTTTTAAATAGGGAGGGGACGGTTACTTTGTCAAACGTGTAGAAGACCTGGGTGCTGGGCTGGTGGATCGACACGATGATCGTGCGGCTCTCCTTGACGGCAATCTCCTTGAGCATGTCGATGAGCTGTGCGGCGACGTAGCTGTCCAGTCCGGATGTTGGTTCTGTGGATACATAAGAATAAATGCAAGCGTTCTTTTCTGTGTCTGTACCGTCCATCATGAGGATGCTGGGGTTGTTGAGCATCTCCACGCCAATCGAGCAGCGTTTGCGCTCGCCGCCCGACACGCCACGCGCAAAGGGCCCTCCGATCTTTGTGTTTGCGCACCGTTCCAGCCGTAGCAGCTTGATCACGTTCTCTGCCGTGGCGATTTTCTCCTTCCACCTGAGCGTGCGGGGCAGCTTGAGCAGCGCGGCGTAGTGCAGGGTTTCGCGCACGGTCAGGTGGGGAAAGAGCAGGTCGTCCTTTTTTTTATATGCAGTTTATTGATTTTACAGAAGCGTTAAACGATCGCTCGAGTTACCTGGAGGACAAAGGCTGTGTACCGGCGCACGTACCTGCTCATGCGCTTGCCGTTAAACAGGACCGTTCCCGTTATGTCTTTTCTGTTGCGCACTCGGTCGCCGATGACGTTGAGCAGCGTTGTCTTGCCAGAGCCGCTGGGGCCCATGAGCGCGAGCAGCTCGCCCGGGCGCACCTTGCCCGAGATGCCCTTGAGGACTTGCTTGTATACCTTTTTCCTGTCATTAAATATTTTAGTATAATCAACATTAAAAACATTAAATAAAGGTAGGTACTTGAACATGGGCGTGGGCAGGGGCACCTTGTACTCGACATTGTCAAAGGCGACGGTGAACGGGACCTTGACCGGCCCGCAGATGCGTCGCTCTGCCTCTGCCATCTGTGGCATTGCCTGTTCCTCGTCGCCGTCCCCACGGTTGTTGTCCGATATGCTGGACCCGTTGCTGCTGTCTCCTCCTCCGCCCGGCGCCAGGTGCGGCGGCATCGGTGGCGTGAACGCAGGCGGGTGCAGCGGTATCCCGTCGATGTCCACGGGCAACGAGGTGTATGTGCCCCAGGGCACGTCCTGGTCGGCGCCGTACCCGCGAGCACGAGGGACCCAGTCGCCCACGTAGCCCCCTCCCATCTGCGTTTGTCAATTGAGGGTGGTAGTTAGCACACGGACGAACGACGGAGGGTTGTTAATCAATGATCCCAACGTTACAATGGTGCCCATTTCGGCCAGCCCGCCGACGCCGTCCTCAATGCCGACGTCCTCGCGCGGGGGCTCGCGGTCCGCGGGCGTGCCCTGGCTGGCACTCGAGCCCACGAACGAGCTGAGGCGGCGCGTGATGCGCGCGGTGAACGTGTTGGTGGTGCCGGTGGTCATCTTGGTCTGGCGTGCTTAGCTAAACGAGCAGCCACCGCGCAGCAAGGGAAGTGTGGGTGGTCGGTGGGTGCAGCGCAGACTGTCCAGAGACGACCCGAGTTGGTTGGTTGGTCAGGAGGGACACTGCCCAGCCAGAGTGTCGTTCCTCATTCATTTGTGCTTGCTTGTGTCGTTGCCTGCCAAAGGTGAGCACGGCGATCAGCTCGCATCTGCCACCGCCTCCGCCGTGGGTAAAAAAATATGGACAGGGAACAGGGGGATGTTGTTTTTTGTTCCAGAGTGTTTGTTTGCGCGTGAGTCACCATCATCAAGGAATGAAGTGAGATGCTGTTTACTTCCCTCCACCCCTCGCCGACCCCCCTCAAAACAAAAGCAACACCACTAACCACTATCCCCTTCCTGTGACCCTCTGTCTGGCCTCTCTCGTTCGTCTGATGTATCTAACCGCCAAAAGCTAGCGCCAGAAATGTCTGAATGCGCGTATCCCTGGCGTGACGACGACTTTGCCTTTTTCTACAGCCCTGTCAGCTCTTCGTAAGCAACACTCTTTCCCCTCTGCCCCCCTCGTCTGAATCAGTCCATTCCGCGACGTAGGTGCGCCCTCAACCAGAACGTGCACTATGGCCTGACCGCCCTCTGGCTCGCCTTCTACCTGCTGGCCCTGCTCGAGTCCATTGTGGCCAACATCCGCCGGACCGACATGAGCCGCACCGAGTCGCACGTGGTGCACTGGACGTTCTACCTCACGCACGCCCTCATCTACGCCTACATCATCGCGCGCCCCTACGCCACCGTGCGCGACGGGACGGACGGGCCCGTGCTGCTGACGCTGCTGGCGCTGCGTGTCGTGTCCAGCCTGGCGCTGTCGGTGACGATCCTGCGCACCGTCGTCATGGGCGGCATGAACGTGACCACGAACAGCAGCGGCAGGGGTCTCGTCGTGGCGGCCGGCGGCGCCGAGTCGACCAGCACGAGCACGACGGCGGCATCGGGCACCGCCTCGATCCAGTCGGCCTTTGTGTTCATGAACGGCGTGCTCAACCGCGTGCTCATCCCCATGGTCGTCGTGGCCATGTGCCTCGTCTTCCCCCTGTTCACCATCGCCCCCAACGTGATGCAGCACGAGGGCACGCTGGCGCCGTGGCAGATCGAGGCCGTGCTCAAGTCGGGCTGGGTGCTGGCGGCGTTCACGACGCTCATCCAGGTCTCGTCCATCCGCTACATCACGCACAAGCTGCGCCTGGTCATCCACGAGAGCGTGCTGTTTGCGGAGCGGCGTAGGGCCATCGGCAGCGGCGACTCCTCGTCGGGCAACAACAAGGACATGAACAGCAGCACGGCGGGCAGTCACCGCGGCCCAGCCCCGATGGAGCAGCGCATGATCAACCTGGAGATCCGCATGGCCAAGATGGAGAAGATGTCTGTGTTTATCGTCATCGTGTTTACGTTTATCTATGGTGGCTCAGCGGGTCTGGGCATGCGCTACTGGTAAAGAAGCCTAACCCCAAGTTGTCATTTTTTATTGTTATTTGCGCATAGGATCTTCCACGTCATGTCTGCCCAAAGCCTCATGAGCGTCTGGGGCATCCTGACGTACCACCGCCTGAGCGTCTTTAGCACGTTCATGATCAACGGCAGCTCGCAGAAGAAGCAGGGCACCAGCAGCCTCACGGGCCAGGACGAAATTTCGCTCAGCAACGCGAGCAAGACCGCAATGGCCGCCACCCCCACCACGGCCACAAAGTCCCACATCGTGTCCGTCTCGAGCGAGCACGACGAGATCACACTCCACGAGGACGCCGTCACCACCAACAGCGTCCGCGTCGGGACAATCGTCTTTGACATCTCAGAACTAGAGGCCAAATATGCGGAAAAGCCAGCGGCGGCATGGGCAAACTCCTCGGACGAGGACACAGAATTAAAATAGAACTTGATCGTGATTCGCCCTTTTCTTTCTCCCTCTATCTCGCGTACCGTAAAAAAATACTTCTATTCTGATACCCCGGAGTGCACAATCGATGCCAATCGATGAGAATCAACCGTGATTCACGTTCATTCAACAACAAACACGCCCTTTTTACAAGTCGTTCACTTGGAAATCACTTTTTTCCTTTTTCATTCGTTCGCAGCCGTTGGACGTGGAAC
>Ga0302231_10001678_pt1 | contig 13454 bp, 10 predicted proteins | sample II_Palsa_N2_2_FD_193522 | JGI IMG/M metagenome (GOLD analysis project Ga0302231, IMG submission 193522) | Peat permafrost microbial communities from Stordalen Mire near Abisko, Sweden - II_Palsa_N2_2 | ecosystem: Environmental > Terrestrial > Soil > Palsa > Peat permafrost | place: Sweden...
CTCGCGGCACAAAGCTTCGTGGGTGTTTCCTTCGACCAGCCGATTACCACCGGCCACATCACCGGCATCGGTGCGGTGCACATGCTTGAAGCCATCCGTACGGTGAATCGCAATATCCGTTTCTATCAGGCGTCGACTTCGGAGATGTTCGGCAAGGTGCAGGCTGTGCCGCAGATCGAAACCACGCCGTTCTATCCGCGTAGCCCGTATGGCGTGGCCAAGCTCTACGCGCACTGGATGACAGTCAACTATCGCGAGTCCTACGGCATCTTCGGCAGCAGCGGCATTCTGTTCAATCATGAATCGCCCCTGCGCGGTCGCGAATTCGTGACGCGCAAGATTACCGATGCAGTAGCCAAAATCACCCTGGGTAAACTTGATGTGCTGGAGCTGGGCAACCTGGATGCCAAGCGCGACTGGGGCTATGCGAAGGAATACGTGGAAGGGATGTGGCGCATGCTGCAAGTGGACGAGCCGGATACGTACGTGCTGGCAACCAACCGCACGGAAACCGTGCGCGATTTCGTCAGCATGGCATTCAAGGCTGCCAGCATCGACATCGAGTGGCAGGGTGCGGGTGAAGCTGAGCGCGGTGTGGATGCTGCCAGCGGAACAGTCCGTGTGCGCATCAATCCGCGCTTCTACCGTCCGGCGGAAGTGGAATTGCTGATCGGCGATCCCGCCAAGGCACGTAGCAAGCTGGGTTGGGAGCCGAAAACCACGCTGGAAGAGCTTTGTCGCATGATGGTAGTTGCCGATATCAGCCGCAACGAGCGCGGGGCATCGTTCTGACGTGGGTCGACCACGCGCATTGCTGACCGGTCGTAATGGGTTCACGGGGCGGTATGTGGCCCGCGAGCTTGAGGCTGCCGGGTACGAGGTCGTCGGGCTGAGCGACCGTCAAGACCCCGCGGATACGGGTTCGATTACCGCTAATCTGCTCGATCGCGGAGCAGTGCATGCAGCGGTTGCCGCGGTGCAGCCGGATGTGGTGCTGCATCTGGCAGCGATTTCATTCGTTGCCCACGGTGACGTAGACGAGATCTACCGGGTCAATGTCGTCGGTACGCGCAACCTGCTTGATGCCCTGGCATCTGCGCCGAAGTCACCGCAATTGGTGGTGTTGGCGAGCAGTGCCAATGTCTACGGAAATACGGAAGTCGAGCCGATCACCGAGGTGACTCCGCTGGTGCCGGAAAATGACTATGCGGTAAGCAAGTGCGCCATGGAGTACATGGCCCGACTGTGGATGGGCAAGTTACCCATCGTCATCACTCGCCCGTTCAATTACACGGGCGTGGGACAATCCGAACAATTTCTGATTCCGAAGATCGTCGCCCACTTCCGTCGTGGTGAGCGGGTTATTGAGCTCGGCAATACGCAAGTGGTGCGGGATTTCGGCGATGTGCGTGATGTGTCCCGTGCCTATCTGGCAATCCTGGGAAGCAGGCCGGTCGGCCAGACGTTCAACATATGCACGGGTGTGGGTCATTCGATGGACGACGTGCTGGATATGATGGCGGATATTGCTGGCTATCGCATCGAGAAACGGATCAATCCGGCGTTCGTACGCACCAACGAAGTTCGATGCCTGGTTGGCTCGAATGCGTTGCTTGGGAATGAGATCAGCCTGGGCAGTCGGATCCCACTGAGGGATACACTCGCATGGATGTACGCGAGCGATTGAATGTCATGTGCTCGTCGGCTGCGAGGCGTCGATGGGCAAGCAGCAGCCAGACTCGACGTGATGGAGATTCGACTTGATTCAAGAGGGGACGGGGCGTGGATGAGCGTATCGACAGGGGACTTGAGCTGCTCGTTGTCTGGCTGCTGCTTGCCAGTGCTCTTGGCCTGATCTTGGCGTTAGCAGGACATTTCCTCGCGCCGCAGGTTCTGCTTGCCTCGCTGATGTTTGCGGGCATTTATGCTTGGTATACACGCGGGGTGCATACGGCGCTCGGCGTATCCCCGGATTGGCGCCATTTGCTGCTGCTGTCGCTGGTATGCCTGTTTTTCCGTCTGCCGGCGTACAACTACGTGCTTGGCGGACAGGACGAAGGGATTTACGTCAATGTTGCCCAAGCCATTGAGCGAACGGGCAGCATCGACGTGCATGACGTGGTCCTGGAGAAGTTGAAAGGCTCTCCCTTTGTGGGCACTTATCTCGCTGAAAACCGCTTCGACTACGCGAAATATCTGCCAGGAATATATTCGCCTGATCCAGTAGGTACGGAGCTGGAGTTTCAGTTCTACCACTTGTTTCCGGTCTGGATGGCGCTGTTTTCCGGTGTATTCGGGAGTGCTTTCGGGATCTACGCGCTCAGCTTCTTCGCATGGATATCGGTCCTCTTTTTCTATCGTCTTGCGCTGGTTGTCTCGGGGTCGCGGCGGGTAGCTCTGGTGGCTGGGCTGCTGCTTGCGCTCAACCCGTTGCACGTTTTCTTCTCCAAGTTTCCGGTAACCGAAGTGCCGACACTGGCATTTTCGCTTGTCGGTTTTACCTATCTGGCGGCCTTTTGGAACAAAGGGGGGGCAGCAAACAGCTATCGCTGGCTATGGATTTCCGGGGCAAGCTTCGCCGCCCTGTTTGCCACACGCATCAGCGGTTTCATGTACGTGCCGTTTTTCATCGCTCTGGCGATTGCGAGCACAATCATGGATACCGATCGGAAGCGGCGGGACGCGATCCTTACATGGACACTTAGTGTCGTCGCCCTTTATGCCATGTCCGTGTTGTATGGGCTCCACTTCTCGAGTCAATATGCGGGTGACATCTACCGCTTGTCTTTTGAGCCGATCTTACATAGTGAATGGCGCGTTGGCGTCACTGCCATCGTGTTGATTGTTTTTGTCGCCTGGGCGGCGCTCACATGGCTTGCGCGTTTGGATGGCGCGCGTGTGCGCATGCGTCGCTATCTCGTCATGCCGGTGCGACAGGCAATCGGTGTGCTTGTTGTCCTCGGTCTTGCGGTCGGGCTTTTCAAAATCTATCGACTCGGCTGGACTGACCACTATCTGCACGATTACTGGTTGGGTGACATGTGGGGCCTCGCACATTCGGGAACGCTGGCGGCGAAGTCGTCCAGCCTGTTTGAGCTTGCCGTCTATCTGGGGCCGCTGTTGCCGGCGTGCTTCCTGGCCTTTGTCGTGCGTCGGCAGGACAATCCGCACATCGAGTTCCTGCGCCTGTTCGTGTCTGGCTTTTTTGTATACGTGGCCATACTGCAATGGACCGTTCCGTACGGGCCTTACTACGCCCGCTATCTGCTGAGCGAGCTCGTCCCCTATCTCACGCTTTTCGTAGTGCTCGCATGGTCGTGCATGTCGCCGACGCCGTGGAAGAAGGTGATCAAGGGCATCCTGGCGATATCACTGGTGTATATGACTTTTGCCAGTGCCCAGCAGCTTGGCAAAAGAGAAGGCAGTGGAATTTATTCAGCGTTGCAACAATTGCTGGCGCCGGTCGACTCCAGTGACTTGGTGTTGATCGATTCCTCGCAATCTGCGTTTCCGACCGAGAGTCAAATCGAAACACCAATTCTGTATACATTCGGGCGCAATGCGGTCACTGTGAGCGAGAAGTCGCTCGATGATCGTGCCTATCTTGCAACGCTGAATGCGCTGTATGACGATACGTTCCTAGTTTCAGACAATGCCACGGTTCCACCGGAATTTGAGCCATTGGGCAGTACGCGAGTCAAAGACTGGTCTTTTGTTCCGAGTCATTTGTACCCGAACAAGCTAGTGTTACAAGGTGAAAAGAGGCTTTATCTTTTCATCCTTGCAAGGCAGGTTCTGCCGCTTGCACAGGTGCAAAAATTCGACCAGACCGGACCGTGGAATGGTTTACTGGCCCGCGGATGGGCCGGTCCAGAGTACTGGGGCACCTGGAGCCTGGGACAGCATGCCGATCTGATTATTGATTCCCGTCAGCTGCCGGATGCAGCACACGGTCTTCATCTTCACTTCGATGCCAATACATTCGTGACGCCCTCGCATCCCCGGCAACGCATTGAGGTGTCTCTGAATGGCACCGATGTTGGTCATTACGAGGCTACTTATCCAAACTCGGCCGTCGGCATTGATGTGGATATTCCCCAGAGTGCATTGACGTCGCCGGGGAAAATTCACGTCGGCTTCGTACTCCCTGATGCCGCATCACCTCAATCCGCAGGTGCTGGCGCCGATGCGCGAACACTCGCGCTAGGGCTTGAAACGATCACCATCACACAGTCGGGATCCGATCAGTCGGATCGTGCTCGATAATCGCACTCCGTCCATTTACAAGAGGCAGCCCTAGTGCTTAATTGTTTCAAGGCCTACGACATACGTGGTCGTGTGCCAGACGAATTGAATGAAGATATTTCCTACCGTATCGGTCGTGCGTTCGGGCAGATATTCAACTCCGACGAGGTTGTGGTTGGCCGTGATATCCGTGTAGACAGTCCTGTGCTGGCCGCAGCGCTAACGCGTGGCCTGAACGATGCCGGCGTCTCCGTGATCGATATCGGGCTGTGTGGCACGGAAGAGGTCTATTTCCAGACCGCGCATCGTCGTGTCGGCGGTGGCATCATGGTGACCGCCAGCCATAATCCCATGGACTACAACGGCATGAAGCTGGTGCGCGAAGACGCGCGACCGGTCAGCGGGGACACCGGGCTCAGGGACATCGAGGCATTGGCCGAGTCAGGCGATTTCGCGCCATCGAGCCGGATCGGCTCCGTTCGGGTCGATAACGACAAATCCGCCTATATCGCGCATCTGCTCAGCTATATCGACCGTGCGGCCTTGCGACCGCTCAAGATCGTCGTCAACGCCGGCAATGGCGGTGCCGGCCTGGTGATCGACGAGCTGGCGCCGTACCTGCCGTTCGAGTTCATTCGCATCCATCATGAGCCGGATGGCGGTTTTCCGCATGGCATACCGAATCCGTTGCTGCCGGAAAATCGTGCTGCGACGGCCCAAGCTGTACGTGAATCCGGTGCGGACATCGGCATCGCATGGGATGGTGATTTCGATCGCTGCTTCTTTTTTGACGCCGAAGGCCGCTTCATCGAGGGCTATTACCTGGTCGGTCTGCTTGCCGCCCAATTGCTGGCCAAGAATCCGGGTGGCCGGATCATCCACGATCCGCGCTTGACCTGGAACACCATCGAGATGGTGCAAGAGGCAGGCGGTGTGCCGGTGCTGGGCAAGACCGGTCACGCATTCATCAAGGAGCGCATGCGTATCGAGGATGCCGTCTACGGTGGCGAAATGAGTGCGCACCATTATTTTCGCGATTTTGCGTATTGCGACTCGGGGATGATCCCGTGGCTGCTGATCGCGGAGCGCATCTGCCGCACCGGAACCCCGTTGGCCGAGATGGTCGAGTCGCGTATGCAGGCCTATCCTTGCAGTGGTGAGATCAATTTTCGGGTGAATGATGCCGCAGTCACGCTGGACCGCATCCTTGCCCACTACGCAGCAGACTCTCCGATCATCGATCGAACCGACGGTTTGAGCCTTGAATTCCCGGCATGGCGTTTCAATGTGCGCTCGTCCAACACAGAGCCACTGTTGAGGCTCAATGTGGAGACCCGTGGCGACATGTCATTGCTCCAGGATAAGACTGATGAGTTACGTCGGCTGATCTGTGCATGAGGTCATCTGCGATAAATATGCGGTAAGTTTTCGACAAGGGCTCGTCGGACAAGTGCTTGACGCGTTGATTCGGAGCCGACGTCTCCCCCAATTCGAGTAGTCCGAAGCTTTAGAGCCCGATCCCATGAGTTGAGAAGATCGGACGTGAAGAAGCGTTTTCAGTAAGAACAGATTACTGGCTCCCTTAGGGAAGCGGAAGCCGACTTGGCGGTGAAGGCGCTGTGCCGGAGGTACGGCTTCTCCGAGGCGAGTTACTACCTATGACGCAGCAAATTCGGCAGCATGACGGTACTCGATGCCAAGCATCTGCGTGAGCTGAAGACGGAAAGCACGCGACTGAAGAAGCTGTTAGCTGAGTCGATCCTGGAGATCGAGGGTTGCGAAAAAAGTGGTGACCGCATTGGCACGACGACTGCTGGTGCGGTAGATGATCACCCGAGGATTGAGCGAACGGCATGCGTTATGCGTATTGCTCATAAGCGTCAGCACCCGACTGCAACGTGTCGTTGCGCGAACGTATTATGGCCTTGGGCCCATCGGCTCGTCGTTACGGAGCTGGGATGATCTACCTGAAGCTGCGTCAGGCGGGTCTGGTGGTCAATCACAAGCGGGTTGACCGGCTCTATGCCCCGGCAAAGCTGCAGGTGCGTCGCCGCAAGCGGAAGAAGGTGTCTGTGTCCAAACGTCAGTCACTGGTTCGGCCGCATGCCGCCAATGAGGTGTGCTCGATGGACTTCGTCTTGGATCAGACGGCAGAAGGCCATGCTATCAAATGCTTGACCATCGTCGACGACGCCACGCACGAATCAGTCGCCATCGTGTCGGAACGAGCGATCGGCGGGTACCCACTCCCCATCCTGGATCAGCTTTGCGTGATACGGCGCCTGCCCAAAGTGATCCGCACCGCAACGGTAAGAAGTTCTGCGGTCGCGCGATACTGACTTGGGCGCACGAGCGCGGTGTCATGTTACGCGTGATCGAGCCGGGTAAGCCTAACCAGAACGCGTATGTCGATTCGTTCAACGGTCACCTGCGTGATCAATGTCTGAACGAGCAATGGTTCACCAGCATGGCTCACGCCAAGCTTGCCATCGAAAATATAACGAGGAACGACCGAAGAAGAGTCTTGGCGGCCTGACACCTGCTATCTACGCGACTACAACTGGACGCCGGATTCTAAAGCCGACCGCTATTCAGGGCAGGGACGTAGGTTTGGTCCCGTATACATTGGACGATCAGCTAAACTAAAAAGCTAGCATCTGCGAATTTGAAGAATGGTGGTGTCGAAAATACCCTGTTCCAGCAGTAAACATGCCGCGCTGGAAGCTTCAAATACTGGCCGTAGGCGGGAAATTCAAATTTCTAGAGAATCTCAAGGACATGAATATGGCGAAACTGCATTCCGCCGAACAGCCCTGCGATACAGGTTCACTGCGCATAGCCGTATTGATTCCTTGCTACAACGAAGAAATTGCTGTCGCGCAAGTCGTGGCGGATTTTCGGCAGGCGCTGCCCCAGGCAGCGATCCACGTGTTCGACAATAATTCCAGCGATGAAACCGTACCGCGCGCCTTGGCTGCTGGAGCCTTGGTGTCGAATGTCCCGTTCCGCGGAAAAGGGAATGTCATCCGTCGAATGTTCGCCGACATCGACGCGGACATCTATGTCATGGCCGATGGCGATGCCACATATCATGCGCCTAGCGCAAACGCTCTCATTGAGAAGCTGATTCGCGAACAGCTGGATATGGTCGTTGGTACCCGCCAGCACGAGATGAAAGAAGCTTACCGCTCTGGCCATGAGTTTGGTAACAAGCTATTGACCGGCTGCGTGGTTAGCATATTCGGTGGAACGTTCACCGACATGCTTTCAGGCTATCGAGTGTTTTCGAGGCGCTACGTAAAGTCGTTTCCTGCGCTAGCTCATGGATTCGAAACAGAAACCGAACTCACCGTACACGCACTGGAACTGCGCATGCCATACGGCGAGATGGTCACGCCTTACGGTGCGCGGCTCACAGGATCCACAAGCAAGCTAAGCACATACAAGGACGGCGTCCGGATATTGAAGACAATTGTTCGGCTTTACGCTACCGAACGACCCCTTATGTTCTATTCGCTTTTTTCCGTGCTATCAATTCTTATCAGTGTCATTTTGGCGGTGCCACTCGCCATGACTTATGCCAAAACAGGTTTGGTTCCCAGATTTCCGACCGCAATTTTGTCTACGGGACTTTTTTTAGTCAGTGCTACTTCCTTTGTCGCCGGCTTGATACTCGAGGCTACGACGCTTAGTCGCAGAGAGTTTAAACGGCTTTCCTATTTAGCGATTCCTACAACTAACAGTCTTGCCAAAAGTGATAGTCACAGAAATTTTTGCTGATATTTCTTGTTCAGACGTTCATTAAATTTTTAACAAAATCTACTAAGAAGATATAACTATAAGTTATGGAAAATAAAACAAGAAATATGAAATTTCCGTCAAGTCCGACTCGGCAAGAATGGCTAAGTAGACCTTGTGTTATAGCCACCGTGATCATTAGCATGATAACGGCTTGGCTGGTCATAAGATCTTTTGGCGGCTACCAACCTTTAGTCATGTCGGACGAGCAGCGTTTCAGTACCTACTCCAGGCTACTTCCGCTATCGGACGCAAACGTACCTTCTTACCTTTTTTACTTTATTTACGGAATAACTAATCAATGCGGTCAAGCTTTTCTTGATTGTGGACGATTGCTTAATATTTTCTTTCTCTGTCTTAGCAGTGCTCCAATTTACGCAATATCTAGGTACTGGCTAACAAAAAAGGTTTCCGCGTATGTTGTAGCTCTGTCGCTAATGGCTCCAGCTGGTTACTACGCCATTTACTACATGCCAGAGATGCTTTACTACTGCGTCTTTTGGATGACAGCCTGGATGATATTGCGTGAGGGACGACAGCCGACCAACCTGGCCGGAGCATGTATCTCAGGAATCGCTATTGGTTTGCTTTCACTAATAAAACCACATGCCTTTTTTCTAATCCCAGCTTATGTTGTTTTTAAGTCGTTTTTATATATTTCCTATCGTAATAAAGTCTCTTTTCTACGGGCACTTATGCATCTGGCCGGTGCGCTCTTTGCTGTGTTCGCCGTCAGGTTCGGACTCGGCTATATCCTTGCGGGGCCAGCCGGAACTGATCTAATTGGAAGCATGTATAGCCCAGTCGCGCACAAATCGACTCAGGATGTGCCCTTGCACACTGCACTAGCTATTCTGCACGTGCTCAAAGGTCACATCTTAGGTATCTTGATACTCTTTGCCATGCCCATTGCTGCCTCAAGCATGGCAATTAGCAACCCGGGAACAACAAATAGTTACGATCCACGAAAAGCAATACTACTGATTGCTTGTATCTTGCTGACGATGCTGTTGGTTACGGCTGCTTACACAGCTGAAATCGATGGAATGGGTAAGTATGAGAGCATTGAGCGCATGCATGTGCGCTACTACTTCTTTCTATTTCCATTTTTTACAATTTTTGCCGCGCTCTATAATGGTAACAACAGTCATCGTCCAAAAAAATGGCAGAAATTTTTAATTATCTGCTTGATCGGATTGACGCTTTATGCTGGTTTTGGTGGACTTAAGGGATACACTCCTCAGCCAATCGATTCACCTGACCTGTGGGCAATTTCAGCGAGTCGAATCAGTCTCCATTTATTTACTTTATTGCAAACTCTTTTACTGATTATTTTTCTAATAAAACCAGCGATTTCGTCGAAATTCTTCATTTATATTTTCTTGCCTCTTACGCTTATCGTGACTGCAATTCAGTTCTCAGGCTTCTTGAGTCATTACAAAACTCCGAGTCCGGCAGATCAAGCGGGCATGATGTTTGATCTCACGATTGGGTCGGCGATGCCAGTCGCAGTTATTGGTGATGATGATGCAGATGCAACTCGCACCATTTTTCATTTGAATAATAAGGATATCCAAAAATATTTGATTCCGACGCATACTTTGATTTCTTACGCCCTTCTACCCAAAAGAATCCATTGGATTATTAATTTAGGTGAAAATCCACTTTCACCCGATATGAATGGACAGCTGTTCTTTTCCGCTCCCGGGTATAGCATTTGGCATGTGGGTAGTGGAATTTGGGATATCGATTTCTCTGCCCCGGTATTGCCGGGCGTCAAAGAGATACGAGGCGTATCCGGTGCAGAAAGCTTTGGAAGGTGGTCTGATCAAAAACAGGTAATGATAAATTTCACCGTAGCGATCCCAAGTGATGTCAAATTGAAACTTACAGCAGGCGCTTTTGCAAAAAATATAGATCAACCATTTGATATAGAAATTGGCAATCAACATCAAATTTTCAAGATAAAGAAAGAAGTATCTGTGTTCACTGCTGATTTTAAAAAAATCGAACCTGGAACACATGAAATTGTTATTACAGTGCCAGATGCCATCTCTCCTAAAGACTTAGGTATGAGCAGAGATCCTCGCAAGCTTGGCGCTTCCTTGGTACATCTCAGCCTGGAGCCCGTTTCCGAGAATTAAGAAGGAACACCATATAGACTGCGGAAGTCCCCCCTAATAGGACATGGAAGAATGCTGAGAGATATTGCGAGAAAGCTGGCCGCACCGGTATTGAAGCGGATCGATGCGCGGATCGAGGCCAGGGTGTCGCAAGCCGCGCAAAATCTGGAAACAGCTATCGAAAAGAGGGCCTCTGTTTCGAAGGCCGAACTGGAAGCTTTCTTAGAACGGCGAATCGACGATGCCGTGCACAAACGTCTGTATCTGCCGAGCTTTCCGCCGCTGTTCGATGCGGAGCATACTTTCATGAAGTATTCGACGTGTAGTGCGGCTGACTTCCTGCATCCGCAATTCAGCCAACTTTGCCGAGAATTCGACTACCCGCCCTCATATCACCGGAAGCTCTGGGAATGGGTGTTTGTAATCCATCACTTGAAGCACGCAGGTGTATTGAGGACCGGCGGCCGCGGCGTCGGTTTTGGTGTCGGCCGGGAGCGACTGCCTGCCCTGTTTGCAAAATATGGTGCACAAATCGTGGCGACTGATGCTTCGGAGGAACTGGGGAAATCGGTGGGCTGGGTAAAATCGAACGAGCACAGCAGTGGGGTCTCGCAACTTCTTTATCCCAACGTCGTCGATGACGATATCGTACGCAGCAATGTTATACATCGCGCTTGCGATATGAACCGAATCGATGATGATCTGACAGACTTCGATTTCACTTGGTCATGCTGTTGTTTCGAGCACCTTGGATCGTTGGAGGCCGGCATCGAGTTCGTGATCAACAGCGTCGAAAAAACGCTGAAGATAGGAGGGGTTGCGTGCCACACCACAGAGTTCAATCTCTCATCCAACGATGACACGTTGCGGGACGGGCCGACGGTCCTCTATCGCAAACGTGACATGGTTGAGCTGGTTGATCGGTTACGGGATCGCGGCCACGAGGTAGAGACGTTCAGCGTCGCCCCGGATTCGCACTATCTCGACGGTTATGTCGATGTTCCGCCGTACACGGACAATCCCCACATCAAGCTGGCTCTTGCGGGATATACCACAACTTCAGTCGGGATAGTTGCAAAGCGGGGGCGTTAGTTCAAGCCATTTCGTCGGCTGCATTGCTTCGAAAAAGCCAGGAGGCCGCAGCGTTTCTGCGTCGCGCTTATTGATCGAAGATGTAAACGTGTACTGGCCAAGATCATATTCACGATTGGTTATTGCGCCGATCATTGAATTGATTGCGCGGTGATGCATGACGTGAAGTCGAATATTGTGATGCACGCTCGCGGTGTAGAAAATTTCAATATCGAAGCCACAGTGCGTCATCAGCCGTGAAAATTAGTGGCGGTTGCACTCGCGATTATGGCGTCCATACACCGTATATTTAGATACTGATCACAGGCTGGAAGTGCCTGCGATCCAGGGGCAGTTGCTCCTCGATCTCACTATACCATTCAGCAAATTGAGCCGTTTTCAACTGGCTTTGTTTGCAGGCATTCGATTTGAGCATAGGTTTTTCCAAGCATTGATGTGCTGGGGAAGATTTCAGTCTCGTTGATGCTCGATATGCTGAAGCCGCAGGTTGATGCGCTCCAGAAGCTTCCGGTTGGTAGCGATGAGATCGCCGATGACTCCCATCATGAAAAGGAGCAGGCCCGCAATGATGCACAGAGCACAGAAGATCACGGATTGCACGTGTCCCTCGCCGTTGTCTTCGAACAGGTACCACAGGAAGCGCGCGCCGGTAATCACGCCGGCAAGCGTGAAGATCGCACCGAAAAAAGCAAAGAACTTGAGCGGCTTGTAGATCACGAACACGCGAAGAATGGTAACCAGCGAACGTTGTACGTAGCTGGAGATGCTCTTTACCAGTCGTGATGGCCGCAGGTCAGCATTGGTGCGGATGGGAACCGAGACAACCCGCATATTGCTCTGGCCAGCCTGGATGATTGTTTCGAGGGTGTAGGTGTAAGCATTGAATACATTGAGTCGCATCGCCGCTTCGCGTGAAATGGCGCGGAACCCACTGGGTGCGTCGGCTACATCCGTTCGGCTCGCGACGCGTACGGCCCAGCTACCCAGATGCTGCAGCTTCTTCTTGATCCATGAAAAATGCTCAGTCTCACTGATGGGGCGCGCGCCAATCACGATTTCAGCATCGCCAGCAAGGATCGGCATGGTCAATGCCGGAATATCCGCACCATTGTATTGATTGTCCGCATCGGTATTGATAATGACATCCGCACCAAGCCTCAGGCAGGCGTCGATACCGGTCATGAACGCTTCGGCCAGACCACGGTTCACCGGATGCCGGACAACGTGGTGCACGCCGTTCCGACGAGCGACTTCAGCGGTATTGTCTGTCGAGCCATCATCGATGATCAGCCATTCGACTGTGCTGAAGCCATCGACCTCGCGTGGGAGTTCCGCGAGAGCGATGGCCAGGGTATCGGCTTCGTTGAGGCAGGGGATCTGGATGATGAGCTTCATTTCATTTATCTCTCTACTGTCCAGAGGCGAAGAGTTTTAGACATTTCTCGATGCGGTCCCGTGTCAAACACGATTCTTTAGTTATTGCCCTGTGTACTCAATGCAAATTATGCCGTTCGAGGAGCTTGCCTGAATTTACGCATGAATTTCTGTGGCCAAGCATCGAAAGCTGATCGTGCTATCTCGAGTATCAACGGTGGAACTACTCTAGTCGTTGACCATTGATAATGGTTTACCGTCTGAGCTATACCACTTTTTGCGGTTCATGAACCTGCAGACACATCACGTCTGCGCCACCTTCCGATCGCGATGCTTCCCCAGATGAAATTGAGAAGGTCGCCCAGAGTGGTCGATACACGTAGCAGCAGGATCAGCACCACGATGCTTGCCGCGGGCATGGAGCCGACCAGCCATTGACTCAACATGGCTTCCCGGATGCCAAGTCCTGCTGGCGCACCTGGAGCGAGGAAACCGAGGATCCAGCTGCAGGCGAATGCTCCTGTGAGGAATGCAACACTCGGGGTGGTTGTGCCTGAGTCCGGAAGTACCCGGGCAACCAGCCACAGGCCAGCCCCGACCAGCATGAAGTTGATCAGGTAGGTGGCATAGCATTTGCCGATCGAAAACCAGTCAAGCCGCAGTTTCGGCGGCACGTAATCATGCTGGCCCCGTTGGGTGGCGCGATAGTGCGCAATCCTCAATGACAAATGTGGAACGATCAGCAGCACAAGGACCGCGGCGATGCTGATCGCGATCAGCAGTGGCACGCGATAGTGGGCCAGCGGCCAGATGGAGAGGTAG
>Ga0302231_10001686_pt1 | contig 13419 bp, 13 predicted proteins | sample II_Palsa_N2_2_FD_193522 | JGI IMG/M metagenome (GOLD analysis project Ga0302231, IMG submission 193522) | Peat permafrost microbial communities from Stordalen Mire near Abisko, Sweden - II_Palsa_N2_2 | ecosystem: Environmental > Terrestrial > Soil > Palsa > Peat permafrost | place: Sweden...
TTTTTGCACGGCTTCTCAGAATTTTGGTACCAGTGGAAGCCGCAACTCGTCGAACTCTCATCCAATTTCGAGACGGTAGCCCCAGACTTGCGCGGAGTCGGCTTGTCCTCCAGGCCCGTGGGCATTGATCAATACCGCGTGCGTGTTGTGGTTGAGGACGTGCGTGCACTCATCGACCATCTGGGGCGCAAGAAGGTGATTCTCGTCGGGCAGGACTGGGGTGGTGCGATCGCCTGGGCATTCGCGCTCTACCATCCTGATTACATCGACAAGCTGATCGTGATCAACGCTCCCCATCCGGCGCTTTTCGATCGTGAGTTGAAGGAGAATCCTGCCCAACAATGGGCCAGCCAATACATTCTTTTTCTGCGCGGCGCAAACGCCGCATCGCGCTTGTCTGCGCACAATTTCGCGCCGTTGATTAGTTCCGTACTCGATGGCGAGAAAAACTTGCCCTCTTATCAAGCGGATCGCGAAGAGTACCTGCAAAACTGGCATTTGCCCGGCGGTGTTGCCAGCGCCATCAATTACTACCTTGCATCGGCCATCGGCCCACCCGATAGTGCGCGCGACCTGCCGGCCAACGGCAATTACGTACCCGACTTGAAGTCAACGGTGGTGCACGTTCCCACACTGGTGATCTGGGGTATGAAGGACAACTTCATCCTGACCGGCAACCTGAGCGGCATTGAGCAGGTCGTGCCTGGCGTCAAGGTTGAGTTGATTGCCAACGGCAATCACTGGCTCAATCGCGAAAACGCCACCGAGGTGAATGCGATGATTCGCAAGTTTGTCAGCGAGAAGGCAGCGGATGAAACACAGCCTGTTCCTTGATCGACAGCATCCAAGGACGCTCACTCGCATCGACGGCGAGAGCAGTTTGCCTTCATCAGCTCAACCTAACCCGGACTTTCATATCGAGAGCTGAGCCCTACCAGTGCAGGATGACCCGGAGCACTGAAGCGTTTGCACGTTTATGCACGTTTATATATGATTGTTCGCAATGCTGACAAGGTAGACTACGTGTTGAAAGCAACTTCTGATTCCCTCGCTGCCAGCGGTGGTGCCGCTTCGCTTCCCGCGGCGCGGCGGGCTACGCGGTTGATCTTTCTGGTTTCCGGTATAGCCATGTCGACGTGGGCGCCGATGGTGCCGTACATCAAGGTGCGTCTCGGGCTGGACGACGCGCAGTTGGGTGCGGCGTTGCTGGCGTTCGGCGGTGGTTCGATGCTGTCGATGCCGTTCGTGGGTTGGTTGGCGCACCGGCTGGGCAATCGCGTGGTGATCATGTCGGCCGGACTACTGATGTGCCTGGCATTGCCTGCGCTCGCGCACGTATCCAGTGTCACGATGCTGGTGGGCACACTGCTCTATTTTGGTGTGATGCTGGGCGCGGTGGATGTGGCGATGAATGCCTATGCCGTCGAGGTGGAGTACCGCAGTGGCGATCGCCTGATGTCCGGCTTTCACGGACTCTTCAGCGTGGGTGGCCTGTCGGGTGCTGCTTTGCTGAGTGGCTTGCTGGCGTTTGGGCTGGGGTTGCCCGGCGCTGCCATCACGATCGCGATCGCACTGGCTTTGATCGTGTTGTGGTTGCACCGTGGTTTGCGTGGTGATGCGTCGTCGAGTGGTGTGGATATCGAGGAGAAAAGCCACCCCGGCAAGCCGTCTGCGGGTGCGTGGTTGCTGGGCCTTATGTGCTTCGTCAGCTTCATGGCCGAAGGGTCGATGCTGGATTGGAGTGCCGTATTCCTGCGCGACGTACGTGGTATGGCGTCGGCTTCGGCTGGCGTCGGCTATGCGTGCTTTTCGGTGGCGATGGCGGCCGGACGATTTTCCGGCGATCGGTTGATCGCGCGTCACGGTCCAGTGTGGGTGGTGCGTGTGGGTGCCGGCGTTGCGGTTGCGGGCTTTCTGCTGGTGGCTTGCGTACCGCACACAGTGGCGAGCTTGCTTGGCTTCGTACTGATCGGTCTGGGCGCTTCAAACATTGTGCCGGTGATGTTCAGTGCGGCCGGCCGTCTGCCTGGCACGCCGCCGGCTGTGTCGATCGCCACCGCGACCACGCTGGGTTACGTAGGCTTGCTGAGTGGTCCGGCCTTGATCGGTTTTGTAGCGCACGCCAGTAGTTTGCCGGTCGCTTTCATTGCGGTAGCCGTGCTGCTGGTGCTGGTGGGTTTGTCGGCGAGGATGGTGCGGTGAATAGCAAACGTATCGATACGGTGATTTTTGATCTTGGCAATGTACTGATCGGCTGGGATCCGCGACGTTTGTTCCGCCAGCTGATCGATGATGAAGCGCAGATGGAATGGTTCCTGCGCGAAGTGTGCAACAGCGAGTGGAACGAGCAGCAGGATGCCGGTCGTCCGTGGGCCGAAGGCACGGCACTGCTGCGCGCACGCTTCCCTGAGCATGCTGAGCTGATCGACGCTTATCACACACGCTGGAAGGAAACCCTGCTTGGCCCGATCGAAGGCAGCGTTGCTATATTGGCAGAGCTGAAGGCGAGAGGTGTGCGTCTACTGGCGCTCACCAACTGGTCGCAAGAAACATTTCCAGTCGCGCGACAGCTTTACCCCTTCCTGCAATGGTTCGAGGGGATTGTGGTGTCCGGCGAGGAACGTCTGGTGAAACCTGATCTGCGCATCTATCAGCGATTGTTGGAGCGCTATGCAGTCGATCCCACCACGGCGCTTTACATCGACGACTCCGCGCGCAACGTGGAGGCGGTGGAGGCGTTGGGCATGCATGGATGGTGGTTCCACGATCCGGCTGGCTTGCGTGAACACCTGGTGGAACTCGGCGTGCTCGAGCGCGAAACACAGGCGATGAACCATGGCTAAGTCCAAGCCGCCGATCGACGATCGCCATGTGCTGCCGGAAGAGCGTCAACAGCGGATCCTGGCACGGTTGCGCAAGGAAGGACGTGTCGTGGCCACCGAGTTGGCCGAGGCATTCGAGGTATCGGAAGATTCCATCAGACGCGATCTGCGTGAACTTGCGGCGCAAGGTTTGTGCAAACGCGTCTATGGCGGCGCACTGCCGCCCGCCGTCACGCTGACTCCGCTAAAACAGCGGCGCACTGAGCACCCACTGCGCAAACAAGCGCTCGCACGCCAGGCCGTAAACCTGGTGAAGCCGGGACAGACTCTGTTGATCGACGCAGGCACCACCAATGCCGCCATCGCCGCAGCGCTACCGATGGGGATCGGGCTCAGCGTGATCACCAATGCGCCGCATATCGCGCAGCTACTGCTGGATCGAGAGGGTTTCGACGTGCTCCTGGTCGGCGGTCGTATCAGTCCTTCGATTGGCGGCGCCATCGGCGCGCAGGCGGTGGAGCAGGTGAGAAAATTGCGTGCAGATCTGTGCTTTCCCGGTGCCTGTGCCATCGATGCCGCGCACGGTCTGTGGGGTTTTGACAGCGAGGAATCGCTGTTCAAGCGCGCGATGATCGAAGCAAGCGACGAGACCGTGGTAGTGGTCACTGACGACAAATTGGGCGCGGTGGCTGCCTGTCAGGTGGCAGAACTTGCGCGTGTTCAGCATCTGGTCGTCGAGCACTCAGCAGACCGTGCTACGCGTGCGGCTTTCTCGACGCATGGCGTGAAGGTGCATCGCGCGGTAGCGGTATCGGGTTGACGCTTCGTGGATGCAGGCGATCGGCGGTAATCGCGGTGCACGACTCCATGGGACATGCGCACATGGCATCGCATTTTCTGTCGGTCACAAATAACGAAGGCGGCCGTGGCCGCCTTCGTTATGGCAACGGATGACTCAGATCAGGCAGCGATCGCCTGAACCATATCGGGTACGGTATCGTCGCCACACACATCACGCCACAGGTGATACATCGCTCCGAACATCACCGTGAATGCGATCAGGATCAGCGCGATATAGAGCGGAATGATCAGCACGAACACCCATGCGCCGATAAGCTTCCCAAGCAGGACAAGCAGAACTGCCACGAGTGCGATGGCGATGGCGACGGCCATCCAGGCGAGCGCCATGCACAACGCAAATACGAGCAGCGGCAGCATATTCTTAAACGCGCCAACCACGCCGTCTCCGATGGCGCTAAACACATTGCGCTGGCGCAGGGCTACTTGGCCCAGGCTGATCGCGTAGAAACCCATCATCAAAAGACCGAGCAGCATAAGCATGGCCAGGGCTAAGCCGAATCCGCTAGGCAAGGCCGGCGGCGGTTGGTGGTTGGCCTGTGCAGCCAGTGCCTGTAGGTACCAGTCTGCAATTCCGCCTCCCGTTGTCGCCACGAAGATCAGTCCGAACAGGGCAACGTAGATAACGATCACCACGAGTCCGTAGCCGATCAGGCGCAATGCTTGACCTTGTCGATAGGGTTTAACGATGTCGAGTGCGCCGGCTGGCAGTCCACGCTCGGTTGCATCGACCAGCTGCAGATAGCCGGCGTAGAGCGGAATGACTAGCAGACTGCACAGCATCGAGACTGCCATGATCAATCCATAGGTTGTTGGGCTCGGCAGTGCGCCTGTCTGCATCGCGTTGAATTGCAGCGGTAGCGTGATCAGCGACGGCAAAATGCACGCCACCACCAAGAAAGCTGCCCCACCGAACAACGGCTTTGGATGTCGAAAACCAATGCTGAAGCCGTTCTTCAACCAGCCGTAGCCGGCCGACGGTCCCATGGATCGTGTCGTCATGTGTTGCTTCCCCGATGATCGGCGCCCCCGCGCCGTGAGGTTCAAGCATAGCGGGTAGCTGCCATGGCCATGCACGACCACTCGAATTCCGGGACGAGGTGCTGGGAGAACAGGGGGTAAGAGACATTCCAACGCCAGTCAGGGAAGTCGACCGGCCGACTTCGGTCAAGACCCGTCAGCGGTGCCGCCAGCGGATTACAGCTCGGATGGAGCGCAGCCGCGTATCAGCTTTTCTGCAACGTCGGGATCGTCTTCGACCGGTCGGTACATCCAAAGTATCTGCACGTCGAATAGCACATGCAGCAGGATCGGCAGGGTCAACTGACCTGTGAGGATCGCTACCAGGCCAAGCAACACGCCGGCGATCGTGGAGCGGATGACGCCGGCGACGCCCTGATAGACGTGTGCCAATCCGAACAGCATCGAGGACACCAGCCAGGCGCCCAGCACGCCGAGTGCGACACCGCCTGCGAGCAATCCCGACAGGTAATGCATCATGAAGCCGCGATACAGAAGCTCCTCGCAGATGCCGGCAGAGAGACTCAGCGCGATCCAATAGCGTCGCTCCCTTGCCGACACGGCAAGCATGAACCTCATCGTCCGCACCGCCTTTGCCACTTCCTTGCGCCGTGCGGCGTTACCGATGACGCGGAACCCCTGGCTTAGGACGATAACCACGATGGAAGTTGCTGCAATAGCGGCGATCAGGAAGAGCGGAAAGTGCGCGCCAAGCCACGCTGCAACGCGCTCATGGTTAGGAAGAACCATCAGGTTTGTTGGGTAGGCAAGTAGCAACGCAACGGCCGCCGTGACCCAAATTTTCCAGATGGTGAACTGATACCACGTGATGCGTGTCTCGCCGCTGGTGTAGCGCCGCATTCGTTTCGCTCGACGCATTCCTATCAATGGCATCAGAAGTACCAGGAAGGCCAGAAAGAGGTCTTGCGCGACGGGCAGCAGATGCATGGGTTCGGGTCCATATGCGAATGTGTATTCACATTCTCATATTTGAGGCGAAACGTCTAGACTTGATCCGATGAACAGCGAAATCAGCCCGAAACAAGCCCGTAGCCGTGCCACCGCCGAACGTCTCCTCGCGGCGGCCATTAGCGTTGTTGACGAAGCTGGGCTGGAAGGCGCTACGGTGCCGCGGATTGCCGCGGCGGCGGGCGTCGCGCCAGCCAGCGTCTACCGCCGCTATGCCGACAAGGATGCTTTGCTCCGCGCCGCGTTCCTGCACGCGCTGCAGAGCAGCAACCAGAACAATCGCCAGATGATGAAGAAACTACTTCTAAGGGAGAAGCTGGAACCCACCGTCGCGCAAGTCGTGCAAGCCCTGTTCGAACAACATCGCCGCCATCCACTGCTGATGCGCGCACTTGTGCGCTACCTCGATGCCTCGGCGGATCAAGCATTCGTCACTGAGGCGCGCAGGATCATGGCCGCAAACCTTGGTGAGGTTGCTGCGTTGCTCATGCACCACCAGGACGAAATCAAGAGGCCGAATCCCGAGCGCGCCTTGCGATTTGCCGTGCTGAACGCGGCGTGTTCTGTCGAGGCGCATGCCCTCAACGCAAACTCGATGTGGCAATCGCTGCCAGACGTTAACGACGAATCACTGGCAAGAGACCTGACGGCCAGTTTCGTCGCGTACCTCCGTCATCCTTGACTCTCACGAGCTCAATCTCGGGATAGGTTGTCGACAAGCGACCTTCAGCTGGTTGGCGATACCGTTCAAGTTGTATGGCAAGCCTGATCAGCTGTGCTGGCAATCTGTATTGACAACATGCTTCGGTCGGCAGGCATTCGGATACTCAGTGTGTTGCGATGTCCAGCGTCTTGCGGAAGAAAGCCAGTGCGCTGGCGTTGATCTTCCGATGCTCGGCAATGCGGTCGACGCCCGGCGGGTCCTTGCAAATGTGCGGAGCGTCTTTGGAAAGTTGCGGCGAGCAGGGTGCGAGAAAAACGTAATGCCCCGCTTTGGGAATCATCGTTATTCCAGAGGGTGACTTGATCATGGGCGCGATATGCAAGACGTTTTCCTGCGGCAGCAGCACTTGATCGTCTTGTCCGTAGTAGAGAAAAACCGGGTCGACGACGTTGGACAGGCCAGCCTTGTCAAAAACCAGACTCAGTGGCGCCATGACGAAGGCGGCTTTCACGCGTGGATCGTTGGGCTTGCCCCAGTGGTCAACGCTTGCTTGCAGTGAGGCCAGGGCCGCTGTCGCGGTGCCTTGGGCTTGCAGCTTCTGTAACAGTCCGCAGTCCGGGTCCTGTGGATGTCGTTTGCAATAGCCCACGTAAAGATCGAAACGGGGTACCGCACTGACAATCATCAGTGCAGCGTAGCCGCCTGCGGAAAAACCGGCGACGCCGATCCGGTCCCGATCGATCAGTGCCTTCCAGCGCGTGTCGTTCAGCAGATCGCTGATCGTGGCCTTTACCTGGATCGGTCGGCCGTCCAGTACGGCGGCCGTCCCGACGCCGCTCGTGTCGTGGAAATTGTCCTTGGGATGTTCCACCGTCGCCACGACAAACCCATGGCTCGCCAAGTAGACCGCGAGATCGTGATGGCCGAGGTCCGACCCGCTATGGCCGTGCGAGATCACCACCAGCGGCTTGGGGCCCGGGATTGGCGGTGCATCGGGCGTGGCATGCACTTGATAGGCGCCGCGCCAAATGGTCTTTGAAGTTTGGGCGGACGGATAGAACACGTAGCCGGGCGTCGTGCCGCCGTTGACCGGATCGGGAATCGTGATCGCCTGGAATCCAACGCCGGTTGTGGCTTGGGCGATGGCGGCGATCGGCGTGAGGAGCAGCAGTAAAAATAGGGTGCGGCTGACCAGAGCAAAGCGCGAATGAATATTCATGCGTCTACCTGCCACGAAGGAAGGCAAAATTGTAATGAGTCAGCGCACCCTTATGGCAAGTAAACGCTCACGGCGTCAACGTGCGAAGTACCCGCCATCAATAGCCATTAGGCATCGTGGCAGCGAAAGCGACAGGCAGCTTCTAGACAAGCCGGCCTTCGGCTTCGCAGGTCTGGCGAGCCAGACCTGCTAGGCCGTCAATGCCAGGTGCGTTTCCCGCCAGCGGCAGCAGGATTCATCTCGACACTCAAGGTGAAGGTGCGTTGTTCGTCAGGCCGCATTGCGCCCACGCCAACCAGCTTGCGTGCGATTTCCTCGCCACGTTCGTTGCGGATAGTCAGCACCATGGAGTACTCCCATGCACCGCTGTCGGCAGGATTGCGGAAGCTGCCCTCCACACGCAATGGTGTGGATGCAGGCGCCGTAGTCGCGCTGACTGGCTCGCTGAAGCGCAGCTTGTGACGGCAGGCGGGACACACGCCCGCACTTTCCAGGATGGTTTCCCGGCAGTGCGGACAGGTGCGCGTCGCCCCGGCCGTACCCGGGGGTGCGGTGCTCACGAAGATGTGCCGTTGTGCCCGTTGGACTTATGCGCGTTGCCGTCTTTCGCGTCGTCCCAGCCAAACTCGGCCTGGCCGCGCATGCGTGAGCCTGCCGCCACGCTGAGCGATCCTGCTTTCAAGTCGCCGGTCAGCGCGCCGCTTTGCTGCAATTCCACGTGTGACGCCGATTCGATGTTGCCGATCAGTTCGCCCGCGATGGTGACCTTCTCGGCGCGCACGCTACCGGTGACCTTGGCACCTGGTTCGATGGTGAGATCGCCCAGCACGTTGACGTCGCCCTTGAAGCTGCCTGCGATGCGTACATGGCCCGCACCTTCGATCTTGCCCTCGATCGTGATATCGGGCGCGATCAGCGATTCGGCCTTGGGCTTGTTCGGCGCAGGCGCTGGCGTGGGACGAAACGCGGGTTGTACGGGCGTTTCCGCCTCGAGCCTGGTTTCCGGCATCGCGCGGGGCGACAGGTCCCTGACTTCGGGCGTTTCGCTGGGGGTTTTGACGGGTTCTTTCCACAAGGCCATGGGGGCGCTCCGCTTCGCTCAGGGGGAAGCTGACCGTACCCCCAATCGCCCAAGATGAAAACCGTGTCAAATCAGTATGGTTCAGGTTGGAAGAACAGAATTAACGTCAAGTTCTCAAAAAAGCAGCAAACGAGGGCGAGCTGCTGTGATTCAGATTCCACAGCCCTTCCGATACCGTCCACGGGCAAGTTCAAATTTTCACCGACGGCTGTGGGCGACTGGACATGGCTGGAAGGATGGCTACCTACGCGCGCAACCCAGCACAGTCTCGATGTCGTTAGCGGACGTCGTCATGTTGAAACGCATCCAGGGGCTGGATGTCTGGTGCGGCGAGAACAAGCTGCCCGGCGCCAGCAACAATCCCCGCTCGCGACAGACAACCGCCAGTTCATTGGTATCGATGCGCATATTTACCCAAAGAAACATGCCATCCACGGGATCGCCGAAGATGTCGATCCCTGAGTCGCGAAGCGTTTTCTTTGTTTGTACGCGACATTCGGCCAGGCGTTCACGCAACTCTGCTGCATGTTTGGCGTACCTGCCTTCGACCAGCAGCTTGTGCACGAGTCGTTCGTTGAGTTCCGGTGTGGTGAACCCGGTCAGGATTTTTGTATCGGCAAAGGATTCCGCCAGATCCGGTCGACACGCGATGTAGCCGACCCGGATATTGGGCGCGAGTGTTTTTGAAAAGCTCGCCGCATAGATCACGCGGTTCAATTGATCGTTGGCCGCCAGACGGGTAATCGTAGAGGTGCACAGATCGGCGTAAACATCGTCTTCGAAGATCAGGAAGTCATGTCGTGCGGCGATATCCAGAATGCTCGCTACGGTGGCGTCGGAAAGCGATAAGCCCGTGGGATTTTGGGCGGCTGAATTGATCAGCAGAAGTCGCGGTTTTTCTTGATGCGCCAAGCGTTCCATGGCCATGAGGTCCGGACCATCGGGCGTGCAGGGAACGCCAATAACGCGAATGCCTCGGGTAGCCAGTATGCCTAGCGCTCCGAACCAGCACGGATCAAGCACAAGCACCGCATCGTCGGAGCTGACCAGCGTGCGCAACACCAGATCCAAGGCGTGGGTGATACCGGTCGTGAGAACGATCTGCTCGGGATGAGCAACGATGTCGAGCTCTGCAAGTCGTTGCTGCAAGACAGACCGCAAGGGTTCGAAGCCGCGAGGCTTACCACTTGCCAGCCATCCGCTCACACCTTCGCGGCCAAGCGAACGCAGCGCTGCACCCAGCTGGGCCCCGTCGAGCCACGATGCAGGCAACACGCCGAGCCCGGGGCCCGGCGTCGCCGAGTCAGCCAGCATGTTGTGCATCAACCAGCTTAAATCGATGTGCGTGCGCTGAGGATTAGCTGCTGAAAGACGAGGCAGGCCAGGACGCCCGCGGACATAGAATCCCGAACCTTTTCGCGCTTCCAGGTACCCGCTGGCAACCAGTCGCTCGTAGGCCTCGACGACAGTAAAAGTGGAAACGCTCTTCTGTTGAGACAGTGCCCGTATCGACGGAAGGCGCGTGCCGGGTCGAAAAACCTGGCCATCGATCCGGTGCATCACCCACTGGACACATTCCTCAACCCGTGTCTGTTGCGAACCCGTGCTGCCATCGGTAGGCACTTGCTGACCTCTCAACTGTATCGATCAAGTTACCCGGAATTGTATCGGTACTGCGAGACTCAGGAAGCGTAGCTTTGTTCCATAGCAGCACCGGTCCAAGCGTCTTTCACTACTGCGCTTGAACGGATGCGCAGGTTGGTGGTGAGCGTACGCGAAGCCCAACAACGATGCTCAATAGTTTCGTGCGAAAGCCAGGAGCGAATCAGACATGTCGACAGAGGCACCAGCGATGACAACGACCCCAGTACTGGACCGGGACCGAGGTTCTCTGGTCACAAGAAAAGTGCAGATGGTTGTCGGTGACCTCATTTTCCTCGGACGCCTTGAAGCGCAGGCGGCGCCGAAGTCGGTGGCATGGCTTGCGCAAAGTCTGCCGCTCGATGGCACCCTGTTTCATGCCCGCTGGAGTGGAGAAGCTGCATGGATGCCGCTTGGCGTTGAGCCCAAGCTAGATCCGGAAAACGCCATCGCTTATCCCCAGCCGGGCCAGTTGCTTCTTTATGCGGGAGGCGTGAGTGAGCCCGAATTGCTTGTCCCCTACGGCGCTTGTGCGTTCGCCAGTCGCGCTGGCGCGCTGGCAGGTAATCACGTCATTACGTTGGAGGGTGACATTGCGCAGCTTCGCGTGCTGGGAGAAACGCTACAGCACCACGGTGCTCGGTCGTTGCGACTGATGTGGCAGTAAGTACGCCGTAACCCACGTTATGCTGAAATTCCGGAGAGTCGCCATGAAGCTCACTGCGTTGAAATCCCTTACCGTCAGCGTATGCCTAGCAACGCTTTGCCAGCTGGTTTTGCTTCTGCCGGCATTTGCCGATCAGGCAGTCGCCCACACAAAAGGTGATCGCAACGGCGATTGCCGCATCGGCATTTACCAGCTGCATGATGGCAGCGACGTCGACATTGGCTTGACCGATGGCGATCACCTGCGCTGGCGGCGCAAGGACGGTACTACCGGCGTGCTGACTGAAACATCCAACGACCAGTGGACCAGCACGCTGGGCTGGACCGGTCGCTCCGATGGCAAGCACGTGTCCTTCTCCGAATGCAGCACTGGAAAAATCGTTTTCGATGGATTGCCTGGACAGCGCATTCCGCTCGATGTGAAAGACACGATGTTTCAGGGTGATGGCGTGCGCCTGGCCGGACGCCTGGTGATGCCGAAAGGTCATGCGAAGGTACCGATCGTAGTGCTCGTGCACGGCTCGGAGGATTTTTCGGCACGCGATTTCTATGCGCTGCAGCGGCAGTTTCCGACCGATGGAATTGGCGTATTCGTCTACGACAAACGCGGCACCGGTGCGTCCAGTGGCCGATATTCGCAAGACTATTTGATGCTTGCCGATGATGCGATCGCGGCAATGCATGAAGCGAAACGTCTCGCTGGCGATCGCGCGGGCAGGGTCGGTTATCAAGGTACCAGCCAGGGTGGCTGGGTTGCGCCACTTGCTGCGAAGATCGAGCCAGTGGATTTCGTCATCGTAGCCTACGGCCTTGCCGTGTCGCCGCTGGAAGAAGACCGCGAGGCGATTGCACTGGATATGACGCGCCAGGGTTATGGTGCGGACGTGATGGTCAAGGCGATGAAAGTTGCCGATGCGACCGCCGCCATCGTGCGCAGCAACTTCCGCGAGGGCTACGATCAATTGGCAGCGGTGCGCGCCCAATATGCGAACGAACCCTGGTTCAAGCACGTGCACGGCGACATCAGCTTTTATATGCTCGACAACCCGGAAGCCACACTTCGCGAGAAAGGACCCGTACTCCTTGCCGATGTACCGACCGACTATGATCCGATGCCGGTGCTGCGAAACCTGGACACACCACAGTTGTGGATACTTGGCGAAGACGACATCGAGGCGCCAAGCGCAGAGACGGCGAGTCGCCTGCGTGAGCTGATCGCGCAAGGTCGACCGATAACCCTGGCGGTGTTTCCTCACGCCGACCACGGCATCTACGAATACGAGACCGATGCTGATGGACAGCGTACTTCCACACGCAATTCGAACGGCTATTACACGATGATGCGTGATTTCATTCGCAATGGGAAAACGATGTCAGGGGCACATTCCTGACATCAGGTCTAATGCGGCAACGGTATGTGCTTCAAGTTGCCACAGGATATGTTCTTCTCTATCAACGCATCCCTTAAAAAATGTTCCAGCTGTCACGTGCTTTGATCTCTTTAAGGTAAACAGCGTCACTTCGTTGTCGAATGAATCGCACGAAGAGATATCGGGAGGCGATGCTGGCACTGGCGATATGACGGCGATGCAGAATTAACGCAATGGTTCGGAGGCCTTGTCGCCTTGACACGGAATGGGTTGACCGCTCGGGTCGATAAGCTGCGTGAAACTTGAGCCGCTGTGGCTAATCACGATGCCGCCTTCGCAGCGCTGGTTTGCGTCCAGACGATAAGTCGACTCTACGCGAAGTTCTTCCTGTTGTTGCTTGGCGAGACGCATGGCTTGCTCCACCCGATATTGGCGGGCCTGTTCGTCTACCTGCTGGTATGCGTTGGACAAGTCCTCGCGGTGCTGTTTCAGATCGGCTGCAAGCTGCGCCTGATGCAGTTGGGCTTGGGCCTTCGCCTGCTGTGCTTCCAGCATGGCGGTGCGCGCGGAATCCCGCGTGATCTCATCGGCCTGCCGTGCCGCGAAATATTGGGAAAGTCCATTCCAGGCAAATACGGCGACGATCAAAGCCGCCACGGCAGCACCGATTTTCCAGGACAACGGCATAGCCATTACACCGACCCCCAAACAAAACTGCGAAATCCCCAAGGCCCGCGCTCCGACGCGAGCAGATAGGCAGAGTCTAACTGCGAAGAGGCATCGGGAACGACCCTGACCCCCCGCCGAGTTCCTTCAAAGGAGATGGAGGTAACGATTCTGACAACGCAGGCCCTCAAAGGCCAAGCCGCACGTGAACTAACGACGCTCGTCGCCTTTGGCGATCCGTGCCGTCAGGCGTAGGCCGCTGCTTCTACAGACATCGACGTGCGAAAGCAATCGGGTGCGTCCACCATGAAAGGTAACGCGGAGGTCGCGCAGGCATCCGCCAGCGGGAACGTCGAAGATCATCGAAGTCAGGCCGCCTTGCAACGGCTGATCCAGAACGATGTCGTGGAAGGAAAGTTCATCGGCAGGGGCGATGGCGAGCG
>Ga0302231_10001703_pt1 | contig 13306 bp, 16 predicted proteins | sample II_Palsa_N2_2_FD_193522 | JGI IMG/M metagenome (GOLD analysis project Ga0302231, IMG submission 193522) | Peat permafrost microbial communities from Stordalen Mire near Abisko, Sweden - II_Palsa_N2_2 | ecosystem: Environmental > Terrestrial > Soil > Palsa > Peat permafrost | place: Sweden...
CCTCCCCTCTCCCCCTCCCCTCTCCCCTTGCACACACTCTTTTGCTCTCTCTTTCTTCGCGAACAGCGACCGTGAGAAATCTCCTCCCCCCACTGACGAACACTGGTCGATCAGCTCGTACACTCACCGCCCCAGCGAGGGCCCGTCCCACTGCACGTGGCACGCGGGTGCGTCCGCCGCCAACAGCACCACCGCGAGCCCGCACCACCACACTGCGGTCACGCCCGAGCCCAAGATCCTCAACACGATCCTCGAGCACATTGGCAACACGCCGCTCGTGCGCCTCAACAAGATCCCGCAGTCGGAGGGGCTCGAGTGCGAGGTGCTCGCCAAGTGCGAGTTCTTCAACGCGGGCGGCTCGGTCAAGGACCGCATTGGCAAGCGCATGATCGAGGAGGCCGAGCGCGAGGGCAAGATCACGCCCGGCGTCACGACCATCATCGAGCCCACGTCGGGCAACACGGGCATCGGCCTCGCGCTGACCTCGGCCGTCAAGGGCTACAAGTGCATCATCACCCTGCCCGAGAAGATGAGCCAGGAAAAGGTCAACGTGCTCAAGGGCCTGGGCGCAGACATTATCCGCACGCCCACCGAGGCCGCCTGGGACGCGCCCGAGAGCCACATCGGCGTGGCCAAGCGCCTCAACAAGGAGATCCCCAACTCGATCATCCTCGACCAGTACGGAAACCCCAACAACCCACTCGCACACTACGACACCACGGCCGAGGAGCTCATCGCTCAGACCGGCGGACAGATCGACATGATTGTCGTCAGCGCCGGCACAGGAGGAACACTCACGGGCATCGCGCGCAAGTTCCGTGAAAAGCTGCCCAACTGCCAGATCGTCGCAGTCGACCCCATCGGCTCCATCCTCGCCGAGCCCGACAACCTCAACACGTCCACCGCCTCGTACAAGGTCGAGGGCATTGGCTACGACTTTATCCCCAGTAAAAAAGAAATAAACTATAGAAAAATTTAATTGTTCTCCCTTGACAGACGTGCTCGAGCGATCGCTCGTGGACAAGTGGGTCAAGTCGGACGACCAGCACTCGTTCACGCTCGCACGCCGCCTCATCCGCGAGGAGGGTCTCCTCTGCGGCGGCTCCAGTGGTGCTGCCCTCCAGGGCGCCCTCGAGGCCGCCAAGACGCTCAAGAAGGGCCAGCGCTGCGTCGTCATCCTCCCCGACTCGGTCCGCAACTACATGACCAAGTTCCTGAGCGACGACTGGATGAAGGAGTCTGGCTTCCTGCCCAAGGATGCCAAGGACGTCACGACCAAGCCTGCGGCCGCTGCCGCTTCCGCCGCCTCGGCGCCCGCTCCGGCCGTCGCCGAAGACCCGTACAAGGGCGCGACCATCGCCGACCTCAAGCTGCCCAACGCCATCACGATCTCGCCCGAGGAGACTGTCCAGCACGCCGTCGAGATCATGAGGGAGAAGGGCTTTGACCAGCTCCCCGTCGTCAAGAACGGCAAGCCCGTCGGCCTCGTCACCCTCGGCAACCTGCTCTCGCGCGTGTCCTCGAACCGCCTCAAGTTCACCGACCCGATCTCGGTCGGCGCAGGACTGTTCCAGTATGCGAAGAAGGGCAAGGATGCCTACCTTACCATCACCCCCGCAACCAAGCTCAACTCGCTCAACCACTTTTTCGAGGAGAACTCGGTCGCGTTCGTCACCCACCCCGAGGGCGGCCTCGTCTCTGTCGTCACCAAGATCGATCTGCTCTCGTACCTTCTCCAGCACTGAACCATGGCTTTGTTGATTTTTTGTGTTCAACGAGACAATTTTTTCTTTCTTTCTTTCTTTTTTTGAAAACAACAAAAAAAAGGGTAGTTTTTAATACATACAAAACAAAATCTACGCGCGCGATTGGACCATCTCATACTCGACGACGAGCGCACCGTACTGTTTTTGAAGCTCGCTCTCTCGTTGCCGTTGCACGTCGACCTCGGCGCGCAGTTTGGATACTCGCCCTTGCAGCCCCGCCCTCTCCGCCTCGGCCAACTCGTGGAAGGTGCCGATCTCGGTCTTGGCCTTTTCGAGCTGCTTGACCGTCTCGTTGATTTGCTTGATCAGTGCTGACTCGCGGCTCTGTCGTTTTCATTTTGCAAGTTAGCTACAGACTTTCATGTTGATCCGCCCTGAACCTGGTAGCCACCGAGGAGAACACTCAGCTTGCTCTCGACCTTGCTCGCCTTCTTCGCCTCGGCCATCATGCGCGCTCGGTTGATGGACAGCTCGTTCTGGAGCGATGCGATGTGGTCTGCCTTGCTGACCTCGTTCGTGCGGCCAAACTTTTGCGTCGACGGCACAAAGATAAACTGCTGGTACGTCGTCTCCCAGAGCTCGGCAAACGTCTCCAGGTCCACCTCCCCGCCCATCTCCTTCTTCTCCTGTTCGATCAGCTTGAGCGCCTCGGCAATCTCGTCGTCGGCAGCAGCCTCGGCATTTGCGGGCTTGGGCTCGCCGGGCAGCAGTCTCTCTTCCTCGTCCTCGGGCTCATCGGACGCGTCGGGCAGGACAATCTCAAACTCGTTCTTGGGCTTGGGCAGCGCCAAAAAGGACTCTTGTAGCTGGCGCTTGAGTTGGTTCTGACAAAGCCATCCATCAGCAAAGAGGGGAAAAGAAAAACAAGGTACCTGGTGTGACTTGGCCGCTTTTCCGCCGACGCCCGGCTTGACATTGTCGTCCGCCTCTGCATCGATCGCCTGCGGGGCGGGCAGGTTCAGCTTGGGGCGCTTGCGCATCTGCTCGATCTCGGCAAGCCTGCGACGGTACCAATGAATATTTGCTATCGATACAGCCGACTTACTTGTTCATCTGGGCAAGCACGGGCGGTGCGCCCTTCTTCTCCTTGTACTTTTTCTCTGCCTCGTGTTGTCTCTCGGCCTACCAACGTAAAGCATGTTAGTTAAGCCCTTGGGGAAAAAATACAAAATTCACCTCGACTTGGACCATCTTTTTGGGCTCGCGTCCCCGCGAATCCGCCCCCTCGAAAACGTCGCTCTTGGGGCGCGAGTCCTCTCCCGACGTGTCGAAAAAGCCCTCGGGCACCTTTTTCTCGAACGGGATCTCGGCGTTGAGGTCGATGCCGTACCGCTTCTTTCTCATAACAGGGCTGGAACAGGGATGCACGTTAAATATATACGCACACAGTACGAGCGTACTTGATGCCAGCGGCCTTCAACTCGCGACGCTTCTGCATGTTTGCCAGACGCTTCGCCGTCTCGAGCTGCTTTTCACGCGCCTTGCGCTTCGCCTTCTTTCCCATGGTGTTTGCGAGACGTGCACGCGCCTCTGCCAGCATCTCCTTCTCGTCCTCGTCCATGTCCACGGGATCGGGGCGCGCAGGCTTGGTCTCGGGCGTCGGGTCCACTTCGCCGGGCTTGAGCTTGCGCGGGTCGTCGGCTTTGTCCACGTCCTCCTCGCGGCCCTGGGCACGGTCCAGCAGCTGCTCGTACCGCTCGAGGCACTGCGTGGGCGTGCGCTTGATCACGGGTGCGATCGAACGCCACTGGCACGGCATGATCTAGGAGGACAAAAAAAAGAAAGAGAGAGAGAGCGGGGGGGAGTCATGAGCACAAGAAGACCAACCACCGCCACGAGCAGCGCACCTTGGCCAAGTGCAGCAGGCGCTCGTCCTCGTCCTTGCTCCACTCGGTCTTCTTGATGGACGGATCGAGCCACTCGTACCAACGGGCCTTTATTCCATATTTATTTTTATTTTTAAGGCACGACACCCAGCAGCACGAGAAGTAGACGACAAGGGGTCAGTCCTATTGGCATGCGCTCTTTTTTTTTTATACCTTGCACTGCTTTGGCGTCTTGCGCACGAGCAGCGACGAGATGCGGGCCCACTGGTTCTTGCCATACTTCATCACGGCAGCCTTGAGGATCTCATCCTCGCTGTTTTTCCACACACCACCTGTCCCCCTCTCATGTCAGCACGAGCCATTGCAAGAGGGGGTTGCGTACCCTTGATAATGATACGCGGCATAGCTGCGAGTGAGCAGAGGTGAAAAAAACTCAGCGGCCTCTAGGTAATGTACTTTGAGAATCATGGTGGTCGAGTTTTCTCCGCCGTTTTTTTTTAACCCCATCAACGCAGACGATCCGTTCGAGTAACACGGGAATATCTTATTAGTACTGTACAAACGCTTTGCTGCGTAAACGACAACAAAAATATTTTTTTTCATCAGAATCATTGCTTGTTCTAGGTCCGAGCAGGAGGGAAGCGAGCCGCCATCGCGCTAAACGCGCGAGTGACGTTGGCCGCGCTCGTCCTGTACCAACTGAGGTGGGTGCCGACGATGAGGTTGAAGGGATCCTGCGAGCGGGTGCCCGTATTTCGCAGCTGCTTGTCCACCTCGGCCTCGACGGTCGAAGGGTCGCGGCCCAGCTGGATGAACAAGAGGAGCTGGTAAGGAGGCAGATCCATCCGCCCAGCTGCCCGTGCAGATTGGTCCTGCAACTTGTCGATATCCCTGACCAGCCCGAGGTAGTCGGCAGTGACGGCAACAAAATAGTCGCAGAGAAGGTCAGCGGTGAACGTTGTCGCGGAGATGCTCGTGGGTCTGATGAAGGCCACGGCGTGGCAGACGCCAGGCCGGACGCTCTCCAAGATGGCTTGTGCTTCCTCGTTGCCGCTCTCGGCATCATCGTCGTCATCGCCCCCGTCGTCTCCTCCGATCTGTCCGCGGACGCGGTACGGCTGCCGACGCGGTTGCTCGTTGTTGCTCGGTTCGATGAAGGCAGCGACGTCCACTCCTTTCAGAGGCGAGTTGAATCGCATGACGCCGCGAGCGTGGGAGAAGAGACGGCCAAACTGCTCGCGCAGCGTCGGTTGCAACTGCTGTACTGGGCTGTGAGAGCCCTCGTTGGACGACCTAGAGCGAACAAAATGAACACAAGGCATCGACACATGAATCGTACTGTGACACCATCGACACGGTCTCGTCGCGCGTCTAGAAATCATTGGCGATCAGTTTTTAAACCAGGATGCGTCCCTTTGAAATATACCAAAATGGACGGCTTGAGGAAAAAGGTAGGATCGTCTCGCAGGTGGTAGCCGGACCAAAGCTTGATGACCTTGAGGGAGCACAGTGGCGTGATCGTCCGGTCCAGATCCGGCTGGTAGAGTGCGTTAAAGTAGATTGCTGGAAGCATGAGTATTTAGCATAATTAAAAGAAAATAAAACAAAAATCGGCGCACAGGGATGCTTCTTGGCCATGGTTGACAAGGCCGTAAAGAGGCACAGGGTCTGCTTGTGGATCCCGTGCTCCCTACGCTCAAGCTCGCTGTTGTAAAGGAAGGTGCCAAAGAGCTTGCTGGCGACCATCGTGAGCAGCTGGACAAGGTACTGGTGGAAAGCCGTTTCAAAAAAAAGCACATCGGGGGGTTCAAACAGTCATACCGTCTCGGAAAACTCAAAGGCGTGAGGGAACTGGCTCGTGAGCTGCCACACACAGTCGATAAACTGCGTGAACACGGGCGATCGCTCCTCGTGCGCGGACGCGATCACGTCGGCGTCGCCGTAGCGGTCGTTGAACTTGTGGCCAAACGCGAGCCACTCTTTTTCGATCAAGACGCGGAAACCAGCCATGGTACGGTAGTACGGGTCCATCATCAGCTGCGCCAGCGACGACAGCTGTGTTGTGCGGTCCCATCCATCGCCTTAATTTTTTTTTATTACTTGTGTAAGTAAAATAATAAAAATACAAAAACATACTGCAGTGGATCAATACAGGCACCTTGAGTTCCTCGATATGACGGACGATGTTGACCGAGGAAGCGAGGATGAGGCGCAGGTGGTCGATCCATCTTTTTTTAATTATTAATAGCACAAATAAAAGGGTTTTTCAATCACCTTGTCTGCTGAAGCAGCATGAAGAACTTGTCGTCGTCCCTGGACTCGCAGAGGGCCCGAAGTCTGTCCAGCGATGAGCGCATTTCGTGGATGTTTTCAATGTCACAAAAGACCTGGCAGCAAAATCGCGAGTGAAGAGTCGTGTTCAAACACATTTAAACCAGTACCATGCTGCAGTTGTTGTAGTTCCTGACGTCTTCGGACCCGGCGCCCTTCATCTTGTTTCCCACAGCGGCGAGCCACGAACGAGCATCAAAGATGACCAGCTTTGAATTGGGGTCGACGGCGGTGCGAATGGCTTCAATCAGGCCCTACGAAAATAACGGACTTTAGAAAAATGATAATTTAGGAGGGCTATACCTGGTCGTGTGTACTCGTTAGACCCTGGACACCCGACTTGGGCTGGGCACAGCGAGCAATGACCGTCTGGTGGATGGGGTGCATCCACACAACCGCGGGGATGCGGCCCTTGTTGCGGAACTTGGCGACCTCCTTGATGTCTTCGTTTGTGATGGACGCCGGTACGATCAAAAAGGACGGGTACGACTTGCAGATCTCGTACTTTTCGTTGACATCCGAGCGCCACCACTTTGCCTGCTGCGCAACGAGCTTGAGACGGTTGTATTCTGGCAGGAGATCGACCACGGCCGCTGCAGTCGTAAGGCCAACGTCGCCCGCGCCAGACTTGGGCTTCTTGGCCGGCGTGAGGACCACCTCAAAGTCATCGCCAATTTCGTCGGCCTTGTTTGTCGAGACTATTAAAGGGGGGACCGTTATTAAACGACAAGGCTCAAGCTACATACCAGTTTCGATGCTCTCGGGGTCCAACTTGGCCTCGGTGAGCGATGCGTTTGTCAAGGCCTTAAAGTAGTCGTCGCAAAAGGGAACGGCGGGGGGCAAGCGTGACGAGTTGCTGCAGTGGAACAGCAGGCGTGTCTCCAGGGCGTTGATAAGCAGGCGGTCCTTTTCTACAGGGCACATATAAATTTATTTCTCAAAACGAGAAGCCGTACCAGTCTCTTCGATGCTCAGCTGCAACGGGAAGAACAGCAAGTGCGCGACTTTGAGGGTGATGTGCTTGGCCCTCTGTTTTGCCGTGTTCTGCTCAAACTCTTCCGATCTCGTGACTCCAGTGATCTGTTCAAAATGAAAAGGATCAGCCTTTGGGCCAGTCATTTCGGAATTAGGTACCGCGCCCGTGTAGACGATGACAAGGTTTTTAAAGTTGAACGGGTTTTCGTCCCTCTAAATTAAAAAAAATTTTTTTTGTCAGCCACGATCCAAAAAAAAATGTTGCTTTTTTTATTCACGTACAGTAAGGATGATTTCTTCTGCGGGGTTGGACATGAGGAAGACGAGACGGTAGGGGGTGACGTAGAGGTCGCCCTGAATGCGCCGTTCGCCAATGAGGGCATGGACGCCCTCAAACTTCATCTCGAGCTGCTCGTTCTGGCCAAACAGTTCCTCTGTAGAATCAACAGGGCTGCTTGCTGATGACGAGGATGCCAAGGCTGGCGAGGGCGGCATTGGGTAGTGGTAGCCGTAGCCCTTCATCAAAAAGTGGAAATTCTTGGTGACCTCGCTCCAAATGCTCTGGTTTTGCTTGACCGTGAGCTCCAAAAAAACGTAGCCACGGGAGACTTGCTCCTGCTTGAGATGGACCTTGAGTCCTCCCTATTTTTGTTTGGGCAGTGATTAGTTACAAGAGTTGAACGAGAATAAAAAACATACGAGTTGGAAACAGCCTTTCTGGGGCACGTTGCTCTTGAGCGACGAGAGGTAGACAACCGAGGAGCCGATGATGTCCGGCTTTGAAAAGCGGTCCTACGCATTGATAGAAAGAAGGTTTCAGACCGTATTCGTTTAAACAAGACAAGAAACGCACCTCGTCCCAAACCTCGAGGATGAGGGGCAACTGCGGGTTGATTGTGTTTGTGAGCGTGAACTGCTCTCCGAAAGTGGGCGAGAGGTTCTGGTGCACCGTCTTTGTCCGCTTTGTGGTGTTGCCAAACTTGAGGATGCAAAACGGGTCCGAGTAGCCGTTCTGCGGAGACAAAGAGGGTCAGGGTCGACACAGCGATAACGAAATGCACCAGATCGCGAGCAGGTAGGTCGGCGCCAGCGACAACGCGCACAGTCACCTCGATGAGCTGATCGGACGGGCCCTTGGTGAAGTTTGCACGAGGTATGCCGTCAGCATCGGGGGTAAACTTGAGCCATGTCCCGGCGTCGGAATGCGACGAGTCCACGCTTTTGTGTGCTTCGTCCGCATCCGCCTGGTCCTTGGTGATGGCCCGGATGGCCGCCTTGATGTAGCCCAGCCATTGCTCGCGCTCGTGCTCGTCGGCGGCCGAGATGATGAACTTGCGGCCCTCGACGCTCACATAGAATCCTTGGACAGCAATTCAACAAGGTGACAGGGGGAGATGGCAGCAATACTGAAAGCTTTGTCCGAGTCCTTATCCTTGTCGTCCACTTTGCCCACATCGATGATTTTGAGGAGCAGTATGTCGCCCTTGAACGACTTTGCGTTGGCGCTGCCCTCGTAGTAGGACAGCGTGGTCTCGCTCAGCACAAACCACCGTCTGGTTACGTTGCAGATTGGGGAAACGTGACAAAGTGGAAAATCCATACTTTTTCCAGGTCTTGACGCCGCCGCCCTGCTTGGTGAGGAAGCCCGCGTGGATGGGGGGCTTGCCTGCCCCCGATCGCCCCACCAGAGTCGCCGACTGGGCCGCGCCGCTGTCGCCCATCCCGAGAAAACGATGACCAAAACAGAGGTATGGACGGTGCACTTCTAAAATGGCTTCTGTCTAAATTTCAAAGTATTTCGACCTCGCTTGTGTCTGTGTTGGCGAGTCTGCCGGTACAAGTCGCTCTTCGGGATCCACAAAGCCCACGGAGATGGAACCGGTTGAACTAAGAATTGACAGTCGGCTCCTCAAGGAGGATTTGCCACCGTCGTCATCGTCCTTCTCCTCCTCCTCCTCCCCAACCCTCGACAGCAACAGCTGTGCGGCCATAAAAGGCACGACATCATCCGCCCTGGGCGCGCGGCCGGACGGCATCTCTGCCCAAGGTGCTCTGAACTCGTACGTTTTCCGCTCACACCCACGTGGCCTCCCACGCGTGATGGATATAGGGTTTAGCCGCCTGTCGGCTCGGCTCAACCGGCACCCGTGATACCTCTTTCGCACTCAAGTCAAAGTAACCCTTTGTCTGCAATTTGTCGTTCCTGTCTGCTCACTCCAGCGCGCATAAAAGCACAGGCGCGCTTTCATACCAAATGACCAACCGTGCCGGCCTGCCAGTGGCCGTCTGCGCCCTCCTGCTGCTGCTCTGTGGCTGTGCCCATGCCCAGACGCTGGGGGCGCCCAACATCGTGCTGCTTGTGACGGACGACCAGGGCTACGGCGACCTGAGCGTGACCGGCCACCCGACCATCCGCACGCCCAACATTGACCGTCTTGCCAACGAGGGCACGCGCTTCACGCAGTTCCTGGCGGGCAACCAGGTGTGCACGCCCTCGCGCGCTGCGCTGCTGACGGGCCGTCTGCCGGTGCGCTCGGGCATGACGGGCACGATCCGCGGCAACGTGTACTCGCCTGCGCTGCCCACGGGCCTGCCGCACGACGAGACGACGATCGCCGAGGCGCTCAAGGCTGCCGGCACGCCGTACGCCACGGCGATGGTGGGCAAGTGGCATTTGGGGATCAACCGCGAGAACAACACGGACGGCTGGTACCTGCCCACCAGCCACGGCTTCGACTCGTGGTACGGCACGCCCATGTCCAACGGTAACTACTGCGGCACCGCGACCGAGAACAAGCCCGAGAGCTGGGAAAAGTGCTTTATGATGCGCGACGCCAACGTGGTGCAGCAGCCCGTCGTGATCAACACCATCCCCAACAGGCTCCAGGACGAGGCGTTCCGCTTCCTCCGCGACAACGCAGGCGTGCGCCCGTTCTTCCTGTACTACGCGTTCCTCCAGCCCCACCGCCCCCTCTTCGCCTCGCCCGAGCGCGTGGGCGTGAGCAGGCGTGGCGCCTACGGTGACGCTGTCGAGGACGTCGACTACGCCGTCGGCCAGCTCGTCGACCTGCTGGGCGAGCTCGGCCAGCTCGACAACACGCTCATCGTCTACACGTCGGACAACGGCGGCTGGCTCGAGGTCGAGGAGGAGGGCGGCTCCAACGGACCGCTGCGTGGCGGCAAGGGACAGGACTACGAGGGCGGCGTGCGCGTGCCCGGCATCGTGTGGGGCCCGGGACTGGGCGTCCAGGCACAGGTCTCGCAGGCCATCGTCTCGGCCTTTGACGTCCTCCCCACCATCCTCGACTATGCAGGCGTGGCCTTCCCGCCGCCATCGGCAACCAACCTCACCTTTGACGGCCGCTCCGTGCGCCCGATCCTCGAGGGCGCCGAGGACGACGCCGTCACGGCCGACTCGCGCGTCATCTTCCACTACTGCGGCTACAACCTGCGCGCGATGCGCTACGGACCGTGGAAGGCGCACTTCAAGACGCCCCGGATCACCAACGAGGTCGAAAACACGTGCACAGAGTTTGCCGGCGAGAGCATCAACGCGTGCATGTGCCTCGACGTGGCAAACTACCAGCACGACCCGCCGCTGCTCTACAACCTCGACGTGGACCTCAAGGAGCGCTTGGCGATCGACACAGCAACAAACCCCGAGGCGGCCGCGGCCCTTGCGTACATCCTTCAGGCAAGGGCAGCGCACGAGGCAGAGCTCGTCCCCGGCGCGACGCAGGTCGATCGCCTGCCCGTGCCCGAGCTCCAGCCGTGCTGCAATCCCCCCACGTGCCGCTGTGAAGAGTTTTAAGCGCTTGTTTTTTTTCTTTCGGTCCTTCCATTTCTACTATTACAAAAAATTATTGAGGAAAGATGTTCTAGCTTTCAAAAGGGCAGCTCCTGGTTCTCGTGGTTGATGTACTTGCCGCTGTCCTTGAGCGTGCGCGTGGCGATGACGTTGCGCACGCCCTTGACGCCGTCCTCGACCTTGAGCGGTGCGCTCGCGCCACCCATGTCGGTCTGGAGCCAGCCGGGGCAGAGCGCGAGGAACGTGATGTCGGTGTAGGTCGTGGCGAGGGCACGCGTGATGTAGTTGAGGGCCGCCTTGGACACGCCGTACGCCAGCTTGCCCGCGCCAAACTCGCCCGAGGCGCCAAAGGGGTGCGCGATCGAGCCCACGGTGGACGAGATGTTGGCCACGACCGCGTTGCCCTTGGCGGCCTTGAGCAGCGGCTCGTACGCGTTGAACACGGCGAGGGGGCCGGCCGAGTTGACGTCCAGCACCGTGAGGAAGTCGGGGCGGGTCGTCTCGGCGGGCTTCTTGTCGCCGGGCGGAAGGATGCCCGCGTTGTTGATGAGCAGGTCGACGTGGTCGGTCAGGGCTTGCACCTTGGGCACCGAGGCAGCGATGGACGCATCGTCGGTCGAGTCCAGCTGAACGAGCTTGACGTTGACGCCGCTCTTGATCAGCTCGAGCACCTGGTCGGCCTTGGCCGTGTCGCGCACCGCGGCAATGACGAGCGTGGTGGGGTCCTCGTGGGCGTACTGGCGAATGAGCTCGAAGCCGATGCCGCGCGCGGCGCCGGTGACGAGGATGGTCTTGGTGTACGCCATTGCTTGAGACGGAGCGGGAGGGAAGGGAATCGAGGGAAGGCTGGCATTCTCGGGGCTGCTTAAATAAGGAAACCAATTGGCTTAGGTAAGTAATTCAACTCGTTCGTTGATTTCATAAGCAAGAAGAAGGAACCAGCAGTTGGCATGCCGACGATGACGCTTTGTCCGCGGCAGACACTTCTTGTCTTCTCCTCCCAGGGTGAATTGTGGTGTCAATGCGTCGTGTCGACCGGAGACACTCCATGAGAGGGGATGTTCACTGCCATAAACGGACACTCGTGACTTTTTTTTTTGTTCGGACAAGAAAGACCCTCGCCGTAAGAGACAAGAGCCAAGGAATGGGCCGAAGCACAATACCTGTTGAAAGTGCTGTGACGAGAAATCCTTTGGCCTCTCTTTATACTTTGGTGCCTCGGAGCAAAGAGTATGGGATGCTTAGGACCAAAGTTTTTGGGGATTTTTATTTTTATTTTCTATGCAAGCCCTCGAGGAGGAGGACAAGCGGACGGGCCCGACCTCGACCGAGGCATCGCGGTGGACGAACGCTGGCCTGTCGATTGCCGGCGCGGGCATCTACATGCTGGTGGCTGCGCGGCACGCGGCGTGGGACTCGTGCGCGTCGTGGGACGAACGCAAATGGGACGCGTTGGATTACCTGTACCCCGCCCTGGTCACGTTCTTCTTCAACCTGTCGTTGATCGACCTGCCGCCGCGCTCGGTGCTCACGGCGGCCTACTTTGTGGTGCTGACGGGCGTGGTGTTTGCGGGCGACGCGATGGACGTTGCCACGGCCGTCAGGTGCCTGGGCGCGACGGACGCGGACGACGGCGCATTCATCGCCTACAACGTGTGCTACTGCCTCGTTAACCTCACCTTCCTCAGCACGCTGAGCGTGCTGCGTCTCCGCGGCTGGGCGTCCAAGCTGCGTGTCCCCACGTGGTCGCCCGTGATAGAGCAGATCCGAGGCGCGTTCAACATCCTCTTCACCACCATCGTCTTCCACGACACCATGCCATCGCTGCCCGTCAACGACCTGCTCGGCCTGGCCTACGTCGCCGTCAACGTCACGATGGAGTGGTCCGACATGCCGTCCAACCCCAAGCGCGACAAGCGCGCCCTCATCCGCCTGACACACTCGGTCTCCTTTTGCGTCATCGCAATGCTCTCGGCCACGCTCATCGCTATGCTCGTCCACTGGGTCAACGAGGAGACCGCATCGCCACTCTGGCCGTGGTTTGCCCTCATCAGTAGCGCGCTCTTCCACACGTTCTGCCTCCTCACGTTCCGCCTGCAGACCCAGGGCGCGCCCGGTGCCTCCCTGGATGCCTACAACCGCTTTGACACCGCTGGTACAGCCGAAGACGAGGACGAGGACGACGACAAGTGACGAGCCCCCCCTCCATCAAGTTATTCTAGATAGTTTTCTGTACCATTACGCAGTTTGATCACAAAGGAAAGAAAACGTATATTTATTTTTGTCGATGTTTTCACTGGCGGGCAACGAACCGATCGAGAACGGACAGACAGAAATCGGTCGGCTTGCAGCACGCGCACGACGTCATGTGGAAGACGAAATCGCCCGGCTGCCAGAACGACTGCTCAAACACGGCCGCGTAGATGCCGTTGAACTGGCGCGCGTAGACGAGCAGCACGTGCATGAACGACTCTTCCAGGCTGATCGTGTTGAGCAGCAGATCGACGATCGAGGCCTTTTCCCAGAGCGGGTCGTCCACCCCAGACTCGTCCACGCTGGCCCACACCCGCTCGAAAAAGGCCTTTGTCCACTCGCTGGCC
>Ga0302231_10001709_pt1 | contig 13283 bp, 27 predicted proteins | sample II_Palsa_N2_2_FD_193522 | JGI IMG/M metagenome (GOLD analysis project Ga0302231, IMG submission 193522) | Peat permafrost microbial communities from Stordalen Mire near Abisko, Sweden - II_Palsa_N2_2 | ecosystem: Environmental > Terrestrial > Soil > Palsa > Peat permafrost | place: Sweden...
TCACTCAACTGATTGGGAATAGTCTTTTTTATTATTATTATTCAAACGACTGCAACAGTGGGCGATATCGGCTCATCAGAGTTTGCCTGCTGACTGGCGGCAAACTTGAGCATTTTCTCGCTAAAGAACAGAAAAAACAAAATTAAAAAAAAAATTTTTTTTATTTATTTAGTCGGATTTTTACCGGAACGAAAGCAGTGCGCCATCCTTGGAGTTGACCTTCATCTTGATGGTGAGCGCGTTGTCGGCAAGGTCGTTGATGTCCTTGATCCAGTCGCGGTTGTCAGCGCCAGTGCTCGTGGTGCTCTGGCCGGATGGGCCGCGGCCGTGGGCGGAGCCAGCTTCGGCGGCGCTGACTTCGGACGGCGTACCATCCTCCTTTGCAAGCGCACTCCCGACCTTGGCGCGGGCGGTTTGATGCTGATAATAATAAAAATAAAGATGAAACATGTTTTCAAAAAAAAAATCATTTTTACCTTTTGCTCTTGCAGGCGCAGACGCTCGGCCTCGAGTTCACGCTCCTTCTGCAGACGTTCGGCGCGCTTACGGCGGCGGGCTTCTGCGACAGCTGGATCCTCGTTACCAAAGCGCGCGGTCTTGGAGAGCGTGCTGCTTCGGCTGCTGCTTTCGTCGGCGCTGAGCAGCTTGGCCTGCTGCAGCAGACGGCGCTGGTTGGCATCATCCTTTTTGCGTTCTTCCTCCTCTTGCTTCTGGCGCACCTCCTCAAGAGCCTTGCGTGCCTCCTCGCGCTCCTTTAATTTCTGCTCGTACTGCGCTTGACGCTCCTGCGTGTCCACGGCAAAATATTAAGCGCAATAATTGACAGAGGTCAAAAAAGGTACCTTGTCCAGACGCTCGCGCTGAAGGAGCTGCTCCTCGATGTTGCGCTTGGCCTCCTCCTCGGCCTCCTTGCGGCGCTGTTTCTCGAGCTCTGAATTTTTTTTTAAAAATTTAAAATTTATTACAATGAATAAAATGCCCGAGTATACCAAGGAGCGAGTGCATCTCCTGGATGCTCTTGGTCATGTCCACCCCAGAGCTGACAGGACGCGAGCCAGGGACAAACGCGCGGGGCCTGGGAGTGGGCTCGGCCGATTCATCGACGACAATCGCGGGCACCGACTCGTCGTCGTCGTCGTCCTCCCTCAGCAGGTCGTCGAGGATTGCATTGATCTCGGCAATGCCCTTCTTGGCCTCTGCGACAAGCGCCTTGTTGCTCTGGGCCTTTTCAGACAGCGACTTGAGCAGCTTGTCATTCTCCTTCTTGTGATGGGTTGCCAGTTCGACGACTTCTTGGCGCGACATCAAGCCGTTCCGCGACTGTAGTTATCAATGGTCAGTTAAGCATGCTCTCAGCCCAGCCAGCCAGAAAGAGACGGTACGTTTTCCACAGCCGGGGGCATTTGGTTGTTTTCCTGGAAGTGTGTCTGGATCAGTATCAAAGTTTAAAAAAAAAACCTTCAAGCAAAATGACAAAGCAAAATGACGGAGGCGGCAAGGAAGACGGTCCGCAAATTAAGCCACAGCACCCTCGCACGTAGCTGCTGCGCCCACCCGCCTCCCACCCAAGTTTCAAAATCAGAAACGAAACTTCTGTGGCCGAACGTGAAACGAGTTTCAATGCCTCTTTTTTTTCCCCGCCCGAGTGCGTCTCCTCTACTGCAAAACACATGTTGTCACCACTTTCCAGCCCGGGTGTGGAGCCCCAAGGCAGCGAATGAGCAATGGCTTAAACAAAAACCACCCCAGCGTGGCCGGATCTCACAACGTCCATATTTTCATAAATGTCGGCCCCGGAGGATCACCCGACCAAGCTCATCCCGGCCTTGTGCCGTCAGTTCTACGACCTGGGCTGGGTCACGGGCACGGGCGGCGGCATCTCGATCCGCAACAGCGACGGCATCTACATTGCGCCGTCGGGGGTCCAGAAGGAGCGCATGCAGGTATGTCCCTCCGCAAACGGTACTAATCGCGCGCCACAAAGGACGACGACCTGTTCCTGTGCGACACGGCGGGCAAGGACATCGTCATCCCCGACAAGCCCGGACTGAAGAAGAGCCAGTGCACACCGCTGTTTTTCAACGCGTACGACCTACGCGATGCCGGTGCGTTTTTTCCTTCTGCCGCCGACAACAACAAAATAATCGCTTCTTGCCCAGGTGCGGTTATCCACACGCACTCGCAGAACGCCGTCATGGTCACGCTGCTCAACCAGAAGGAGTTTCGCATCACGCACCAGGAGATGATCAAGGGCATCCGCAAGTCACCCACGAGCTGGCTAAAGTACTTTGACGAGCTGGTCGTGCCTATCATCGAGAACACGCCTGAGGAACGCGACCTGAAGGACCGCATGGCCGAGGTACCTACTACCCGTTACACACACACACACACACACAAAAGAAAAAAAACTGTGCGTTCTTGTTTATTCAATCTTTTTTTTTCCCAAGGCGATGAAGCAGTACCCAAACACGTACGCGGTGCTCGTGCGAAGACACGGCGTCTACGTCTGGGGCAACACCTGGCAGGAAGCCAAGACCATGTGCGAGTGCTACGACTACCTCTTTGAGATTGCCGTCAAGATGCGCCAGATGAACATTGACCCGGCAGCCGTGCCGCTCGCCTCGCCGTACATTACAAAGGACCTGTGCGCCAACTCTGGCTGCATCGACCAGGACCCGCACCACGTACACAGCAGCGAGCGGCCCTTCACTCCCATTTAGCGAGCCCTTTTTTTAGTTCCGATACATTTGATGAGAATATTGAGGAGGAGGAGGAACGAAAGGCGGCGGTGCAGGAACGAAAGGTGGTGGGGCACCATAGTAAAACTGCTGTTGTAGTAATTGCTGCTGCTGCTGCTGTTGAAGTAATAGTTGCTGCTCCTGCTGCTGTTGAAGTAATAGTTGCTGCTCCTGCGCCGCCTTCTCCTGGAGCTCCTTTTCCATGCTCTCGAGGAACGAATCGGCCTTGGCCTGGAGCTCTGCCATCTTGGCCGGGTTGGACGAGTCGAGGTTGGCGGCGATCTGCTGTTTCTTCTTGGCCGCCTCCAGTCGCGCGGCCAGCTTTGACGTCGTGCGGGCAACTGTAGCCTTGGACTGCTGCGCCAACGTCTGGGCGCGCAGGGCGTTCAGGTCACGCAGTTGCTGCGCACGCTCGGCCTCGTCCCGGGAAAACTGGAAGAACCCCACACCTTTATTGCGGACCTCCTCGTCGCCGTCATAGTGCTCCACCAGGGTCGCCTTCTTCCTCGGTGGTGGGGCATCCTCGTCGTCGTCGTCGCCGCTATCCCCGCTGCCACCCCGAACAAATCCACTCGTCGCCGACTTGTCAGCGTTCTTCCTCCTCTGCAGCTCCCTTTTTACAGTGGAGAGCGCACACAAAAAAAATTTAAAACACTGTACTTATGCGCACTGCGTTACTTGATCTCGTCAGGGACTTGGCTCTGCCGACACGTCCGCGAGCGCCCAAACTCGTCCTCGTACTCGACCCATGGATCGTCCGTCTCGACCGCCTTCTCCGCCTCGGACGCCTCGAGCCACCCTGCGGGCCCGGCCCCGGCATCCATCCGTTTGCGCGCAAAGTCCACGAGCGAGTTCTCCTCCACGTCCTCGCTGATTTCCAGCTCCCCGCGCTGCAGCTTGTCGTACAATCGCGCGCCCTTCTCCAGCGTCTCGATGCTGCCCTCCCACGTCCGCTTGCGCTGCTCCTGTGCGTGCGCCGCCTCGTCCTTGGCAGCCCTCGCCGCAACTCCGCTGTTGGCCGCGGCAGGCGCCTTGGCTGTGGCCCACTTGCTCCCGCCCTTGCTCCTCGACGATCCCCCGCCCAATGACGATGACGACAGCGACGACGTCTTCTCACGCTCGTACTCCTCCGTCTTGCGCGCAAGCTCGGCCTTGAGCCCCACGACGCTCGATGCCGGAACGACGATTTTTTTGCCGCTCGCCATTCCCCTGGGAAGGACACTTGAAATATACGTAATCTTTGCCATGTCCGTCGCATTGGCGCATCTGTGGCGCGAGAACGCCTCTGCCGCTCGCGGCCACGACGACGACGACGATGAGAGCTGCGAGCACGAGGGGCACGAGGGGCACGACCGGCTGCCGCAACAGCTGCTCAATGCCACGCCCGCGGCTCAGCGGCGCGTGCTGAGGAGCCTGCTGACTCAGCGGTCGCCGTGGCTGGGCCCGCTGCCGGCCGACGTGCTGGCCGACATTGACGCGATCCTGCAGCGCGAGCTGAGCCAGAAGACGGTCGTGGACGCGGTGCAGTGGGCCTCCCAGGCGGAGGCCGCCACGGCAGCGGGAAAGATGGCTGTGTGGCGAGGCGACATTACCGCGCTCAAGGTCGACTGCATCGTCAACGCCGCAAACTCGGGCATGCGCGGGTGCTTCCAGCCTGACCACATGTGCATCGATAACGTCATCCACGCAGCGGCTGGGCCGCAGCTGCGGGCCGAGTGCCACGAGCTCATGACGGTACTACGTCGCCCTTGTTCTATGTTTGTTTATCCAAGCCATAAAACAGAGCATCGGAGAGGACCACGAGGAGCCGATCGGACTGGCCAAGGCGACCAAGGCGTACAACCTGCCCTCGCGCTATGTGCTGCACACTGTCGGTCCTTCGATCATGGACGGCCGCCGTCGTGGCCGCATCTCGACAGCCGATGAGGACGCCCAAGTAACTCTTGTGCTTATTGATGCGTAAAAAAACTAATTGTTTGCACAGCTCGCATCGTGCTACCAGTCGTGCCTCGACTGCACGCTGACGTTGCCCAAGGACGTGCGATCGGTGGCGTTCTGCTGCGTCTCGACGGGCCTGTTTGGCTTCCCCAAGCAGCGAGCGGCCGAGATAGCGATCAAGACTGTGCAGACCTGGCTCCAGGAGCATCCTGGCGCGTTGGACCTGGTTGTTTTCAACGTGTTTCTGGAGGAGGACGACCTGATCTACAAGCAGCTGCTCTTCCCGTCGCTCGTGCCCAAGGACTTTATCATCGATCCGTTGGAGCGCTCGATCGCAGCCGCCGGCCAGTGGCTCGCCCAGGCCGAGTGCATTCTCATCGCAGGCGCTGCGGGCCTCAGTGCATCGGCTGGTCTTGACTATACCGTATCGTCGTCACAGTTGAACTGTAAAATATAATTTCAAAACAAAAACAGAGCGAGGAGGTCTTCAAAGAACTCTTCCCTGTGATGCACCGGCGCGGCTTCCGGCGCATGTACGAATTTATCGGGTTCACCGACTGGTCCGAGGCGCTGCGGTGGGGCTACTTGTGTTCGCAGATCAACTTGTCGCGCTACAACTGGCCCAAGCATCCGGTCTACGGTAAAAAGCATACAAATTCGATTTTTTTTTTTTGGGTTGGTTGAAGTTTTGTTTATTTATCCTCTTATTTCCAGGCAAGCTCCTTGAAATCGTGCGCAAAGTGGCCCCCGAGGACCACTTTGTGCTCACATCCAACGCCGACGGCATGTTTGAACAGAACGGCTTCGACACGGGCAAGATCTATACTGCCCAGGGCGACTACAGCCGGTTCCAGTGCCTGTCCCGTTGCACCGAGCAAGTGTGGCCGGCGCGGCCGTTCATCGACAGGGCCCTTCCTCAAATCGACCCTCTGACGATGGAAATAGCCGACCCCGATGCGATTCCCATGTGCCCCAACTGTGGTGGCCAAGTCGTCATGAACGTGCGCGGCGGCGGCTGGTTCATCGAAACCCCGCACATGGAGAGCGCCAAACGGTTCCAGGAGTTTGTTGCACGCTCGCGTGGACGCAAGCTCGTCATCCTGGAAATCGGTGCGGGCTTCAATACTCCCTCGGTCGTCCGATTCCGCTGCGAGGCCATCGCCAAGCAGAACCCGTCCTCCAAGTTTATCCGCATCAACGCCACCCATCCCGAACTCACGACCGTTGACCTCGGCTCTCGCGCTGCCCTCCTCGCCTGCGACGCTCTTCACGCGATCGAGGGGTTTTCCTCTCAGGTCTTTTCAGCTGTTTAGTAAATAATCGTCTTTATCGCAAGCTAATGAGGGATAAACAACCCAAGCTTTATGGAGGTTACAATTATTAGAAAGCACGTAGAAAGACAAGAGTAAAAAAAAAAGAGCAAATAACGGGGATAGCAACTGATTTTCAACATGGATTTTCAACAGGGAAACATTTATTTTTTACTTGATCGAGAAATATTTCCTAAACTCGTCCGACACCTCGCTCGGCTCTGCGTACGTAACGGCGTGCAGTGCCGCGAATTCTTTCCTAAACTCTTCGAGCTGCCAAAAGGGGACGTGGAGGGGTTAGACAAATCAGTGGACAACTTTTGGCTCACCTTTTGCTCGTGCAATTTGATCTCCTGTTGGACGTCCTTGATGGCGACATCGTCGACCGACTCCTTTGTCTGTGCCTTTGAGTTGTTGATGCTCAGCTCTGTCCACTTTGCAATGTCGCTGATTTCGTCGCCAATGAGCTTGTTGAGCATGTCGATCCGGGCGACCTTGTCCCTCAGCGAGTCCTCGACGTTGTCCACGACATCGACCACGGTCAACTCTTGGTAGTTTTCACACGTCTTGTGTTGCTGCATAGGACTACTTTCAGAGACGTCGGTTACAGTGCTAGCTTTTTATTACCAAGTCCAGCCTGTCGTTGCACCCAGTGTGCACCGAAAACGTGCATCGCTGGCACATGAAATAGGGCCTCTCGGTGATCGGTAGTTTGCACAGCTCGCACAGCGCTCCCACGACCGGCTCCATGTGGTGAACCGTGCAGTAGACGTGGTGCCGTTGAAGCAGCTGATTCAGCAAATGAATAAATAAAAAAAGACGAAATGGGCTTAATGGGCTTACAATGGCTGAACTGGGGCGGGTCTGCCGTGGGATCATCTTGTGCCGCACGACCACCGACGACATCAGCTCCTCGGTGCGGGACGCGGTCGAGATCTGCGATGCCCCCCTGTTGGACGCGTTGCTGGACATGGGCTGTGGTCTCCTATTGGAAAGCGACAGGACGGGGGTGAGAAAAAATAGGAAAGGGGGGGGGGGGAAGGTACCTCGTCAACTGCGCAGATACAGGCGCATGTGCTCCTCCTCGCAACGTGCCCGTGGGCGGCGGACCCGACGACGCTGCACAAACGAGCAGTGAGCCCAACCCAAAAAAACTCACACGAAACAAAAACATGAAACGCATACAGGGCGACAGGATAGCAGTCTTGCTGGCCGCCGCAGCCGCCGCAGCAGTAGCGGCAGCGATCATAACGGCGGAGGGCACATTGCTCGGCGGCGCAACCGGAGGCGGAGGCAGCTGCGCCAGGTTCAGCCGAAGCGGCCGCGGCGGCGGCGGCGGTGGACTCGCTGAATCGGCCATCTTTACCCAAAGTGGCCGCACTGGTGAAGACCGGTGATCACATGACGCGCACGCCGAGTTTTTTTCACGCACGCGCCCCCCTTTTGATCGGAAGGAGCGAGCAGCCACAGCACAGCACAGCACAGCACAGCACAGCAGCATGAGTAGCAAGGACAAGGCACTGCAGGCGCCCACGACGGCTGCCATTCTCAAGGCGTGGGCTGACCCGAAGGTGGACATTGCCAATGAGCGAGCCAAGGTGTGTCACCTTTTTTTTTGCCACCGCACAGGGCCACTGACCCTACCGTCGTCTCCAAGGCCTCGTTCAAGACAGACGACCTGTCCGACATCATCTACGGCTCCAAGGCCGCCGTTGCCAGGCGCAAGGAGGTGATGGACTACGTCGAGGGGCAGCCCGAGTTCTCCAAGGACGACAAGTACTTCCGCTCGCGTGCCGAGCTGGTCGAGCTGGGCGTGCGGCTGAGCCTCAAGCTGGTGGACACGGCGCTGGACTGGGGCATCGACAAGACGGACCAGCTCAAGGCCGTGCGCGACGCCATCGCCACGCCCACCGGCGTCGACCTGCACTACGCCATGTTTATCCCGACGCTGCAGGGCCAGATGGACGAGGACCAGGTCGGCGAGTGGCTCCCCAAGGCAGCCTCGTTCCAGATCCTCGGCACGTACGCACAGACAGAGCTCGGCCACGGCACCTTCCTCCGCGGCCTCGAGACCACGGCCACGTACGACAAGAGCACAAAGGAGTTTGTCCTCCACAGGTATGCCTAACCGGTGCAGCCAAAGTTTCTGATTCTGGTGGCACACAGCCCCACCATCACCGCGACCAAGTGGTGGCCCGGCGGTCTCGGCAAGACGGCCAACCACTGCGTGCTCATGGCCCGCCTGTTTATCGACGGCAAGGACTATGGACCACACGCCTTCATCATCCAGCTCCGCCGCTTCGAAGACCACGCCCCTCTGCCCGGCATCGTCGTTGGCGACATCGGACCCAAGATGGGCTGTAAGCGCCATCAACCTCCCGCAAAAAAAAAAAAAAAAAGTTGGTTGTTTTCTAAATCGAAACTTCAGTCAAGGGTGTCGACAACGGCTTCCTCCGCTTTGACCACGTTCGCGTACCTCGCAGCGCGATGCTTGCCAAGCTGTCGCACATTGACGACGACGGCAAGTACGTCGTCAAGCCCAACATTGCCAAGAAGGCCAACTATGGCACGATGGTGAGCGAGACAACCATCCTGTCCCCTGTTGTTGGTTTTAAAATACGTACCCTAGGTGTTTGTGCGTGCCAACATTGTCTACGGATCGACATATGCCCTTGCCAAGGCCACGACCATCGCCATCCGCTACAGCGCCATCCGTCGCCAGACCGCAAAGGTCGAGGGTCAGCTCGAGACGCAGGTCATCGACTACCAGACGCAGCAAAACTACCTGTTCCCTCTGATGGCGATGACATTTGCCCTCCACTTTACCGGTAACTGCTCCCTCCATCTAGCCTGACCTGACTGACAGACCCGACGCTTTTTTTGCTTGATAGGCGAGTACATGATGAAGCTCTACCGAAGCTACCAGTCCAAGCAGAGCAAGGGAGACTCGAGCGGGCTCCTGGCCGAGCTCCACGCAGCCAGCTCGGGCCTCAAGTCGACCACGACGACGATCACATCGGACGCGATCGAGGTCTGCCGCAAGTGCTGCGGTGGCCATGGCTTCTCGCTCTTCTCCGGCCTGCCCACGCTCTACGAGGACACGGTCGCCGCGTGCACGTACGAGGGCGAGAACACGGTCATGGCCCTCCAGACCGCCCGCTTCCTCCTCAAGGCCATGCAGAACAGCATTGCCGGCGTCAAGCTCGAGGGTCAGAGCAAGTATCTCGAGGGTGCGCACATGCGTGTCTCCAAGGAGGGTAAGAGGGACCTAGTCATGCATTGAATAAAAATAATAAAATTCAGTTTGCGCCGCCATCAACGCCAAGGACTTCCTCAACCCGAGCGTCCAGCTGATCGCCTTCCAGCACCGCGCAGCCCAGATCATCGCCCGCACCACGGCCGAGTACAACCAGCTGATCAAGTCGGGCAAGTCTGCGGACGCCGCCTGGGACTCGCTCCTGGTCGAGTTTGAAAAGGCCTCGCACGCTCACTGCCACCAGATGATTGTCGAGAACTTTATCAACGCCGTGGCGGAGCTGCCAGCAAGCCCCGCCAAGTCGGTCCTGGAGACCCTGCGCAACCTGTACGTTGTGAGCACGATCCTCAAGCAGCTCGGCGAGTTCACCGAGGACGGCTTCCTCAGCAAGCAGCAGGTCGCCGTCCTCCGCAAGCTCAACGCCGAGCTCCTCGCTGCCCTGCGACCAAACGCCGTCGCCATCGTCGATGCTTGGGCCCTCTCCGACTATGAGCTCCAAAGCGCACTCGGCCAGCACGACGGCGATGTCTACAACGCGCTCTTCAACGCCGCGCAAAAGAGCGAGCTCAACAAGACGCACATCGGCCCCGGCTACGAAGCGTACCTCAAGCACCGTTTCCAATCCAACCTATAAGAACCAAACCAACCATCCATCAGAAAAGAAAAGCATCAGTTTGTTTTTGTTTTGGAGCACAGGAAAAATAAAAACAGCAATTCTTCTTTCATTGTTTCTTTTGCTTAGGCCAAAGGGCCGTCGGCATTGATGGTCTTTTTGATGCGCAGGAGGATGGTGGTAGTCCAGTTGTCGAGCTTTTTGAACGTGTCGTACTCGACGACAAAGTTTGTGAACGCTTCAGAGTCGTTCTCTTCCACCGCGCCAATCATGTTTTTGAGGAACGTGGACTCTCGCGTCGATTCAAACGTGGCGTCCGTGCTGAGGAAGCGCTGGTAGGCGTTGGCAGCTCCAATGACGTCCTTTACGAAATGTGGTCAGAAAACACAAGTTTACAGAGGCTCTAGTCCGCTTGCGTACCTGGTTGGCCAGGTACAAAATGCCCGCCTTGAAAAAGTACTCCTTGACCGAGTACCGTGTGAGGTTGTCGTTGACACCGGCCGTTGCTATTTGCTCAAAGATGGCACACGCCTCGGGGTAGTGCTCGAGCTGGGCGTGGAAATGGGCGACCTTTAGCTTGCAAGTCGTTGCATTTCTACAAATTCCAATTACAGCATTTGTTTATATCGAGGCCGTACGTTTTTGCATCCTCGCCCTCAAACCACTCGGCTGCCTGTGCATACGACTCGATGGCCGCGGGGAGGTTGCCGTTGCTGCGGCATGGATGGCACATCAATGACGTGTGCATTGAAATTCTTCTCTGCGTACCCGTCGTGCACCTCTGCAATCTCCTTCTCGTGCTTGGCCGCGATGTGGAACCGGCCGAGGTCGACGTACGCATTGATGGCCTGCTTCATGTACTTGATCGACTCGTCCGTGTCTTTTGATGGTCATGAGAGACACAGATGGACTGCATGTTTACTTGGTGGCTCTGCTTTCTTGAACATTTGCGCCGCGGCCACCCACTGGGTCGCCGCCTCGTGCTTGCTGTCGATGCCCTTTTCTTGGTAGCAGTTGCCCGCCTCCACAAACGCCTTGGCTGCCTCTCCGTCTACGATTGCGTACGTAAACGTGCGTGTCAGCGCGCCAGTACGCACAGTTTTTGGCGCCCTTAAACTTGTTGGCCGAGTCGATAAACAGACTGGCGGCCTCCTCCAGCTTCATGTTCATGTTGCTAAAGGCCTTGAACATGCCCGGCTCCTTCTTCTTGAACGCCGCGAGCGACAGTTTGCGCGCCTCACTCTCCATTGCAGGGCGTGTCACTTTCAGTAAATCAATAGCCTATGGCGGCGGCGGCAAAAAAGGCAACGTTTTCCGTGGGGACGACCGACCTGGCCGGGGCCACGCGCTCGCCGTCGCAGTCCGCCGCGGCGCAGTCCGCCGCCGCAGAGCGGGCCGCTGCGGCCGCGGTGACGTCGACGACCAACGTGCTGTTGCAGCAAAGATTGCTCCAGCAGCAGCAGCAGTATGTGTACCAGCAGCAGCAGGAACAACAACAGCAGCTCGTGCTGGAGATCCCAGAGCCCATCTTGCGTATCTCGCGGGAGTACACGGGCAGTACGGCGCACTTTGGAGGTAAATACACGCTGGGTTGCCGTTCTAAATACCCGCACCCCTAACCCAGACATCCTCATCTTTGAACGGAGGCTGCAGAAACGGCACGACGACCTGCTCAAGACCCAGCGCAACTTTCGGGTGGCCGTGTTTGTCGTGCTGGCGGTGATGGTCGTCATGCTGTGGGCGATCTATGTGCAGATCTCCGAGGTGCGACGTTTTTCGTTCACTGTTTGGGATGCTCATGTGCTCGATTCGATTTGATGATATCCAGGGCGAGGGCCTTGTCGTCCTCCTCGTGCTCGCAGCCGCGTTTGTGGGGCTAATTGTAATGCTGCTTGTGCTCGTGTCGGCAGGCATACGGGGGGATCATTTGTATGCAGCGGAAAGCTTTGCGCCGAGGGTTCAGCGCTCACTGCGACACTTTTCCATGTCGTTTACGACGATGGACGCCGGCAAGGCCCATCTGAGCATGGCACACAAGAAGCTGCCCAGGAAATTCATCGATGTATCCTGCTTTAAATTTTTTTTTTTTTTTTTTTTGGGTCGTGGTAACTGAAATGTTTTTTGTTTTTCAGAATTTCTATAGGTATCGAGGCTCTGTTGAGCACGGGGCGCCGTACGTGCCTCAGCCCAACGACAACGGTCGCAGCAACCCCTCGCATACGCCGCCGCCCATGACCAGGTCGAACAGCAATCGCTCGCCGCCCTCCCTGCATGTGGATTAGAATGTTTCTTATAAAATAAAGACACGTAAGCGCACTTGTACATTCACTCATCAGTATATTGCTGTCAAAAATGGTAGATCGGTCTGACCCCAGAGCGCACAATCGATGAGAAACTTGAATGTTACGTCCTAATTTACTCTCGGTTTGCTAATTCTCAATCTCACGGAACTTGATTGCATTTGCACTGGCGTGCATCTTGAGCTCTGGCGATGAGGGCACTGAAGAGGATGGTTGGTGCCCTTGAGACAGCAGTGGTATTTCATTATAATTAATTAAAATATAGATGCATTTATAATTACCTGTGGCCCGCTCCAAAAGGATGTTCCTGATGTGCTGGACGATGAGATCGATGGCAACTAGAACCGAAATAAAAGTGTGTAAGCACTCGTCCCATCAATCGGCTTGCTTTGCTCACCTTGGTTCTCGAGGCCACGAGGAATGATAATGTCTGCAGACCGCTTTGTGGGGAAGATGTAGTCGTCAAACGACGGCTTAACATACTTGATATAGTTGTTGAGCACCGAGTTGACGTCCCTGCCGAGTTCTTGCATGTCCCTTAGCGCTGTCCGTTCGCGATTAAAAAATAATTATGTAAAATAGAGCATAAACATACTGCGACGTGCTAGCCGCGTGTCCGAGTCCTCGTCGACAAAGACCATCATCGACAGCAGGTCGCGCACCTTTTTGTCGTACAGCACGAGGATGCCCTCGAGCAGCACGACCTCTGGCCGGTTGCTGATCGTGCGTGGGGTGGAAGGCTCGTTCTGCTGGTAGTTGTACTGGCGGATCACCACCTTGCGCCCGTGGATGATGTCGTTGAGCGTGGCCAGCAGCTTTTCCCAGTCGAAAGCGTCTATTTTGTTTGTGTGTGTGTGCGTGTGGTGTTAGGGTCGAATCGCACAAAGCGCAAGCGCGGCGGTACCCGGATGGTCAAAGTTGTAGTTTCCCTCTGCCGCGAGTGCTTGCTCCTCGCTGGTCAATGTCTTGTAAAAACTGCTCAGGCTCACGATCACGACCTTTTGCGCCACTAGTTCGGCGTTGCCTTCGCCCAGCTGCTTTGTAATCTCGCGGCACACGGCCGTCTTGCCAGAGGCCGACCCGCCAGCAACACCCACGATGAACGGTTTCATGTTTTAAATTGATTTT
>Ga0302231_10001713_pt1 | contig 13268 bp, 6 predicted proteins | sample II_Palsa_N2_2_FD_193522 | JGI IMG/M metagenome (GOLD analysis project Ga0302231, IMG submission 193522) | Peat permafrost microbial communities from Stordalen Mire near Abisko, Sweden - II_Palsa_N2_2 | ecosystem: Environmental > Terrestrial > Soil > Palsa > Peat permafrost | place: Sweden...
GGGAAAAAGAGCTGCACTGTGGTGCCTTTGCCGACCACGCTGTCGATCACCGTGTGGCCGCCGCTTTGCTTGACGAAGCCAAACACCATGCTGAGACCCAGGCCGGTGCCATGCCCATTGGGCTTGGTTGTGAAAAACGGTTCGACCGCGCGCGCGAGGACCTCGGCTGGCATGCCGATACCGGTGTCGGCGATTAAAAATACCAGGTACTCCCCGGCAGACAGATCGGCGTAGCCTGGATTGTCGCGCTCGGCGACGACGAGATTCTCGGCGCGGATCGTGAGCGTGCCTTCGCCGTGCATGGCATCGCGGCCGTTTATCGACAGATTCAGCAGGGCGTTTTCAAGCTGGTTGCGATCGGCCAGCACATTCCACAGATCGGGGCCAAGGACGGTGTCGACCCGGATCGTTTCGCCGAGCGCGCGGTGCAGCATCTCGCTCATGCCGTCGAGCAGCCGCCGCGGGTTCAACACTGCAGGGGAGAGTGGCTGACGACGTGCGAAGGCGAGCAGGTGAGCAGCCAGTTGTGCGCCGCGTTTTACGGCCTGGGTGGCGGCGGCGATGCGGCGCTGGGTGGCCGGATGCTCGCCGGCGTCGGCGGCCAGCATCTGCAGGTTGCCGTTGATCACCTGCAGCACGTTGTTGAAGTCGTGCGCGACGCCGCCCGTGAGGCTGCCGATCGCCTCCATCTTCTGCGCCTGGCGCAGTTGCGCTTCGGCCAGCGTTCGCGCCGCGACGGCGTCGGTGACACGTTGCTCGAGCGTTTCGGTGAGCAGGCGCAGTGCAGTTTCGGCGTGCTGCCGCGAGCGTTCGGTGAGCACGCGCCCAGTCGTTTCCACGACCACGGCAATCACGCCCGCCGGCGCACTGCTGTCGTCGGCCACCGGGCTGTAGTACAGATCCATCCACACATCTTCGGGCTTGCCATTGCGTAGCAGCACGAGTTCCTTGTCTACGTACGACAGCGTGCCACCCGCGAGGCAGGTGTCCACCACATTGCGGTTGAACGACGCCACTTCCGGCCAGCCCAGCTCGACCGGGCAGCCGAGCAGGTACGGATGACGACCGCCCGCGAACACCGCGTAGGCATCGTTGTAGACCATGTAGCCCTGCTTGCCCCATAGCATCACGATCGGCAACGGCGAGCCAAGTACAAATTGCACAGCGGCGACCAGACTTTGCTGCCACTGGTCGATGGGCCCCAGTTCGGTTGCCGTCCAGTCGAATGCGCGGATTCGTTCGGCCATTTCCCCTTTCCAGCCGGGGCAGCCATGGTCGTCTGCCGTGAATGGCATGGTTCTGCTCCATGTTGTCACATCGATGCGTGCGTTCGCGCCGGCAGGTGTCGCGTTGCGGGTTCGGCGGGCCGGATCGGGGCACCCGCTAGGCGAGTACATCCAAGATGCGGGTAGCAATCCGCGTTCCCGCAATGTCCCCGAACGGCTCCGTGAAACGGCGGCCCTGGCAGAGGCGCGTTTCGGGTTGTTCGCCCGGTCGCGCTGTGGCATGGTGGGCAACTGATAAATCGATCGATAGCCTCTGGACGACCCCACAATGCCAAAGAAAAACGCCGCGCGCGCCGGTCTTCCCAAGCCCGATGCCCGAATGGAACTGCTGGTCGCCCGCCGCAACGCCAGGATGGCGCGCTCGGCCGATGCTTACGTGCGGGGCAACACCACCAAGTTTTACGAATGGCTCGACGGCATGGAAAGTGACGCTTTGCCTCAAGGCCCCGCAGTGTGGATCTGCGGCGATTGTCATGCCGGCAATATCGGGCCGGTGGCAAATGCGCAAGGCCGCGTGGAAATCCAGATCCGCGATCTGGATCAGACGGTGATCGGCAACCCGGCACACGATCTGATCCGCCTCGGCCTGTCGCTCGCCACGGCCGCACGCGGTTCGGATCTATCCGGCGTCACCACCGTGCGCATGATGGAAGCGCTCGCGGACGGCTACGAACGCGCGTTCGACGACGCCTCGGATCACACGGACATCCAGGCCGAAAAACCCGAGGCGGTGCGGGTCGTCATGAAGGAAGCGCTACGGCGCTCGTGGCAGCACCTCGCCGAGGAGCGCATCGAAGATGTCGAGCCGGAGATTCCGCTCGGCAAGCGTTTCTGGCCGCTGTCGAAAAGCGAGCGTAGCGAGATTGCGGCGCTGTTCGAAAAGCGCACGCTTGCGCGTCTTGCCACAGAGTTGCGTTCGGAGGACGAAGCGGCGAAGGTCACCGTCCTCGACGCGGCCTATTGGGTCAAAGGTTGCAGTTCGCTAGGGCGCTTGCGCTATGCGGTGCTGCTCGATGTCGACGGTGCCTCGATCGACGGTGACGATCTTTGCCTGATCGACATCAAGGAGGCGGCGCAAGCGGCGGCGCCGCGCTACGCAGGCGCGCGCATGCCACGCGACAATGCACAGCGCGTCGTGGAGGGAGCACGTCATCTCGCGCCGTTTCTTGGCGACCGGATGCGTGCGGCGCGTCTCGCCGAGCGCGCGGTGGTGATTCGTGAACTGTTGCCGCAAGACATGAAGCTTACGATTGAACAACTGACGCGCGATGAAGCGATGAAGGCGGCGCGCTTTCTTGCACTTGTTGTCGGCAAGGCCCATGCGAGCCAGATGGACGACACGGAGCGCAAGGCGTGGCTGGGCGAGCTACGGCGCAGTCGCAGCAAAACGATCGATGCGCCGCCGTGGCTCTGGAGGAGTATCGTGGAACTGGTGAGCGGTCATGAAGCCGGCTACCTCGAACATTGCCGGCGTTACTCGCTCGATCTCGGTGCGTGATAAAGTGCGGCCAGCCTGCTGCCGGCAGGCACTGCGACGCGCGATGGGACGCTGATTGAGCATGAGCATGGATATCGATTTCGAATGCACGATGTGCGGCAAGTGCTGTCACGATCTGCGTTTGCCGTTGACGGTTGCAGAAGCGCTCGCGTGGCTGGGGCGCGGTAACGAGGTGCAGATTCTCTGCGAGGCTTTGCCTTGGCCCGAGGAGCCCGCCGCGGACAATCTGCAGGCGGCTCATAAGCGGCGCCGTTCGTTTGCGGCGATGAGCGGCAGTTTGCCCACGCGGATCGTGGTGATCCTGACGGGCGCGTTTGCTGGGCCGTGTCCGAACCTGCAGGCCGATATGCGCTGCGGCATCTATGAAGAGCGGCCTTTGGTCTGCCGTATTTATCCGGCCGAAATCAATCCGTTTATCCAGTTGGAGCCTGCGGCCAAGGGGTGCCCGCCGGAGGCGTGGACGCCCGGGCTTGCGCCGCTGATGCGCGGAGGGCAACTGGTCGATGCGACGACAGTTGAACTGATTCAGAAGTCGCGTGCGGCTGATGCTCAGGATGCGGTGGCGAAGCAACGGTTGTGTGCGCTGCTTGGTGTCGATGTGGCGGCGTTGGCTAATGAAGGGTTTGTCGTGCATACGCCGAAGCGTGAGGCGTTGATTGCGGCGCTTGAGCGGGTTGGGGCGGAGTTGGGTGGGTTGCGCGTGGCGGAGGGCGTGGAGGGGGGCGTTGCTGGATCCGAGTCTGACGCTTTACCGAGCTGGCGTTTTGTGTCGAATCGCCACGCAACAGTTGACACGCTTGAGTCGGTGGGGGCGCTCAGTGCCTGGGTCGATGCCGATCGTCCGGAGGCTTTCGAATATCTCGGGTTTTTTCCGGCCGCCGCCGCTTAGCGAGCATTCTGCCCGCGCGGAGGACGTGGAGCGTTAAGTGTTCTGCGTCAGGTACTTGCGGCGCGTTCAGCCATGTTGTCCACAGCCTTGCGAACAGTTTCTGTGGACAAGTTTTTCTGAAGATATAGCAGTCGTGCAGGCATCCGGTCTGTTTGGGTTTGGCGACTTGTTTTTGGGCAAAGGGACTCTGGTGGACCGGTATTCTGTCTGTGTTGCCAGAACGGAACCGGGTACGCCAGCGACAATTGCAACCCTTCAGTGCGCTACCTCTTCCTGGCAAAGCTCCAGAAGAGAAATACAACAAGAAGAACCGCGCGTCCGATGTGACGGCGCGTGTCGGTCATGCTTATGGTCGTCCTCCGCTTTTTCTTCCAGGCTGAAGGGGCGTTTTGAGCTTTAGTCCCGCTCGTTTCATCTTCTAGCTTTCCTCCTTTTGCGCCTCGCCTCTGACGGCGTTTCGCTTCTGCGATTCACGTAGGCGACGTCTTGCTCCGGAACTGCCTGACAGGCAAATAAGTAGTTTCCCAAGCGTTGTAGAAGCACTTGCAAACCATTCTTTGCGCTATCGCAAGTTGTCCGTGATTCCAGTAATTGTAAGATACATAGGATTGCAAATTTAATTAAAAATGTTACGCCTTCAAAACGAAAAACCAACAATTGAAGGAGAAACATGAAAGCATGGAAACTCCGTGACAGCCTGCGGTTGGCTTTCTGCCTGTCTGCAGCGTCTTGTCTGATGACGATTGGCACCGGATCCGACGCAGCAGACTACACGCAATGCATGCAGGTCTATCAACAATCTCTCGGCATACCTCGAACCCCGAGCTGTGCGATTCAGGTGGCGGGCACGTCACCTATGTCCAGGGGGCCGGGCGATTCGTACGGCAGTATGAATTACTACAACTGTCCCAATGCTTCGGACTGGATCCGGGACTACTGCGCTGGCGCTCCGGTCCCGCCGTCGCCAGAAGATACATGCCCGGTAGCTGACCCGGTATTACCAGCCGAGGGCATCGTCACACTCGCCGAAGCCGATTTTGCGAGCGGCGACACGCTCCCGCTCACCTTTCGACGCACTTACCTGTCCAGGCTCTATGACACCACGCAGACGGCGATGGGTAGCAACTGGGTCAACAACTGGCAACGGAGGATTGATCTGACGGGGCTCAACGCGAGCACGCCGCAGATCGTTATTTATCGGGGCGACCAGCGCCCGATGACGTTCAAGTGGAACGGAAGTGCGTGGACCATGTTGGGAAATCGCGGCTTCTCGCTGACGAACGGCAACGATGGGTACTACTACCTGAAAGATGAACTCCTTGGTACCACAGAAGCCTACTCGGCCAATATCGGCTTGATCTACTCTGAGACGACCCGCACAGGGACGCTGCGCAAGTTCGGGTTTGATTACAAAGGCCGGATGGTGCTGGTGAACGAGTTCGCGGTCGATAACATCGGGCCGGACAAACTAAAGATCGATTTTCAGTATGACGATAGCGATCGCATTGTTGCCATGGTGGATCCTTTGGGCAATACGACGCGGTATGCGTACGACGGCAAGGGGAATCTTGCTTCGGTAACCCATCCCGATGGCACCATCCGTCAGTATCTGTATGAGGATGCTCGATTTCCCAACGCGCTGACCGGCGTAGTGGACGAATCGGGATCGAAGACGGCAACGTGGACATACGACGCCAATGCGCGCGTCATAACGGTCAGCCATCCCGACACGACCCGTAATACCTCGCTTAGCTATGGTTCGGGCGGGACGACACTCAGCGACATGTCCGGTTCGAGCACATACAGCTTCAGTTTTCCGGACGCATGGCGTCCAGGTTCAATCGCTACACCCGGCGGAACGATATTGCGTAAGTGGGATGGTGCAGGGAATCTCTTGCAGAGAGCGACCCCTGACGGCGGCACGCAGTACACGTGGGATAGCGCGAACCGTCCCATAAAAGCGGTTGCGACTTCCAGCGGGAAGACGACGCTCACAACGGTTCAGTACAACGATGGCAGTTCGCTGCGTCCGCATCTGGTCGCTACGCCGGGCAGGGTCCGGGCGTTCGTCTATGACTCGCAAGGCGACGTTACGGGCTATGCCGAGCAGAAGACGACTGACCCGACAGGTGAACTGGGGCTGCAGGCGACCGGGACTGGTGAACAGTCGACGGTCGGCGCGCGGTACGATGAGGTAGGGCGTCTTCTGGCGGCGACGATCGCCCACAACGGCGCAAAGACCGAAGACTGGACCTACACCTACGATGCAAGAGGCAACATCGCAACGACGCAGGATGCGGTGTCAGGCTGGTCGATGCGGACGCTTAGTCGTGATGCCGCTGATCGCGCGACGTCTATTGCTGGCAATAGTGGTCAGGCAGATATCAGTTACGACGCGCGCGGTCGCGTATCGGTTTTCCAGTACAGCGAGAAAGCAGGGATAGTCAACGGTGGGCTCGCGCGCAAGCTGGTCGTCAGGTATGGCTATGCTGCAAATGGCGCGGTATCGACGCGGACTGCGACGGTAGCAACGAATGACGGTGCGCCACAATCGATCGACGATGCTGAACTGGACGTGTGGCTTAACAACTGGGAGCTAGGTAACGATCCCATTGCGCCATCCGCTAACCTCGCGGGGCTTAAATCTGTCGCTGCCGCGTTCGCTCCGAAACTCTGCGTCGAATGTTACATGGCGTGGAAAGCCAAATTGTCGGGGAAGCTTTTTGGCGATGAATTGAGTGAGGCACTTCCGGACTGGGGTGAGACGACGGAACTGATGTTGAGCGATCAGTCGCAAGTTCCTTATCCTGCCCTCGTGCCGGATCTGACCAGTTCTGCGAAGAGGTCAACGCTTTATGGTGCGCTCTTCGGGGCCGCGAGAGGTGACGGGGGAATGGTAAAGTGCGGTGGTATGGAAAATCACGAGAGTCAGTGCCACGACCAATTCGAGCTCGATCAGGATATGTGCACCACGCTTGCGGGCCCGAGGAATAAGCGCCTTCTCGCGCTGTGCAGACAGAGAGCATTCGAAAGATATCAAGCATGCAGAGGTTTTTGATGGCTAAACATCCGCCGTATTCCGTGGTTCTAACCTATCACGAAGATCTACAACAGCTAGTCGTGCATACCATCGATCCAAACAAGCTCGCCCCGCTAATAGCTGGGCGAATGGGCGTGGTGATGGCTGATGAACAAGATTTCAAGCTGGACGATGAGTTCGCGCGGCAACTTGGAGTTGGGTTGCTCAATACGATTGCGCTGGGTCAGCCAGACATCAAGCAATACATGACGTTCACAGAAGGGCCGGTCGACAAATCATCAGGACAGTAATCGGCCAAGGGCCGCACGCCATGACCACCTGATATCTGGGCTCGGCCCCGAGGGAGCGGGACCGCGTCTCTGCTCCCTCACCACGCCTGCAGCCGCCGGTCCCGACTCAACGCGCGCATATCCCCGCGTCACCCCTCACATAGCGTCGCCTAGTTAGACAACGAAACATAAGGCGACGTCAAAGGCGTCGGCGGGAACGGCTGCAGCCCCATCTGCTTGGTAAAGCTATACCGCACATAAACCGCGCCGAGCCATTCACGATACTGATACGCATTGCCGAGCGACGCCGTAGCCCCCACCGCCAATTGAGGCGCGAGTTGATATTCGCCCACCGCGCTAAACGAGTAGGCAACACCTGTCTTGCTCTGGGCCGGATAGATAGCGCCCGAATCCGGTGCCGTGCCTGCAGTGATGAGTGCGCTTCTCAACGCGGCGGAAGTATTGTTTCCAAGAGGGAAGTAGTCCGATGCATCCTGGCGGTAGTGCTGAACACCAATCGACCCCTTCACGTCATAAGTAAACGGACCGTTGCGCCCAGTCCATTCCACAGGCAGATTCAAAATCACATATTGTTGCGGACTGAAGTAACCGCCCTGACCGTACGTAAAGTAGGAGAGGTTCCGGTTATAGCCCATCAACGTCGTATTCAGGCCGATCGTGAGCGTCTGGTCCGCGTCCTTCAGCAAACGCGTGTAAACGCCCCCGCCACCCTTGATGGCGCTATTCGCCGCGACGTTGTAGCCATTCAGAAACTGGTACTCCGCGTTTGCATACAGACCGTTCGTGCCGTCGTCCCACGCAAGGGACGCGAGAGCCCCACTGGAAATGACGCCACCCCACTCCAGGTCCTCAAGCTGATCGCGTGTGCCGGCATACGACAGCAGGCTGTCGGTGACGGCACGTCGGGCGACCGCGAGTGTGTACGATACCTTGTCGGTCACCGTGCCGTTGTATTGCAGGCCGCCAACGATATTGGTTTCGCGAAAGCCCAGAGGGGTGACACCGATGTCGCCGTCCAGGCTTTTGCCCTCATAGCCGACAGACAGGCCTACGCCGTTTGCGGTCTGCGAACCGTATTCGCTGGAAATGCTGGCAGCACCTGAACCGAAGCGCGACAGAGTCGTTGCCGCGTTGTCCGCGGTCCCGGCATCCAGCGTTACCGGCGTAGCCGTAACGACGATATGACCGTTGCCCGCCTGGATGCGCCCCTGGACCGGCGCTTCGATATCGGTCAGGTCCGACAGGCCGTTTTCGCCTGCACGATTGCGGAACACGATACCGCCCGACACCGTACTCGTCTGCTCGCGATTGACCTGCGCCAGTTCGTCGGCGACGCCGAGCGTCTGTGAGTTGGCGGCATTGGCCGGCGACGGTGCGTAGCTGGCGCCGTTCGCCGGCGCAGCTTGCGCTGCGGGAGCCTGCGGATAATACGGCTGGGCGTAACCCGCCGGCGGCTGCGGAATATACGGCTGCTGCGCGTAGGCTCCCTGATTCGCATAGGGCTGCTGAGGATATGCCGGTTGCCCATATCCCTGCTGCGGATACGGCTGCGGCACGTACGCTTGCTGTTGCTGCGGGTACGGCTGTCCATATCCTTGCTGCTGTGGATATGGTTGCTGACCGTAACCTTGCTGCTGACCATACGGCGCCTGCGCATACGCTTGTCCCGCGCCGTTCGCCTTGGGGGTGGTGGTCTGGTTGCGAACCGTCTTCTGCTTCTTGCTGGACTTGCTCTGATTGCCAGGCAGTGGTGCATAGCCGCCTTGCGTCTGCTGCGCAGCGGCATTGGCCTGCGCTTCGCGCGCCGCGGGCGACATCGGCCACGGCGTCGACACGTAAGGCGCAGGTGCTCCATAGGGTGATGCGGCTTGCGCAGGATAGGGCGCGTTATATGGTAGCGGCGCTTGCTGCATCGGCGCCTGTCCCTGGCCGGGATACGGTTGCAAGGGCACGGCGCCCGGTGCGCCCGCTTGGGACGAGCCGGAGTCGTCGGGACCGTAGCCGCCCGCTGCGTTACTCGAACTCGGCGCACTGGACGGCGCGCCATAAGGCGTCGTGTACGGGACCACGGGCGCGGCAGGCGCCGTGGGCGCCACATAGGGCGCGACGTACGGTGCGGGCTGTGAAGGCGGCGGATAGTTCGGCACGGTCTGCGTCTGATAGGAAGACTGCGAATACGGGGACGCGCCGGGCGCGGCATACGCCGACATCCGTGCGCCGGCGTTGAAGCCACCGCCCGCGCTGGGTGCACCGCTCGAGCCGGCGGCGTCGGCCGGCACATCGACGGCGGTTTTTCCTTCGAACGGATTGGTGCCGGGCAGCGGCGTCGCGCCGATCCGGCGCATGGCCACTTCCCAGCCACGTGGCACATTGCTCGCTGAGCCGGCGCGCGGCGCGGCCAAACCCACTGGTGTGTTGGCCGCGACGAGCGAGCGCTGCAGATACGTGGCCGCAAGCGTCAGCTTGCCCTCGGCGCGATACATCCGGCCGACGGCGGCCAGCACGCCGGGGTCGTCCGGTGCGGCGTTCAACGCCTGGGTGGCAAGCGCTTCTGCATAACGAAAATCCTTTGCGCCTGTAGCGGCAGGGATGGCCGCGAGCATCAGGCTCAGATCGTCGGGGCGGCGCGTCAGTGCCACGCGGTAACTGGCGAGCGCATTACGGTCATCGCCCGCCGACCCGTAGAGGCGTCCAAGCGCGGCCTGCAGATCCGGATTGTCGGGCATCGCCGCGAGCCATGGTGCGATGACGTCGTAAGCGCTTGCGAGGTCGCCACGCTGCCGAACGGTATCGCATTGCCGCACGACGATCGTCAAGTTCAGGTTGCCGAAATCGGTACGCTGTTGCGGCGTCAGTTGCATCCCGGCGAGTTGGCGCATCACCGTGCCAAGTTCGGTATCCTGATGAGTCGCGAGCAGGATGCCGGCGTATTGCAAAAGCAGATCGGTATTGCCGGGCGCGGCGCTCATGGCGCTGCGCACGAGCCACAGTGCGCGGTTCGAATCGCCAGCCTGTTGATAGGCCGACGCCACCACACCGATCAGTTCCGGATTGCCGGCCGCCACCGGTTCCGCAGCGGCGAGCGTCGCAAAGGCCTGCTGGGTCTGGCCGTGCTTCGCCATCTGGATCGCGACGCTCGCCTGTTGATGCACCCACAGGCGATGCTGCAGCGTGGTCATGGCGTCGGTACGCTGGGCCGGCGCAATCCGGTCCAGTTGCGAGAGGCCGGTTGACCAGTCCTCGGTTTCCGCCGACAGCAACGCGCTCGCATAAAGCGCGTCGGTCATGTCCGGATGAGCTGCCAGCAGCCCGTCCATCATGCTGCGCGCATTGCCGATCGCGCCCTGGCGCACGTAAATGCGCGCGAGGTCGAGGCGCATCCACGGATCGTCAGGATTGCTGAGCAGCGCATCTTCGAACAGACTGCGTGCTGCGCCCAGATCGCCGCGCGCTTCGGCGGCGCGCGCCTGGGCGGCCTGCGCTTCGCCGCGCAGTCGATCGATGCCGCCTGCTTTCGACTGCTGCTCGGCGTTGAGCTGATTGGCAAACTGAAGCGCTTCGTCACCGCGTCCCTGCGCGGCGAGCGCGCCGACGAGGCCGCGAATCGCGTCGGGGTTGTCGGCCTGGCGGCGCAACGCCATCCGGTAGGCCTGTTCCGCGCCAGCGGGGTCGCCGTTGTTCAGCAGCATTTCGCCGAGCAGCACCTGCGCCGTGACATCGGACGGGTTGATCGCAATGGCGCGCTCGAATAGCGACTTGGCCTTGGCGACTTCTCCGTTGCTGCGTGCGCCAATCGCGTCGCTGGTATAGGTCCAGTAAGTCGCGCTCAGCAACGCGTCTTTCCAGCGTGCCGGGTTGCCGCTGCGCGAGGCCCGCTCCAGGTCGTCGCGCGCCTCGGAGAAATGCTCCTGCTTGAGTGCGGCGATACCCATGCCGCCGAGCGCGTCGCTATCGTTCGGACTGCTCGCCAGCACGGAAGAGAATTTGGCGCGCGCCGTGGCAAGGTCGCTGCGGTCGAGCGCGGCAAAGCCATCGGCGATGGTGCGGCCGCGTGCATCCACGGCGGCGTTTTGCTGCGCCCGTTCGCGCGCTGCGCTGTCCTGCTGTACCATCGAATCGAAGCGCGCCTTGACCGCAGCATCGTCGGGTGCGAGTTGCAGGTAGCTTTGATAGAGCGGGGCGTCGGGGGCGCGCGCGTCGAGCCATAGCAACGCTTGCCGCCAGCTCTTGCGTGCGGCTGGGCCCACCGTGTTGTCGCCGGAGAGCTTTTCGAGTTGGCCGATACCCTCCCGGCGCGTGACGTCGCGATACGTTAGATGTTGAGCGTATGCGAGCGCGTAGCGCGGATCGTCCGGGTTTTGCTGCGCGAGTTGTTGTAGCCCGCGGCGTGCCTGATCCCAGCCCTGCGGGGTGGCCGCGAGCGCCTGGTAGTACTCGAGTTGCAACTCGGGCGTAGCGGGTTTGCCTTGCAGCGCATGCTGATATTCCTGCACGGCGCTGGCTGCCTGACCGCTTTGCTGCAAACGGCGGGCGTCGTTGACGGTCTGGTCGCGCACGCTGCTTTCGCCAAGGCGCCGGCCGAGGTCGTCGATGGTCGGATAGTTCGGTGCGACTGCCCGCAGGCGTGCCAGATATTGCTGCGCGCCGCTGCCGTCCTTGCGGTCGGCGAGCACCATGCCCATCCCGAACAGGGCATCGGGCTGCTTGGGATCGATGCGCAGCACTTTCTGCCACGCCTGCTCGGCGAGGTCGCCGCGGTGGTGCGCCTGCCAGTACTTGCCCTGATCGATCAACACGTTGAGCGGATCGGACGAAGCCTGGGCAAAGGCGGTGGGGGGCAGCATCGCCGTAGCGACGCTAACGAGGCTCAGCGCCAGCGCGAGGGCGCTCAATCGCATGCGTTTCTCCAACTCGGCACGAGACGGCCGGTATCGTCGAAGCGATAGCGGCCATCGATAAATCCGGTGCCGAACAAGCCCAGCACACGATCGTAATAGACAGGTTCGTGACCTGCGACGGGGTTGTCGAGCGCTGCCAGATGGGTGCGTGCGAGACCGAGGCCGCGGTCATCGCCGAGCGCCTTGAAGTAAGGCGCAAGCGCGCCCCAGTAGCTGAGCGGTCCTTCGCCGCTGACGCTGCCGGTGGTCGCGGCCACCTTCTCGGGCGGAAAGCCTGCCTGGGCGACCTGATTGCGCATGCCACCGAGGGCCGCGAGCCAGGGCTTGGCGAGCGGATCGGCAGAGGCTGTCATGCCGGCCCAGAGATACACGCGAATCGCGTCGTAGCTGCCGTTGTCGCCATTCTTTGGATCGACCACGAACTGGCCTGCGCGCCATGCCGCCCAGTCGGGCACGAAACCCTGCGGCGACGTGGTTTTGACGAGCTGGTACGCGTTGTCGGCGAGTTTGCTCCACGGGCCACCCGGCTGGGCTTTGGCGAGTGCGCGCAGCACGGGCAGAGGCAAGTAGCTGGGATTGACGCGCGTCACGCCACCAGCCTGGAAACCCTGCGGGCCGGGCAACAGCATCGGGCCGAGACCTGGCAGGCTGGTCACTTCCTTGCTCACGATCTGCCCGGCAAGCGCCTCGCCGAGCTTCGTGTAGCTCGTGTCACGCCACAAACGTCCGGCTTGCAACAGGTCGTAGGCGATCCACAGATCGGAGTCCGAAGCAGAATTCGGGTCGAGCACGCCAAACGAACCATCTGGTTTCCTGCCCCATTGCCATGCTGGCAGACGCAGGTTCTGCGCGTCGAACTGGTTGCCGGCGAGGTTGGTGCGGGTCCAGTCGAGCAGCCGGTCGAAGGTGGCGCGGTCGTTCGCGACCAGCGCGAAGAACATCCCGTATGACTGGCCTTCGGAGGTGGTTTGCTGGGTCGGTGTCGAATAGTCGATCACGCGCCCGTCGGCCTGCACGAAGCGCTCGACGAAGGTGCGATACGCTGGCCAGTCGCATTGCGCTGAAGCTGGGGCCGTGGCAGCGGCGGCCGGAATCGAGACCGCCGCCGAGGTCATGGAAGCAACGAGGCCGAATGCAAGTGCCACGGGCGCCGTATTGAGTTTGACCGCCATATCAATCCTTCAGGCGGCGCGCGGCGATCGAACGCAGCGCACGGTAGAACAGCGCGGCGATGATCAGCGCGGCGAGGACACCGCCCAGCAGCAGCAGGAGCGGATGCGACGACAGCGCCCAGCGCATATATTCCTGCGGCGACAGGTGGCCGATGTAGTAGGCCACACCGTTCGAGGTGATCGTGACGCTACGGC